>Ga0315297_10000403_pt1 | contig 25084 bp, 14 predicted proteins | sample YL17G15_0_MG_FD_203628 | JGI IMG/M metagenome (GOLD analysis project Ga0315297, IMG submission 203628) | Sediment microbial communities from Yellowstone Lake, YNP, Wyoming, USA - YL17G15_0 | ecosystem: Environmental > Aquatic > Freshwater > Lake > Sediment | place: USA: Wyoming | collected... | reverse complement strand
CGATCGGGTCCTTCTGATCGCCCAGGTACCATCCGAGGATGCCGGCAGCCTTGTACTGCGCTTCGGCCGGGTTGCCCTGGCCGTACGAGATCCCCGCGGTGTGGGTCAGCAGGTCGCGAATCGTGATCTCGCGTTTCGCCGGCACCAGCCCGTACCGGCCGCTGCCCGGCGTGCCGGCCGGCGGCGGCACGGCCACGGTGGTCTGCTTGAACGCGGGAATGTACTTCGACACCGGCTCGCTGAGCTGGAGTCTGCCCTCCTCCACGAGGATCATCGCGGCCACGCTCGTCACGGCCTTCGACATCGACGCCATCCGGACAATGACGTCCTTGCGCATCGGCAGGTTGCGCTCGATGTCCATCCGGCCGTACGCGTCGAACACCGCGATCTTCCCGCCCCGCGCCACGACGGTCACGACGCCGGCGATGCGGCCGCGGTCGACGTAGTCCTGCATCACCGCTTTGATGCGATCCAGCCTCTGCGTGGAGAGGCCGATCTGGTCCGGCGTGGCGGCCGGCAGCATCTGCCCCGGCACCGGCTGCGCCAGGCAGACGACCAGCAAGGTCGAGAGCAGAATCGACGGTAGAACACGCTTGGCGGTCATGACAGCTCCTCCCGAATAAGGGACTCCCACGGGCCCGTCCTGGACCCGATGCCGACATGGTATTGCCTCCGGAGGCGGACTCCAATATCGTAGTGAGGCGGGTGGTCTCCGCGTGGATCTCCAGCCCGAACCGATTCGCGAACGCCGGGGCTGGAATGTGGATTGTGGTCGCGTTCACCAGACATTCTGAAGGGATAGGGCAATGGTCAGGACTCTACGATTTGCCATCATCGCATCATTTATCTCCGCCGGCGTGAGCATGGCTCAGACGCAGGCCCCGGCCCCGGGGGCTGCATCAGGCTGGAAGGGCAAGAGCAGAATGGGCGGCACGGTCGTAGACGAGGCCGGGACGCTCATCCCAGGTGTGACCGTCAAGTTCGTGTTTCTGCCTACTAACGATGGTCCTCCCGAGGTCGTGACCAACGCCAAGGGCGAGTGGAAGGCCGAGAATATAGCCGACGGCATGTGGTCACTCGAGTTCTGGAAGGACGGGCTGGACCCGCGACAGGCTCCGCTCCAGGTCGGCGGAAAGGTCAAGGTGCCCTTTGTCACGCTGAAGATGACCAAAGAAGGCACCGACCCCACCTTCGCGATGAGGGCGGGCGCCGCCAAGGCAGAGGCCTTCTTCGCGCAGAAGAAGTTCGCCGAGTCGCGGGCGGTCTACCAGGACTTGCTGGTCAGGTACCCGACCGTGTACCAACTCCACCAATACATCGCGCGCGACTATCACATGGAGAAGAACTACACCAGGGCCGTCGAGGAGTTGCAGGCCTACGTGAAGAACGTGCCGGCCGACAGCCAGGCCAAACTGATGCTGGCGAGCGAACTGTTCGAAGCCGGCAAGGGCGACGAGGCCTGGGCCATCTTCTCGATCCTGGATACGACGATGATGCAGGATGCGCTGGATCTGGAGACGCCTGGTTTCGCGCTGCTGCGCGCCAGGAAGCCCGAGGAGGCGCTCAAGTACTTCGAGCGCGTCGTCGTGCTCTACCCCGACGATCCGCAGGCGTACTACTATCGAGGCCTCACCAACTGGCAGATCGGCGCGACCGTTGAGAAGGCCAACTCGCCGGAATCCAAGACCAGATTCGAGGCGGCCAGGGCCGACCTGACCAGGTTTATCGGCATGGTCCCAAACGCGGAGAAGGACCCGAAGGACCCGAACTACGGCAACGTCGACAACGCCAAGAAGATGCTGGAACAGATCAAGTAGCTGTTCTGGCCGGACCCTTGTTCGTGTCTGCTGCGACCCTGGCCAGCCCCTGCTGGCCAGGGTCGTTTCGTGTGCGGCCGCTTGACACGGATTCGCGCTCCATGTTCGTATTGGGGTATGTGGCGGGTCTTGCGGGTTACCGCAATCGTGTTTATGGCGGTCGCCATGCTCAACGCGACGGCGGGCGTCTGCCTGTGCCGCGACAAGGATCACGACTCCCCCGCCGGCCAGGCCGGATCCCGCAGTTGCTGCCATCGCAGTGCGCTGGTGGTCAGCGGAACCGGGACGTCATGCTGCCAGATCGAAAACGCGCCGCACACGGCGACATCTCCTGATGTCGTGGTCGTCGCGCAGCCCGCGTTCGCCTCGACACCGGTCGTCGCGCTCGACATTCGGGTCGATGCGCCGTCCGTGATGGCGCTGGCGTATAGCCCATCCCCGCCCGGTCGAATCCTGCGGGTCTGATTCGACGCCGGAGGTGTCGTTCCACCTTCGGGCCACCGTGCCTTTTCTCATCATTGGTGTAACGGGTTTCGTTCGCAGGCGTCCGCCTGGTACGGGGTGCAGATGTCTGGCGTCTCGGCGTGGAGGATTCATGAACGCGGTCCAGATCCGGAAGATGGTTGCGTCGTCGGTGGTGGCGATCCTGCTTGCGGGAAGGTCGGCCGCCGCTGGCCAGGAGGTTCGGCCTCAAGCGGGCGACGATCCGGTCCTGCAGGCGCTTATCGCCGAGGCGCTCGCGCGCAACCCCGATGTGGCCGCCGCACAGGCGGCGATCAAGGCGGCGCACACCCGCCCCGGCCAGGTCTCGGCGCGGCCCGATCCGATGGTGTCCGTGACCTACACCAACGACGGATGGGCGCCGAGCCTCGGCAGCATGTCGATGACGACGCTCGGCGTGATGGTGAGCCAGGATCTGCCCTACGGGGGCAAGCGGCAGCAACGCGCGGATCTGGCGATGAGCGAAGCCCTCCAGAGCGAGCCGGCGCTGGCGCGCGCGCGTCTCGGAATCGAGGCCGCCGTCACCCGCGCCTACTACGGGCTGCTCCTGGCTCGCGAACTGACCGAACTGACCGGCGAACAACGCGAACTCTGGCGGCAAATCGAAATCGTGACCAGGGGGCGGTACGCAGTCGGCCAGGGCGCGCAGCAGGACGTGCTGCGCGTGCAGGTCGAAGTGACTCGCATCGAGCAGCGCGCCATCGAGCAGGCATCCGAGGCCGAGTTGCGGCTCGCCGAGTTGAATCGTCTGCTGGCGCGGCCGATCGATGCGCGCGTGGACACCTCAGCGAAGCTGACTCTCCGGCCGATGACCACATCGCTGCCAGACGCGATCGAACAGGCCCGCACGGTCAGCCCGGACCTCGTCGCGGCCAGGCTGGCTGCCGCCACCGAGCGCTCGGTACTCGCGCTCGCCCAGCTGGACTTCAAACCGGATTTCTCCGTGCAAGCCGGTTACATGAACCGGGGCGGTCTCGCGCCGATGTGGCTTGCCGGCTTCGGCGTGAGCTGGCCGCGGGACAAGGCGAAGCGCGAGAGCGCGGTCGCCGAATCGCAGCTGCGCTCAGAGCGCGACAACCGGGTGATTGACTCGATGGACCTGCAATTGCGGTTGCGGACGCAGCAACGGTACACACGAGCCCGGACGGCCGAAAAGATCGTCGACCTCTACGACCAGGGCATCGTCCCGCAGGATCGCATGACGGTCGAGGCCGCGATTTCCAACTACCAGTCCGGCCGCGTACCCTTTGTGTCGGTGCTCGAAGCGATGACGTCGCTCTATGCCGACCGCTGGACGCGGGAAAACCTGGTGGCCGACCACGCGCGCCTGCTCGCCAGCCTGCGGGAAGCCAGCCTGGAGGACACGCCAGGCATGGCCACTGCCGGCGCCATGGGCGCCGCCCCGCCGACCGGCGCTCCTGGCACGACGACAGGCGGAATGGGTGGACGCTGACGCAACCTTGCTTGAGACGGTTTCAAGACCTGCGTCAGCGGCCCGCTCTTCGGCCGCCAGAACGCGTTCTGAAACCGGTTGAACCGTTTGCGGGGAGAAGATGATGGAACGCCAAAGACACACACTGACGGTTGCCGCCACACTCGCGGTGCTGTTGCTTGCCGGACTTTCATGGACTGGTTGCCGGCAGACGGCCCAATCCGGCGCGCAGGCCACCGCTGCCGTCGCGCACGCCGCGCGGTACCACTGCCCGATGCACCCGACGTACGTGTCGGACAAGCCTGGAGACTGCCCCATCTGTGGCATGAAGCTGGTGCCGATCGAACAGACCTCGCCGAAACCGGCATCGCCGGGCCGGACGGTCGCCTTCTACCGGTCTCCAATGGATCCGGCGATTCACTCGGACACGCCGGCCAAAGACAGCATGGGAATGGACTTCATTCCCGTCTACCAGGACGAGGCGCAGCCGGCAGGGGGAAGCGTCATGGGCCGGGCTGTTGTCACCCTGACGCCCGAGCGCCGCAGCCTGCTCGGCGTCCACAGCGAGGAGGTCCGGCAGCAGCGCATCGAGAAGTCGCTGCGCACCGTGGGACGCATCGCCCCTGACGAGCGGCGCCTGGCGCACTTCCACACCAGGTTCGAGGGCACCGTCGAGCACCTCTACGTCGACTACACCGGCAAGTTCGTGCAGAAGGGCGATCCGCTGCTGTCGATCTACAGCCCGGAACTGGTCGCGACCCAGCAGGAGTACCTGCTCGCGCTGCGGGCGCAGAAGCAGCTCGGAACAAGCGCCATCCCGTCGGTCGCTCAGGGTGGCGCGAACCTGCTGGAGGCGGCGCGGCAGCGCCTGCTGCAATGGGACATTCGCCCGGAGGATATCGCCGAGGTCGAACGCACCGGCACGGTCAAACGCACACTCGACCTGTATGCCGATGTCAGCGGCTATGTCGTGCAGAAGAACGTCGTCCACGGCATGCGGGTCATGCCGTCGGACACGCTGTTTGACATCTCGGACCTGTCGCAGTTGTGGGTGATGGCCGACATCTACGATACCGATCTCGGCGCCGTGCACGTGGGCATGCCGGCAGAAGTGACGCTTTCAAGCGTGCCGGGCCGGGTGTGGCGCGGCACCGTCACCAACATCGCGCCCACGCTGGAGGAGAAGACGCGCACCATCAAGGTGCGCATCGAGGTGGCCAACCAGGACGGCGTGCTGAAGCCGGACATGTTCGGCGATGTCTGGCTGCGCAATGATCTCGGCATGGGGCTGGTGGTTCCCGAGAGCGCGGTGGTCGACACGGGCGATCGCAAGCTCGTGTTTCTTGATCGTCCGGACGGCGGACTCGAGCCACGCGAGATCGAGACCGGCGTCAAACTGGCAAACGGCTACCAGGTGGTCAAGGGCCTCGCCAAGGGCGACCGGGTGGTGACGGCCGCCAACTTCCTGCTCGACTCGGAGTCGAGTCTCAAGGCCGCGCTGTCGGCCATCAGTGCCTCATCGTCTGCGCCGCCGGCGCGCGACAAACGCTGAAGGGCATCCATGATTCAGGCCATCATCCGGTTCAGCGCGCACAATCGCCTCCTGGTGTTGTTTGCGACGAGCGCACTCGTCGTCTACGGCATCTACACGATCCAGCACATCCCCGTCGACGCGATTCCTGATCTGTCGGACACCCAGGTGATCGTCTACTCGCGGTGGGACCGGAGCCCTGACATCATCGAGGACCAGGTCACCTACCCGATCGTGTCGGCCCTGCTCGGCACGCCGAACGTCAAGACGATTCGCGGGTTCTCGGATTTCGGATTCAGCTACGTCTATGTCATCTTCCAGGACGGCACCGACATCTACTGGGCGCGCAGCCGTGTGCTTGAGTACCTGTCGAAGATCCAGCCGCTGCTGCCGCAGGGCGTCAAGACGGAGATCGGCCCGGATGCGACCGGCGTGGGATGGGTCTACCAGTACGCGCTGGTGGATGATTCCGGCACGCAGTCGCTCGCCGATCTCCGGACGCTCCAGGACTGGAACCTGCGGTACCGCGTGCAGTCGGTGCCGGGCGTCGCCGAGGTGGCGTCGATTGGCGGGTACGTCCAGCAGTATCAGATCACGGTCGATCCCAATCATCTGAAGGCGTACGACCTCGGCATCATGGAAGTGTCCGACGCCGTCCGGCGCAGCAACGTCGAAGCCGGGGGGCGGTTGCTGGAGTTCGCCGGCCGCGAGTTCATGGTGCGCGGCCGGGGCTATGTCAAGTCGAAGGACGATCTCGAGCAGGTGGTGCTCAAGACCGATGCGCGCGGCACGCCAGTGCTGCTGCGCGATGTGGCCTCGGTCGCGATTGGCCCGGAGATGCGGCGCGGCGTCTCGGATCTCGACGGGCGCGGTGACGCGGTCGGCGGCATTGTGGTGATGCGCCACAACGAAAACGCCCGCGACGTCATCGCGCGGGTGAAAGCCCGCTTAAAGGAGCTGGAATCCTCGCTGCCCAAAGGTGTCCGGTTCATCACGACGTACGACCGGTCCGAACTCATCGAGAGATCGATCGAGAACCTGCGCGGCGAACTGCTCGCCGAAATCGCGATCGTCAGCCTGGTGATTCTCCTCTTTCTCTGGCACATTCCGTCGGCCATCGTCCCGATCATCACCATCCCGGTGGCGGTGCTGCTGGCGTTCATCCCGATGCGCCTGATGGGCCTGTCGTCCAACATCATGTCGCTCGCGGGCCTGGCCATTTCGATTGGCGTCCTGGTCGACGGGGCGATTGTCGAGGTGGAGAACGCCTACAAGAAACTCGAGAACTGGCAGCACGGCGGGCGCATAGGCGACTACCACGCCGTACGGCTCGAGGCCCTGCTCGAGGTCGGTCCATCGGTGTTCTTCTCGCTGCTGGTCGTCGCGGTCGCGTTTCTGCCGATCTTCACGCTGGTTGATCAGGAGGGCCGGCTCTTTACGCCGCTCGCCTGGACCAAGAACCTCGTGATGTTCATCGCGGCGGGCCTGGCGGTCACGCTCGATCCCGCGCTGCGGATGCTCTTTACGCGTATGGACTTTCCGCGATTCCGGCCCCGCTGGCTCTCGTGGCTTGTGGGACAGGTCGCCGTCGGCCGCTACTACCAGGAGCAACGGCACCCGATCAGCCGCATCCTGTTCTGGATCTACGAGCCGGTGTGCCGGCTCGTCCTGCGGGTCCCGAAAACCACGATTGCCCTGGCGGTGCTGATCGTCGCGGCCACGGTGCCCGTGTACCTGACGCTCGGCCATGAGTTCATGCCGCCGCTCAACGAGGGCACGATCCTGTACATGCCGACCACGCTGCCCGGCATCTCGGTGACTGAGGCCGCGCGCGTGCTGCAAACGCAGGACCGCGTGCTCAAGTCGTTCCCCGAGGTGGTGACCGTCTTTGGCAAGGCGGGCCGCGCGGACACCTCGACCGATCCGGCGCCGTTTTCGATGATGGAGACCACCGTTATCCTGAAGCCTCCGTCCGAGTGGCGATCGAAACCGCAGTGGTACTCCGGAAAGGCGCCCGAGTGGCTGCAGTCCTTCGTCCTGCGCCGCATCTGGCCGGACCGGATGTCCTGGGACGAGCTGACGTCGGAGATGGACGCCGCACTCCAGATCCCGGGCATCACCAATGCCTGGACGATGCCGATCAAGGCACGCATCGACATGCTGACGACGGGCGTGCGCACACCGGTGGGGATCAAGGTGTTCGGAGCCGACCTGAAGCAGATCGAAGCCATCGGCACGCGCCTCGAGGAGATTCTGCACGGCGTGCCTGGCACGCGCAGCGTGTTCGCCGAGCGGGTGGCCGGCGGCTACTTCGTCGATTTCGACCTGGACCGCGGCGCGCTGGCGCGCTACGGGCTGTCGGTGCAGGCCGTGCAGGAAGTGATCATGTCGGCGGTCGGCGGCGAGAACGTCACGACCACCGTCGAGGGCCGGGCCCGGTTCCCCGTCAACGTCCGCTACCCGCGCGGGCTGCGCGACGATCTCGATCGGCTCGGGCAGGTGCTCGTCATGACGCCGACAGGCGCGCAGATTCCCCTCGCCAAGCTTGCGGCGGTGCGCACGGTGGCCGGGCCGTCGATGGTCCGCAACGAGAACGGGATGGTCGCCGGCTACGTGTTCGTCGACGTGACGACGAGCGACATCGGCGGGTACGTCGACCATGCGCGCGCGGCGGTGGCCGCGCAGTTGACGCTGCCGAGCGGCTACTCAATCGAGTGGAGCGGCCAGTACGAGAACATGCTGCGCGTGCGGGAGCGCCTGAAGGTCGTGGTGCCCATCACGATTCTGTTGATCTTCTTCCTGCTCTACATGAACACGAAGTCCGCCTTCAAGGCTTCCATCGTGATGCTGGCCGTGCCGTTTTCTGTGGTCGGCGCGGTGTGGCTCATGTACCTGCTGGGCTACAACGTGTCGATTGCGGCGTGGGTGGGCATGATTGCGCTGATGGGCCTCGACGCCGAAACCGGTGTCTTCATGCTGCTGTTCCTCGACCTCTCGTACGACGAGGCGAAAACACAGGGGCGGCTGGTCACGCGCGAAGACCTGCACGCGGCCATTATTCACGGCGCCGTCAAGCGGGTACGCCCGAAAATGATGACCGTCGCGGCCGCCATGATGGGCCTGATGCCGATCATGTGGTCGATGGGCACCGGCGCCGACGTCATGAAGCGCGTGGCGGCGCCCATGGTCGGCGGCCTGGCCACATCCTTCGCGCTGGAGTTGCTCGTGTATCCGGCCATCTACCTCCTCTGGAAGCAGCGGGGCCTGAAGGCGCAGGACAATTCGTAGGGGCGGGCCCTTTGGGCCCGCCCCGACACCGGGCAACCACAGGGGGTTGCCCTGCGAAACAATCGTTTCCGTCATCGCCGGCGCGCGATTCATCGCGCCGTCGCGAATATGCGTGGCTCCGGCTTCTACCGGCTGAACCAGTAGCTGACCTTGGCCATCACGACGTTGTCCGACGGCGCGCGCATCAGGCTCGAGATGTCCTGGTTGAAGCCGAACAACCCCGGCCTGGCGTAGTCCTCGCGCTGCTGCGTCCAGACCAGATAAAGCGTCGAGCCGGGCTTGAACTCCCAGCGATAGACCGCGTTCACGCGCAGCGACTTGAAGTTGAAAGCCGGGTCCGGGATCAGGAATGGCGTGCCGACCCCGCCCGGCTGCACCAGATAGGCGCCGGCGGCGGCGTTGTACGCAATCGCGCCGGCATCCTGGCCGTACCGGACGAAGTCGAACGTGCGTGGCGTCGCCGCCTCCTTGAAGTCGCCGTACCGGCCCACCGACAGCAGCGGCTGCGCGAACACCTGCAGCGACATGCGCGGGCTCAGCATCACGTTGACCCGCGTGGTCATCGAACACTCGGTCTGGTCGATCGCGCCGAACACGTACCGGCTGCCGTAGGTCGCGACGGCCGCGGCGTCGGTCACCGTGCGGACGTACTGCGCCACGCCGAATGAACGCAGCAATGACGGGCCGATCTCAACGGTCAAGGCAGGAATCGGCTTCGCGGTGAACGCGACCGAGCCCGACGAGTCCCATGAGCCGGACTCGCCGACCGAGTAGCTGCCACTCACGTTGAGCCCCATCAACTTCCGGCCGTCGGTGGTGATCGAGGCCGCGTAGCTTCTGGCTCCGGGTTCTCGCATCATCGGCCCGCCCCGCGTAAGACGGTCGTCGAACGCGGCCGCCACGCTGATGAGCGACACCGAGGCGGACCAGTAGTTTCGAAAGGTGGCTGAGCCGCTGACGTAGACCCCATCGCTGGTCTTCTCGTGCGCGAAGTTCCACGCGTACCACTTGGCGGCAACCAGATGCCGCGATCGGCTGAAGCGATCCGGCGTCGGCTTGAGCCAGACGACGCCGGCATGCATGCCCATCCGATCGGCCGTGTTCATGTACCCGACGTCATTGGTCTCATACCCGGGGCTGACGGCCCAGAACGACGCGTTGGGCCTGACGCTCCCCATGTTCCGGGTCATATCCGTCTGGAGGTTCCAGCCGGCAAGCGTGTTCGCCGCCGGGGCATAGCTAAGATGAGTCGCGTCCGGGCGCTGGAAGTACCGGGCTGACGATCGCTGGAGGCGCGCGATGGCCGCGGGCGCGCCCGACAGGTAACTGGTCGAAAAGGCGCCGGTGACCACGTAGTCGCGGCCGCTGTTCAGGAAGAGGTGACCATCGCCGCCGACGACGTAGGCAGCATCCGCGAGTTGCGCCTGCAACCGCGCGTCCCGCAGGTCCCGGTTCACCATGGTCGCGAGCATGCCCACCCCGGCCCGCTTGCCGATATCGCGGCGCACACGCGCCGCCGCGTAGTTGGTCAACGGCTCCACTTCGACCGTGTCACGCACGGCCCCCAGCGCAGTCTCTGCCCACTCGCGCGACGTGACCGCGTCGATGAAATTGATCGTCCAGCCGCGGGCGGTCTTCCCGGTGATCTTGGCCGCACCCAGGATGGTGGTCGCCGATGGCATGTCCACGAAGTCGCCGCCGGCGCTCCCCTGCGGCGTGCGCCCGATTCGCCGCGAGTAGAACAATGTCGGGTTCGCGCGGTTGAACCCCATGAAGCCGGACGCCCCGTTCCGGCCAAACCGGCTGAACACGTCCGAGCCCTCGATGAAGAACGGGCGCTTCTCATCGTAGAACGTCTCGAACGCCGACAGATTGACGACGGCGGGATCGACTTCGACCTGACCGAAGTCCGGATTGACCGTGGCGTCCACGGTCACGTTGCTCGAAACGCCCCACTTCGCGTCGAGCCCTGCGTTTCCCGCGAGCGCGCGGCCATCGGTGAACGGATTGCCCGGCTCAACCGTGCTGTCCACCTCACGCCTCGCGGTGGCGTACGGCAGCAGGTCCAGGTGACGGCGGCCGCGAACGCCGTCGAGATCCGTCAGGTGACCAAATCGCGAGACGACGGCGCTGTCCTTCTTGGGCGAGGGCGCCCACCAGTCTTCCTCGTTGGTCCGCGTGATCGTGCGGACGAAGTTGAGGCCCCAGGTCTGGTGATCCGAGGCGGGAAACCGCAGTTGCGAAAATGGGATCCGGATCTCCGCGGTCCATCCCTGGTCGTCGATCGAAACGGCCGCCTCCCACACACCGTCCCACGAATCATCCTCCCCCGAATCGTTGAAGAGGACTCCGTCGCGCAGACTTCCTGCCGCCGTGACAACCAGCAGCGTGCCCGTCAGATGATCGTGATGGGGATCGATCCCGATGAACAGGCTGTCGGCAACGCCGCTCGAATCGGCATCCCGCCGGGTGAGCCGGCGGGCGATCTTCCCGGCCTCGCGGTCAAACATCCGCGCGCCGAAGTAGATCGCGTCCGCGTCATAGAGCACGCGAACCTCCGTGCGTTCGGTGGCGGACTTGCCCTCGTCCGGATCGCGCTGGATGAAGTTGGTGGCCAGTTCGGCGCGCTGCCAGTCGGCCTCGTCGAGACGGCCATCGATGACGATGCGGCCGGCGGCTCTGACGGCCCGGACGCTCGGCACTGCCGCGGGTGCGGCCACGGCAGCAGCCTGCTGCGCCGCGCATACGCCTGAAAAGACGAGGACGACCAGCAGCGCTCCGAAGACGCCGCCCACCGGGCGAATGGTCGATGCGCCTGCCACCGTCCCTCCTGACTGCCGACGTCGAACACCTGGGTTTAGGAGTTGGACGGGCGTGCGGGCGGAATTGTTCTATCGTCCAGTGTACCGGAAGCGCTCTGCGGTCATCCGGAAGCCCTCCTGGCACGTGCCGGAGAGCGGGTCTGGCGTGTAGCAACTCATCAGGACGCAGTAGCCCGGGTAGTCGAAGACGGCCGTCGTATGATGATGTGGACTTTCTGGCCCGTCGCGCCGTGCGAACCCGGATGATTCACGAACGCGGCCCGTTCGTTCATAATGAGACTGAGATGAGAAAAGGGGCCTGGCCCCTTTTCTCATCTCAGTCTCATTATTGATGGACGTCCAACCATGGCTCATCGTCCCAAGCAGTCACGCCGTACATTCATCGGAACGCTCGCCGCGAGCACGTGTCTCACCGCCACCCGAGGTGTGGTCGCGATGGCGCGCCCTTCGTACGAGGAACTGGCGGATCGCCGGGCCCAGGCATCGCCGAACGATCGTATCCAGATCGCGCTCATCGGCGCCGGCGGCATGGGAACCGAGGACGCGAAGACCGCGCTCACCATTCCCGGCGTCACGCTGGTCGCGGTCTCCGATCTCTACGACGGGCGGCTCAAGCAGGCTCGGGACCGGTGGGGCCAGGACATCCAGACGACCCGCGACTACCGCGAGGTGCTCGCCCGCAAGGACGTCGACGCGGTCATCATTGGCACACCCGACCACTGGCATCGGCAGATCGCCGTTGATGCGATGGACGCCGCCAAGCATGTCTACCTCGAGAAACCGATGGTGCAGAGCCTCGGTGAGGGCGAGGCGGTGGTGGCCGCGCAACTCCGGAACAAGGTCGTCTTCCAGGTGGGCAGCCAGGGCATGAGCTCCCTCGGCAACGAGAAGGCAAAGGACCTGCTGGCCACCGGCGCGATCGGCACGCTCAACTACGCCGAGGGCTTCTGGGCACGCAACAACCCCATCGGCGCGTGGCAGTATCCCGTCCCTCGGGACGCGTCGGAGCAAACCGTCGACTGGGACCGCTTCCTCGGCTCACTGCCGAAGCGGACGTTCGATCCGATCCGGTTCTTCCGCTGGCGCAACTATCGCGACTACGGAACGGGTGTGAGCGGCGACCTGTTTGTCCACCTGTTCTCGAGTCTGCACTTCGTCACCGGATCGCTTGGCCCGACAACGATCATGGCGTCGGGTGGCCTCCGATACTGGAAGGACGGCCGCGACGCGCCCGACATCATGCTCGGCATGTTCGACTATCCAGACACCGCCGCGCACCCGGCGTTCAATCTCTCTTTGCGCGTCAACTTCGTCGACGGCACGTCGGGCTCCACGTACCTGCGCCTGGTCGGCAGCGACGACGCGATGGACGTCACGTGGGACGATGTGACGGTGCGACGCAACAAACACTGGGATCCGCTGCGGGCCGTGCAGAAGGAATTTCTGAGCGACCCGGAACCGGACAGCCGCAAGGAGATCATGCCCGCCGCGGAGACGGTCTATCGCGTCGAGAAGGGCTACGACGCGGTGTACGCGACCGGGCCGGAATATCAGTTGCTCGATGTCGAAGGATGGCCCGACAGGCTCGAGACGTGGCAGTGGACCGGTGCGAACTACGGGATGCATCCTCCGCTCTCCGCGGCGTGGAAGAAGGTCGGCGAGTGGAATCACACACGCATCCTGGTGGCCGGCACGCACGTTGAGCATTGGCTGAACGGGGTGAAGGTCGTCGACTACGAGTTGTGGACGCCCGACTGGCAGGCGCGCGTGCAGGCCGGCAAGTGGAACGACTACCCGGGCTACGGCAAGGCGAAAACAGGGCTCGTCGGCCTGCAGGACCACGGTAACCGGATCTGGTTCCGCAACATCAAGATCAAACCGCTGTGAGCGTCGCCCCGGATCGTCCGCTCCGCGCCAGGTTCATTCTCGCCTTCTGGCTTCCGCTGGCGGCCACATGGCTCATGATGGCGGTCGAGGGGCCCTACATCGCCGCCATCATTGCGCGGATGCCCGATGCCGCGTACAACCTGGCGGCGTACGGCGTTGCCTTCGCGCTGGGGTGGCTTGCCGAATCGCCGATCATGATGCTGCTGACGGCCTCGAACGCCCTCGTGCGCGACCGGCAGTCGTTTCTCGCGCTTCGGCGATTCACACTCCTGTTGAACGCAGGCGTGACGGCGGTGCTGGTGGTCGGCGTCGTCCCCCCCGTGTTTGCGTTCCTGACCGGCCGACTGATCGGCCTGCCGCCAGAGGTCGCGCGCCTCGCGCACATCGCCACCACGCTGCTGATTCCCTGGCCCGCAGCGATTGGCTATCGCCGGTTCTACCAGGGCATCCTCGTTCGTCACCACATGACGCGGCGCGTCGCCTACGGCACGGTGATCCGGCTGACGTCCATGTCGATGACGGCCGCGGGCCTGGCGTTGACCACCGGCCTGCCGGGCGCGGCGATTGGCGCCATCGCGCTTTCAGCCGGCGTGATGGCGGAAGCGGCCGCGAGCCGATGGATGGCGCGGCACGTGGTGGCTCAGTTGCTTGCCGGGGCCGAGGCGCAGTCGATTTCAGCCCTGTCGCTGCGGGAGATTGGCCGGTTCTACTATCCTCTCGCGCTGACCTCCGTCATCTCGCTCATCACACTGCCGCTGGTCACCTTCTTTCTGGGCCACAGCCGTTCCCCCATCGAATCGCTCGCGGTCTGGCCGGTCATCAGCGCATTCGTGTTTCTGTTCAGAAGCGGCGGCATCGGGTACCAGGAAGTCGCCGTGGCATTGATCGGAACACACCACGAGCACGTCCCCGAGGTGCGGCGCGTGGCCGGCCTGCTGGCTGCGGCAGCCACCCTCGCGCTGGGCGTCATCGTCTTCACACCGGTTGCTGACCTCTGGTTCCGGGTGGTGGCAGGATTGCAAAGCGATCTGCGTGCGTTCGCGATCGGCGCTGCACGCATCCTGGTGCTGCTGCCAGCGCTCGAGTACCTCCTCTCGTTCCAGCGCGCGCGACTGATCGTCGCGCGGAACACCCGCCTGGTGACGGTCGCCACCGCCATCGAAGCCGTCTGCCTGGCGACGGCGCTCTTTCTGTGCGTGGGGACGTTTGACATGGTCGGCGCACTCGCCGCCGCGATTGCCGTCATGCTCGGCCGCCTGGCCGCCATCACGTTCCTGCTGATCCCGGCGAGGACGTCGGCCCGCGGCTAGCTTTGCCTTCTCTTGGCTTTACTTGATCGGATGAAGCGTTCTGTCGTCATCCCGGCGGACGCCGGGATCCAGCCATGGATGCCGACGTGTTTGTAAGAGGGCTCACTTCCTCTTGCGGGCCGTCACCGGCCGTGCCGCCGTCGGCAGCACCAGGGTGGTTTCGCCGCCAGTCGTCTCGAACGACAATGTCTGCTCGGCACCGCCCATCTCGAGCGAATAGGCCACGAAGCGCCGATCCGACACAGGCAGGTAGCGCAGTGCGGGAAGCTGCGGCGTGCCGCGGATGCCCAGGAGGCGACGCGGACCCCAGACGTAGATATTGAACACCGACGCCTTCTCGAACTCGAGCCGCACAATCGTCTGGACGGTGTCGCCCTCTCGTGGAACCGTCCCCAGCACGCTCGACCTCACGAAGCGCCCGAGCCGCCCTTCACGGTCGCGCATCATCCCGGCTTCCTGTGCCTTGACGTCGTCAAGCGGCATGTCGCCGCCCATGGCCTCGTGTAGACCCGAGACGTCTCCCTTGAAGGAACGTGACGAGATGTCGGCCGTCCGAGCCGTCAACTGCGCAAACCGCACGGCCTGCCCCGCCGGCGGTGGGGCGAGCGCTGACATGGCCTCCGGGTCGTCCGCGCGCACGGCAAGCGCGTTGCCGTCGGCGGCAATGGTGATCGCGCCGCCTTTCGGCAACACCCAACGGCCGGCCAGCGGCGCGAGCCTGTCCGGCGCCACGTGAACAACGGCCGGGGGCATCGATACCGCTCCACCAAAGAGGATCCGCTCGAGGATCTGCACGACTGGGCTCGCCTTCATCTCTGCGTTGGTTGATGTCAGGAAGAGCATCGCGTCTTCCTCCTGGAATCTCATGAACTCCGCAACGTAGATGCCGTTGCCTCCGTTGTGCTGAACGACAGTGGTTCCGCGCGGCGTCTTGCTGACCGCCCAGCCGTACGCGTAGAACGAGCGCTCGGCCGGACCCTCGGCGACATAGGGCTTGAAGTACCTGGCTCGCGCCTCCCTGGACAGCACCACATCGCTGTCAAGCGCGCGATGCCATGCCAGCATGTCTCCCAGCGTTGTATGCAATCCCCCATTGCCGCGCAGCATCCAATAGGGTGCGTCCGGCGGCTCGATGCGCTGAACGATGGTTCCCCAGTCCTCGCCATCGCGGTACCCGTGCGCGATGCGCGATTTCTCCCACGCCGGGGCCTTGTAGCCAGACTCGAGCATGCCCGCCGGCTTCAGCACGTGCCCGGCGAGATACGTCTCGTAGGATTGGCCGGACACCTTCTCCACGATCGCGGCGAGCAGGCTGTAGCCGGCGTTCGAGTATTCGTAGCCAGTGCCAGGCTTGAACAGGAGCGTCGACTGCAGCGCGCGCCGCACGTACTCCTCGCGCCCCACCGGCTCGTAGTCGGTCTGGCTGAAATCCGATTCGAGGCCCGACGAATGCGTCAGCAGATGATGCAGGGTGATGGACGCCTTGTCGGCAGGCACGCCATCCAGGTACTTGCTGGCCAGCTCGCTGACCGACAGCTTTCCCTGCATCTCGAGCGTCAGGATGGCAGCGGCCGTGAACTGCTTGGTGATGGAGCCCAGGTTGTACACGCTATCGGTGGCAAGCGGGATCTTCTGCGCCCGGTCGGACAGGCCGTACGACTTCATCAGCAGCACGTCTTTGCCGCGAACCGCGAGCGCGCCGCCTGAATAGCCGAACCGCTCAATCCGAGTCAAGTAGTCGTCGAGCTTGCGGCCGACCTCTCCGCTGACGATGGGCCGGTCGTCGGCCCGCGCCACTGGCACGCTCGACGCGCTGACGATGGCGATGGCGATGGTCGTGAGAACGACCGCGATTCGGGCAGCGAAGCGGCACATAGGCATCTCCCGGGTTCCCGTTCCAGCTACTATTGAGCTTACCCTTCGGCTCAGTTGTGTTGAGCACGCCGTCGGCCCAGTCTGCCCGTCCCTCGCCGGGTCTCTGGGAGGTCCGCGAGGCCAACACAAGTAAGCTCAGGGCCTAAGACGCCGGCGACCTCTCCTGAGTTCGGGGGAGAACGTCACTGTATCATCGGCCGTCATCACAGATGGGAGGGCGCGTGAAGACTTCCAGCCAGAGGATCCTCTGCGTGCTTGCCTGCGCCATCGCGATGGCCGGCGGGCCTTGGGCCGCTCCGGCCTCAGCCCAGGACGCGGTGTTTGTCGTGCGGCACGCCGAGCGGCTCGACAACTCCAGCGATTCTCCGCTTGCGGCCGAAGGCCAGAGGCGGGCTGCCAGGCTGGCCGAGCAACTGCGCGACGCCCGCATCACCGCGATCTTCGTGACGCAATTCGTACGCACGGCCGACACGGCCAAACCGCTGGCAGACCGCCTGGGCGTCCCGCTGCAGAGGATTCCCGCGGCCCAGACGACCGACCTGATCGCGCGACTGCGGGCGCTTGGTCCGGACGCCCGTGTGCTGGTCGTGGGCCACAGCGATACGGTCCCGAAGATCCTGAGTGGGATGGGCTCGACCGAACCGGTGACCATCGCGCCCGACGAGTACGACAATCTCTTTATCGTGCTGCCACGAGCGGCGGTCGCGCCGGCCGTGCTGCGGCTGCGCTACTGAGCGGCGGCCGACCGTTCCCGGGACGCCGCCTCTCGAGCGATCGCCGTCAGGGGCGCCAGCGAGCACAACCTGAAGCAGGTTGACGTCGATACCGGCGGGCCCGCTTCACGTCGTCGCGGCCTGTGCGTCGTCTCACACAGAGCTGGCGCTTCGTCGGACGCATTCTGGTAAGGACAGCCGTGCAAGGGGTCTTGGGCGGGTACGGGGGCCCGCCCCTACGGGTCCCGCCCGAATCCCGAATCCCGTACGCGGGCTGCCGACGAGGGTGGATGTGTCCCGTCATTCCGGCGACCGCCTGATCCACGAACGCTGGAATCCAGACCGCGGCGGCTCCAGCTGTGATAGCCTCTGTCAAACATTGGGGCTTCTCGTAGGCTCAGGCAAGTCCCCCCGCTTGCCGAGTCCATCTTCTGCCTGCAGCACCCCGCTCTCTCATGCTCTGACGGCGCAGGGTTCTGCACCCTCTCTTCGGGTTTCACATCAGGAGGACGCAGTGCGGATCACAGCAGGACGCGTCGGTCGGGCCTGGGCTCGTCGGCTGGTGCTGGCGGCCATCATCGGATGGCTGGCCGTCGCCCCGACCGGGGCGGCCGACACCACGAAGTACCACACCTACGCCGAGCTCTCGGCGGCTCTGAAGGCGGCCGCCACCGCGCATCCGAATCTGGCCACGCTCGTGTCGATCGGCAAGTCGGCGGAAGGGCGCGACATCTGGGCGATCGAGATCGCCAGCGCGTCGGGCACGCCCGTCGACCAACGGCCGGGCCTGCTGATTGCGGCCAACTTCGAAGGCGACCACGTGATCGGCAGCGAGCTGGCCGTCTACCTCGCCGACTATCTGCTCACGTCGTACGCCACAGATGCCGCAGTCAAGCAGCGGCTCGACAACCATGTCTTCTACATCGTGCCGCGCGTCAATCCCGATGGTGCCGAACTGATGTTCGCCCCGGTGAAGACCGGCCGTCGAACCAACGGCACGAAGTTCGACGCCGACAACGATGGCCGCATAGACGAGGATGGTCCAGAGGATCTCAACAAGGATGGCGTTATCACGGTGATGCGGGTGAAGGACCCGAAAGGTCCGTACATGATTCATCCGGACGATGCGCGGCTGATGAAGCGCGCGGATCCGGCCAAGGGCGAGAACGGCGGGTACGCGATGTACTGGGAAGGCACCGACAAGGACGGAGACGGATTCATCGCCGAAGACGGCCCGGGCGGCACCGACATCAACCGCAACTTCATGCACCAGTACCCGTACTACCAGACTGATGCGGGCCGGTACATGGCGAGCGAATCCGAGACGCGCGCCATGCTCGACTACGTGCTCAAGCACGGCAACATCGCGGCGGTGCTGACGTTTGGCGAGAACGACAATCTGATCTCCGCGCGCGCCGGGGCGGCCAACCCGATCAGCCTGCTCGACTTCGCCGAGCGCAGCGTGGCGAATGCGCGGCGCGTCGGCATCTTCCAGGACGCGGGCGGATTCGGGCGCGGGGGACGCGGGGGCGGCGGATTCATGGGCGGCGGCGAGGGCGGTCGCGGCGGACAGCCGGCCGCAGCCGCGGCTGGCGGTCGGGGCGGCGGAGGCGGCGCGGTCGCAGCGACCACCGTGAACGCGGCCGACGTCGAGTACATCAATGCCATCGTCAGCAAGTACCGCGAATTCACGGGCCTGCGCAGCACCGGCTACACGCGCGCGCCGGCCGGCGCGTTCTCTGAATACGGCTACTACCAGTACGGCGTCCCGTCGTTCTCGACGCCGGGATGGGGCTTGCCTGGTGCGGGTCGGCCGGCTGGCGCGGGAGCGCCGGGCGGCGATACCGGACGAGGCGCCATGCCACCGGCCGGGATGGCGGGCGGCGCGACTGCAGCCGCTGGCGGCGGCCGGGGCCGCGGTGGTGCAGGCGGCGGGATGATGGCCGGAGGCGGCGGCAGCGAAGCCGACTTCGCCGAAGGGATCGATCTGCGGCTGCTCCAGTGGATGGATGGCGAGAAGATCGACGGATTCGTCAAGTGGACGCCGTTCAAGCATCCGACGCTGGGTGATGCGGAGATTGGCGGCTTCAAGCCCTACTCCACCATCAACCCGCCAGTCGCGAAGATCGCGGATCTTGGGGCGAGCCACGCGAAGTTCGTGCTCTATCTCACCTCGATCTTTGCGAAGGTGAAGATCGCGAAGGCCGAAGCCACCGCACTAGGCGGCGGGATCTACCGCATCAAGGCCGACGTCGAGAACACGGGCTATCTGCCGACCGCGATGGCGCAGGGTGTCGTCGCTCGCGCGGTCAAGCCCGTCATGGTGCAGCTTGGCGTCCCCCCCGAGTCGATCATCACGGGGAACGAAAAGACCAACAGCATCAGCGCACTGGCCGGGACGGGCTCGCGCCAGTCCTACGAATGGGTGATCAAGGGCAAGCCCGCGCAAGCCATCACCCTGAAAGTCGTGTCGCAGAAGAGCGGTACAGATACCGCCACCATCACCCTCCAGTAGATACCAGCACTCGCAGGAGAAGAGACATGAACACGCATGCGAAGCTCATCGCGACCGCTGGTCTGCTGGTAGCAGTGGCGGTCTGCGCTTCATCAGGCGTCTCGGGCCAGGCCAAACCGGCAGCGGCTCAGACGCCGAAACCCGCGGCGGCCACGCAGGCGCCCAGGACTGGGGCGCCCACGCAGGCGCCGAAGACGTGGGCGGACAACCCGACCTCCGAGCGCGCCTACAAGGTGAAGCTCGACTTCAACCGCTGGCACGACGTCGCGGAACTCCAGGCCGACATGCGGGCGCTCGAAAAGGCGTATCCGAAGTTCCTGAAGTACATCTCGCTTGGCAAGAGCTACGGCGGGCGCGATCTGGCCGCCATGATCGTCAACAACCCCGACACCGGAGCGGATACGACGAAGCCGGCGATGTACATCGAAGCCAACATGCACGGGAACGAGATCCAGGGCGGAGAGATCTGTATCTACACGATCTGGTACCTGATGGAGAACTACGGCAAGATCCACAAGATCACCAAACTGGTCAACGAGCGGGTGTTCTACATCGTGCCGACGGTCAACCCGGACGGCCGCGACTACTTTATGCACGGCCCCGGCGGCAACGCGCGCACGGGTCACATGCCCGTAGACGATGACAACGACTATCAGTTCGATGAGGACGGCCCGGAGGACCTGAACGGGAACGGCATCATCGAGCAGATCCGCAAGTACGTTCCGGGGGAGGGCACGCACAGGAAGAGCGTCGCCGATCCGCGAATGATGGAACCGGTGGGTTTCGGAGAAAAGGGCGACTACATCCTGCTCGGTCAGGAAGGCATCGACCACGACGGCGACGGCCGCGTGGGCGAGGATGGCGTCGGCAGCTACGATCCGAATCGCAACTTCGCGGCCGACTGGCAGCCCGACTACATCCAGGGCGGTGCGATGGACTACCCGTTCCAGTTGCCCGAAGCGAAGGCCGTGAATGACTTCATGCTGGCGCACCCGAACGTGGCGGGGCTCCAGACCTATCACAACAGCGGCGGCATGATCCTGCGCAGCCCGGGGGCTGAGCAGACCGGCGAGTACCCGGCGTCGGATGTCCGCGCCTACGACGAAATAGGGAGGATGGGCGAGCGCATGCTGCCGTTCTACCGCTACCTGGTCATCTGGAGCGGCCTCTACACCGTGCACGGCGGCACGACCGACTGGAGCAACGACACGCTGGGCATCCTCTCCTACTCGAACGAGCTCTGGAGCAACGGGCAGTACTTCACCAGCCCGGAGCTGAAGGAACAGCAGAAGGATCCCAACAGTCCGATTGCCCCGCGCGTCGCCAATAACTTCTTCAACGACTATCTCGAGTTCGGCGACGAGCAGACGGACTGGAAGGAGTTCAACCATCCACAGTTCGGCAAGGTCGAGATCGGCGGCGCGACCAAGAAGACGTTCGGCCGCGTGCCGCCGCGATTCATGAACGAAGAGCTGTGCCACCGCAACATGGCGTTCACGCTCTACCAGGCGGAAGAAATGCCCCAGATGAAGATGGGCGACGCCAAGGTCGAGAAGCTCGCCGATGGCGTGTTCAAGGTGTGGCTCGACATCCAGAATGACGGCATTACGCCGACCATCCTGGCCAAGGCGGCGGCCAACAACGTCGTGCGCCCGGACCTGATCACGGTTGACGGGAAGGGCGTCGAGATCGTGTCGGCGAGCTGGCTGCCGACCAAGTGGCGGCCGGCGATCGCGCAGATGATCGATCAGAAGGATCTGAAGCGGATCATGGTCCGCAACGGTCACCCGGGCCGAACCACCAAGACGATTCAGTACTTCGTCAAGGGCACCGGCAGCATCTCGGTGAAGTACGACAGCGTCAAGGGCGGCACGGTGCAGAAGACCATCGTGTTGCAGTAGCCGCGCAGTAGTGCTCAGTCGGGGCGGCCTTGGCCCGCCGAAGCCGGCGGCCAAGGCGGCGCCACTCTTGGTGCCGCCCCGTCTTCTCGTTGAGCGTGGCAGGAGTGGCGACATGCACGACCGACGCGTGAGGCGCTATTTGCCAGGCGGAACGCCGTTGGGCGCGATCTTCAGATCGGGGCCGGCGACGTCCTCCCATGCGTAGTAGTGAAACACTCCTCCGTTGGACATCGCGACGAACAGGCCCCGGGGGAACTTCGGCCCGAGGGCGAGGCTGGTGACCTCGCTGCCGTCGCTCTCGATGGCGGAGACGGGAACGGTCTTGACGAGCGTGTGCTCGTGCGGGCGGCCGGGTGCGCCTTCGCGCGGGTAGATCCGAAACTGGTTCGCCTGCTGGTCGGAGACGAGGATGTAGCCGGTGCCGTCGTTGATCTTGTAGATCGAGATGCCTTCGTGATCGCCAGCGAACCCGCTCGTGGCAAAGAGCGCGAGTTCCGTGTTCGCCCTGGGCGCGTCCGGATCGGCGGCGTACTTGCGGACGCCGACGGTTTCATCAGAGTAGTACACGTAGCCGAGCTCAGCATCGACGGCAATCGCCTCGATTTCCTTCGTGCCGCTGTAGGCGCCAAACTGGCGGACCAGCGCCATCTTCACGTGGCCTGTGCCGTCGTCGGCGAGCCGGTATTGGCCGATGTAGCCGGTGCGCGGGCCGGACTTGCCACCGACAAACGCGAAGATCGCGCCGTCGCGCGGACGCCGATAGAGCGCGATGCCCATTGGCGCGCGGTTTGTGTCGCCCTCGAATACGACGAGATCGCCGTTGTCGACCGGCTTCATGTCGGGCAGCGAGAAGACACGCAGCCGCTGCTTCTCGCGCTCAGTGGTGACGGCGATGTCGGTGGGTGTGCCGCCGAGCGGGAGGCCGTAGGCAATGTCGACGTTGTTCGGGCGCTTCAGGTCGCCGACGCGGTTCACGATCCTCCCGCCCAGATCGTACACGTAGAGCGCGCCGTCGGAATCCTTGTCGGTGCCGACGATGAGACTTCTCGATTTGTCGGCGGAATTGATCCAGATGGCGGGATCATCGGTGTCGTATGTCGTCGGCTCGGTGACGACGCGAGGCGTGAGCGCGTTCGCGGCTGGCGTGATCGATCCGGACGCGCACGAGGCTGCGAGCGGGGCGAAGAGAAGGATCCAGAGCAGAAACCTCATCCTGACACCAGGCGCCGCCGGACGTTCCCACCCCGACCTGAGGATCTGGCGGAGGTGGTGCGTCAAGTGATCGACGTAGTCACCCATCAGGTAGTCAAGGGTCGTGGGCTCTCCCGGCGCCACAGTGTGCCAGGCGATGTCGTCGAGATTGTGCCGGTGATGCACGCGGGTACGCACCGGCTCCGGTACGAGCGCCATCACGCGGGCGACATGCAGGTTGTACGTTCGCCACAGTGCAACCAGTTCTGCCCAGGGCGACTCCTGGTACGCCTGCGCGCTGACCCAGCCGTCCTGCTCGTAACCCTGGAACACCAGGTCGTCCTGGAAGCGCGCCCGGACGAAGCGCTGATGGTTGTGGGAGGCCGAATCGATGAGGTGGCCGAGCACCTCCCGAGGCGACCATTTTCCAGGCGCCGGATGGCGCGCACTGTCCGCTTCAGACAGGCCGAGAAGCACAGGGGTGCTGCGCTCAACGACTGACTGGAGTTGGTTGATGTAGTTTTGCTCGGCCATGATTCGTTCTCGCTTGTCGGCCTGGCGTTTGGCGTTCACCCGCGGCCGCTCGGGCTTCGCGCGACCGACGGCTACAAGCCACGGTGAGGCTCACAGCGGGCACGTTCGGCCAAGCGCACTCCTACCAGTGGAGCAAGAAGACGGGCGCCATCGCCGCCAGAGCCGCGCCGACTTGCAGGGCCAGGATGGGCACAGCCTGTCGTGGTGACTGCGGCACCCGCTTGATCGCGAAGTACAACACGATAGGTGCCTGGGCAGCCATGAGGAGCTGCCAGATGTGGGCCGCTGCACCCTCATCCGCTTGAGGCGCCGTACCGTGCACCGCGACGAACATCAACACGGCGGCGAGGGCACCGAGGGACATTGCCACGGGAAGGAAGGCGCTCGGGTGCTTCAGCATGGTTAATGGATTCATTTCGCCACCCGATGGTTTCGCTGTGAGCGACGGGACCCGACACTACGATAGAGAGCTCTGCGTCAAAGAGCAACCCGCGGAATCGCTCCCTCTTTCTCCGGGCTGGCGCGGCTTCCCGAGGGTGCGGGTCCGGGAGTTCTGCGATGTGCTGGTGGGTACCGCCTAACGATTTGTGCTTCTTCCGCGAGCCGATAGGCCTCGTCGGCAGCTAGCGCGTGTGAGACGGCAGTCAAAGCGAGTCTGGCCGGCGACTGCGCTCACGGGGCAGCAAGGCCGCCTGGACAGTATGACTTCCGTACCGTGCGAACAATGAGGCTGACCTCCGTCGGTTTCGCGGGTTAGCCTTCATCGGGCCAGCGCCGCCCGTTGAGTTCACGTTCAACGCACATTCACGGAGGTCAGCCATGGCAGGGCCTGTCAGCCTTTTCGCCGGTCTGGACGTCCACCAGGACACCATCGCTGTGGCCCACGCCAGCCCACCAACAAGGGAGTCTCGTGCATGGTCGTGGCCCCGTCCCTCATCCCCGAGAAGCCTGGCGAGACAGAAGACGGATCGGCGGGATCGAGACCGCGTAGGGGGGGGTGCCTTGCAGTTGACACAGGAAGTCCTATCAACGTGTGTGGCTTCGGCTGCAGCCGCCTGGCAGCTGTCTGCTGGAAGCCATTGTGTGCCGCTCCAACTCCGTGCAGTCGCTCATCGGTCGAACGCAACCGACACTACCCTGAGCGCCCTCGTCTGACCAGGCATCCGCGTCCCCTTCGGCCCGAGCAAGACGCCATAGGTAGCGGACACCAGCTCGTCCAGCTCCTCCGGCACTGAGGAGTACCCCGCGTTCGACAGGAGCCGGGAGAGCCCGTCTCCGCCCAGGGCCGGCCAAGCTCCCTCAAGTGAGGATTCCCCACCGAACTCCACTTGCCCGTGTCGCAAGGCGACTGAGGCGGTGATGGAAGGAGCGGCCTCTGCAGGTCCTGACGCGCTCCAGAACGTGAGGACCGCCGTCGATTGCTCGCTCATGTCCGCACCAGCGCGCACGACCCCAATTGACACCATTCGAACGGCGTAGCCGCTACGAGGTGCCTCGTACACGGCCACAGTGTGGAACTGCCGGTCGCTCTCGCAACCTGACAGTAGCAAGAGAGCCGCGAGAGCGGCGCAGCAGGCCATTCGTGAACTCATTCGCGCTCCCGAGATTGCCGGCCCAACGGCCAGGTTTCAGCCGCGGCAGGCTTATTGTCATGCCAGCCGCCGTCGGCTGCAAACCGTTAACCGACTTTTTGTCGCGGCTCAGCGCGACAAAAAGTCTTCTTCGTTTCGTTAGGCCTCGAGCGGGGAAGCGCAAGATGGAGGCTAC
>Ga0315297_10000402_pt1 | contig 25087 bp, 18 predicted proteins | sample YL17G15_0_MG_FD_203628 | JGI IMG/M metagenome (GOLD analysis project Ga0315297, IMG submission 203628) | Sediment microbial communities from Yellowstone Lake, YNP, Wyoming, USA - YL17G15_0 | ecosystem: Environmental > Aquatic > Freshwater > Lake > Sediment | place: USA: Wyoming | collected... | reverse complement strand
CAATCTCGAGGTCGATCACAAGGCGCTGCGCAAGCAGGTGTTCAACGAGGGCTGGCGCATCATGAAGAACCGCTTCTACGACGCCAGGATGCACGGCGCCGACTGGAACGCGGCCAAGCTGACCTACGAACCGCTGCTCGACTACCTTGTCGACCAGGAAGAACTCCAGTCCGTGATGATGATGATGATCGGCGAACTCAACGCGTCGCACACCGGCGTCAGCGGCGGCCCGGCCGCGGTGACAGCGTCTCCGGCACAGACCAGGTATCCGGGATTCGACCTGGTGGCCGACCAGTCCGGCTACTACCGCGTGGGCCACATCTACAAGACGGGCCCGGCCGATCACGACTACCTGAAGATCAAGAAGGGCGACTTCGTCATCATGGTCGACGACCACGAACTGAAGACGTCCGAGAGCTACTGGACGTACTTCACGTTGTCGGTCGGGCGCAAGTTCCACTTCTCGCTGAACAGCAAGCCCGCGAAAGACGGCGCGTGGGAGTTGACGATCGATCCGATCACCAGCGGCGCATTCGGCAACCTGCAGTACGCCAAGTGGGTGGACGACCGCCGCGTGATGGTCAGCAGGCTCAGCAATGGCGAGATCGGGTACGCGCACATCCGGTCGATGGACGCGGCGTCGCTCCGGCAGTTCGAACTCGACCTGGCGGCCAATCGCACGAAGAAGGCGTTCATCATCGATCAGCGCTTCAACGGCGGCGGTGGCATCGACCAGGAGTTGCTCGCCATGCTGGCGGGCCGGAAGTACCAGTTTTCGGTCGGCCGCGATTCCGACGTGCAGGTGTGGCGCCCGCAGAACTTCTACGGCCCGATGGTGGTGATGCAGAACGAGCGCTCCGCCTCGGACGCCGAGATGTTCCCGCAGGGCTTCAAGGACCTCGGACTCGGGAAGGTCATCGGCGTGCCGACCAATGGCGCGGTGATCGCCACCGGGTCGTACACGCTGCTCGACGGGTCGAGCATCCGGACGCCGGGCAGCGGCGTGTGGACCGTCAAGGGCGAGAACATGGAGAACTTCGGCGTGCAGCCGGACGTGTACATCGACAACACGCCGGCCGATTTTGCCGGCGGCCGCGACATGCAGATCGAGAAGGCGGTGGAGGTGTTGAAGGCGGAACTGGCGGGGGCAGCGGCGAAGAAGTAGATCGGGATTCGGGGATCGGGATGAGGGATTAGCGAACGGGGCCGGGGACGGGGGTGTGTTTGCCAACCCCCAGTCCCCAGCCCCCAGTTACTGCTTCTTCTCCGGCATCAGGACGACCTTGACGTAGTTGGTCGTGTCCAGGTACGTCTTCGCCGCCTGCTGGATCGCGGCGCCGTCGAGCTTCTTGTAGAATTCGGCTAATCCGTAGATTCCGGCTGGATCCTCGCCGCCATCGTATCTGGCGACGAGCTGACCCATGACGTACGCATTGGTCTTCATGTTGGTCTCGTAGTCGCGCAGCATCGTCTCCTTCACGTCAGACGTATGCTTCTCGCTCGGGCCGCCGGTCTTGAGCCCGTCGATTTCCTTGAGCATTGCCTTCACGAGCTCGTCCACGCGGGCGGGGCTGCACGTGAAGTTGATCGACAGCGAGTACTCCGATCGCGGAAACTTCTTGTAGCTGCTGCTGACGCTCACCCCATACGTGCCGCTGAGGTCCTCGCGAAGCGTCTCGCGCAACCGGTTCTCGAGCACCGAGGCCATCGACCGGATCGCGATGCGGTTGGGCTGCGTCCACTCGAAGGGCCCCGTAAAGACCAGCGCGACCTGGCTCTTCTGCTCGATGCCCTTTTCGACGGTCTTCTCGATGACACCCTTCGGCGGGCGCATCCCGACGTCCTTCCACGTCTCGGGACGGCCCGCCGACGGGAGGCTGGCCAGATAGCGCTCAACGAGCGGCTTCATCAGGTCCAGATCGAAGCTGCCCGCGAACACGAAGGTAAAGCCGCTGGCGTCAGCCATCCGCTCCTTGTAGAACGCCATCGACTTCTCGAGGTTCATCTCGTCGAGCAGTTCGGGGCTCATCATGCGTCCGCGGACGTGCCCCTGGCTCATGATCTGATTGAGCGCCTCGCTGAAGGCGTAGGTCGGCGTGTTCTTCTGGTTGGCGAGCATCGTCTTCATCTGGTTCTTGAAGACATCGAACATCGCTGCGTCCGGGCGCGGCTGTGTGAAGGCCATATAGATCAGCTGAAACATCGTCTCGATGTCCTTCTTGGAACCCCTGCCGGACACCGAGGTCGACAGTTCGCTGAATGACGCGCTGGCCGACGCCACCTTGCCCGACATGAGCTTTCCCAGCTCAATCCTGCTGAACTGTCCGATCCCTCCCGCAGGGACAACCGCGCTTGCCGAGTCCGCCGCGACGTAGTCCTTGTCGCTGGCGAGCGAGGTGCCGCCATGGCTGAACGCGCGGAACAGGATTTCGTCCTGCTTGAAGTCGGTTGGCTTGAGCGCTACCTTGACGCCATTCGATAACTCCCACTCCGTGAGCCCGATCGCTTCACGGGTGTTTGTCTTGACGACGCGGCCCGGGCTCGGGATCGGATCGAGCAGCGGCTTGGTGTCGACCGTGTCGACATACGCGGTGATCTCCTTGGTCCCCGTGGCCTTGATCACCGCCGCCAGCTTCGCTTCGTCGGGGACTATCAGGCCCTCCTTCTGGGGGCCGGTCACCATGACGACGCGGTTCGACTCGGCGAGCCACTTCGTGGCCAGCGCGTTGATCTCGGCGAGCGTGATCTCCGGCACGAATCGCTGGTACAGCTCGTACTCGTACACAATGCCCGGGATCGGTTCCTGCACCAGGGCGTGGCGCATGTACTCGCTCGCAAGCATCGCGGACTGCTGCTTGTCCTTTTCGGCGGCCTGCTGCTCGATGCCGCGCAGCATGTCCCGCTTTTGCCGGTCAAATTCACTCGGCGTAAATCCGTGGCGCGCGACCCGCTGCGCTTCGGTCAACAGCGCGTCCATGCCGCGTTCAATCCCGGTTTCCTTCACCATCGCGCTCAGTGATGCCGCTTCCTTGCTGCGGATCCCGATGGACCCGATGCCCGCCCCGCCGCCGACAAACGGCGGGTCCGGCTTCTGCGCCAGCTCGGAGAAGCGGACGTTGAGCATCCGATCGAACAGATTCTCCACAATCTCCTGCCGATACGCGCCGATGGTCGTGTGGTCCCGCACCGGCATCTTGTTCATGATGTTGACGGTGGTGCCGGTCATCTCCTTATCGGTCTCGATCGAGTAGAGCGTGCCAGGAGTGTCCGGCACCGGGTACGCGGTGCGCGGTCGTGGGGCCTTGGCTGCCGGGATCGCCTTGAAGTGCTGCGTGATCATCGCTTCGAGGGCCGCCTTGTCGACATCGCCCACCGCGATCACCGTCATCAGATCGGGCCGATACCAGTCGGCGTAGAACTTCTTCAGCACATCGTGCTTGAAGTTCTGGATGATCTCGGTCTTGCCGATCGGCAGCCGCTCGGCGTACCGCGAGCCTTTGAGCATGACCGGGAGCTGTTTGTCCTGGATGCGCGCCCCCGCACCGCGGCGGCCGCGCCACTCCTCGATGATGACGCCGCGCTCCTTGTCAATCTCGGTGGGATCAAACGAGACGTTCTGCGCCCAGTCCTCGAGAATGAGAAACGCTTTCTCGAGCAGCCCGGCCTTGTCGGTCGGAATCTGCAGCATGTACACCGTTTCGTCGAAACTCGTGAAGGCGTTGATGCTCGGCCCGAACTTCATGCCGGTGGACTGCAGAAAATCAATGAGTTGCTGCTTCGGAAAGTGCGACGTGCCGTTGAAGGCCATGTGCTCGACGAAATGCGCGAGCCCCTGCTGGTCTTCGTTTTCGAGAATCGACCCGGCGTTGACGACGAGGCGAAGCTCGACGCGGTTGGCCGGCAGTTTGTTCGTCCGGATCAGATAGCGCAGACCATTCGGAAAGCGGCCGACGGTGACCAGCGGATCGACGGGAATCGCCTGCGTGAGCGGGGCGGTCCTGGCGGATGTCGCAGCCGCCGTCGCGGCTGGCGCCTGGGCGGCTGCCTGGGCTTTCGCCGGGGCAGTGGTCTGGCCAGCGAGTGGCAGGCCGAACGCCGCCAGCATCACGATTGCGATCACGACGAGCCACGCGCGTTTGCTTTTCACCATGAGCCTGTCCTCCTGTCGGGGGCCAACCTGGACTGGCGGCCGGATAGCGCTGTCCCCGATGACGTGAATTCTACTTCGGGGAGGAGGGGGACGGGCGAGTTTTCAGCAGAACTGTCAGCGGAACAGGATTGTTGAAAACACGCCCGCCCGCTGGCTGTTGAAACCCTGGCTGTTGAAAACTCTCAACCCGTCTCACTCGTGGTCCGTCATGCCCGCGAACGCGAAAATCCAGGACTGGACCCCGGCTTCCGCCGGGGTGACGGGAAACCTGCTTCATTCGACAGGATGAGGCTTATCGAAGATCTCTAACGTGCGCGCGCGGGAGCCGCTGGTGGCGCGGCCGGGAGCAGAAACTCCACGGTGGTGCCCACGCCCAGCGCGCTTGTCACCGCCACGCTCCCGCCGTGCTGGTTGATCACGACGTAGGCGGTCGCCAGGCCGAGTCCACGGACACGGGGTTTTGGTTTCGTGGTGAAGAACGGCTCGTACAGATGGGCCAGCACGTCTTTGGGCATGCCCACACCGGTGTCGCGGACCACCACCTTGCCGTAGCGCCCGGGACGCACGGCCCGCGAAATCGCCTGCTGCGGGTCGAGTTCAACCCACTCGGTTTCAATCGTCAGCGTGCCGCCGCGTTCCATCGCCTCGCTCGCGTTGGCCGCGAGCGGCACCAGCACTTCACGCAGGTAGCCGGCCGAGATGGCCACGCAGCCGTCATCGCTGCCGAGCATCGCGTCGACTGTCGCCGGAGGCTTGACGAGCGCCCGAATCTCCGGCATCAGATCCTGCAGTGTCTGATTGAACACGACCGCTGTCGGAGGGAACGGCTGGCCCCGGCTCAGGATCAGCAGTCGCTTCGTGAAGCCGGCAGTGCGCCGGACCACGTCGTGTGCGCGGCGGAGGTGCCCGGCATGCACATCATCGGCGCCGAGCGCGTCGAGCGTCAGGTCGATGTAGCCGCCGATCGCGTTGATCAAGTTGAGGAACTCGTGTGCCACCACGCTCGAGAATCGGCTGAGCGCCTCCATCTTCTTGGCCTCGCGCAGACGTTCTTCGAGCGCGGCCGGCGCCCGCGCGGCTTCCGCGCGCTGTCGTTCGAGAATCCGGTACGTGACGATACTCATCCCGCCGGCCAGGATCATCGCCCCAAGCGCCACGACGTTCCGGGCCGTCTCAGCCGCCGGGGCCAGCATGCCCATCTCGTTCAAGGCGAAATGCACGAGCGGGAAGCAGGCGGCCAGCGCCATCAGCAAGAACGCCACCGTTGCCGGCGTGCGACCGTGCGTGGACTCGCCTTGCGTGGCCGCCGATCCAGCCGAGGGCCATTCAAGGTGTCGCAGCCTGAAGGCCACCAGCAGGCACAGGGGCGGCACGCCCCAGATCACGTCGGTCCAGGAGCCGCCCGGCAGGTCGACGAGGCGCCTCGCGACCAGCGTGTCGAGCACGTTGGTTGCCAGCCCGGCACCCATGGCCGTCGCGATCGATCCGTAGAGCACGGTCCAGCGGGGCGATCGGCACTCGACGGCCAGGCTCACGAATCGGGCGACGATCATCACGTCGAGGATGATGAACAGCGGGCCAGCCGCCAGCGGCGCGTCAGACCGCGCCGGATCGATCGCGATGGGCACCACGACGAAGTACGCGAACCAGCAGAGACTCACCAGCATCAGACCCGACCAGCTGAGCCAGCGAGCCGTCGACTCGTGGCCGGCGATTCGCGCCAGGTGCGGCGTCCGCTCGGCAGCCAGCAGAAAAGGGACGTAGAAGCACAGGTAGCCGGCAGCTACGACGGCGTCGCGGGCCGGGTTGCTGCCGGTGCGGGGGAACACCGTGACCAGAATGACCGTCACCAGCCACATCAGGCTTCCCGCGCCGAGCGTCTGCCAGAACCTTCGCTCGTCTCGGTCGTCGATCCGATTGAGGCGGTAAAAGGCGGCGGCGGCTGCCGTGGCCACAAACGGGATCTCAAACCGGGAGACGCCGAGGGCGGCCAGCGCGGCGGGATCGAGCAGCGGCACCGAGTAGATGGCGGTCTCGACGGCGATCACCCACGCGGCCAGCTGCACCATGTGGTCGCGCAGCAGCACGTTGGTCGCGGACGGACGGACAGAGGCCAGGGCCTGATCGGATGACATAGAACTGTCCATCGGTACATCGGCGCGAGACCGGTTCGACTTTCGACCTCGGGAGAATAATAGCCGGCGGCCGTCCCGAGGTCAGTGTCCCGAATCCGAAGGCCCTTAGCACATTCCTGGCGGGGCATCCCGCCTATCTTCAACGTTCTTCGGACTGGAGACGCAAGCCGTGCAAGAATACGGCGGTGGCGCGCTACCTCGCACGGCGTCTCGTGTTCTCGCTGCTCCTGGTCCTCGTGGTGGCCTCCGCGGCGCTGGTCCTGACCAGGCTGGCTCCCGGCGATATCACGGCGGAACAGGTGGGCACCGGTGTCTCCGGGCGAACGCTCGCCGCCGAGCGGGTGCGGCTCGGGCTCGACCGGCCGCTGGCCCGGCAGTACCTCGAATGGGTGGGCCGGGCCGTGCGGCTGGATTTCGGCACGTCGCTGATGTACGGGCGGCCGGTGGCGGGGCTGGTGGCCGAGCGGGCCCGTAACACCGCGCTGCTGGCGGTGGTGGCGCTGCTGGTCGCTACCCTGATTGGACTGCCGCTCGGTGTGGTCGCGGGCAGCCGTCGCGGTGTGGCGTCGACGCTGATCAGATCGGGTTCGGTGCTGGCGCTCTCGCTGCCGTCGCTGGTCAGTTCGCTGCTGCTCGTCTTCCTGGCAGCACGCACGGGCTGGCTGCCAACCGGCGGCATGACCTCGCTGGATCCCGGCGCGGGCGGATGGTTCGCAAGTCTGGTGGATCTGGCGCGCCACCTCGTGCTGCCCGCCGCGGCGCTGGCCCTGCCGCTCTCGGCGACCATCGAGCGCCTGCAGGCCCGGGCCGTCGCCGACACGCTCCGGGAGCCATTCGTCGTGGCGGCTCTCGCTCGCGGCGTGCCCGCCTCGCGCGTGCTGTGGCGCAGCGCACTCAAGCCGGCCCTGCGTCCGGTGACGGCCATCTACGGCCTGGTCTTCGGCAGCCTGCTCAGCGGATCGTTCGTGGTCGAGATTGTGACGTCATGGCCGGGCCTGGGCCGCCTGATGTTCGATGCGCTCCGATCGCGCGACTTGTACCTGGTGGCCGGATGCGCGGCGGCGGGCGGCGCGTTTCTCGCGTTGGGCGGCCTGCTCTCTGATCTCGCCCTGGCCATTGTCGACCCGCGCCTGCGCGGGTCTGCCGAGGCCGACTCATGAAGCGCGCCGGCTGGGTCGTGCTCGTCGGCATGGCGCTGGTCGCGCTGGTCGCGCCGCTCCTGACACCGCACACGCCTGGCGAGCGTTTCGCCGATCGCCTCTACGCGCCGCCGATGCGGCCCCACATCATCGATGCCGACGGGCGCTGGCGCGCGCCGTTCGTCTATCCGGTGCAACTGGTTGATCGACTCGAGCGGCGCTACGAGGAAGACCGCGCACATCCCATTCAGCTGCGATGGTTCTCGGGAGGCGTGCTCGTTGGCGTCGTCACCGGAGACGGGACGCCCTGGCTGCCGCTTGGTGGCGACGGATCCGGGCGCGACGTGTTCGCGCGTCTCGTGTACGGCGCCCGGCTGTCGCTCGGCGTCGCGCTGATTGCCACGCTCGGCGCCCTGCTCATCGGCACGCTGGTTGGCGGCGCCGCCGGAGTCGCAGGCGGACTGGTCGACGACGGGCTGATGCGGCTGTCGGATTTCGTGCTGGTGCTGCCCGCGATGTACGTGGTGCTGGCGCTGCGGGCGGCCATGCCGCTGGTGCTGGCCACGCCGGCCGTCTTCGCGCTCGTGGCCGGCATCATGGCGATGGTGGGCTGGCCGCTCGTTGCTCGCGGCGTGCGCGCCATTGTCGCCGCGGAGCGCGATCGCGACTACGCGCAGGCCGCCCGCTCGCTGGGCATGGGACGCCCGCGCCTGCTCGTACGGCACCTGCTGCCCGCCGCGCGCGGATATCTCGCGACGCAGGCCACGTTGCTGCTGCCGGGCTTCATCCTCGCCGAAGCCACGCTCTCGTATGTTGGTCTCGGGTTTCCGGATCCGGAGGCCAGCTGGGGATCGATGCTCCAGGAAGCAGCCACGATCGCGGCCATTGCGGACGCGCCGTGGACGCTCGCTCCGGCGCTCGCGATCTTCGCCGTCGTGCTCGCCGTCAATCTTATCGTCCAGGCGCCGGAGTTCGCCGCGGTGCCTGGGCTGGGCGCCGGGTGTGAAGACCCGGCCTGCAGTGCGAAGACCCCGACGACACTCTCCCGGGCGCGATGAATAGCGTCCCTGCGGGATCGAGGGGGCGGCTTCGCGGCGCGTCCGAGTGCAGGCCGGGTGTGAAGACCCGGCACTCAGCGGCGCTCGCAGATTCCGGCTCGCAGATTCCGGCGTCTGTCGCCGGCATTCTGTCCCATAATACGCGCTGGACACCCAACGCTTTTCCATCCGTCCGGAGGCATCAGTGGACCCCTCGTCCGACGCGAACACCAGGCTCGGCTCGGTCGCGTCGCCCCCGTTGCGCGCAGACGAGTTCACGCCCGGTACGATCCTCGCCGACCGCTACCGTATCGTCGCGCTGCTCGGGCGTGGCGGGATGGGCGAGGTCTACCGCGCCGAGGACCTGCGTCTGGGCCAGAGCGTGGCGCTGAAGTTCCTGCCGGAACTGCTGGCCGACGACCCGCTGGCGCGCAACTTGCTCGTGGCCGAGGCGCGCCACGCTCGTGACGTGGCGCATCCGAACGTCTGCCGCGTCTACGACATCGGCGAACTGGACGGTCCATCGGTGTCCGCCCAACTCACGTCATCCGATTCCGGTCGCGCAGCAGCAGGCCCGCGCCGAGGTCGCATGTTCCTGACGATGGAGTACATCGACGGGGAGGATCTGGCGACACTGCTCCGTCGGATCGGTAAGCTGCCGCCGGCGAAGGCGCTCGAGATCGCTCACCAGTTGTGCGCCGGGCTGGCGGCCGCGCACGATCGCGGCCTGCTGCATCGCGACCTGAAGCCGTCCAACGTGATGATCGACGGAAGGGGACACGCCCGCATCACCGACTTTGGTCTCGCGGTCAAGCGGACCGATGATCACACACCCGGGGACTTCGCGGGGACGCCGGCCTACATGGCGCCCGAGCGGCTGCACGGCGCCCAGGCGACCGCGCAATCCGATCTCTATGCGCTGGGGCTGATTCTGTACGAGACGTTCACCGGGCAGCCGGCCCTCAAAGCCGACACGCCTGAGGACTGGCGTCAGGCGCACGCGAGTTCGACACCGCGGCGCCCATCGCTGCTCTCGCGCGATGTCGAGCCAGCGGTCGAACGCGTCATCCTGCAATGTCTCGAAAAGGAGCCTGAGCGGCGGCCGAGATCGGCGGCGCACGCGGGAGCGATGCTGCCGGGAGGCGATCCGCTGGCGGCCGCCGTGGCGGCCGGCGAGACACCGTCGCCCGAGATGGTCGCGGCGGCAGGTGCTGAAGGCACGCTGCCGAGGCGAGCGGCATGGGGGCTGCTGGTGGCGTGTCTGGCGAGTCTTGTCGCCGTTGTCGCGATCTTTGGCTGGGTGGAGCTGCCCGCGCTGGTGCGTTTCAAGGGCAGCCCGGAAGTGTTGCGCGCCAATGCGCGCGACCTTCTCGGCAGCCTCGGCTACCAGGAGGCGCCGGCCGACAGCGCGTGGTGGTTTTCGGTCGATTGGGCCTACCGACGGCATCTGGTTGCACTCACGCCGGCGCGGCGCCGCTTCGACGACCTGGCGCAGACCAGGCCGGGTCCGCTGGTGTTCCATTACCGGCAGGCCCCGCGGCGTCTCGTGCCCTTGGACTCGAGCGGGACCGTCTCGACATTCGATCCCGCGCCAGGGGAGCCCGGAGACGCGCTGGTGGAGACCGACACGCTCGGCCGCCTGACCGCCCTGCAGGTCGTGCCCCCCGATCGGGATGCGGCAGCGCCCGGTGGCACGGCTCCGGACTGGAAGACGCTGTTCGACGCCGCGGGATTGGACCGCGCGGCGTTCAGCGAGGCGCGGCCCGAGTGGGTCCCGCCGGTCCACGCGGATGCACGCGTTGCGTGGTCCGGCGTTCTCAATGGCGAACGGGTGAGGATCGAGGCGGCGGCCTGGCAGGGGAGGCCGGTCTTCTTCAAGGTGCTCGGCCCGTGGAATGCGACCCAACAGGCACAGGCGGTCTGGACGACACTGACAATCACGCGGTTCATCACGCCGGTGCTCTGGATGATCACGGTGGTCGTGCTCGCTTTCTTCTCGCTGCGTAATCTGCGGATGGGACGCGGCGATCGCAAAGGCGGGCTGCGCGTGGCGGTCTTCATCCTGGGCACGCTTGTCGTGATGGTGGTCATCCGCCGGCACTGGTCGTTCAGCCCGGCGATCCTGTGGGACATCGTCAGCCGCCAGTTCGGCCTGCCGCTCTTTATGGCGCTGACGGCGTGGCTCTATTACATCGGGTTCGAGCCGTTCGTGCGGCGGCGCTGGCCGCACATGCTGATCGGGTGGGCGAGACTGCTCGACGGCCGGTTGCGCGACCCGCTTGTGGGGCGCGCGATCCTGGCCGGCGTGCTGGGCGGCGCCGCCGTTGCGGCATTGAGCGTGATGCCAGAGGTGCTGGGCCGGATGCTGGATCTGCCGCGCACGTTTCCCTACGTCGCGGCCGAATCACTGAACGCGACCAACCGGTTTGCGGCCGTCCTGCTCCGAGCGGTCGCCGATGGTGTGACGCGGTCATTCGGCTTGATGGCCGTTGTGCTGGTGGCGCGGTTGTTGTTTCGCTCCGATCGGGCGGCCCTCGCAGCGGCCTTCGTGACCTCGATTGTGATCGCGCTCCCCGGAGGCGAGAACTGGGCGCTCGAGCTGGCCGTCGCGGTGCCGACCGGCGCGATGGTAATCGTGCTGCTGCAGCGGTTCGGGATGCTGGCCATCTGTGTGCTGCTTATCACCTTCGATCTGCTCGTCTGGTCGCCACTGACGCTGGACCCGACGAAGTGGTTTGTGTGGCGGTCGGCGGCGGCCTTCGCGCTGCCGGCCGGGCTGGCCGTCCGGGGATTTCTCAACGTCCTCGGCCGGCAGTCGGCGTTTCCGCGTGGTGTGTTCGACCAGTAGGAGATGCGGTATTCTTACTCCCTGATTTCTTGCTTGTGCTGATTGAGTGCTTGCCATGGACTACTCCGGCATCTATCCACCCGCTGTCACGCCCTTCAAGGATGACGCGATCGACACCGCCGGTGTGGCCCACAACACGAAGCGCTGGATGAAGACGGGCCTGCGCGGGCTGCTTGCGCTCGGGTCGAACGGCGAAGCGGCGTTTCTCGACGAGGACGAAGCCGAGCGCGTGGTGGTGACGATGCGCGAGCACACGCCCCGCGATCGAGTGCTGCTGGTGGGCACGGGCCGCCAGTCCACGCGGGCCACAATCGCGGCCACCGGGCGGGCGGCGAAGGCCGGCGCCGACGCCGTGCTCGTGCTGACGCCGTTCTACTTCAAGAGCCAGATGACGCAAGAGGCGCTCGTGGATCACTACCGCGCCGTCGCCGACGCGTCGCCGGTGCCGGTCCTGCTCTACAACTTCACCAGCGTCACCGGAATCAACCTGGCGCCGGACACGGTGGCCACGCTCTCGCAGCATCCCAACATCGTGGGCCAGAAGGACTCGAACGGGGACGTCGGCCAGGCCGCCGCCATCGTCGCCCGTGTGCCGCCGGACTTTCCGCTGCTGGTCGGGTCGGCAGGCACGCTCTACCCGGCGATGATGGTGGGCGCCGCGGGCGCGATCGTCGCGGTGGCCAACGTGGTGCCGGAGGTCTGCGTGAAACTCTACGATCTGGTGCGTGCCGGATGCCACGACGAGGCGCGGGCGCTGCAGCGGCGGTTGACGCCGCTCGCCGTCGCGGTCACCGGCACCTACGGGGTCGCGGGACTGAAGGCGGCGATGGACATGGCCGGGTACGTGGGAGGCATGACGCGCATGCCGCTGCGGCCTGTCAGGCCCGAAGCGGTTGCGGTGCTGCGACGGGTGTACGAGGAGTTGGTTTCGGGGGCGTAGATGTCCGGTGCCGCAAGCGGGCGCCATGAACGGCGCCCCTGCGAGATACCGAGACCCGCTTGTATTCTTGCTTCTTACTGCTGATGCCAGTCTGTCGATGAGCGGGGGAATTCGTGATCCACCTTCCCGAGTCTGAACGGATTCTTCTTGGGCCCGGCCCCAGCATGGTGTCGCCGCGGGTGATGCGCACGATGGCCGCTCCGGTCCTGAGCCATCTCGATCCTGATCTGATGGCCATGATGGACCAGATGCGCGGGCAACTTGCGCAGGTGTTCCGCGCGCCGGCCGGGTCGTTTGCGTTCGCGGTCTCTGGCACGGGCACGTCGGCCATGGAAACGGCCGTGGTCAACCTGGTCGGCGACCAGACGCGCGTCCTGTCTCTGGTGGGAGGCTACTTTGCCGATCGCATCGCCGGCATGTGCCAGCGGTACGGCGGCGAGGTCACCCGACTCGAGTACGAGTGGGGTCGCGCGGTCGACCCCGAGGAGGTCCGGCGCGCCCTCAAGCAACACGGCGCGGACATCGTCACCATCGTGCACGCCGAAACATCGACGGGCGTGCTCAATCCCGTCGAGCAGATCGCGGCCATCGCCCGCGAGCACGGCGCGCTGGTCGTCGTCGACGCCGTCACCTCGCTTGGTGGCCATCCGTTGGACGTGGAGAAGTGGGGCATCGGCGCCTGCTACAGCTGCGCGCAGAAGTGCATCGGCGCGCCGTCTGGCATCGCGCCCATCGTGTTCTCGCCTGCCGCGCTGGAGCGCCGGGTCAAGGCGCGCAGCTTCTACTTCGATCTCACGCTGCTGGAGGATTACTGGGTGCGCCGCAAGTACCATCACACGATCTGCGCGTCGCTCATTTATGCGCTGCGCGAGGCGTTGCTGATGGTCGAAGAAGAAGGGCTCGAGGCGCGATGGACCAGGCACCGCGAGCATCACCTCGCTCTGGTTGCCGGCCTGCATACGATGGGTCTCTCGTTGTTGCCGCCCGAGCCGGAACGGCTATGGACGCTGAATGCCGTTCGCGTGCCAGACGGGGTAGACGAGGCGGCGGTGCGCACGCAGATGCTGCAGCAGTTCAACATCGAGGTGGGCGCGGGCCTGGGGCCGCTCGCCGGCAAGATCTGGCGCGTCGGCCTGATGGGCGCCAGCTCGACCCCCAACACCATCCTGTTGTTCCTGGGTGCGCTGGAATCCGTGCTGCGCGCAAACAACGGGGTCAGACCCCGTTTCCCGGGTCGTGCGCGAAATGGGGTCTGACCCCATTTTCGCGATGCGGGGCTGAGGCGCGGATGATCCGGAAACTGTTCACCGGGATCGTCGTGCTGGCGGCGGCCGGATTCGGCTGCGCGGCCTACGCCTACATGACGCTGCCAGACGTCCGCCCGCTGCGCACGGCCAACCCGCCGACCACCGCCTTCATCGAGTTGCGCATGCGCGAGGCCGAGCGCGCGGGCAAGAAGCCGCGGCGCGTGCAGACCTGGGTGGCGTACGAACGCATCTCGTCGCAGCTGAAGCGGGCCGTGCTGGTCACCGAGGACGCCGCCTTCTTCGAGCACGAGGGCGTTGATTTCGACGAACTCGAGAAGTCGTTCGAATTGAACTGGAAGAAGGGCCAGTTCCTGCGCGGCGGCAGCACCATCACGCAGCAGCTGGCCAAGAACCTCTACCTGTCGCCGTCGAAGAATCCGGTGCGCAAGTTCCGCGAGTTCCTGATCGCGCGCCGGATCGAAGCCGAGCTGACCAAACGGCGGATCTTCGAGATCTACCTGAACGTGATCGAATGGGGCGATGGGATCTACGGCGCCGAGGCGGCAGCCCGCCAGTACTACAACGTTCCGGCGGCCGCGCTCGGGCCAGAACAGGCGGCGATGCTGGCGTCGATGATCTTCAATCCGCGCCAGTACAATCCGGCGCTGCCGACGCCGTTTCTGCAGAAGCGCCAGCAGCTCATCCTGACTCGCATGGGCGCCATCCAGCCTCCGCCCGCGGATCGGCCCGGCCCGCCACCGGTTCCCAAAACCTGACGCGGATTGGCTCCTTGGTGCCCCGCCTGGAATACGTGGTCGTAACTGGGAACCGGGGCACTTAGGCTAATGCCCGGCCGGCGGGAAGCCGACACTTAATGGAGACGGTTGCAAAACCTGCGTGGGCGGCTCGTTTTCTGACCGCCAGAACGGGTGTTGAAGCCGGTTGGATGGAGCCTGGTGCGGAGTGACCAGGCGTCTCCCTGGATCTCCCAGTTTCCATGTTCCATTACACCGACCATGTCCGCCGGCTCATGGAGGACATCGTCTCCCGCGTGCCGGCACTCTCGGCGATCGACATTCGCGACGTGCTGGTCTTCGCCCGGTTGGGCCGCACCAGCACGCACGGCGCCTACGCCACCTGTCACAGCCTCATGCTGCCCGACAGCGAGCCGGCGTACTACTTCTGGCGCGACCGGCGCACCGGGCGTCTGACGCGGCGGTCGGAGTGGTTCATCACGCGGTCGCCTCACGTCTGCGTGGACGGCCGGCGCGTCACGCACCTGATATCGCTCTCGCTGCCGCGTTTCTGCGACCAGACGCTCAAGGGCTCGGCCAAGCAGGATACCTATCCGCACGGCTCCAACTGGCACGCGCAGCTCGACACGATCGTCCACGAGCTCTATCACGTGGATCCGCATGGTGGCGGCATTCGCACCTCGGCGCGATCCGACGGGCGGCCATCCGCGCTGACGCATACGGCGCAGTTCTTCCGGGACGTGTCGCGCATGGTGCGCGAGTACCTCGACAGTCGGCCCGATCCGGCCATCTCGGAATTCCTGACGCTGAGCTTCGACGAACTCACGCGGCGCCATGGAGCTGTCGTGGCCACGACGTTCCGGGGGTTTCCGTCGTTTCCCCAGCGTTTCCTGGAGCCGATGACCGAGCAGCCTCGCATGCCGCGCGTCGCGCATGTGGTGATGCTCGATGGCCGCCAGCACCAGCGTCTCTACACCGACGCCGACCTTGAAACCCGCCAGTTCCTGGCGCGATCAACCCGACGAATCGCGACCGGCCAGCCCGCCGGCACGATCAAAGGCATCCACCCCAGCCAGCCTTCGAACCTCGCCGCTCATCGCCGGCCCGGATAACGGCGGGCAGTCACGGGGGTTGCCCCCGAGCATCCATGGAACCCGGCAGGGGCGGGTCCCCTTGGCACGCCGTAGCCGCAGGCGCCTTCGCTGCCACCGCAGCTTCGGCTTCCCGGGGGCAAAGGCGGCTGTGCCCGCTCGCGTGAACGCCGTGCCTCTTGCGTTCACCAGGTGCCGGATCCGGCCGTCCGATTCAGAGCGCGATTCGTGCCCGTTCCACGGACCACAGAGTGTGGTACCCTTCGACCCGAGTTGTGTGGCGCCCCAGGCGGCCTTCCCGCAGCCGTGAAACACCGCGCCCCACGTTCCGCCGCCGTCCGCCCTCGACGGGAGTGCAGGGTTTGGTCGCAGGCATTCGGACGCGCCTCCACGTCCATGTTCCGCCGGAGGATCCCATGCGCACGTTGGTGCTGGTTGCGATCGTCGTTGTTGCCGCCGCGGGCGTCGGGGAGTCGTCGGCGTTTGCCGAAGATGCGTTTGCCCGAGCGACGTGGCCGCCGTGCGAACGCGAGCCGGCGCGCGCGAATCCCTGGACGGTGAACTGGACCAACGCGACCGGAGGGACACCGTCGGTGCCGGCACCGGCAGCGTCGATCCCTGTGAATTTCGGCATCGCGGAGGCCGCCGTTGGGGGGACGCAGGAACGGCGAAGACCTGTTGCATTCGAGTACAGCGACGGGTACAAAGTCCGGGCCAAAATCCACAAGATTGCGAGCATCGCCACGCTGCCGCTGTTCGTCGCGGGGTACCTGGTGGGTTCGGACCTCTACAACCATCCCGGCGACGTCACTGATGCCAAGCGCAGCACGCACACGGCGCTGGCCGCGTCAACCGGCGTGCTGTTCGGCATCAACAGCGTCACTGGCGTCTGGAACATGGTCGAAGCCAGAAAGGATCCCAACCGCAGCAAGCGGCGGACCATCCACGGAATCCTGATGCTGATCGCCGACGCCGGGTTTGTTGCGACGGGCGCCACCGCGCCGGATTCGGAACACGAGAGCGTCAACGGCGAAGGCGGCGGCGGATCGCGCAGCACACACCGGGCGATCGCGCTCACGTCGATGGGGATCGCGACGGTCAGCTACCTGATCATGCTGTTCGGGGGACACTGAACCAGCGCGCCGGTCCAGGCTCACGCGCGCCGTGGCAGGGCCTGCCTCGCGCGTCAGGGCACCGGTTTGGACGACACGAGCCGCCGAGCGCCTGCATAGCGCTGGGACCAGTACGGCGACGTCAACGGCTCGACGCGGACCACGCCCCTCGAATTCGGCGCGTGCACGAACGCCACACCGCTCGTGGCGATCCCGACGTGCGTGAAGCCGGAGCCTGTGGTGCTGAAGAACACCAGATCTCCCGGCCGGATGTCCTCTCGAGCAACGCGCTGGCCGACATTCGCCTGGTTCGCCACGGTGCGCGGCAATTCCACGCCGTGCAGGCGATAGACGTACCAGACAAACCCGCTGCAATCGAACCCGGACGGCCCCGTGCCGCCCAGCACGTACGGCGTGCCAAGATACCCGAGCGCGGTGCGCACAATGGCCGAGTCTGATGGCGGCGCGGCCGACGAGGGGCGAGGCGGAAGCACGCGCAACTTCGGCCCCTGGCTGGTCGCGCACCCGGTCAGCAGGGACGCAAACAACCCGAGCAGGAGCAGCGACGCGCGAACGCGAGCGACAGACATCTCTGAGTCTCTATCGGTCGACAGGAGCCTCGAGTTCAGGCATCCCTGCGCCGCCTGGGCCAGCCGGCTTTTCGCTCCCGCGTCCAGACAAGAGTGTGGTACTAGTAGAACTGCCTGCCAGCACCCACTGGTACGACCGGCGCATCGTGCACCGGGCCATCGCGCGCTGTCGATGGTCGGGTCGTGCATCAGCCCCCTGATGATGCTTCTTGCGGAGGTCAGTAACGTGATGATTGACGCACCACAGTCGCTTGTCGACGCGTTCCAGGGCTGGGCCCATCTCTACGGCAAGACCAGACTGGTCTCGACGGGGGTGACCTACGTCCACTTTGCCGGCTTGCTGCTTGGTGGCGGCGCGGCCGTGGCGGCCGATCGCGAGACGCTGCGGGCTTCGAAGGAAGCCGACTCGGTGCGCGCCGACCATCTCCAGTTTCTCGGCACGGTGCATACCATCGCCATCACGGGGCTCGCCATGCTGGCTGGATCCGGCATCCTGATGCTGCTGGCCGACCTCGAGACCTTCTGGGCGTCCAAGGCGTTCTGGTCGAAGATGACGCTGGTCGCGCTGCTGCTCGCGAACGGACTGATGATGCGCCGCGCGGAACAACTGGTCGCGACCGTGCCTGACCGCGCATGGGCGCAACTCAAGCGGACAGCGGTCATCAGCCTGGTGCTGTGGTTCGCCATCGTGCTCGCCAGCACGATCCTGGCAGCCACCGCGTAGAATAGGACCACGAACGGTCATGAAGGACGAATCCGCCTCCCACGGGTGCGACTCGTGCCGATGTCTCAACCCGCGCCGGGATTTCATCCGCCAGGTTGCCGTGCTGGCCGCGGGCCTCGTCGCGGGAAGAGGCAGCATCGCGGCGGCCCTCGAACTCCCGGTTGCCTTCGGGGACGCGTCGGGGCGAGTCGGCGAGGAGATTACCTATCCGATTCCCGCCAGTGACGGGGTGACCATCGACCGCGACAACGCGGTCATCATCGTGCGGCTCACAGGGAAGGTGATGGCGTTCAACCTGTCATGCCCGCATCAGAACGCCGCCGTGCGGTGGCGCCAGGCCGACTTGCGGTTCGAGTGCAGCAAGCACGACTCGGTCTACACGCCCGACGGCACGTACGTCGGCGGGCGCGCCACGCGCAACATGGATCGCTTCGCCATCAAGCGGAGCGGCACCTCGATCATCGTCAATGTGGCGCAGATGATCCAGTCGGACGAGCAGAAGGCCGCGTGGGACACCGCCTTCGTCGCGATCTAGAGGCTCCGCGGCCAAGTGCTCCGATTCACAAACCCAGCGGCGAATTCACTCATTCCGGACTTGGTGCTGAGCGAGCATCCCTCACCGGATCGCCTCCCAAGAATACGCAGCCGTCATTGCGAGTCGAAGCGCGAGGCCTCGCCGAACGCGACAAGCCAGCTGGTCAGGCCGTCGTCACCAGTTCGGCGACAGGCAACAGGGCCGGCGTGTCGGCCGGCGCTGGCGGAATCCGGGGCTGCCGGCTTTGATAGGCATGGAGCCGGGCGGGCGTGCCGAGATCGCTCCATCCGCACGGGGGAATGCGGGCGACGGCCAGGCTCGCCGTCGACTTCGTCAGGACGTCGCGCGACAGGTCCGCACTTGGCAGGCGGCCGTAGAAGTCGGTCAGGCTCCCTGCTGCGGCCCCCGCTTTTGCCCTTGCCACAAACGCCTGCACGAGTTCCGGCACCGTCTGGTGGCATGCGCGCAGCAGCGCGCTCGCCTGCGCAACCATCATGAAGCTGTTGACGAGCGCGCCACGCCGCATCAAGGCGAGCGCCCCGTCGAGATTCGGCTTCTCCACGAAGTGCGCCACACCAGCCATGGCGCCGTCTCCCGCCGGCAGGATCCAGCCGTAGTCCGGATCGCACTGTTCCGGCGTCATTCCCAGCAGCAGGATGCGGCGGCGGCGGGCCCCGCGCGTCCTCAGCACGTCGAGCAGCGCACCGCGCAGGACGCCTTCGTCGGCGACGCGGTGGTCCGACGGCAGCAGCAGCAGTCGCGCTTTCGGATCGCGACGGTACAGGACATCAACGGCAGCAAGCAGCACGCCGGCCGCCGTGCCGCGATTCCGGGGCTGAACGAGGATGTTCTCGAGCGGCACGTCGGCCAGGTCCCGTACCCAGTATCGCCGGTGCTGTTCGGCGACCACGAACAGGATACGGCGGAGCGGCACCACGCCAAGCGCCCGGGCGAGTGCCCAGCGAATCATCGATTCGCCACCGCCGAATGCGCAGTATTGTTTGGGCACGGGCCGGCCGTCGTCGCCGGTCGTAAGGGAAGCCACTCGCCGTCCGTCTCCACCCGCCAGCACGATCGCCCAAACGTGCGCGTTCATGTCGGGCTCCAACGCTGAGTGTAAACCCTTTGGCTGCCGCACTCAAGTCGTGGCCCCGCCGGCGGGAGCCGCGAAGGGCGCGCCTCGCGCGCCTTGACACTCCGCTGGCCGTTCTGCACAATGCCCACATGGAGCAGACGCTCCTCCTCAACGCCTCGTACGAGCCAATGAAGGTGGTGCATTGGCGGAAGGCCGTGACCCTGTTGTGCCAGGGCAAGGTTGAGGTGATCTCTGTCTACGACCGCGAGATCCGCAGCGTCTCGATTACGTTCCGGCTTCCGTCGGTCATCCGGCTGCTGCGCTACGTCAGGATCAAGCGGCGCTTCGACTACGTGCCATTTTCCCGGGCGAATATCTATGCCCGCGACGAGCACACGTGCCAGTACTGCGGTCACCAGATGCCCACCACCGAGCTGACGTTCGACCACGTCGTGCCGGCGGCCCACGGCGGCCGAAAGGCATGGGAGAACATCGTCACCTGCTGCGTGTGGTGCAACCGGCGAAAGGGCGGGCGCACGCCGGCCGAGGCCAGGATGCACCTGGTTCGGCTGCCCAAACGGCCCGAATCAGTGCCCGCGCTGCGGATCACGATCGGGCTCCGCCATGCGCCAGACAGCTGGCGCGACTACCTGTACTGGAACGTCGAACTTGAGGACGATTAGTGCAGCGAATGCGAAGCACGGTGACAGTGGTCCGGAGCTTCGCGCCCGGATGGCTTGGCCCATGAGCGGTCCTACCCCCCGTGTCTGACGCTCCAGGCTGCCGCGTGACATCGGTTGAGCCAGCGTGGGCTCTGCCCGGTGCCCGGGTGACGGTTCACGGGACGGCCTTCCCTGTGTCCGGGGAACGGCTGCCTGTTGTCCACGTGGCCGGACTCGACGCGCAGGTGGTCGTCGCCGGGACAAGTCGGCTCGGTGTGGTTGTCCCGGAGGGTGCACCAGGCGGCCGGGCCGCCGTCACAGTCGACGGGGCGGCAGGCCACGCCGAACTCGAGATTGGCGCGGTCGTCGCGACAGGGGTTCACCAGGTCGACAATCCCGCGATCGCGTCTGCCGGCACGTTGTATGTGACCTGCAGCGGGCGGCGCGGTCAGCAGGTCCCGGTGTCGGTATTCCGCGTGGGCGCCGACCTCGTCCAGGAGCCATATCTGAATGGCATCGTCAACGCTACATCCATGGCGTTTGACGCCCACGGGGCCTTGCACATCTCCAGCCGCTTCGACGGCACGGTCTACCGGGTGGAGCCCGACCGCACGCTCGAGGCGGTGGCCGAGGAGCTCGGCGTCGCATGCGGGATCGCCTTCGGGTCGGACGGGACGTTGTTTGTCGGCGACCGCGCCGGGACGATTTTCCGGATTGGGCAGACGGGCCGGGTGGTGCCGTTTGTGACGCTGCCACCGAGCGTCGTGGCCTACCATCTGGCCATCGGGCGAGACGATGACCTGTTTGTGGCGGCGCCGACGCTTGACACCTGTGACCGGGTCTACCGGATCAGCCGGCTGGGCGAGGTGCGCGTAGTGTCCACCGAGTTCGGACGTCCCCAGGGATTGGCCTGTGATGCGGCAGGCAATCTGTACGTGTCGGAAGCGGTGGCTGGTGGGGCGGGCCTGTACCTGGTTCGCGAAGGCCAGCCGCGCGAACTCGTGATGGCAGCGTCGGTGCTGGTCGGGGTGGCCTTCGACCAGCGCGGCGGGTTGGTGGTGGCGTCCAACGACACGGTATACAGGCTGGACGTGCCCTTGCGGCCGTGGATGGCCCACGCGTGAGGATCCAGCGCTGGCCCGGCATGCCGTGCCCCTGCGCGTTTCTCGCGAACCCCGCACCCGGCACCCCGAATCCTGAATGCCGTCCGGACCACTGACTACAGACTGCTGAATTTCCCTATGTCAATCAAACAGCTCACTGCCGTCAAATCCCTGGACTCCCTGGTTCGCGGCACCCAGGACCCCACGCGCCAGCTCAAGCGGACACTTGGGCCGGTTCAACTGACGTCGCTCGGGATCGGCGCCATCATCGGGGCTGGCATTTTCTCGTCGGTCGGGTCGGCCGCGGCAGGGGGCGCCCAGCATCTGGGCGCGGGCCCGGCCGTGGTGCTCTCCTTCGTGCTGACGGCGGTCGCCTGTGCTTTCGCGGCCCTGTGCTACTGCGAGTTCGCGGCGATGGTCCCGGTGTCCGGGTCCGCCTACACCTACGCGTACGCCACGCTCGGTGAACTGGTCGCCTGGGTGATCGGCTGGGACCTCATCCTCGAGTACGCCGTCGGCAACGTGGCGGTCGCGGTCTCGTGGTCGGGCTATTTCCAGGAACTGCTTCGCGGGTTGGGCATGGATTGGCCGCGATGGCTTGGCACGGATTTCCGATCGGCCGGGCAGGCGGCCAGCCAGCTGGCGGCGACGGTGGCTGCACACGGCGACGTCGGGGCGCTCGGTCCCGTCGTGATGCGCGCGGCCGACGCGTTCAACGCGGCACCCCGGATTGCGGGCGTGCCGATCATTCTCGATCTGCCGGCGTTTCTGATCGTCGCGTTTATCACGTGGGTGCTCGTGAGGGGCATCAGTGAGAGCGCGTGGCTGAATTCGGCGATGGTCGGTCTGAAGTTGATCATCATCGCGTTTTTCATCATCGTGGGCGCCTTCTACGTGAAGCCGGAGCACTGGACCCCGTTTGCCCCCAACGGGTTCAAGGGCATCTCGAGCGCGGCCGCCATCATCTTCTTCGCCTATATCGGGTTCGATGCGGTGTCGACAGCCTCCGAAGAGGCGAAGAACCCGCAGCGCGACATGCCGATTGCCATGATCGCGAGCCTGGTGATCTGCACCGTCATCTACATCCTGGTCGCGCTCGTGCTGACCGGCTTGCTCAAGTGGGATCAGCTGGGCACGGCCGAGCCCCTCGCCACGGCCTTCTCGTCACTCGGCATGACGTGGGCCGCGGGCATCATCTCGCTTGGTGCCGTGTTTGCGACAACCAGCGTGCTGGTCGTGTTCCAGCTCGGGCAGCCGCGCATCTTCTTCTCGATGGCGCGCGACGGCCTGCTTCCTGCGTGGGCGGCCAGGATTCATCCGAAGTACCGCACGCCGCACGTCACCACGATGCTCACCGGCCTGGTCGTGGCGACGTTTGCCAGCTTCATGAACATCAACGAGGTCGTGGAGCTCACCAACATCGGCACGCTGTTCGCGTTCGTGCTGGTGGCCATCGGGATCATCATCCTGCGGCGCACGAATCCGGATCGGCCCAGGCCGTTCCGGACGCCGTTTGTGCCGTGGGTCCCCCTGCTCGCGGTGGTGATGTGCTCGTACCTGATGCTCCAGTTGCCGTGGGTCACGTGGGTGCGATTCTTCGTGTGGCTGGCCATCGGCCTGGCGGTCTACTTTCTTTACGGCGTGCGCCACAGCGTGCTGCGGTCTTCGACGAATGTCCCGAGTCGGGACGCCAATGCCTCGTGAGGTCAGGACGGATGACCCGCAGATCCATCGCGCACAACACGATGCGGCCGGCTGCAACACTCTCTCAGATGACGACGTATGTTGATATGATGTGCCCCCGTCGGCAGGAGCGCGATAGATGTCGGGGCCGATCATGAACGCCCCGATCGTGGTCGGCATGGTCGTGCTCGTCGTTCTCCTGGCTCTGGCGGTCGTCTTCGTTCGCCGGTAGGTATCCGATCGACCGCAGATCATCTGTTGTCGGCCTGACCTTCGGCTTCGAAGACGGGCGGTCGTGATCTGGCGAAAGGAGAGGCCCATGCTCGGAGAGTTGGTCGGCGCGGCGGTCGTCGCGGCGGTGGTGGCGGCAGCGCTGCTGTCGCTGGTCTCGTTCTACTCGATCGGGCCCACCGAAGTCGGGCTCGTGCGGAAGCGCTTCGGCAGCAAGCTGCCGGGCGACAACCCCGTCGCCTTCCTCGGCGAGGCCGGCTACCAGGCGGAGTTGCTGATGCCTGGGCTGCGCTTCAAGTTCATCCTCATCTACGCCGTCACCAAGTCCCCGTGGGTGCAGGTGCCGGCCGGGCAGATCGGCGTCGTCATCGCGCAGGTCGGCCAGCCGACGCCGATTGGCGCGAAGTCAGCGGTCTACAAGAAGAACTTCGGCAACTTCACCGACTTGAATGCCTTCGTGAATGGAGGCGGACAGAAGGGTGTGCAGCGGCCGGTGCTCTCGCCGGGCACGCTGGCTCCGATTCATCCGGTGGGCTTCCTCGTGATTACCAAGCCGCACGTGTTCGGCGTGCCGGCGGCCGAGGAACTCAGGAGCAAGAACGCGATTCTGAGTGTCGCATCGTTCGGCCTGACTGCCGAGCAACTCGACGTCGCGCGCATCGAGCCGAAGGCGACCGAGAGCGGGAAGGTGCTCGACATGGTCGGCATCATCACGAGCCTCGAGGGCGATTCGCTGCCGGCCGGAGACATCGCGAGCCGCCTCGGCGGGTTCGACGACATCAGGGGCGCGGAGGACAAGGCGCGTGCCGCAGGCGCCGCGATCAGCAACGCATCGCTCATCGAAACCATCCTCGGGTCGAAGAACGGCGAACACCACTCGTATCAGGACTTTCAGACCTTCCTCGATCGCGGCGGCAAGATCGGCCTGCAGCACGACCCGCTGCTCTACGGCGCCTACAACCTCAATCCGTTCCTCGTGCGCGTCGAGAAAGTGCCCATGCTCGTCGTCGAGCAGGGCCAGGTGGCCGTCATCAAGTCGTACGTGGGATTGCCCACCGAAGACACGTCGGGTTCGGAGTTCAAGTTCGGCAGCCTCGTGCGCCCCGGCCATCGCGGGATCTGGGAAGAGCCGCTGCGCACGGGCAAGTACCCGATCAACCCGCGCATCTACCAGGCCGAGGTGGTGCCGACCTCGATTCTCAACCTGAACTGGTCGAAGTCCACGTCGCAGGCGCACAACCTCGACAAGGGGCTCGACCCGATCACGGCAAAGAGCCGCGAAGGGTTCGTGTTCAACATCGACCTGCAGGTGCTCATCCACGTGCCAGACACCAACGCCCCGCGCGTCATCTCGATGGTCGGGTCGATGTTGAACCTCGTCAACGAGGTGCTGCAGGCGGCGGTCGGCAACCTGTTCCGCGACAAGCTCGGCGGGATGAAGGCGACCTCGTTTATCGAGACGCGCCAGACTGTGCAGATGGAAGCGTTCGAGCACATTTCGCGGCAGCTCGATGCCTACGAGGTCGAGACCAGGGGGGTCTACATCCAGGACGTCATCTACCCGCCTGAACTGGTGAAGGTTTTGACGGAGCGCGAGATCGCCAATCAGGAGATCGAAACATTCAAGAAGCAGAAGGACGCGCAGGACCAGCGCGTGGCGACCGAGGCCGCGACCGGCAAGGCCGACATGCAGAAGGATCTGGCGCGCTCCGAAGTCGGCATCACCATTGCCGACAACAACGCGAATGCCAAGGTGGCCGAAGGCCGCGGCGCCGCGTCGTTCACCAAGCAGACCGGTGAGGCGCAGGCCGACGTGATTCGCGCGCAGGGCGTCGCCAAGGCCCAGGGCTTCAAAGCGCAGTGTGACGCCATCGGTCAGGCCGGCACGCTGGCGGTGAACGTCGCCACGGTGCTCGCAGACAAGAAGATGCAGATCATGCCGCAGATTCTCGTGACCGGTGGCGGCGGCGGAGGATCGCTCGAGGCACTGGCCGCGACGCTGACGAAGATGTTTGCGAACCAGGCCGGCG
>Ga0315297_10000401_pt1 | contig 25128 bp, 22 predicted proteins | sample YL17G15_0_MG_FD_203628 | JGI IMG/M metagenome (GOLD analysis project Ga0315297, IMG submission 203628) | Sediment microbial communities from Yellowstone Lake, YNP, Wyoming, USA - YL17G15_0 | ecosystem: Environmental > Aquatic > Freshwater > Lake > Sediment | place: USA: Wyoming | collected... | reverse complement strand
TGAAGAATTCGCGGCCTCTGATTTCGAGCTTGATGGCTTCCCTGACGAACTCCTTCACCTGTTCGCTGATTTTTGTCATCGAGGACTCCTCATTGGGGAATTTCCTTCTTCGCGTTCCGCGCTCAAAGACGGATGACAGCGGCGGCTGACGAAAAAGCCTTAGCGCAGCGTGCCTTCGTAGTGGGCCGTGAACTGGCGCTTCCGGACCTCATCGGGCGTGTAGGACGGAAGGAGCACGGGCGCGATCCTATCGGTGACGATTTTCGCCTTCTTCAGCTCGTTCTCGTAGGCGGAGATGTGCTCGAGGGTCAGCTTGCCGACCTTCGCCGATTTCACCTCGGCCGCGGCGAATTTTCCGGCCCGCCGGCCGAAGACATTGTAGTCCAGGACGGAATTGCCCATGAGCCGGTTCCGGCCGTGGACGCCGCCAGTGGCTTCGCCGGCCACATACAGGCCCTTGATATCGGTCTCGCAGCGGTCATTGATCTCGACGCCGCCGTTCTGGTAGTGGAGCGAGGGGTAGACGAGCATCGGTTCCTTGGTGATGTCGATGTTGTAGCGGATGAACTGGCGGTACATGGCCGGGAAGTTCTTGTTGATGTATCCGTCGCCCTGGATGACTTCGATCAGGGGCGAATCGAGCCAGACGCCCCAGCGGCCGCTCGGGGTCTGGACGCCGTTCTTCCGTTCGAGGCATTCGCGGATGAAGGCCGCGCTCTCCACGTCCCGCGGCTCCCTCGGCCAGACGAAGAGCTCGCCGGATTTGTTGAGGGGCTGGCCGCCCGCGCCGCGGATTTTTTCCGTGATCAGAAAGCCGCCGATCTGCTCGGGGAACACAGCCCCGGTCGGATGATACTGGACCGAATCCATGTAGAGGAGCTTGGCCCCGGCCTTGTAGGCCATGACCAGGCCGTCGCCTGTCGCGCCGTAGTGATTCGTCGTGTCGAAACCGCGGATATGGAGCCGGCCGTAGCCGCCCGTGGCGATGATGACCGCCTTGGCCTTGACCGTGAAATACTCTTCGGTCTCCATGTTGTAGAGCACGCCTCCGGCGCACCGCCCCTTATCGTCGAGGATAAGCTCGATGGTCGGCATGAATTCCAGGATCTGGATGTCCTGGTGATGATTGCGGACTTCATCCATCAGCGTCCGCATGATGATGGCGCCCGTATAATCGCGGCAGGAATGCATCCGCTTTCGGGAGGTTCCTCCGCCGTGAAGGACATACATCGACCCGTCCGGGTTCTTGTCCCAGACAACCCCGAGATCTTCGAGCCATTTGACGACCTCGGGCCCGTCCTCGGTCAGGGCTCGGACGAGGTCGGGTTTGTTGACGAAATGACCGCCCCCGAGAGCGTCCAGGTAATGGATCGTCGGCGAGTCTTTGGCCGTGACCGCGGCCTGCATCCCGCCCTGCGACATCATCGAATTGGCGTCGCCCATCCGCAGCTTGGTGGAGATGATCGAATTTGTCCCGTTTTCCCGGGCGATGATGGCCGCGGCGCAGCCCGCGCCCCCGCCGCCGACGATGAGAATGTCGGTTTCGTAGTCGGGGACGGCCAGGTCGAAACGGGAGGGGTCGATGCGGCTGTGGGATTCGAGGATGTCGGCGACCTCGGTCGTCAGCTTTTCGCCTTTGTTCGGGCCGACATGGATCAGGCGCCGCGATTCGGGCTTGTAATCCGGATGAAACCTGTTCAGGACGTCGTCCCGCTCATCGGCGGACATGGGAGGAAAGACGTTCTTCCCGGATTTCTCGAGCTCAAGCCTTTTCGGCCGCGATTCCTCGACTTTTTTCAAGGAGTCATGCATATATTCTGGATACATCGGCGTCTCCTTCTACTCGTTGTCCCGGGCGTAGTATTTCTTTTTGAGCTCGTCTTTCGTCATCTTCATCAGCTCTTTGTATTCGGGGTCATACTTTTTGGACTTGACCTCTTCGATCCGTTTGTCCAGGTGTTCGCTCTTCTTCTTGAGATATCTCCCGTAGAGCCTCCGGCCCAGGATCCCGACATTGTAGTGGACGATTTCCGCCGGACAGCGGATCGCGCATAAGCCGCAGCTCAGGCAGTCGAAGGAGAGGTCCATGATTTTTTCGACGTCGCCCCGCTTGGCCGCCTGGATGTAATCCATGACCTCCAGGTCCTGGGGACAGGATTTGGTGCAGGTATTGCAGGCCACGCAACGGAAGATCTCGGGGTAGAGTTTCTGGAAGGTCTGAACGTTCGCCTTGAGCTGCTCGAGATCGTAAACGGGTTTATGCGCGGGAATGGCCGGCAGCTGGGACAGCCACATCCCATCTTGGACAAGGGTCATACAGGCCATGCCGGTGTAAATCTTATAATCGCCCGGCATGCGGTAGACCGTGGCGCAGGCCCCGCAGAATCCTTCCCGGCAGCCGGCGCCCCGCTTGATCTGGTACCCGGCGTATTCAATGGCTCCCATGATCGTGGCGTCGGCCGGCACCCGGTGGGCTTTGCCCATGACGTAGACGGTGACCATCTCTTTGCCCGGTTCGTCTTTCCCGCCTTGGGGTTTGGCGACTTTCTTCGGTTTTGTCTTGGCTTCCACCTTTGTTGCGCTCATCGTTTCGCTCCTTCCTTGGAATGCCCCGCGCCCTCAATATTCTTGAGGAAGATTCTTCAGCTCCGCCCAGGAATAGACCGGCCCGTCCTTGCAGACGTAATGCCGGCCGATGTTGCACCGCCCGCACTTGCCGATGCCGCATTTCATCTTGTTTTCGACGGTCGTATAGATTTGGGCGTCGTCGAACTTGAGGTCCTTCAAGGCCTTGATGACGGTCTTGATCATGATCGGAGGACCGCAGGTGATGGCGACGGCGTTTTCCGGCGACGGTTTTTTGTCCAGCACGTTCTGAGCGACGAACCCGACAAACTCGCCCCATCCGGGCTCGGCGACGTCGACTGAAAGATGGACGCTCATCTTGTTTTTGAGCGCCTCCAGCTCCTCATGAAAAACGATATCCTTGGACGTCCGCGCCCCGTAGATCAGGGTCAACCGGCCGTAGTCCTCTTTCCTGCCGTTCGTCATCTGGACCAGGCCCCAGAGGGGAGCCAGGCCGATACCGCCGCCGGCGAAGACGATATCCTTTCCTTTCCATTCTTCCAGGGGGAATCCGTTGCCGTAGGGCCCCCGGATGCCGATGACATCTCCAACTTCCATGTCATGGAGGGCGGTCGTCACCCGGCCCGTTTTAAGAATGCTGAACTGGAGGTACTCCTTGACCAGGGGCGACGAGGAGATGGAGATCATCACCTCCCCTTTTCCGAAGACCGAGAGCATGGCGCACTGGCCGCAGCGATAGGCGAAGCCGCCGCCGTCGAGGAAAGCCGTCCGGAATGTCTTGATCGGCCGGACGCCCCCCACTTCTTCCCTGATTTCGAGGATTTTGGCTGCTTTTGGCAGATAGACGTTATGCCCCATGATCCCTTACCTTTTCGACGACTTTGATGATATCGATCCCTACCGGACAGAGGGATATGCATCTCCCGCAACCCGTGCATTGATATTTATTCCAGATTTCGACGAAGTATTGAAACTTATGATTGATTCTCTGGCGAAGGCGGGAGGCCTTGTCCGGCCGCGGGTTGTGTCCGGACGAGTGCATGGTGAAGTCGGGAAACTGACAGGTGTCCCAGGTCCGGACCCTTTTTCCCGAGAGCGGCGACACTGTTTCGACTTCGTCGTTCATGTCGAAACAGTGGCAGGTGGGACAGAGATAGGTGCATATGCCGCAGCGGATGCAGCTCATGGATTCGTCGTCCCAAAGGGATGAATCGAACATCCCCTTGAGCTTGGCCGGAACGTTGTCGATCAAGCTGAGCTCGCGGCGGATTTTCTTCCGGGAATCGGCCTGGATTTTATCGACCATCTTCCTGTCTTCAGGCTTCGGGTCCGTAAAGAGCTTTATTCCTTCGAGGACGAGCTTCTTCCCTTTTTTTGTCAGAGCTTCGGCATAATAGGTCTCGCCCAAGTCCGTGAGGAGGAGGTCCAAACCTTCTTTCGAATGAGGCGAGCCGTCCACGGAGAGGCAAAAGCAGTTGGGAGACGGAGGCTGGGCGCAGCCCAGGCCGACCAGGGTCGTGGCGTTCCGCCGCCTCCAATAGTAGGGGTCTTCAAATTCGCCGCCGAAGACAAGGTCGGTCAGAGTCACCGCTTTCCCTTCGCACGGCCTCACCCCGAAAACGACGACGGGGTTGTCTTCGGGCAGAAGTTCGTTGATCTGCGCGCCGTTGTCGTCCTTTTCGGCGAAGGCGAAAAAAAACTCGCGCTGGGGAAAGACGATTCCCTTGGCCGGCACGGCGGTCATCACCTCTTCGAGACGGTCGCCGTCCGGGTCGGTGAGTAGCTCATAGTTCCAGACGTCGTCCTTTTTCCGGGGAGCATAGATCCGGTAGGAGGCGAGCTTCGCCAGCCACTGAGGATAATCTTTTTTGGCCAGTATCTTGTCCATCATCTCACCTGATAAAATCCTCGGGATCGCCGTCCTTGAAACAGGAGATGAGGGCCGGCTGGTCCGGGTCGAAGCCGGCGTCGTACCCGAACAGCTCCTTGGCCTCTTTCTCCAATTTCTTGTTCAGCATCCGGAGCGGGATGTTCACCGGGCAGGCCCGCTCGCATTCCCCGCAGTCGATGCAGCGGCCGGCGAGATGGATGGCCCGGACAAGATGGTAGAAGACGTTTTCCGAATCGACCGGCGATTTCTCCAGCCACTTGATCCGCTGGGCTTTTTCCTCGGCCGGGGTGTCGGCGCTCACGGCGAAATTGATCGTGTCCACGACGCATTCCTCGCAATAGCACATCGGGCAGGCCGAGCGGCAGGCGTAGCAGCGGACGCACTTCTTGAACTGGTCCCGCCAAAACGTCAAGCGCTCGTCCTGGGACAAAGACTCCATCTTTTCCACGGCATGGAACGGACGGGCCACGGTTCTTTTATCCTTGCCGCCGAGGAGCCGGTCGGAAACGACCGGGACGTTGGCGATGCAGTCCAGGCAGCGGTCGGCCAGGACCTCTGAGGCCGCGATCCCCATCGTTCCGTCGTCGGTCGTGACGATGAAGTTCTGCTTGTCCCCGAAGTCCAGCTTGCGCACACTCTTCCCCGTTGTTTTTTTGGCCAGTTTGCGCTCGTCGACGACGCCGCTCGATTCGCAGGAGACGCCGAGGACGAAGACGTCCGCGCGCTCGAAAAATTTCTCTTGGAGGAGAACGACGATCGCCCGGCTGTCGCAGCCCTTGACCACGATTCCGACGGGACGGGAATCCGCCGGCTTTTCCCGGGCTTTCCTCCGTTTTTCGTCCACCAGGAAGCGGACGAGATTGTGGAAACAGGTCGGATCCCAAACGAGCTTGTCCACGTCTTCCGGCTTTCGCAGAAAAACGGGGTTGGCCTTCCATGAATCGGAGGCGCGCTCATAGCCGATGATATACTTGACCTTCCCTTCCTTGAGAACCCGCCTCGCTTCCTCCTTGAGGTCTTCGATATTGACCATTAGGAATTTCTCCTCAACTTCGTCTGAGGGCCGAGGGGCTTGAGGGCATTGACGAAATCCTTGATGACCCGGGTATATTTCTGACCCTCGGCGGCCGAGACCCAGGACATCTGGAACCGTTCAGGCTCGAGGCCGACATACTCCAGGAGCTTTTTGACCAGGGCGAGCTTGCGCCGGGCATAATAGTTGCCTTTGATGTAGTGGCAGTCCCCGGGATGGCATCCGGAGACAAGGACGCCGTCCGCGCCCCGGTTGAAGGCCGAAAAAACGTACAGAGGGGAAACGCTTCCGGAACACATGACCTGGATGGGCGTGACGTTCGGCGGATACTCCATCCGCGAAACGCCGGCCAGGTCGCTTCCCGCGGAGGAACACCACTTGCACAGGAAAGCGACGATCGTGGGTTCGAATTCTTCGGTCATGTCTATCCTCCGAGGCAGGCCTGGATCATTTCATGAACTTGATGCTGGGAGAAGTTCTTGACTTGAATGGCGGCTCTCAGACATGTGGCCGAGCACGTCCCGCATCCCTCGCAGAGGACTTCGTTGACCTCGACCTTCCCGTCCTTGAGGGCAACGGCGTCATAGGGGCAGACGGCGACGCACATCCCGCAGCCGGTGCAAAGATTCTTGACGACTTTGGCCACGGTCGGCGAATGGAAAAGCCGCTCCTGGGAGAGGATCATGATCGCCTTGGCGGCTGCGCCGCTCGCTTGTCCGACGGCCTCCGGGATGTCCTTGGGAGCCTGCGCCGCCCCGGCGAGGAACATTCCCGCCGTGACACTTTCCACCGGCCGGAGCTTGGGATGCGCCTCGGCCAGGAACCCGTCTTTGTCCAGCCCGAGCTTCAGCTTTTTCGCGAGCTCGTCGGCCCCCTTGGAAGGCCGCATGGCCTGGGCGAGGACGACCAGGTCGGCATCGATCTCGATGGACTTGCCGATCAACGTATCAACGCCCCAGACCTTGATCTTGCCGTTTTCTTCGAAGATTCTGGAGACCTTTCCACGGAGATAGATCACGCCGTCCTCTTCAACGGCACGCTGGACGAATTCTTCGTAGCCTTTTCCGCCGGAGCGGATGTCGATATAGAAGATGTAGGCCTGGCCGTCGTGGACGTGATGCTTGTAGAGCATAGCGTGTTTGGCCGTGTACATGCAGCAGATTTTTGAGCAATAGGCGCAGTGCTGTTCCGGATCCCTGGAGCCCGAGCATTGGATGAACACGACCTCCTTGGGCTCCTTCTGGTCGGACGGACGGAGAACCTTGCCCTTTGTCGGGCCCGAGGCCGACAACATCCGTTCGAATTGAAGGCCGTCAACGACGTCGGCGTACTTGCCGTAGCCGTACTCGGCCATCATTTCCTTATCATAGAGATCAAAGCCGGTGGCGACGACGATCACGCCGAAATCCTCCTCGATGATCCGGGGCTTCTGGTCATAGTCGATAGCTTTCACCTTGCAGACATCGGCGCATTTTCCGCAGGCGATGATCTGGGAGAGCTCCGGGCAGTTCACGTCGTCGAGCGTGTAGGACGCGGGGATAGCCTGGGGAAAAGGAATGTAGATGGCCCGGCGGCCCGTCAAACCAAGGTCAAACTCATTCGGAACGACGAGCGGACAGACCTTGGTGCATTCATCGCAGAGATTGCATTTGGCCGAGTCCACATAGGTGGGTTTTCTGAGGATCTTGACCTTGAAATTTCCCACGTAGCCCGACACTTCCTTGACCTCGCTATAGGTCATGAGCTTGATCTTGGGATGCTTGGAAGCTTCGACCATCTTCGGCGTCAAGATGCATTGGGAGCAGTCGAGGGTCGGGAAGGTCTCGGACAGCTGGCTCATGTGCCCGCCGATCGAGGGTGACCGTTCGATGAGCACGACCTCGAAGCCGGTGTTAGCCATATCCAGGGCGGCCTGGATCCCGGCGATCCCGCCCCCGATGACGAGCGCCCGTCGCGTCACGGGAACGCTCAGCGGTTCGAGGCTTTCGTTCTTCTGGACCCTCCTGACCGCGCTCTTGGTGAGCTTGGCGGCCTTGGGTGTCGCCTTGGCCTTGTCCTTGTGGACCCAGCTGCACTGCTCGCGGATGTTGGCGATCTCGCACTTGAAGGAATTCAGCCCGGCCCGTTTAGCCGCATTGCGGAATGTCGTTTCGTGAAGGTTCGGGGAACAGCAGGCGACCACGATGCTGTCCAGCTTTTTGTCCTTGATCGCCTGCTCGATGAGGTTTTGTCCGGGATCGGAGCACATATAGACATAGTCGGTGGAAAGCTCGACTCCCGGCTCCCTGGCCATATCTTCGGCCACTTTTCTGACGTCCACTGTGCCGGCGATGTTGAGGCCGCAGTGGCAGACGAAAACTCCCGTGCGTTTCATGATGAACCCTTCTAATTATTGTTTTTCGTAAGATCCAGGCCGAATTCATAACCGCGGTCGAAGGCCCGGATATTGATGTCGAGAAAACGTTTCGGGACGAGGCCGGGAAGGGCCTTTTTCATGGCCTCCGGCGTGACGACCTTGGAAATAGCGGTGAAAAACCCGAGCATGACCAGGTTGGTGAAAATGCGATTGCCGAGCTCTTCCGCCAGCCGCGTCGAGGGGATCCCGTAGAGCTTGATCTTATTTCGCGCGGGCCGGAATTTGACCAGGTCGGTATCGACCAGGAGGATGCCGTCATCGCGGAGCTCCGGTTCATATTGATCGTAGGCGTCCTGGGAGATGCAGATTAGGATTTCGGGTTTGGTGATGTAGGGATAGAGGACCCGCTCATCGGAGACGACGACCTGGGAACTGCAGGCGCTCCCCCGGGCCTCGGGGCCGAAGCTCTGGGTCATGGTCCCGTATTTATTGTCGAAAAGGGAAACGGCCTTCCCCGTGATCAGGCCGCAGCGGATGATGCCCTGCCCGCCAAAGCCGGAAAAGCGGATTTCGGTCATGGTTGCTCTCCGTAGGGAACGTATTTGTCGCCCAAGACCTTTTTCATATGCGTGTTCATGGCGCCGAGAAAGGTCGGCCGTTCGCGATCGACGAATTTTCCGCAGATCATCTTCCCTTGATAGGAGATGTCGAGCGTGCGCGTATCCGCGCCGTGCTGGATGACGGAATTGTCGTAGTAGTATTTCAGCAGGTTCAGGCCGTCTCCGAGGCGGTTGCGGCGCGCATACAGGGTGACGCAGGGGGCGATGACTTCGATCAAGGAGAAGCCCTTCTTATCGAGCGCTTCCTGCATGGACTTGGTCACTCGGCGGATGTGGAGACAGGTCCAGCGGGCGACATAGCTGGCCCCGCAGGCATCGGCCAGATAGGGCAGGCTGAACGGCCGCTCGAAATTGCCGAAGGGGGCGGTCGAGGCGTTGGCGTCGGTGGGCGTCGTGGCCGCAACCTGACCGCCGGTCATGGCGTAGTTGAAGTTGTTGACGCAGATCACGACCATGTCCATGTTGCGCCGGGCGGCGTGGATGAAATGGTTGCCGCCGATCCCGAAAATGTCCCCGTCGCCGCTGAAAACGACGACCTTGAGCTCGGGGTTGGCCAGCTTCAGCCCCGTGGCGAAGGGAATGGGGCGGCCGTGCGTCGAGTGGAAGGAATCGAGCTTGACGTAACCGGCGACGCGGCCCGTGCAGCCAATGCCGCTGACGATGGCCACCTTGTTCAAGTCGAGACTGCTTTTCTTGAGAGCGTCGATGAAGGACGAAACGACGACTCCGATCCCGCAGCCGGAACACCAGATGTGCGGGATCCGGTCCATCCGCAGGAAATCTTCCATGGGGTTTGCGGGTTGGGGATGTTGGATGTCTTTGCTCATCGGGCAGCCTCCTTGATGGCTTTGAGGATGTCTTCGGGATCATGGACCCAGCCGCCGCAGTGAGTGACGGGGATGGTCGGGACGCGACCCGCGGCGAAGCGCTCGACCTCCTTGGCGATCTGGCCGAGATTGAGTTCGGGCACAACGAAGGCTTTGACCTTCTTGGCCAGGGCCTGGATGCGTTTCTCCGGGAAAGGCCAGACCGTGATGAGCCGCAGCGTGCCGATCTTGAGGCCGGCCTTGCGGGCCAACTGGACGGCCCGGTAGGAAACTCGGGATGTGATTCCGTAGGAGATGACCACGATGTCGGCGCCGTCGGTCTGGTCTTCCTCGACCTGGATGATCTTGTCGGCGTTATGGAGGATCTTATCGGTGAGATGCCGGACGTTCCAGTCCTGGCATTTGGCGTTGATGACGGGGTAGCCGCGTTCGTCATGGGTCAGGCCCGTCGTATGGAATCGATATCCGTCTCCCGCCTTGACCATGAACGGGATCATATCCTTGTCGGGCTTATAGGGGAGGTACTTGTCCTTGGGGCCTTCATACCACTTCCGTTCGACGACGTCGATCTTATCGGCGGACGGGATGACGACCTTCTCGTGCATATGCCCCACGCACTCGTCGGTCATGATGAAGACCGGGACGCGGTATGTCTCCGAGAGATTGAAAGCCCGGATGGTCAGGTCGAAACATTCCTGGGGGGAATCGGGGGAAAGGGCGATGATCTGATAGTCGCCGTGGGATCCCCATTTGACCTGCATCATATCACCCTGCCCGACGAGGGTCGGGAGCCCGGTCGAGGGCCCGCCCCGCTGAACGTTGGCGATGACGAGCGGCGTTTCCATCATCGCGGCCAGGCCGATGTTTTCCATCATCAGCGAGAACCCGGGACCCGACGTCACGGTCATGACTTTTTTCCCGCCCCAGGCCGCGCCGATGAGGGCTGTGATCGAGGCGATTTCGTCCTCCATCTGGATGAAGACGCCCCCGACATAGGGGATGCGTTCGGCGAATCTCTCGGCCGTCTCCGTGGAGGGGGTAATCGGATAGCCGGCAAAAAAGCGGCAGCCGACGGCCAGGGCGCCTTCGGCGATGGCGAAGTCGCCGTCCAGGTAATGGGCTCCGGTTAAAACTCCCTTAGGGTCGGCTTTCACTTTTTTCAACGTCTTCCTCCTCTTGCTTAAGAGTGACAAAGATGGAAAATTCAGGGCAGATGGCTTCGCAGAGCTGGCAGTAGATGCATTTGTCCTCGTCCTTGATCAGAGGGGGATGATAGCCTTTCGGGTTGAATTCCTCGGAAAGCTCGAGGACGTCACGGGGACAGTATTCGACGCAAAAACCGCAGCCCTTGCATTGATTCTTGTTGATATGAATCTTGCCCTTTTTCGGTTTGAGGTCGCCAAAGTAGATCGTGGCCATTTCAGGTCAATCCTTTTCGCTTCAGGACAGGCTTCGGGTCGACGTCATGGAGGTCAAAGCGAAGGGCCTCCTCGGGGCAACCCAGGGCGATGCCCAGCAGCTGGCTGAAATATAGAATCGGCATTTTTTTGAAATCGGGATAAAGGTCGGCGGTTTCCCTCTGGCGATTGTCCAGGTTGAAAGCGCAGAGCGGACAACTGACGGCGACGACGTCCGCGCCGCGGGTCCGGGCCGAGGTGATGATCGCATAGGTCCGTTCGGCGACGATCCCGGGATTGTCGACTGTCTGATAAGCCCCGCAGCACTCCGTTTTATGGGGAAAATCGACAGCCTGGGCACCCAGGGCCGACATGAGATTATCGAGGACCTGAGGATTTTCCACGTTGTCCAGGCCGATCTCCTTGGGCCTCACCAGGAGGCAGCCGTAGTAGCTCGCCACCTTGAGGCCGGTCAAGGGACGGACGGTTTTTTTGGCGACATTCTCGAAGGTGACGACGTCGCGCAAAAGCTCAAGCAGGTGGAGGACCTTGACATCGCCCTCGTAGGCCAGTCCTTCGGTATCCATGAAGCGGTTGATTGCGTCTCGATCCTCGGAATTTTTCCTGAGGCGTTCGTTGGCCCGCTTGAGGGTGTTGTAGCACATGGCGCAGAGGGTCAGCAGGGCGTCGGCCTTCGCCTCTTTGCTGAAAATCAGGTTGCGGACTGGCGCGATATGGTGAATCAGATCATCCGTGGCGAGGGAATAGACGGTTCCGCAGCAGTTCCAGCGGGGGAGCTCGGCGACCTCTATGCCGAGCTTTGCCAGCGAGCAGAGCGCCGAATCTTCAAAGTTCTTGGCATTGGATTTCAGCGTGCATCCCGGATAATAGCTTAATTTCATAGTATGGCTTTCCTCGGCGTTGGATTCGAATCAAATCATTTTGCCTTAAGATAGTGCCTATGATGTATATTTTCGAAAGCTGCTGATGAGGGCGATGGGTGGGACCTCCTCTTTCTGTTTGTCCGTGAGCATGGGGACTTTGACGTAGTCTTTGCGTTTGCGGAGAGAAATTTGCCGAACGGCCTCCATCACTTCGGCGATCTTGATCCCTTTCGGGCAGCGGGCGTTACAGGTCAAACAGGAGGCGCACACCCAATAAGACTTGGACTTCAGAAGTTCGTCCTTGAAGCCCAACTGGACATAGCGGATTACTTGGTTGGGGAGGATGTCCATTTCGGAGACGGCCGGGCAGCCCGCCGAGCATTTTCCGCATTGATAGCAGGCCAGGATTTTTTGGCCGCTGAGTTCCTCGATTTTAACGATAAATTGATCACGGATTTTTTTCTGGGATATGTAAACTCTCATCGGGTTTTCCTCTATTTTAAGGCGTTATCCACTGTCATAATTTCTGTCCCGCCTGACCCTGGTAAATGGGCAAGACAAAGGCTATTAATTAACCACATTTTGAATATCGTGTCAAGGTTATAAACTCGTCCACGAAACCTTTGCAGGTTGCCCCGTGGGTTGCCACGGGGAGGAATGCATGCTTTGCCGAGGGGGTAATAAGGGGGACCGGAAAGTCCCCCTTATCCGCATAGGCCCTTGCTCGGCAATGTGATATAAAAAGGGCGTGGGTCTCAAGAGGACGAGTCATTCGGTCTACGACACGTCCTACCATCCGGCATGGTGTCCGAAATATCGGAAGAAGATCTTCGAGCGGGAGGAGGTCCGGGAACGAGCGAAACAGATGGTCCGCGAAATCTGCGAAGCGACCGATATCGAAATTCTGGAAATGGAGATCATGGAAGAGCATGTCTTTTTTCTTCTGCTCTGTGTCTGCCATGGGTCCTCTTTATAGGATGAGATTACACTTTACGCCGATCCGGGCCGAAAAAGAATGGGCGTCGCTTCAATCCCCCAGCACCGGGTCCATGGGATTGTCCTTCCGCGGGCTCTCCTCGGGCTCGTAGTATTTGGCCTTGTAGACCCGGTCGGCCTCCTTGATCCACAGCCGGAGGAAATAGATCAGGACGGCGATCGAGAACCAGAGCCAGACATAAAAGACGATGACGGCCGTCTTTTCCCTGATGCCGGAATAGGCGGGAACGATCGGCTCCGTTCTCTTGACCTCGGCCTTCTTGGCCGCCGGTTTCTTGGCGGCGGGCGGGGCGGGGGCGGGCTTGGCCTGCTGCGTCGGCGCTGCCTGGGCGGCAACCGCCGCCTCTATCTGGGCTTTGTCCTTGACGGTCGGCGGCACCCCTGATTGCCGGGCGACCGCCGCCAGCGGGGCCAGGACCACCGAGACCATCACCAGGAGATACAAAACACGGATCTTTCTCATAACAGGCTCCATATGCTGAAGACGATCGCGTAGATCAGGCCGACGACACCGAGGTACTGGATGATCTTGCCTTTTTTCCCCTCGGGCTTGTTGTCGATGAAGGGGAGGAAGAAGATGGCCACGACGGCGATCAGGATGAGCACGACGGCCACGAACTCGCCGGTGACGGGGCCCATGTTGGCCGGGAAGATCTTGAGCGTCTGGAAGAGGAACAGGAAATACCACTCGGGCTTGACGCCTTCCGGAGCCGGGGCCATCAGGTCGGCCGTAAGTTCAAGCGAGGGGGCGAACATGAGCGAGATGGTCAGGAGGATGCCGAGGAGGACGAGCCAGATGACGACTTCACGGAGGATGAAATTGGGCCAGAAGGGCAGGGCCGGAACTTTCTTCTTGGCGATCTCGTCCTTGAGAGGCACGCTCATGCCTTCCTTCTGGACGAGGAGGATGTGGACGGCGAGAATGGCGAAGATGACGAGGGGCAGGATGCAGACGTGGAAGAGATAGAAGCGGGTCAGCGTGTCGCCGGTGACGTCGCCGCCGCCGCGGAGGAATTGGGTCACCCATTTGCCGACGACCGGGATGGCCATGGGGATGTTCGTCCCGACCTTGGTCGCCGACAGCGACAGATCGTCCCAGGGCAGGAGATAGCCGGTGAAGCCGAAGACCATCGAGACGACGAGGAGCATCATCCCGGTCATCCAGGTCGCTTCCCGCGGCTTGCGATAGGACTTGGTGAACCAGATCGCCAGGAGGTGGATCATGACGATGGCGATCAAGAAGGTCGACGACCAGCTGTGGACGGAGCGGACGAGCCAGCCGAGCGGGATCTCGGTCATGATCCGGCCGATGCTGTCGGTGGCCCCTTCGAGGGTCGGTTTGTAATAGAGCGCGAGCATGATGCCCGTGATGATCTGGATGAAAAGGAAGAGGAGGATCGAACTGCCCGTATAATACCAGAAAGAGTGCTCGTGCTGAGGCACTTCCTTCTTGGTCATGTATTTGAAGATGGGAGTCAAGGCCAATCGGTCGTCGAACCAGGCCGCGAACTTTTTCATGTCGATCTTCATGTTTTCGCTCCCACGCCCGGCTTGCGGACGAAGAGGTCCTCGCCTTCGACGGACGGCTCGAGGCGCCGGAGCGGCTTCGGCGGAGGGCCGGAGACGTTCGTCCCGTTCTCGTCATACCAGCCGTCATGGCAGGCGCAGAAGAACTGTTGTTTGGCGGCGACCCAACTTACGTTGCAATCAAGGTGGGTGCACACGCCGACCCAGGCGATGAAGGATCCGTCCGGCGCCCGTTTGAGGAGACCGGGCTTGCTGCCCCAAGGGAAGTTCTTCACTTCGCCCGGCTGCATGCCGGAATAATCGGCGAAGACGAGCTTGACCTCGTCCGGCTCTTTGTAAGGCGGCCAGACGAATTTGACGATGGGGCTGATGAAAGAGGCCGCGACGGCCCCCAGCCAGCCGCCGAGGATCGAGTTCAAGAACTTGCGGCGGGTGAAATAAGCGTTATCGATTCTCATTTTTTCCGGCCAAATAAGTGTTTTGTCCTGTCCACGACCATCTTCCGCCGGAGGCCTTCGATGCCGTCGGCCGGCCGGACCTCCTTGGGACAGACGTCGTTGCAGCGAAAGACCGTGTCGCAGCCCCAGACGCCGGTCGGGTTATCGACGCGGGCCAGGGCCGACCAGGGGCGCTTGTCCCGCGGATCGATGGCGAAGCGATAGAGCTTGGCCAGGGCGGCGGGGCCGAGGTAGCGGCCGTCGCGCGTGGCCACGGGGCAAGCGGCGTAACAGCTGCCGCACAGGATGCAGGTGATGAATTGGAAAACCTTTTCCATGTCCTTCTCTTCGACACAGTGGCCTTTTTCGGGGACGGCCTGGCCTTCGGGCTGGAGATATGGCTGGATGAAATTGTAGGCGTCCCAGAAAGGTTTGAAGTCGACGATCAGGTCCTTGATGATTTCCAGGTTGGGCAGGGGCTCGATGACGACCACGTCGGTTTTGAGAGCTTCAAATTGCCTTTTGCAGGCGAGGCAGATCGTACCGTTGATGGTCAGGGCGCACGATCCGCAGACAGCCTCCCGGCAGCTGTAGCGGAAGGAGATCGAAGGGTCCTGCTGGTCCCGGATATCCTTGAGGACCTCGAGCATGGTGTCCCCGGGCTTCGGCGTGTGGATATATTCCTGGAAATGGGGACGCTCGTCCTTGGGAGGGCCGAACCGGAGGATCTTGAATGTGGTGCTCATGGTCGGCTCTCTCCTCAATACTTTCTTTCCTGAGGCTTATACTTGTCGACGTTCACATCCCGGTAGGACAGGACGGGGCCTTTGTCCGAATAGGAAGCGAGTGTGTGCTTCAGCCAGTTGACGTCGTCCCGCTTGGGATAATCCGTGCGGAAGTGGGACCCGCGCGTTTCGGTCCGTTTCAGCCCGCCGAGGAGGATCGTCTCGGCGAGGTCGGTCATGTATTTGAACTCGATGAGCGTGACGAACTCCTGGCAGAAGCGGGTGCAGCTTCCGTAGATGTAGGCGTCCCGAGAGGCCTCTTTCAGCCTGGACAGGCCGTCGAGGCCCTCCTGGAGCTGTTTTCCGTCGCGGTAGATGCCGGCCTTCTCGCTCATCAGGATCTTGAGGTCGTTCAGAAGCTGGTAGACGTTGTGGCCCTTGTCCCGTTTCCGGATGCTCTCGAACTGGTCGGTGAGGGTCTTGGCCTCCGCCGTGATCTCGGCGTCCCTCGGGCCGGCGAACCCGCCCTCGTTGATGAATTTCGAGGCCGAGACGCCGGCGATCTTGCCGAAGACGATCGCGTCGAGGAGGGAGTTCCCGCCGAGCCGGTTCGCTCCGTGGACGCTGACGCAGGCGCATTCGCCCGCGGCGTAGAAGCCTTTGACGTGAGAGGCGCAATTCATGTCGACGTCGATCCCGCCCATGGAGTAGTGCTGGGCCGGCTGGATGGGGATAGGGGTGTCGACGGGATCAATCCCGGCGAAGTTGATGCAGATCTTCTGGATGCCCGGGAGCCGCTTTTCGATCTTTTCCCGGCCCAGGTGCCTGAGGTCGAGGTAGACATAGGCATTCTCGAAGCCGTTGCCCTTGAGGATCTCGCTCGTGATGGACCGGGCGATGATGTCGCGCGGGGCGAGCTCCATGGCTTTCGGGGCGTAGTCTTCCATGAAGCGCCGGCCTTTGTTGTTGACGAGGTAGCCGCCTTCGCCCCGCGCGGCTTCGGTGATGAGGATGTTCTTTCCGTAGAGGGCCGTGGGATGGAACTGGACGAACTCCAAGTCCTTGAGCGGAATGCCCGCCCGGTAGGCCATCCCGATGCCGCTGCCGAAATTGATGTAGGCGTTGGTCGAGAGCTTGTAGATGCGGCCGTATCCGCCGGTGCCGAAGATCACGGCCTTGGCGGCGAAGGGCCGGATCTCTCCCGTGGCCAGGTCGTAGGCGACGAGGCCGACGCAGCGGCCGTCGCGGACAACGATGTTGGTCACGACGATCTCATCATAGATCGTGACGTTCTTCCTGATGCATTGCTCGTAGAGAGTGTGAAGGAGGACCTGTCCCGTCCGGTCGGCCGCGTAACAGGTCCGAGGGTATCCCGCGCCGCCGAAGGGGCTCTGGGCGATCACGCCTCCCGGGAACCGGCTGAAGGGAACCCCCCAGTGGTCGAGCTCATACATGGTCGGGATGGCCAATTGGCACATGAGCTCGGCGGCGTCCTGGTCGGCCAGGTAGTCGCTGCCCTTGATCGTGTCGAAGGCGTGCTTCTCCCAGGTGTCGTCCTTCGCGTTCGGATTGTTGGCCAGGGCGGCGTTGATTCCTCCCTGGGCCGCGACGGAATGCGACCGGATCGGGTGGACCTTGGAGAGGACCGCTACATTGAGCTTGGGGTCGGAGGTCAAGGCCGCGGCCAACCCCGCCAGCCCCCCACCGACGATGAGGATATCGTGGTTGACCATAGCTCAGTAGTTCCTGGTGTAGTAAATGACCAGCAGGGCGGCGGTGGCGGCGGTGCCGAGGCCGGTGAAGATCCAGAAAAGGAGCTTCTCCTTGCGCGCGCCGCAGTCGATGATGAAGGTCCTCAGTCCGTAGAAGGCGTGATAGACGCCGGCCACGATCAGGAACGTGTTGGTGAGAGGATTGGTGTGGAGGACGAGGGCCCAGTCAGGCTTGGTCCCCTTGGTCATGAGGAAGAAGGAGGTCAGGAATTTGAGTCCCAACAGAAGAATGAGTAAAAGGCCGCTGATGCGATGGAAAACCCATATAAACATATTTCCCTTCCCATAACGAATAATGATCATGCGGAGCATGATCGAAGCTTACCTAAAGGTTGTGATTTTATCAAAATCAAAATGTCAAAACAATAGCGCTCGAAATATAAAAAATGGGGCGCTCGTCGTTTCCGCCCCCTCTTCGGCTGTGATATAATCCCGCCCAAGATTCAGGAGATCCGAGCATGCCGAGCCGACGCGATTTCCTCCAGACCGCGGTCATGGGCACTGCGGCGCTGCCGCTCGCCTCGCTCGTCTTGAAGAGGCCGCCGGCCGCCGCCGGCCGCAAACCCAACCTGGTCTTCATTCTGGCCGATGACGGCGGCTACGGCGACTTCGGCTGCTACGGCGCGACGAAGATCAAGACCCCCAACATCGACCGCCTGGCCGTCCAGGGCGTGCGGTTCACCGACGCCTACGCGCCGAACGCGACCTGCACGCCCACGCGCTACTCGATCCTCACCGGCGAGTATGCCTGGCGCAAGCCCGGCACGGGCATCCTCCCGGGGGACGCCGCCCTGATCATTGAGCCGGGCCGCCCGACGCTACCGGCGCTGATGAAAAAGGCCGGCTACGCGACGGGCGCGGTGGGAAAGTGGCACCTGGGGCTGGGCGACGGCCGGCTCGATTGGAACGGCGAGATCGAGCCCGGCCCCCTCGAGATCGGGTTCGATTATTTCTTCGGCATGCCGGCGACCGGCGACCGCGTGCCCTGCGTCTATATCGAGAACCGCCGCGTCGTCAACCTCGACCCGGCGGACCCGATCCAGGTCGATTACAAAACGCCGGTCGGCGACGACCCGACCGGGAAGACCCATCCGGAAAGGCTGAAGATGGAGCTCTCCGCCGGACACGACGGGACGATCATCAACGGCATCAGCCGCATCGGTTTTATGAGCGGAGGAAAAGCCGCGCGCTGGACCGACGAGGACATGGCCGCGACGTTCACCCGTAAGGCTGTCGAGTTTATCGAAAAGCACAAGGATGGGCCGTTCTTTCTTTATTTCGGCACGCACGATCCGCATGTTCCGCGCGTTCCGCACCCGCGCTTCCGCGGAACGAGCGGGTGCGGTGTCCGCGGCGATGTCATCCAGGAGTTCGACGGGAGCGTCGGCGAAGTGACGGCGGTCCTCGACCGGCTTGGTCTCGCCGGCGACACCCTGCTCATTGTCACCAGCGATAACGGCGGCGTGATCAACGACGGCTACGACGACGGAGCCGACCGGGACATCAACGGCCACCGTCCCAACGGCCCGCTGCGAGCCGGTAAATACGTCGCTTACGAGGGCGGCGTCCGCGTCCCGTTTCTCGCCCGCTGGCCGGGGAGGATCAAGCCAGGCACGGTCTCGAAACAGGTCATCAGCCTGGTCGATCTGGCCGCGACAGGCGCGGCCCTGGCCGGAACGTCCCTTCCCGTCGAGGCCGCCCCGGACAGCTTCAATAGCCTGCCAGCCATCGCCGACGGTGCGAAGTCTCCCCGGGCGGCCCTCATCCTTGAGGGACGCGCGATCCGCAAGGGCGACTGGAAGTATGTCTTGAAACAACAGCCTAAAATAAAAGACGGAATCGAAGAGGCAGGGGCGCCGGTCGGCGAGCTTTACAATTTGGCCGACGACATCGGCGAAACCACAGACCTCGCCGCCAAGCACCCGGACGTGGCCAAAGAACTCCGCGCCGCACTCATCGCCGCCCGATCGTCGAAACGAACCCGTTCGTGAAGAAAGAATTCGGGATGAAAATTAAATATCTCTCCGGCTGTCTTCTTCTGGCCGCGGGCGCGGTCCTCCCGGTCCGGGAGCATACGGGGCAGGACGGGCCGAAACATCCCTATCGGGATCCTTCTCTCCCGATCGAGCGCAGGGTCAAGGATCTGCTGTCCCGAATGACCCTGGAGGAGAAATTCTGGCAGATGTTCATGATCCCCGGCGATCTTTCGATCGGGAAAGAGAAGTTCAAGAACGGGATCTTCGGTCTGCAGACAGCGACCCGGGCCGCGGGGCCTGGCGAATCGGGACAGATGCTGCGCTATTCGGCCTCAGGGGCTGCGCGCGACGCGGCGAAAATGATGAATGAAATCCAGCGCTTCCTCGTCGAGGAGACACGGCTCGGCATCCCCGCGATTTTTTTCGACGAGACCCTGCACGGCCTGGTGCGGGAAGGAGCGACGAGCTTCCCTCAATCCATCGGGCTCGCGTCCACCTGGGATCCCGCCCTCATGGAAAAAGTGGCCGAGGCCATCGCCCGGGAGACCAAAAGCCGCGGGATCCGCCAGACTCTCTCTCCCTCCCTCGAGGTCATCCGGGACGTGCGCTGGGGCCGGGTCGAGGAGGTTTACGGGGAAGACCCGTTCCTGGCCGCCCGGATGGGGGTTGCCTATGTGAAGGCTTTCGAAAAAATGGGCGTCATAACCACTCCCAAGGTGCTGATCGCCAACGCCGGCGACGGCGGCAGGGACAGCTACCCGATTCAGGCGAATGAGCGGTTGCTCGAGGAGATCTATTTCCCCCCCTTCCGGGACTGCGTCCTTGAAGCGGGTTCCACCTCGGTGATGACGGCCTACAATTCCCTGGATGGAACGCCCTGCACCGCGAATCCCTGGCTTCTCAAAACGGTCCTCAAGGACCGCTGGAAATTCCGGGGATTCGTCATATCCGACGCCAGCGCCGTGGGCGGCCTCTTGGACCTGCACCATACCGTCGCCGGCCGTGAGGAGTCGGCCAAGAGCGCTGTCGAGGGCGGTTTGGACGTGATCTTCCAGACGGACTACGAGCATCATGTTCCTTTGCTGAAGGCCTTCCGCGAGGGGATGATCGATAAAAAGGCGATCGACGAGGCTGTGACCCGCGTTCTGCGGGCGAAGTTCCGGTTGGGCCTGTTCGAACATCCCTATGCCGACCCCGATGAAGCGGAGCGATGGAACGGACATCCTGACCACCGGGCGCTGGCCCTCGAAGCGGCGCGCGAATCCATCGTCCTATTGAAGAACGAGCGGAACGCCCTTCCGCTCAAAAAAAGCCTCAAGCGGCTGGCGGTCATCGGGCCCGACGCGGTCGAGGCCAGGCTGGGCGGGTACAGCGGGCCAGGCCTCAGGAAAGTGAGCATCCTCGACGGACTCAATAAGAGCCTCGGCGCTCGAGCGAGCGTCGAATACGCCGAAGGATGCGGCCGCGGCGGTCCGCGGTTCGTCACCGTTCCCCCGGACCGGCTGCGTTCGCCGGATGGACGGGCGGGATTGAGGGGCGAATATTTCAACTCTATCGACCTGTCCGGCCCGCCGGCCCTGACCAGGATCGATCCGGAGCTCGATTTTTGGTGGACGCTCTTCTCGCCCCATCCCTCGATCAACACGGATTGGTTCTCGGTCCGCTGGACGGGGCGTCTTGTCGCTCCGGTGTCGGGCCGTCATCATCTCGGCATCGAAGCCGACGATGGCTTCAGGCTTTATGTTGACGGCCGCCTCGTCATCGACAATTGGAAGAAAGAGAGCTTCCGGACCATCACGGTCCCCCTCGAGCTGGAAAAGGACCGGAGCTACGCTCTCCGGATCGAGTTCTACGAGAACGCCGGCAACGTCAAGTTCCGTTTTGTCTGGGATGTGGGCGCCGCGGACCTCGCCGGGCGCATCGAGCGGGCCGTCGATCTCGCCCGGCGCTCCGAGGCCGCGGTCATTGTCGCCGGCATCGAAGAAGGGGAGTTCCGGGACCGGGCCGACATCTCCCTGCCCGGCCGTCAAAGCGAGATGATCCGTCGTGTCGCGGCGACGGGGACGCCGACGATCGTCGTCCTAATCGGAGGGAGCGCCGTCACGATGTCCGATTGGGTCGATCAAGTCCCCGCGATCGTCGAAGCGTGGTATCCCGGCGAGGCGGGAGGCCAGGCCGTCGCCCAAGTGTTGCTCGGCGATTACAATCCGGCGGGCCGCCTGCCCATCACCTTTCCTCAATCCGTGGCCCAGCTTCCGCTGTATTACAATCACAAGCCGACCGGCAGAGGCGACGATTATTTGGACATGACCGGAAAACCGCTTTTTCCGTTCGGCTATGGCTTGAGCTATACGAGCTTCGAATACCGGGATCTGGAAATATCGCCAAGCGAAATCAAACCGGACGGAAAAGCCTCGGTCAAGTTCAAGGTCCGCAACAGCGGGGCTGTCGCCGGAGACGAAGTCGTCCAGCTCTACATTAAAGACCTCGTTTCGAGCGTCGTCCGGCCCGTCATGGAGCTCAAGGCTTTTCGGCGCGTATCGTTCAAGCCGGGAGAGACGCGGGAGATTTCCTTCGATCTTTCCCGCGACGAGCTCTCGATGTTGAACGCTCAGATGGAATCCGTCGTCGAGCCTGGGGAGATCAAGATCATGATCGGACGTTCGTCCCGCGATATCCGTCTCCGGGGATTTCTCAAGGTCGTGTCCGGAGAAGACGAGGACCGCCGACGATATCACTAAGAAGCGAGGAGGAAAAAATGCGAACCTCGAAGACATTCGCGTCCCTATTTCTGGCCTTCGTTCTTTTCGGGGCGGGCTTATCCGCTCAAACGCTCAAGCCCAGGGATTACACCGCCCGCCTCGTCGGGCACGCGCATATCGACCTGAGCTGGCTGTGGCGCTGGGAGGAGTCCGTCCACGACGTCGCCGTCGAGACGTTCAAAGGAACGCTCCTCCAGATGAACAGGATGCCGGGCCTCACCTTCGCCCAGAGCCAGGCCGCGATCTACGAGGTCATCGAAAAAGACTATCCCGAGCTGTTCCAAGCGATCAAGGCCAAGATCAAAGAAGGGACGTGGGTCCCTGTCGGGGGCATGTGGGTCGAACCCGACCTGAACATGCCCGACGGCGAAGCCTTGGCCCGCCAGCTCCTCTACGGCAAACGGTATTTCCTGGAGAAGTTCGGCGTGGACGTCAAGGTCGGCTGGAATCCGGATTCGTTCGGCCATAATTGGCAGCTGCCCCAGATCCTGGCCAAGGCCGGCCTTAAATATTATGTCTTCGGACGGTGCGCGCCGGCCAAAATGCCCGCTTTTGTCTGGCGAGGCAAGGACGGATCGGAGCTGCTCTCGTATGTTCCGCAAGGCTGGTACAACGTCGGCTTGAAGAACGGGATCAAAGACGTCGTCCTCGAAGCGGCCAAGATCTCACCCCTCAAGGATGTCATGATCTTATACGGCGAAGGGGATCACGGCGGCGGCCCGCGGGACTCCGACCTGGAGGCGATCCGGAGATTCGGAAAGGACAAAAACCAGCCGCGCCTGGAATTCGTCACGCCCGAAGCCTATTTCAAGATCCTGGAGAGGCAAAAAGCGGAGCTTCCGTCTTTCAATGACGAATTGAATTTCACCTTCCCCGCCTGCTACACGACGCAGGCCGAGACCAAGAAGAACAACCGCAAGGCCGAGGCCCTGCTTGTGAGCGCGGAGAAATTTTCAGCTCTGTCCGTGGCCCTGGGGCTCAGGGACTATTACCCCGAGCGCGACATCGACGAGGCCTGGAAAATCGTCCTCCGCAACCAGTTCCACGATATCCTTGACGGCTCGAGCATCGGTCCTGTTTACGATGAGGTCCGCGATTTTTACAAAACGGCCATGGACCGGGGCCGGCGGGCCCTTGATTTTTCTCTGGAGACGATCACCAACGATATCGACACCCGCGGCGAAGGCATTCCCGTGGTGGTTTTCAATCCGTTGGCCTGGGAACGCACTGAACCCGTGGTCTGCCGCGTCCCCCGGTTGGGAACATCCGGCGCGTTCAAGCTGGCCGAAGCCGACGGAACCGAGATCCCGTTTCAAATCCTGCCGGAGTCCGCGCCGGGCGCTCCTTCGGCGGTTCGGCTCGTCTTCATCGCCGGACGCGTTCCGTCTCTCGGATACAAGATGTTCAGGGTTTTGCCGGTCGAGCAGGCTCCCGTGTTTAAAACGGCGATCGCGGCCGGCGCGGACGGCCTGGAAAACGAATTCTTCAAGCTGAGGATCGATCCCAAAACGGGATGGCTCGCCGGCATTTTTGACAAAACGAACGGCCGCGAGGTCCTCCAAGGACCGGGCAACGTCCTTCAGGCGATCCTGGACGAACCCCAGAATATGTCCGCCTGGGAATTGGGGCTCAAAGAGCAGGTCGGGAGCGTCGGCCAGGACGGCGCGCGGATCACGCTCGTCGAATCCGGGCCGGTCCGGGCCGTCATCCGCGTCCAAAGCCGGTTCCGCCGCTCGTCATTCACTCAGGACATCATCCTCTACGCGGGTGTCCCTCGGATCGACTTCAGGACCGGCCTGAACTGGCAGGAACGGAACCTGATGATCAAGGCCGCTTTCCCGCTGAACTTAAAGGCCGACAAAGCGGAGTTCGAAATTCCTTATGGTTCCATCTCCCGGAAAACAGACGGCACGGAGGTTCCGGCCATCCGCTGGGCGGACGCGACCGACGAGTCCGGCGGCTTCGGGGTCGGCCTTCTCAACGACCGGAAATACGGCTACGACATCAAGGGCAGCATCCTGCGGCTTTCGGTCATCCACGGTGCTACGTATCCCGACCCGGAGGCCGACCGCGGCCCGCACGAGCTTTTTTATTCGCTCTATCCTCATCGCGGTGATTGGAAAGAGGCTCAAACGGCCCGGCGCGGCTATGAATTCAACAATCCTCTTCTCCCGCGGGCGGCGATGTCCCACCCGGGAACGATGCCCGCGAGCCGGGCTTTCGTCACGGTCGGGCCCGAGAACGTTTTTCTGTCCGCCCTGAAAAAAGAGACGGGATATTACGGCCGCGGCCTGATCCTACGGGTTTATGAAGCTTACGGCCGAAAGACCGAGGCCCGGATCGAATTTCCCTGGCCGGTGACGTCCGTGGAAACGGACCTGATCGAACGGCCCCTGGCCAAGGAGGAGGGGAGCGGGACGGCGCTGACGCTGACTTTAAATCCCTATGAGATCAAGACGGTCCGCGTCCTTAAGAAGGAAAATCGATAATCCAATAAGATTAAGGACGTTTTCCGAGCTTACTCGGGCACCTTGACCCATCGTCCTGATCTGGACGATTCGACGGCGGCGTCGATCACGCACATCTCCTCATGGCCGGTCCGGAAGTCCGGGAACTGAACGTCATACGGCCGCCCTTCCCGTTTGGCCTCGAGCGCGGCGTAGTAATCCCTGAATAAATTGTAGACGGCGTCGTGGTAGCCCATCGGGTGCCCGGTCGGAAGCGCCGCGTATTTTTGCGTTTCCTCGGCCTGTAGCTGCGACGATTCATAGAAGATCTCGTTTCCCCTGTCGCGATGCCCGATCCAGAGGGCGTTGGGATGGACGTGGCTCCAGCCGTAAGATTCCTTCGAGCCGAAGATCTGGATCTCGATATCGACCTTGCGGCCGGCGCAGACCTGGCAGGTCGTGAAGTTGCCCCGGGCCCCGTTCTCCAGGCGGAGGAACATCGCGGCGTAGTCGTCAAGCTTCACCTCGACCTCGTCATAGGGGACGTTCTTTTGGGTGCTGAAGGACAGCGGGCCCGTTTTGGGCTTTTTCCGTTTAGGGATGCAGGTGTGCAGGTCGCTCATCACCTCCACGATCTTCTGCCCGGTGATGAACTGGACCAGGTCGCACCAGTGGCTGCCGAGGTCGGCGATGACATTGGCCCGGCCGGCGATCCGCGGATCCAGGCGCCAGGAATAATCGGTCTCATAGAAGAGCCAGTCCTGCAGAAAATGGCCGACGAAGGCGCGGACCTCTCCCAGATCGCCCCGGCGGACCCGGACCGCGGCCTCCTGGACGACCGGATAATACCGGTAGCAGAAATTGATGGCGGTCAGGGCCTTGCGCTTCGCGG
>Ga0315297_10000400_pt1 | contig 25167 bp, 18 predicted proteins | sample YL17G15_0_MG_FD_203628 | JGI IMG/M metagenome (GOLD analysis project Ga0315297, IMG submission 203628) | Sediment microbial communities from Yellowstone Lake, YNP, Wyoming, USA - YL17G15_0 | ecosystem: Environmental > Aquatic > Freshwater > Lake > Sediment | place: USA: Wyoming | collected... | reverse complement strand
TTAGGAAGTTCATTAAAATGCCCAGATAAAATATAAAGTAATTCGACAACATTATTATCCTTTCTTAAACACAAGAACAAAGCAACAGCCCGCTTCTTGCCAAAGCTGTACTTCTTCTAGATATATATTCGTAGGCAAAAGGGGAAAACTTGCATCACAAAGAAAGTTTATGTCCCTGTTGAAATTCAATTCACATGTCGAAATCAACTATATCTCAATCATCTAAATCCTTCTTATTAGCATTAGGATCCCTTGGCAGGCAAATTGCATTGAATAATGTTAAATGCCAAATTTCAAATATCAAATGAATCGGGAAAAAATATCAAAATCCAAATATGATATTGGCGAAAGAGCCATTGTTTTTGCGGTAAATTGCAGAAAAATGACGGATAATCTGCCAATTTGTCAGAAATTTAAGGAATACGGAAAACAGCTTATCAGATCAAGCTCATCGATAGGAGCAAATATTGAAGAGGCTGATGGGACATTATCAAAAAGGGACTTTGTCAATAAGATGGCGATCGCAAGAAGAGAAGCAAGGGAATCAAGGTATTGGCTAAAATTGATAAAAGCGTGCGGAATGGGGAATAAAGAGGATATCGACAACGGAATTGATCCTCTTATTCAAGAATCCTATGAGCTAATGCTGATATTGAGTAGTATTGTTAATAAGGTCAGGACTTCCTATAAGGCGTGATTTGATTTGTCATTTGGATTTCAACGATTCATTTAGATTTTGAGTTTTGGATTTTGGATTTATTTCTGTATCATTGTCCCTATGCCGCTATTTGTGAATATTTCCAAAAGGAGCGCGTGCGGTATCCGCCCGTCAATTATGTGGACCTTCTCCACCCCTGCTTTTATCGCCGAAAGGCCGTAATTCGCTTTCGGTATCATCCCCCCCGAGATCACCTTCCGCTTTATGAGAGATGATATTTTCTTTGAATTGATCGATGTTATCAGCCGCCCCTTGTCGTCCAGCACACCGCGCACGTCGGTCATGAATATGAGCTTCTTGGCGTTGAGGATCGAAGCGATAGCCGCCGCTGCGGCATCAGCGTTGATGTTGTATCTCTTCCCGTTCTTCCCGGTCCCGACGGAAGTTATGACGGGGACTTTCCAGTCTTTTAACGTTTTGTATATCCTGCTCTTCTTTATCCCGTCCACATCGCCGACATATCCAAGGTCGATCCCTTCCATGACAAGTTTTCTTGCCTTGATAAGCTTGCTCTGGCTAGTGAACGCCGTAGCCCTGCCGCCGTGCTGCTTTATCTGTTCCACGATCTTCCTGTTCACTTTTGCCAGCACCTTTGACACGACCGCGATCGCTTCTTCGCTTGTCTGCCGCATCCCCTTGATGAACGAGGACTTGATCTTCTTTTTCTCAAGTACCTGCGTTATCTCCTTGCCTCCGCCATGGATGACCACAGGATGCATACCGACAAGGTTAAGCAGCGCGATGTCCTGCATCACCTTGTCCTTGATGTCCTCGTCGACCATGGCCGCCCCGCCGTACTTGATGACTATGATCTTCTTGCGGAACTTCCGCAGGTACGGAAGCGCCTCGATCACCATTTCAGCTCTTTTTATCAGATAATTGAACATCTTATTCCCCTTATTCCTGTCATTCTGAGCCCCGAGCCTGTCGAGGGGCGAAGAATCTATAAACTTAATTGTATCATGCCCCATCCCCAACACAGATTCTTCACTTCGTTCAGAATGACATCCTCCCCTCCAGACTCTTCGCGGAGTTTACCCTGAGTCCGTAGGACGAGGGGCTCAGGGTGACCCCCTCTTTTCCTTATATACTTAGGTCGTATACTTCGCGTTTATCTTGACGTAATCATAGGTAAGGTCGCATCCCCAGGCGGTAGCGGCGCCCTTGCCAAGGCCGATCTCCGCCATGATGACGATCTGGTCCTTCTTCATGTAATTCTTCAATGCGACATCATTGAAGTTCACGACCCTGCCGTCACGTACGACTTCATGCTCGCCGATGAACAGGTTCACGCGGTTGGGATCAATCTCCGCTTTTGAATACCCTATCGCGGCCATTATCCTTCCAAAGTTCGGGTCCTGCCCGAACATCGCGGTCTTTACCAGGTTGGATCCGGCCACCGACTTGGATATCTCGGCGGCATCAGCAACGCTCTTGGCTCCCTCTACCCTTACCTCTATGAGCTTGGTCGCGCCTTCTCCGTCGCGCGCTATCTCTTTCGCAAGTTGCTTGCATACTTCCTCTAACGCGCTGTAAAAGACGGCTTCGTCCTTCCTTTTCATCCTTCCGCACTTTGACATCCCGTTCGCGAGCGCGAAAACACAGTCATTCGTGCTCGTGTCCTTGTCGACCGTTATCATATTGAAAGAGGCATCCGCCGCCTTCTTCAGCATCCTTCCGAGCGCCGGGCTTTTCACTTCGGCATCCGTCGTTATGAAACAGAACATTGTCGCGTGCCCCGGAGTGATGCCAAATCCATACTTGAGCGCGTACTTTGACCGCGGAGGCACAAGGTCAGGGTGTATCATGCCCGATCCCTTCGCGATACCTCCTATGCGCACCGGTTTCTTGTTTATCATTATCTGGACGGCTATCTCCTTGCGCTTGAGGTCGGTCGTAAGTATCGCATCGGCCGCGTCCGCGCTTCCTGCCTTTGACAGCTTTTTGCCCAGGCTCCTCATCCCTCCCAGTATATTATCCATCGGCAGGGGCTTGCTTATCGTTCCGGTCGAAGCGACAAGTATCTGTTCCGGGGGAACGTTCAGCATGGAAGCCGCCGCAAAAGCCATCTGTTTCGCGTCCTCGATGCCCTTATGGCCGGTGCATGCGTTTGCACAGCCCGCGTTAGCTATTATCGCTCTTGCCTTCCCCGATGAAATATGGTCCTGGCTCACGATGATCGGAGCGGCTTTAACTTTATTGGAGGTGAACAATCCCGCGGCGCTCGCCGTGACCTCGGAATAGATCAGCGCAAGGTCCTTTTTCCCTGATTTCTTTATGCCGGAAGGAATGCCTGCGGCCAGGAACCCCTGAGGTGCGGTAATACCCCCCTTAATTATCTTCAACTTATACCCCTCCGATCATTTTTACGGATACAAAGGCACATCGCCGAGGCCTACATCTTCGGGAAGGCCAAGCAGCAGGTTCATGTTCTGGACCGCCTGCCCTGACGCGCCTTTGATAAGGTTGTCTATGGCGGAAATGACTATCGCCATTTTTGATCGTTCGTCGACCTCAACAGCGATGTCGCAGTAGTTCGTACCGCATACATACTTTGTTGACGGAAGCTTGTCCTTCAACACGCGGATGAACTTCTTGCCCTTATAGAAGTCCTCATAAAGTTTTGTAAGCTTCTCCTTGTCAGCATCCTTCTTCAGCTTGATATAGATCGTCGCGAGGATACCCCGCGTCATGGGGGTAAGGTGGGGAGTGAACACTATCGATACCTTTCCTTTGGCCGCGTTTCCGAGTTCCTGTTCGATCTCGGGCATGTGACGGTGCTTGGACACATTGTAAGCTGATATGCCCTCGTTGCATTCAGGGTAATGTGTTTCCTGCGTCAGCGTCTTCCCCGCCCCCGAAATACCCGATTTCGCGTCGATAATTATCTCACCTTCATGGATCTTTTCATGCAGGATCGGGGCCGCGCCGAGTATCGATGCTGTCGCGTAACATCCGGGATTGGCCACTATCTTTGCCCCTGTTATTTTGTTCAGTTCCGGAAGTCCGTAAACAGCTTCCTTCAACAGCTCCGGGCTTTTATGTTTTACTTTATACCAATCCTCAAAAACGTTCACGTCCTTAAGGCGGAAGTCGGCCGAGAGGTCGATAAGTTTTTTACCGGCGGCGATGATATCACCGGCCACCTCCAGCACTTTGCCGTGAGGAAGGCAAGAAAAAACAATATCCACTGTTTTTACAAGGCTCTTGATATCCGGCTGCTGGCATACGATGTCCGTAAGCCCCGTCAAATGCGGATAGACATCCGACAACTTCTTTCCCTTGTGCGTTTCCGACGTCACCCATTCAATATCCGCTTCCGGATGACGCAAGAGCAGCCCCACAAGGCCGATGCCCGTATAGCCCGTTCCCCCGATTATCCCGACTTTTATCATGTTATTTCTCCTTCTCTTACCTTTCTGAGTCCTTCGCATCCGTCATTCTGAGGGAATCCTTCGTTCCACTCAGGATAAACTCCGTGACCGCCTGCCTGCCCTGTCTGCCGACAGGCAGGCGGCAGGCAGGAAGAATCTATTGACTTAATTGTATCATACCCCTACCCCCAACCCAGATTCTTCATTTCACTCAGAATGACCCCCACGCCCCTTCAATGATACCGTTTTACTTTGAACCTGAACAGCTCAACCGGCTCGGACTTATCTATCCAGGCCTTTTTCCTGCACATCTCGATCTGCTGTTCCGGCGTGTGCATGCCCTCAAGATCAGGGAGCAGAAGCCCTTTCTTCCCTCCCGAAACAACTATCACGCCGTATATCTTCGCGTCAAGCTCCGAAACATCCTTGACCTTTTCGGCCTTTCCGAGGACATCCACGGAAACTTCAAGCCCCTCCAGCTCAGCGGCCTTTATCGGCGGGAACCTGGGGTCCTGCGTGGCCGCTGCAACAGCATTAGCGATTATCTCCTCCGCAACGTTTGTCTTTGTCGGGACCATTGTCCCGATGCAGCCCTTGAGCCCGCCTCCACCGTGTATGCTCACAAAAACGCCTGCCTTTTCCTTCATTTCCTCCGAGAGCAACGGAGGCGGCTCTATCCTCTTTCCGTCTTTAACGAAAGTGTTTATAGCCCTGACCGCCAGTTCAACAAGAGGATGCATTTCTATGTCATGACCTCAAAAGCGGCTACCATGTAGCCGACGCCGAACGGACCTTCATATGAAAGGACCTGCGGCTTTACGCTTAAGCCCGACAAGGCCCCCATAAGTATTATTATTGAACGGAGGCCGCATTCACCCGCCTTTTCGACAAGCGCGGGATCAATGTTCATGATGCCCTCCGCGTCGTTATTCTTCACGAGCTCGATCATCTTCTCATCGAACTTATGCGCTTCCGGATTGTATCCGGCCGGCGCGTCAAGCGTAAGCCTGTGCGACATGTCGCCGCTGGCGATCACCGCGACTTTTTTCCCCAAGTTCTCCGACGCCGTCCTGATGGCTTCGCCGAAACTGAAAAGCTCTCTGTAATTGATGAAAGCCAGCGCGATCGGCACTATCGGCTTCCTGAATCCCGCCATGTAAGGATAATACAGCGGCACGATTATCCCGTGGTCAAGAAAAGACTCGCCTATCTGGGCCACGGCTATGTTCTGCCTTTTTGCCTCCTTGATGATCTCGTTACCCAGGTGGTAATCGCCCTTAAATGAAAGGCTCGGCTTAGGTGCGTTAAAGTATCCCATGTTGCCCTCAAAAACATGGCTCGTATATACAGGGATGGATACCTGTGAAACGCTCCCGTGCGGCGTTATTATGACCACCGAATCAATGTCCCTGTCTTTCATCTGCCGCCCAACCTCTTCAAGAGCCTTCTTGGTCTTTGCCACTTCCTTGATCCTGTCCCCGCCGACGACCGGTACAAGAAGAGGCGGATGCGGAAGAATAGCGCCGTAAACTACCGCCAAACAAATCACCTCCGAAATTTAAGTTATGATATAATATCCGAGTTTAAACTTCAAGGGGACGGCGCTTGCCGATAAAAACACGGGGTAACAAATGACATTAAAGATAGGTGTCTCCGGTATAAGGGGGATCGTCGGAAGATCCCTTACAAGGGAAGTATCGTCAGGTTTTATCAAGGCTTTTGCCGCTTTTGTCGGGAAAGGAATGGTGATCGTCGCGAGAGACACAAGGGCTTCGGGTAAAGCGCTTGAAGATCTTGCCGTGTCGGACCTTACATCGCTGGGAATCAACGCGATAAAAGCCGGTATATGCCCCACCCCCACGGCGCTATTCATCGTGAAAAAACTGAAATTGAACGGCGCCGTCATCATAACCGCAAGCCATAATCCTCCGGAATGGAACGGATATAAATTCGCTTCTAAAAATGGCGTATTCCTCAATGCCGGCGAAAATAAAAGATTGATCGGCATTTACCGCTCTGGAAGATCCAAAATATCAGGGAAAAAGGGAAGCATAATAAATTTGAGCGACCCTTTCGAGTGCCACATAAAAGCGGTCCTTACAAGCGTCGATGCCGGCAATATTAGGCGGAAGAAATTCAAGGTGGTCCTCGACAGCTGCAACGGCGCGGGATCACTGATAACAGTAAGGCTCCTGAAAAAACTGAACTGCAGGGTGGTGCCGCTTTTTACAGATCCGTCCAAGGACTTCCCGAGGGGCGCGGAGCCTGTGCCGTCAAACCTTCACGCGCTATGTGCTAAAGTGAAAAAAGTAAAAGCTGACATCGGCTTCGCTCAGGACCCTGACGCCGACAGGCTTTCCATAGTCGATGAGAAAGGAAGAGCTATCGGCGAGGAGTATTCGCTTGCTCTTTCAGCGATGCATGTTCTTTCGCTTTCCGGACCAAAGGCAAAAAGAAAGATCGTGACCAACCTGTCAACAAGCATGATGATCGACGATGTCGCAAAAAAGTACGGCGCACGTGTCATAAGGACAAAGGTCGGAGAGATCAATGTTGTCGAAAAATTGATGAAAGTAAAAGCGATCATCGGGGGCGAAGGGAACGGCGGGATAATATATCCGAAAGTCCTGGCCTCAAGGGACAGCCTTACGGGAATAGCTCTTATCCTGGGGCTGATGGCCGATCGGAACAAAAATATATCCGCCATCGCAAGCGAAGTTCCGAAATATCATATGGTCAAATCAAAGATCCTCTGCCGCTCAAAAAAGGACGCTCAGAGGATCATCAACAGAGCAAGGTCGCTTCGCGGCAATGGGAAGATAAGTTCAATTGACGGCATCAAAGTGATATTCAGGGATTCCTGGATCCATGTCAGGCCTTCCAACACGGAGCCGGTCATAAGGATCATCGCGGAAGGAAGGAACAGGAATGCAGTCGAGGAACTTTTAAGATCGCTTGGATCCTAGCCGATATCGGATATGGAATCTTTTGGGACATCAAGAAGCTTCGCCAGGTCCTCACCGGCAAGACGCGTCTTGTCCCTGAACCGCAGGGCGACCTCTTTAAGCAGGCCCGTTTCCGCAACGCTCATCGGCGCTGTCTCCCCGATCTCATATGACAGTTTTCTGAATATCATCCTGTAATCGACCGGGAAGCTGTCCATGCCAAGTATATCCGAAGAACAGTTCATGACGGCCGGCTCCAGCAGCGACTCAAGCTCCTTGATATTGCCGGGCCAATCGTATGACATGACCGTACCAAGCAGGTCGGTTGAGACGGCAGTGATCGCCTTGCCGTAGATCCTGCAGTACCTGTCCAGATAAGATTTAAGGATCACCGGTATATCCTCGCGCCTTTCCCTGAGCGGCGGCACATGGATCTTCGAGAAAATGTCCAGCAAATGCATCCTGTCCAGCTCCAGCATGTCCTCAATACGTCCGACCGAGATCATTATCTTTATCCTGTCTCCAGGGGACTTTTTAAGCGTCTTTTCCAGGTACTTGAGGATGCTCTCCTGAAAATGCCTGTCAACGATATCGAAGTTCTTGAGCAGCAGTGTTCCGCAGCATTCCCCGCCTGCGGTCTCCTTTCCCGAAACCAGCTCCTGGATCATCGCCCAAAAATAATTTTCCGAGGATTCTTTTTTGAAAGAAGAAAGATCTATCGCGTCAAATCTCAGGTCCTGCCTGCCTGTCTGCCGACAGGCAAGACCGGCAAGCAGGCGCTTTCCCCTGCTGTTCCAGTGGATTATTTCGGCCAGGACCGTCGCGTCTATCCCCTGCTCGCAAATGAAGATGATGTCGCTTTCCTTCTCGGTCTCTTTTTCCATGTTCCCCAGCATTTGCCTTATCTTTGCGCTGGTCCCTTTAAGCCACTCGCAGTTCTCAATGCCCTTCGGGAATGCCGTGAAACGCCTATCCTCTCCTTTGAGGTTCTCCTTGACGGCAATTATCAGTCTGTCGATCTGCAGTGGCTTTTGTATAAAATTCGCGGCACCCAGCTTGGTGATACTCACGGCGTCCCGTATCGTGGCGGTATCAGAAATTATCAATATCTTCGAATGGGGGGAAACCTTCCTTGCCCTTTCGAACATATCGCGGTCCTCCTGCCTGCTGAAATCGCAATCAAGCAGCATAAGGTCCGGGCTTTCGCTTACCACGGCCTCAAAAAGCTCGTCCGCTCCTCCGAAACAAAGAACCTCATGATCCGTACCCAGGCTTTCTGATATCCTGGATAGGAGGTTTTGATCATGCCCCATTGCATAAATTTTATTCTTCATGACTTATCCGGTCTTAAAGTATATCCTTTATTGCTCTACAGGTAAAGTGACCGTAAAGGCCGTGCCTTTGCCCACTTCGCTCGCGACCTCGATCGTGCCCTTGTGCCCGTCTATTATGCTGTGCGCTATCGTCAGCCCTAGCCCTGTCCCGCCGTGCTTTGTCGTGAAAAAAGGATCGAACAGCCGCTTTAAGTTGTCCCTTGATATGCCGTGCCCTGTATCGGATATCCTCACGACGATATTCGAGCCCTTTCTGTCCTTGCCGGGACCTTTTTGCACTGAGATCTCCAGATCGCCGCCGCTTGCCATAGTCTGGATGGAGTTGACGATCAGGTTCGAGAACGCCTGCAATATCTGGGTGTAATCCGCCATTATCTCGGGAACTTCCCCAAAATCCCTTTTCACTTTGATATTGCTGTCCTTTATCTGTTCATCATAGACGTCCAGCAGTTCTTCTATGACGGCCGTGATGTTGCATTTCCTGAACTTGGGCTGCGAAGCCCTTGTAAAGCTTAAAAGGCTCTCGACTATCCTGTCCACTCTTGCTATCTCTTTGGGTATTATCTCCGCGAATTTCTTCCTGTACTCCTCATCCTTGTACCTTTGCGGCAGCAGCTGCGCGAACACCTTTATGGATGAAAGAGGGTTCTTTATTTCGTGGGCCATCCCCGCGGCCATTGTGCCGACGGCGGCCAGCTTGTCGGACTGCCTTACCTTGCCCTCGAGCGTCTTCATCTCGGAAAGGTCCGAGAAGGTGAAAAGCAGGCCGCTCTTTTCTCCCGCGCTGTCCTTCAATATCACAGAATTGAAGCTGACCGGCATAAGGTCCCCTTGCGGTCTTGCCACATGGCTTTCTACGTTCTCTTTCTCTGCTCCGGCAAACGAGCCCGCGATCAGGATCTTAACGGACGGGCTCTTTTCAAAGATATCCTTGATGTCCCTTCCTTCTATCTGCTCCCTGCCCAGGCCGGTAACGCCCTCGAACGCCTTGTTGAAAGTGACCACCCTTCCGGAAAGGTCCGTGCTCACGACGCCGCTTTTCATGGACTGAAGGATGTTCTCACTGTAATTCTTCATGCTCAATATCTCTTCGTAGAGCCTCGCGTTCTCAAGCGCTGTCGCCACCTGGTTGGACAGCGTGGACAACAGATGAAGGTCCTCCTCCGTGTACATATCGGCTGAAAGTTTGTCGCCCAATGCGAACATGGCCATGAGCTTGTCGTTCAAGATGACCGGGACCCACACTGTCATGCCCAGTCTCTCGATCTCGGCCTTCAATTTACCGAGTTCTCCGGCAGGGCCGGTCTTTTCTATTTCTGAACCCAGCTCATCGGCCACAAGCACGGACCGTTCCGCCTGAAGATGGGTGATTATCATGCTGGCCGCGTCAATCTTCATCGCTTTATATTGAGGGAACCTGCCCCCCTGTTCGACCGGAACGCTCCTGAATATTTTTTGGCCGCCGTCAAGCACAAGGAAAGAAGCCTCGCTCACCTTCAATATGTCGCCAAGTCTGTCGATGATATACTTTGCAAGCTGTCTTATCCGCATCACGGAGGCCAGCGCGCGGCTCATCTCTCCGAGGGTGTTCTGGTAATCGTATCTTGCCCTGAAGAACAACCTGTCAGCCAGGTCCCTCAAAGTTGCGAGCACCGGCTGGTACAGGGCCGTCACGGCGATCGATGCCATCCCGATGACGAACAGGGACCCGTATATCCCCATCGCTCCCAGATATCTCTCCGATATAACGAGTGAAAACGAATACGCCGCTATTATCAGGACCGTCAATGCCGTATACATCAGGGCGGACTGTATGACGAATTCAATGCTCATCAGCCTGTGCCTTACGATCGAATACGCGATGAAGGCGGTCATTATCACCACGGAAACAAGCCCAAGCCTGTGGAATTCGCTTATCCCGTATATTGACGGCAATATCGAGGTTATCATGATCCAGGCAAGGCCCGATATTGCCGCGCCAAGGAAAAGGTATCCTATGCGCGCCTTCTTGATGCCGCGTGCCGACCTGTATTCGGTCGACAGGTTGTAAAGAGCGTATATCGTATAGGAAATAAAATAGATCATGAAAAGCGAATACAGCGGGCCGTACAACAGCTTTACGCCCCATTCCATCAGCTCAACATCATGAACGATAAGGTTGAGCGGCGAGAACAGCAGGAACATCAGCCCGGGGGCAAAAAGAAAGAACCTGCGCAGGAAAGTGAAATTACCGAGCCTTCCAAGGAAGGCCAGCGTGTAATAAAGGAAAGTGCTGGGGATAAGGGCCGCGCCGATGAACGCCATTTTATTCCAGAACAAGGCCTGTTCGGCGCTTTCGGACCTGTTGGTGAGATAATCGCAAAGGATCCATATGGCCACAAAACATGTAAAGGCCGCGAATGTCCTGTTAACTCCGCTCTTTCGGTCCACGAAAAGGACAAAACATCCCAAAGAGACCGTAGCGGCGAATGAAACGAACAGTATGAAATTGTTGATCCCGAGAAGGCTATCGCTCATTTTTGCAGATCTCCTCCAGGAGCGCAAGTTCTTCCCTGGTGTTGACGCCCAGCGCTTCCGTCGGGTCATCCGTGCTGAACGCCAGGACCTTCCTGCCGGAAGATGCGAGCATGCCTATCACGTCCGTCAAATAATATTCCTGCTGCGCGTTCTTGTTCTTTAGCTTCGGGAGTGTTTCGAACAGGTCCTTGTTGTTGAAGCAATACGTTCCCGTGTTTATCTCCCTGATCATCAGTTCCTCTTTGCCGGCATCCTTCTTCTCGACTATCCTTAAAAGTCCGCCATCCCCGCCCTTTATTATCCTTCCGTAAGCATTGGGATCATCAAGTACCGCGGTAAGGACGGAGGCCGACGCATTGTTCTTAATATGGTAATCCATCAATTTTTTCAATGTCGCGGGCTTTATCAGTGGGGCGTCCCCGTTAAGCACAAGTGTTGTTCCGTTGAAGTCTTTGAGCGCTGGTCCGGCCTGCGTGACAGCGTGTCCCGTACCGAGCTGGTCGGCCTGATGGACGAATTTTACTTTAAGGTCCGCGCAGGCCTCTTTAACAAGCTCATGCCTGTAGCCGACAACAATATATATGTTCTCGTTAAAGCCTGCCTTGTTCACGGCCTCCACAACCCATGAGATCAATGGCTTGCCGCAAATGCGGTGGCATACCTTTGGCAGGTCGGAGTTCATCCTGACCCCCTTGCCCGCCGCAAGAATGATTACTGCTGTTTCCATGTTTTTAATATGCCTTTCAACAACGTAAAGCATTATAATTTCATATTGCTGAGCCGTCAATGCATACCCGTTATGCTAGGGCTCAATAAGGAGGGTCATTCTGAGTCCTTCGGCTTTGTCATCCTGAGCCCTTCGGCTTTGTCATCCTGAGCCCTTCGGCACTGTCACCCTGAACGAAGTGAAGGGTCTATTACCTTCCCTGCCTCAGGACAGGCTCCGCGAAGGATCTGCAATTCTCAACGCCTCAGGGTAAACTCCGCGAAGGATCTGCAATTCTCAACGCCTCAGGATAAACTCCGCGAAGAATCTGGGGTGGGGAAGATAATAGATTCTTCGTCCTCGACCTTCGGTCGAGACTCAGAATGACGGATGCGAAGGGCTCAATAAGGCTTATTGTGCCCTGTGTTCCAATGCCTATCAATATATCATTGAACAATATTTGATAATCAAGTATAATTTTATGCGTATTCCAACGAAAGCCTTAATTATCAAGGAAAAGCTGATAAGGAATAAAGCTTAATTGAAAACTTACAGGGATATATTTAAGAAGATGTCCTCAATGCTGTTGCCGGCGATTGCCATACGGTGCTTCTTATTTTTCACGCTTTTTACGTTATTTTCCCTTATCCCCTCACAAGCTTACTCAGCCGGACAATGGCATATCGAAACGGTTGATGCTACTTCAGTAAGTGGCGGTTTTGGTGTCTCTCTCGCGCTGGATAGCAGCAGCCGTCCGCATATTAGCTATATGGATCATTATTATGGCGGAATAAAACAGAACCTCAGATACGCATCATGGAACGGAACAAGCTGGGATATTCAGGTAGTGGAGAATTGCAATATTTATAGTGCGAGTTCTACCTCTCTTGTAATAGACGGTCTTGACAATCCGCATATCAGTTATGTGTACGCTGTTGATCCTGTTGCATGTATTTTTACTCTCAGATATGCGTCATGGAATGGGAGTTGGAATATCCAGACCGCGGATCCAGTCTTAGGTTCTGATATACCTTATGTTTCTCTCAAATTAGACGGCAGCGGTAATCCGTGTATCGCTTACGTGGTTCGCGATGGAGCAAAGTACCTTCTCAAATACGCGTCATGGGAAGAAACAAGCTGGAATATTCAGACAGTGGAAGCCACGTCCTATTTTACCGCTCTCTCACTGGACGGCAGCGGCAATCCGCATATCGCTTACATGTTGTGGGATGGAGCAAAGTACCTTCTCAAATACGCGTCATGGGAAGAAACAAGCTGGAATATTCAGACAGTGGAAGCTAACTTAGGCAACAAAGGAAGTTATTGCTCTATCAAATTGGACAGCAGCGACAATCCGCATATCAGTTATGTTGATTCTACAATGAATACTCTTAAACATGCTTCATGGAACGGTACAGGGTGGGATATTCAGTTAGTAGCTCCATCACAAGGAGTGAGCACATCTCTCGCATTAGACAGCAATGGTCATCCATATATCAGTTATACATATAGTATAGGGGACCATCTCAGATGTGCGGCCTGGAATGGTACGACATGGGAATCTCAAATAGTCGATACTGCGGAGAGCGTTGGGTATTACTCATCTCTCGCGATAGACGGCAATGGCAATCCGCATATTGCTTATTCCGATTTTTATAATGATGCTCTCAAATATGCGTCGTGGGAGGCAGAGCCGTTGGGAGGCAGTCTCGGCGGGATTAAGGTCACCATCGAGGCCCCGTCATTGCCGGGAATAACGCTTGATGCGGGGACAAAATATATCATCAGCTGGGAAGCAACAAGTGACAACGGTTTTCCGCCGGGCGGAGATTATATTTCGATCTATTTCTCATCAAACGAAGGTGCCAGCTGGTCAACGATAACTACCCTTGAAGAGAACGATCCGGGAACGAGCTCCGGCACTTATGAATGGACAGTGCCCTACCTGGAATTCAACAATAAGTGCCTTATATCTATTGAAGCCACGGATACAAGTTTGTATAAAGCGTACGATATTTCGGATAATACATTCAAGATCAAGATAATGCTTTTAACGGTATATGTTTCCGTAACGGGCTCCGATATAACAGGCACGGGAACATCCTGGGGTACCGCGTTCCAGACATTACAAAAAGGCCTGAATACTGTTTTACCCGGCGGATCCGTGTTACTTACCGGCGGAACATATACAGGGCCCGGCAATTACAATGTTTTATGGCCCGCCTACACCGGTATCACCCTCCAGGGGGCTGGATTGGGCTTTACGATAATTTCCGCGGAAGCGCTTGGCAGAGCCATAAAAGTCGGCAATGCGGTCCAGCTTTTCATAGAATCGCTCACTATCAGAGATGGCGAGGTGTCGGACGGGGACGGAGGGGCTATCTATCTTTCCCCGGGAAGCTCGCTCTGGCTCGAAAATGTCAGGATGTCAGGAAATAAAGTGGTGTCAATAGAAGGGCATGCAGGAGTGATCTCCTCTGTCGGGTCCAATGTTTACGCGCTTAATTCCCAGTTCATCCGGAATCAAAGCGGCAGGGCTTGGTCTCCAGAGCACCAATCCGTTTATGCTCATGGCGGGGTTGGACACAAAGGCGTATGGGAGGTGAACAACTGCCAATTTATATACAATTATGCTTTTGGCAACGGGGGAGTGTTTGAAACCCTCACCAGCCTCAAGGCAACGAACTGCAGTTTTTATGGCAATTTTGCTGCATTGCCGTATGGGGACGGGAGTTGCCTGCATGATGTAGCTAATGCCGAGCTTACAGGTTGTGTTTTTTATGGCAACCGTAGTAATCATGGCGGCGTTGTTTACTCCAGCGGAACTAACCTGGTGACAAACTGCGCGTTCGTTAACAATTTCGCTGACAACGGCGGCGGCGTATCGTTGGGGGGCCAATGGGCGGTCATGAACAGCACTTTCTATGAAAATCATTCCACTACCGGTCCGGTGGCAGAAGGCGGCAACTGGGATATAACTAATTGCATCTTTTGGAGAAATACTTCCGCTACTTATCCTGACATATATGGAACGTTCAATTGCACCGGGACTTTGAAATACTGCGACGTGGAAGACCTTGATTACATAATTCCACCTCACTTTCCCCCGCTCCATTTCCCGACCAATGAAGGATTTAGTATAAAGCAGGATCCTTTGTTCTTGGCAACAACTGCACCGTACGATATCCAACTGAATAATCTGTCTCCATGCATGAACAGCGGCACATACTTGGGAGCGCCTCCAACGGATATAACGGGCAACAGCAGACCCTTACCATCAATAAATCCTGACCAAAACTTCGATATGGGTTGTTATGAACAGCCGTCTCCGATCATGATAAATGTCCTTGGTTGGCCGGCGGTCGTCGTGCTGGATCCCAGCGATGCCGGCATTACTCTTGAAGCGGCATCAAAATATATCATTACCTGGACGGCTACTCCCGATTACCTGGGATTCCCGGATAATGATTATATATCCATATATTTTTCTTCAAATGGAGGAGGCACTTGGACCCCTGTGACCGCTTTACAGGAGAACGATCCGGCCGGCAATACAGGGACATTTGAATGGACGGTCCCCGACCTCACCTCTGCATCCTGCTATATATCAGTGAGAGCTAAGGATATATACGGCAATATTGGATCGGATATTTCCAATAATAGTTTCACGATATATCAGCCGGCAAGGGTGATATATCCAAATGGCAATGAAAATTTTGTGATCGGGAGCACAAATCCAGTAACCTGGGAAATACACGGGATACCGGATGGCAACGTAAATATTCGTCTTTCCAGGGACGGGGGATCGACCTGGCCCGAGGTCATATACTCCGGGACCGCGCTAACAGGAGTGTCAACGTATGCGTGGCCTACCACCGGACCCGCATCAGATGAATGCCTGATCTCCGTGGAAGCAAAAGTTTCCGGCGTTTGGTATTATGACTCGAGTGATTCGGTGTTCAAGATCATATATCCGCTGGCTGTGACGGTGGAAGCTCCCAATGGCAATGAGAAGATTTATGTGGGTTATCCGTACAATATCCAGTGGAAGGTCACGCCGGAGGCGGAAGAAATATATGTAAGGCTGTCAACGAACGAAGGGACAACCTGGGATACCATCATAACCCACGAAACCTGGACGCATACAGGCGTATGCACTTTCAGCTGGATCCCCACCACGGACCTTGTTTCAACGGAATGCTTGATATCAGTTGAAGCAAGCCTGAACGGTGTTTGGATAAATGACAGAAGTAACCTTACATTCAGCATAGCTATCCCCGCGTTCAATGTTTACATAAATGATACCGGCAGCGATGAATCGGGCAGCGGCACCCATCTTAATCCTTACCGCACGGTCACAAAAGGCTTAGTTCAAGTTGATCCGGGCGGCGTGGTCTGGGTAATGCCCGGATCATATAACGAACCTCTGGATTACAATGTGACCTGGCCCAACAAGAACAATGTTGCTCTTAAGCTTACCTTTGAGGCGAACGGAACAACGGGACCCGCCACAATAGACGCAAACTACATGGGAAGGATAATGACCGTTCCAAACGCGGTCAATCTGACGATAGAAGGCTTAACTCTGCAGAAAGGCAAGCCTGCTTCCGGCCAGAATGGCGGGGCGATCAATGTCACAAGCTATGGGGCGACGCTGTTACTGAAAAACGATATTATCCAGTACTGCACCGTTGAGAGCAGCTGCTACGGCGGCGCAGTATATTCCCCCGACGACTCAACCACCATATATGCTTCCGGCACAACATTTCGCAATAACAATGCTTATATAGGCGGCGTTTTATACAGTGGGACATGCAATGCCATAAATTGCGCTTTTATCTCAAATGGAGCTGCTTATGGTTCTGTTGCATATAGTGGCATATGGAGTGATATAAGGAACTGTATCTTTGTCTCAAATAATCCTTTTAATAAATCTTTTGGCAGCGTAGCATATGGAGGCACATGGACCGTATATGACAGTATTTTCACCGGCAACAATCAGGGAGTGGCCAATTCAAGCTACTTCACTGTCACAAACTCCACGTTTGAAAGCAATCCTGGCGGAGTATCAAACAGTGGAGTGTGGAAAGTGAATAACTGTTCATTCATCGGCAACGGGGGCGTGGCCAGTTCGCCCACATGGTATGTTTCCGACAGCATCTTCCGCAATAATGTCAAGACCAGTGGTAATGGCGGCGTATTCAGCGGTGTAAACACTGTTATCGCCACCAACTGCGCTTTCTACAACAACTCTGCGTCAAGCAATAATGGCGGCGTTGCATCAGGGACCCACATGACGGCGGATAATTGCATATTTGCATATAACAATGCATTTCAAGGCGGTGTTTATAGCGGGGGTGCCTCTAATTGGAACGTCAGGAACTGCGTCTTTGCCTACAACAGCGCTTCTTCTTCAACTGGTGTGGCAAACGGCGCAATATGGAGATCCGTTAATTCGATATATTGGGGAAATTACGCCCCGACTGATCCTGTATTCCAGACATTGAACGGGGGATCCACGTTCAAATATTCCGATATCCAATCCTATTCCCCCGGTTGGCCTGCGGGAACAGGCAATATTTCCGTTGAACCTCTGTTTATTTCGACCGCTGAAACCGGTTTCCAGATCCTTCCTACATCTGAATGCGTCAATACGGGGACTTTTGAAGGCGCGCCTCAATACGATAAGCTTGGGGTAATACGCCCCCAGCCTCAGACGGATCCTTTCCGAAATTTCGACATGGGCGTGTATGAACAGGTGGGTTCGGGCATCCCGATGCTCACCGTGATACAGCCGAATGGCGGCGAATCGCTGACAGCGGAGGCCAGTTATCCCGTTAAATGGAACATTGCCGGGAGTGTGAATTCGGATGTGTTCGTGCGGCTTTCAAGGGACGGAGGACTGACCTGGGATACGCTCATCACACAGGAACCGGGAGTGCTTGGCACGACCACTTACAACTGGATCCCTTCAATAAGCCTCGCTTCAAATAACTGTTTGATATCCATTGAAGCAGGCGGCCCGAACGGATGGAATTTTGATACAAGCAATGCGATATTCGGTATATATTCGCCTGATGCCATCTCTCCCGTTGTGACGATCGATGCCCCGACGTTAGGGATAATGATCGGGGGCAACCGCACCTACCCGATAGTCTGGCGCGCGACTGATAATGTGACAATAGCCGCCAATGCCACGATCATAGATCTTTCTTTGAACAACGGCGCAACCTGGAGCAATATCGCTACAGGCGTGAATGCATCCCCGTATAATTGGATGGTTAACGGGGTAAATACATCTGAAGCAAAGGTCAGGGTAACAGTAAGAGATCCGTCAGGCAACCAAGCGGTCGCGACAAGCGATGCGTTCATCATCGACAGTACCCCGCCGGCCGTGAATGTGCTCTCTCCCACAGGTGTTTCCGTATTAACGGGAGGCAGCAGCTATCTTGTAACGTGGGACGCGACGGACAATTACGGATTAGCATCCAATTCCACAACGATAGAGTTCTCTTCGAACAACGGCTTAACATGGGGCAATGTGGCAAGCGGATTGGATTCTTCGCCTTACAGCTGGACGGTTAATAACGTTGATACAACAGCGGCAAGGATAAGGGTGTGCGCCAAAGATATTGCCGGCAACCTCGGCGTTGGGACAAGCGCCGCATTCACGATAACGAGCTCTCTTCCGCCTTCCACGGGGACCATTACCATAGAGGTAACAGTTAACGGCAGGAGGTTCCTTGACGGTGACATTGTCCCGCCGAACAAACCAAATGATATCAGGGTGAGAGTGACCGCAATATACACCGTGTCATCCGTTGAGGTACTTGTTGACGGCACGAAGATCCAGCTCATCGGTCCGATGGGATTGCCGCCTGAATGGTGGAGTGTTTTTACGATAATACCCCATCCGTGGCAGCAGCAGCATTTCCTTACAATATCCGTTCGCGACATATACGGCAACTCGAACATTGTCACACTTGAGACCAAGGTGCTTGCGGGCGGTGTTCAGGTCGTCGGCATGCCAATGAGCTTCCCGAACCTGTTCAAACCGCTATCGGGCGGAACGGCGCTGATACAGTACACCCTTTCGGATGATGCACCGGTCGTTGTGATCATGTACGACATAACCGGCCAGGAGGTCAAGAGATGGGAATTCACTCCGGGAGGCAACGGCGGCAAGGCCGGCATCAACCAGATCGAATGGGACGGCAGGTCGATGTTCGGGGAAGTGGTAGGCAACGGGATGTACGTTTATAAGATAATCTCGGGTAACAGGACTATCGCCACAAGCAAGCTTGTTGTGCTTGATTGATCAGAAATACCTTCCTTATATAGAATGCCCGTTCATGTAGAAGCACACTGTTAACACCCGGCATAATTGACAGGCCAACCAATATCGTGTTATACTTTTATGCGTTAAAACCTAGAAAAAACGGGGGTTACAGGGATCTTACAATAACATGTCAACGGACAATATGAACGTGAAAAGGCCAATGATCGTGTGATCGCTGGTCTTTTTTGTTTTTCACAAATGTTAGGAGGTGAGTAAGTGACAAAAACGTTGTATGTGGGTAATCTGACCTGGTCGATCAAGGAAGATGAGCTTACCGCGGCTTTTGAAGCCCACGGGGAGGTCATTTCCGCAAGGATGGTGACCGATAAGATCACCGGCAGGTCAAAGGGTTTCGGTTTTGTCGAAGTGAACGATGATGATACGGGTAAAATGATAAAGGCCATGAACCACTTCAATCTGGGGGGAAGGGAAATAATCGTCAACGAAGCGAGACCAAAGAAAGAAAAGCCGGGTGAATCTGAACAGCCGGAAACAAATGCATAAAACCGAGCAGTCATATGTTGATAAACTTGAGGGCACTCTTGATGATGCCCGGTTCAGCCATTCCATCAGGGTGCAGCAGCTCGCGATAGAGCTCTCCGTCCACCACAATGTCGACCGTGAAAAAGCCAGTATTGCCGGGCTTCTGCACGACTGTTCAAGGTACCTTTCTTCCCGGCAGCTCCTGTCAAAAGCGGAGGAGGTCGGCCTCCACGTTGAGCCAATAATGAGGTTCGAGCCTAAACTGCTCCATGCTCCCCTTTCAGGTTATTTTGCCAAGATGGAATACGGGATCGACGATCCGGAAATAATCACCGCGATAGAAAGGCATACGATCGGCTCTCCGGTAATGACCGCGCTTGACAAGATAATATATATTGCGGACCATGCGGAGCCCGAAAGGGATTTTAACGGGATCGAAGAGATAAGAAGGATCATGAAAAAGGACCTTAACGGGTCCATTTCCCTGATAGCTTCCTGCATGATCAGGTACCTTATCGAGAAGGAAATGCCGATACATCCTTTGACGCTTGAAACAAGGAATTATCATTTAAGGAAGGCGAAAAGACTGTGGTAGAGAAAAAAAAGAACATTAACAGGGACCATAACATACACATGTTCAGGAGAAGCAAGCTCTACGGACAGGAGCTCCTGATCATGCGTAGTATACGCAACCAGGCTCATGCGGAACGATCAAAGCATGCTCCGGCCGGAGGAAGATCGGACGAAACCAGGCAGAGCAGGATATACGTTCCGAAGACCATTGCCCATCAACCGATCATACGCTCCCATAAAAGTTCGTATCATCCTGCCGGAGGGAAAAAGCAAAGAGTTCGTCTGGCCCTTGCCGTAACGCTGGCCCTGATCGTGGTCTTTTCCGCTACGCTGGGCATTGCGATATCAATATCATCCAAGTTCGCCCTGCTCGAGACGCTCCTTACGATGATGTCCACCTCGAGTTTCAGCGGTGAAACGAACATCCTTGTGGTCGGCCTTGACGCGGGTGTCAGGACGCACAGATCGGACACCATAATGGTCATGAACGTGAACCACAATACCAAGAAGGTCTCCGTTGTCTCGATACCGCGCGACACGCTCATGAACGTGCCGGGATTTGGCCTGACGAAGGTCAACCACTCTTTCGCTTACGGCGGCACAAGCCTTGCAAAAAAGACACTTGAGAGGTTCCTTGGTGTAAAGATACCTTTTACTGTCGCGATAGACATTGACGGGCTTGCAACCGTGATAGACGCCCTTGGAGGGATAACAATAGATGTTGAGAGGCGCATGTATTATGTTGATTACGCCGGCGGCCTGTACATCGACCTTTACCCCGGCAGGCAGCTCCTTGACGGCAGGAAGGCCATCGGCTACGTGAGGTACAGGAGCGACGCCGCGGGTGATTTCGGAAGGATATCGAGGCAGCAAAAATTCGTGAAAGCGCTCGCGGAGAGGATAATAACGCACAAGAGCGCGCTCAAGGCCCCCAGGCTTATCGTTTCTCTTCTGGCGAACATAGACACTAATATGACAACGAGCCAGGTCCTGGGGATGTCCATGTCAATGAGGCAGTCCCTTGACATAGGGAACATCGAGATCGCCACCATCCCCGGATCCTCCATAATGATAGACAATGTCTATTATCTTAAACCGGACCTCTTTGAGACCGATAAGGTCGTGTCAAGGATGCTCAAATCCGAAGAGAATAGCGGCCTGGTCAGGGGAAGATTCACTCCAAGCGTAGTAGGAGCAACGCTATAAAGTCAAAAGTTAAAAGTAAAAGGGCAAAAGTACAAAAGGTAAAACCACGTAAGGTAAAAGCGACAAAGCCCAAAATAGTCCACATCAGTAAATTATCCTCCCATGATCTCGCGATGCTGGTAGCGGACCTCGCGGCGGAAAAGAAAGCCATAGATACGGACATCCTGGACGTTTCAAAATTGTCTTCTTTCACGGATTTTCTGGTAGTGACTTCCGGGGATTCAACTCCCCAATTAAGCGCGATATGCAATTGCATAGAGGACGGCCTGTACAAGATCGGGATGAAGAAGCCCAAGTGGGAAGGCAAGCCGGAGTCGAACTGGATAGTGCTTGACCTCGGCAATGTCGTCGTACATATAATGTCCCCGCAGGAAAGGGAAAAGTACAGTCTTGAAGAGCTCTGGGGCAAAAAAGGCATCACATACCATCAGTAAAGCCTAAGAAGCAAAGGCCATGAAATTATTGTAAAGCTTCCCGTATCTGATATTTGAAGGCTTCATGATCTCATCTATCATTGTAACCAGACGTTTAGCAATATTTTCCGGAATAGATGGTTCACTTTCAAGCACTCCAAAAAGCTCTTTAGCCCTTAAAACGCACATCCCGACCTCTGCTCCCCCACCATTCCTTGAAAGATGATCTGCCCTGGACATTTCGGAGGCAATCATGAGAATGATCCTGGTCCATCCTTGTTTTGACACATCCTCGCGTGTTAATTTCTTATGGTATTTCATTCTCCAAAGTATCCTTTAATTTGGATTTTGATGTTTGCCTGCCTGCCGGCAGGCAGGATGTTTGAATTTCTTTCGCGTCAGCGAAAGTGGAGCCGGGGAGGATCGAACTCCCGACCTCTTGACTGCCAGTCAAGCACTCTCCCAGCTGAGCTACGGCCCCACTTCTGTCAGACATTGAGCGTTATTATACTATTTCCCCTGTTTTCTTCAATAAATGCTTATTCCATAAGCAAAAGCATCGGTAAGTTCAGATGAGTTGAAAATAGTTGGGATGAAATCTGGTGATTAGAAGGGCATTAGAAAGGACTTTTACTTGCTATGTGTTCCCAATAAATGTATTATTTTTATAATGATTGAGAAGAGAAGGTATATCAGAGACGGAAGAAGCCCGATACCCAAAAACCCAATAACCTCAAGGATTATGAGTGCTATCAGGGCAAAGCACACACAACCCGAAAAAGCATTAAGGAAAGCATTAAATCAAATTGGATTGAACGATTACAAGCTGCATTTGAAGGGTTTGCCTGGTAAGCCAGATATAGGTTTTCTTAAAAAGAGGGTTGCCATATTCGTTAATGGATGTTATTGGCATAGATGCCCTTTCTGTAAACCAGCTTTACCAAAAAGTCATAGAAGTTTCTGGCAAAAGAAATTCATTAAGAATAGAATGCGGGATAAGCAAAAGTTGGCTTTAATAAAGAAGCTAGGGTGGAAAACTAAAGTGGTATGGGAATGCCAGCTCAAGAAAAACCCTGCTTATGTTGCCAATCAAATTGCAAAATTAATGAGAGGATATAAATGAACAAAACTATTTTATACGACCCCAAAGACCCTGCTTCAATTGAGAAGTATGCTTTGAGATTGGTCGATAAAAGATTAAGGGATTTCATTGAGAAAGGTGAAATAAACAAGGAACTTGTAAAGGATAATTCCGTAAAAAAGGGAGGATTTGGGCAGGCGTTAGAAAAATACTATTTTAGGATTTCTCCTGGGAATGAATCTGCTCCAGACTTCGTTGATGCTGGGGTTGAGCTAAAATCCTCACCGCTAAAAAGAACTGAAAATGGATTGTGGTCTAAAGAAAGGCTTGTGTTAAATATCATCAATTTTGTGGATATTGTTCACGAGCAATGGGAAACAAGTTCTTTTTTGAAAAAGAACTCTCTTTTGTTGTTAATATTTTATCTTTATGAGAAGGGTATCCCAATTATTGATTTTTTAATAGAGCGTGTAGGGCTATGGGATTATCCTCCACAAGACAAGGAAATCCTTAAACAGGATTGGCATACGATAGTCAATAAAATCCGCCAAGGCAAAGCACACGAAATATCCGAAGGAGATACCTATTATTTAGGGGCTTGCACAAAGGGTGCGACCAAAGAAACTAAAAGACATCAGCCATTCTCAACCATTAGAGCAAAACAAAGGGCATTTGCTTTCAAGCAAAAATATGTGAATTATATGATAAGGGATTTACTTGAGAGGCAAAAATTCCGCATAGCAGATTCAGACAAAATAGTGACAGATGTTAGTGAGCTTAAAAGAAAGACCTTGGACCAGATAGTCATAGACAAATTTAAGCCCTACTATGGACATTCAACAACTGAAATAGCAAAGAGATTGAAAAAATCTATAAAAGCAGATGCTAAAAACTATAATGATGTAATCACTAGAGGCATCCTCGGTATTAAGAAAAGTAAAATAGAAGAGTTTGAAAAGGCGGATATTATAATAAAGAGCATTGTATTTGAGAATAATGGCAACTTAAAGGAAAGCATTTCGTTCCCGTATTTCGAGTATAACGAGATTATTAAAGAAAAAGATTGGGACAACTCTTCCGTAAAACAAATGTTTGAAAAAAGGTTCTTTTTCGTAATATATAAGAAGGATAAAAGAGGGAGAAAAACACTAATCAAAGTTATGTTTTGGACACTTCCATATCAAGACTTGAACCACAACATTAAAGATGTATGGAAAGAGACTATTAAAAGAATTAAACACGGTAAATATAATCAGCTTCCAAAAATATCTGACAACCCTGTATCTCATATAAGACCACACGGAAGAAATGCTCAAGATGTATGTGCTACCCCTGATGGGAAAACAGCTACAAAAAAGTGTTTTTGGCTGAATGCTAAATATATCAAGAGCCAAATTGACCATTAAACGCTCAATTATTATACTATTACCCTCATATATGGGTTTTAATGTATAATTTGCACCATCTTTATGAAAAAGAAGAAGAAAATAAATAAAAATAAATTCAGAGTATGCGAACTCTTTGCTGGTGTTGGCGGATTCCACTATGCTCTTAAAAAGAGCGGATGGAAAGTTGTATGGTCAAATCAATGGGAGCCAAACAAAAACCAACAATACGCATTTGATTGCTACGCAAAACACTTCAAAAAAAGCATAAATACTAACGAAGACATTGCGAAAGCAAAGCTCCAGTTAAAAAAATATAAGTTTGAACTTCTTGTCGGGGGATTTCCTTGTCAAGATTATTCAGTTGCTACAACAAAGGCAAAAGGGATACAGGGCAAGAAAGGAGTCCTATGGTGGCAGATAAACGATATTATCAATGAGAAAAAACCAAAATATATTCTCCTTGAGAATGTTGATAGGCTAATACGCTCTCCCGCAAAACAAAGGGGCAGAGACTTCTCAATCATTTTGGGCTGTCTTCTTGAAAATGGATATTATGTTGAATGGCGTGTAATAAATGCTGCTGAATATGGTTTTCCACAGAAACGAAGAAGAACTTTCATTTTTGCAACTACCAATGAAAAGTTAATCAATAAATTAAAAGTTAAAACCCATCCCCCAATTGATGTTATTGGGAAATACGGTTTTTTTGCGAAACCTTTCCCAGTATTGTTTGAGCAAAATGGAAAAGGAACAAACCCTCTAAAATGGGATAGTATCCCCGTCAACATACAAGAAATAAGTGATTCATTTCACTTTGATTATCAAAATTCTGGTTTTATGTATGCTGGGAAAATCCATACTATTAGGGTTTACCCGAACAGAAAGAAAATTAAGCAACAAACATTGCGAAGAAAACTACAGGAAAATGTTAGCCAAGAATTCTATATTTCCGAAAAAGACATTCACAGTAAGAATGGCTGGGTGTATTGTAAAGGGTCAAAGAATGAAGACAGGGTAACACCAGAAGGGTATTCATATAAGTATACTGAAGGGGCAATTCCTTTTCCTGACAATTTAGATTCACCATCAA
>Ga0315297_10000396_pt1 | contig 25240 bp, 26 predicted proteins | sample YL17G15_0_MG_FD_203628 | JGI IMG/M metagenome (GOLD analysis project Ga0315297, IMG submission 203628) | Sediment microbial communities from Yellowstone Lake, YNP, Wyoming, USA - YL17G15_0 | ecosystem: Environmental > Aquatic > Freshwater > Lake > Sediment | place: USA: Wyoming | collected... | reverse complement strand
GCATGTTGACTATGATTTTGAAGGATTGCACACACTAAGGCAATTATTAAGCAATGAAAAGGCAAAGATTCTCCATACAATAAAAACAAAAAAGCCCTCTTCTATTTACAAGCTCGCTAAAATTCTAAATAGGGACTTTAAATCAGTAAATGAAGACATAAAAATGCTTGAAAAATTTGGATTCATTGACTTGCTTGCAGAGAAAACAGGCAAAAGAGAGCGTCTCAAGCCAGTGTTAGTCATAGACTCAATTCATATAAACATAACAATTTAGAGAGGTTTTCATACATCATCAGATGCAATTTAAGGAAGGGTGACATGTCAGGAAAACGTAGTTTTCATACATTAATAGCAAATTTCAAGTGAGCTTATTATGTCTCCAGGATAAGCAGGAGATAAATATTCTCCACCTATTCTCTCAATTGTGCAATTCCCTTTTGATATGATTAAGATCTCTTCTGTTTTTGACTCAGAGGAATAAGTTGAATTGAACAAATATCCCTTAACAGGCCTGTCCAATCCCATTTTCCAGTTAGATTCAATTGCTTCTTGAAGAGTTCGGTTTAATATTGTACAAGCATCATCTCCGTTTAAGCATCTAGAACCAGAATAGCACTCTCTGACTAGATTTCCTAGATTTACATAAACATTTTCAGAGCTTATAGCACAATTGCTTGTAAATTCCATCACGCTTCCCAAGAACTGGGAAACATCACGGCTCTCTTGTTGTGTAATGGGTGATGTTCTTCTTATCGCGATGCCCAAAAATACTAAGAAAATAACAGCTACAATCACAACTATAAGCACAAATCCAATTATCTCTTCCTGCGCTTTTTTGTTTTTCATTCTTTTCATTTTTGCCTTTTTCATCATATTATTGCCTTTGCAGAAGCATATATCTTCCCAAGCCCGCATTTTACAGATCCCGCACTAACTTCATAACCGCAAAGTGCTACAAATGCGCTTGTCGGGCTTCCGTAGTTTTTTGTATTGTTTATTATGGTTATTGTTGTGCAATCAGGGTAGTTTGCAGCATTGCACTCAATCTGAGTTTTGTTTGGATAAACCTTTTCTATCATCAGATAATCAACATCCCATAATCCTTTGTAAGAAGTCCTGTCTTTTAGCATTAAAACCTTGTCTACATCAACACATCCAGAACACTCTGCCCATGAAAACTCAGGAATATCAGATAATTTCCTTACTAGCTCTTTTGCAGCTTCCTCCCTTTGTGTTGTTACATCTGTCTTGAGTGTTGATAATCTTATTGAAAAATAAACTAAGGCAACCATTGCAAAAAATATTACAATTGCAATTAATACAAAAGCCATCTCCTGCACTTTCATCTGCCCTTTTTTTTCACTCATTTTTATCTCATTCTCCCCAAAGCTTGCAATTCGTTATCCTGCTATGCCGACTTTCCAGCTCTTGCGCTGAAAAGTAAATATTTCTAAGCTCCCCGGAATTTTCCATTTCTCCAGCCATTGTTGCAAGATTTTTCAAGTCAACCTGCAAATCAGAGCTGCATCCTCCTGATTTGGATGCAATAATCTCGCTTTTTGCATTATAGAGCAAAGCAAGCTCAGATGCTCTTTTCATTAATCTCTTAACCTGGCACTCGTATAACTCTGGCTCAGAAAGAATAGCCCCATAAATCAAAGAGCCCTCATAAAATACAGTTTGTTTTCCTTTCCACCTTACAATCTTTTGCATAGGGTCAACAAAAACATCGCACTTGTCTAATTCAGATACAAAACAGATTTTCTTTGCTGTTCTCTCGCAAGAATTTATATTGTCAGTTACATTCATTCTCTTTAATCCAAGAGAGCTTATCTCTTTCTCAACCTCGCTGGTAGGATTAACAAAGCAATATTTGTCAGTCCAGATAAACAAAACATTTGCTATCTTGAAAGGCATCTCAAATGGCTTTGAAAAAGCATAGAGTTCAATGCCTTGCATCATGCTCGGAGAAAAAATGTACTTGTTATATGATGTTACTGGCAATCCTGCTTCTTGCCATTTTTCTCCGATGCCGCTGCTCGTGGAAACCCTTAGAATCTGCTCCCCAAAATTGCCGCTGGCGCTGCAATTATTATAAACACGAGTCTCGCTCGGAAAAACAATTGCTGGAACAGATTTGCCTTCTTCATACCCTGTCTCAACAGGTGTTAAAATTAATTCAATCTGTTTTGCTGCTTCTGTCTCCTGTGCTGTTTTCTCTGTTCCAACAAGCTTTACAGCAGCATAAATTGCGAGAAACAAGATTGCAGCTCCAACAATCAGCGCAAATAGCCATCCAAAACTAAACTCAATTCCTTTTTTGTTTCTCATTTTACAGGTTCTCCAATAATAGTTTAATTATTGACACAAACTTTATAGAATTATCAATTGATTCTTTGGCATAAGGTATATTTGCCTCCGATTTAACATTATAAGTAAACAAGCCTCTTTTTCTCTTCTCTCTTAAAAGAATATCAAGGAGAACCTCTGCTTTCATGCTTTCTGCTTCATAAATCTCCAACAATTGTTTATCAATTTTTCCAGAATCAGCAATTTTCTTAAATTCTTCATAAGTTTTTTTATGCTCTTCAGGAGGGCCTGTCTTAATTCCAAAACCATGAAGATAAGCTTTAGCAGCATAGAAAATTGCATAATAAGCATGGCCTATTACTGAATTAAAGAAAGTCTTCTCAGCAGGTATTCCCAAAACTTTTTTTGTTTCATCTTCAAGAGATATTTTCATATCATTTTCTGAGAGAATAATCTCATTCTCTGCCCTGTCAATGTAAATTTTAGCCTCTGAATCCATTTTCAACAGCCTCCTTTATTAAATCATAATATATTTCAGAATTTTTAAATAATAGCCTGCTCCTGAAAACTTCTTTGCCATAATTTTCTTTTTTGTCAAGAAGCATTCCAACAAAGTCCTTATAGCTTATTGCTATAGGATGCACCTTTGGCAAAAACAGCTTAGTTAAATTTTCAATCAGCTTTTGTTTCTCGAAAGCCCCAGTTTTAGTTATAATAACCAAGTCAATATCAGATTTAGCAGTCTGCTTGCCTTTTGCATAACTCCCACTAACAAGAATTATATCATCCGAAAACTCTCTAAATTCAGTTATTTTATCAACATTCTTAATATCTCTGGCTAATGCATCTTGCCTGTCTAAGAACGATAAAATAGATATTGCTTCTTTTGAAAAGTTTAGTTCGCAGATTTTAGAGTTCCCAACTTTTTTGATTTTTATTATTTTTTCTTTCTCAAGCTCTATAATTCCTCCATAAACCTTAGGGTAGCTCTTTTTCAACATAATTGATATCTCCCTTATGGTTTTGCTCAGGAATACGTTCTTTCTGAACAAATCAATTATTTTAATTTCACTTTTCTTCAGCATTTTGATTATACCTATTTTGATATAATATTATACCTATTCAGGTATATTTAAATCTTTTCTTGTCTGTTCCAAAACAGATTATGGCTTGCTCAATTTAACTAATGCATCAAAGCTTGTTTTTGATAGTTTTATGCTTACAACTCCAGATTTTGCAGGGACACAAAAGAAATTATCAGATTTCGCATGTTTTAAGCTGTAAAATGCTAAGTCACAGGCTTTCCCAGCAGGATAAAGATATGCATTTCTTCCAGGGCTTCCATAATCTTTCAACTCCAGAAACATCTTTTTATCAGCATCTGAAAGAGGCATTTGGCTGAAATTGCCAAAGCACGCGTAAGTTATCCCGCTAGGCACTTCTGCCTTGAACACTTTCTGAGTCATGTCGCTATTCCATGCCTTGTCAATTTCATTTTCCAAAGAATTCCAGAACAGCCCTATTTTTGTGCAGCTGCTAAGGTTCAGGAAGTAAGTTATGACATAAAATCCAACAGCAACAGTCGCAATGATGATTATTATTGAAAAAATCATCCCAAAAGAGATTTGAATCTGCCCCTTTTTTTCCATATTACTTATAAACAAATAGCATAATTAAACCTTTTTGTCTTTCCTAACTCTCGATTCCCTTTATTGTTCCAGATACCTTCAATACTTTAATCCCAAGGTTAGAAGCTTCAAAAGCAGCTCGTATCTCGTTTATCTCTTCTCTATTGACTGCTAAAATTATTCTCCCTTCCTTTTTGCCGCCTTCAACAAAAATAGGGGAAGCTTTAGCCCATCCTAAAATCCCCAAGTAATCAAGAACAACCTTTTCTACCTCACCCCTGCTCTTTGCTTCAAGCAAAACATATACTTTTTTAGCCCTTGCACTTGGTTTAAGCTTAAGATTCATGCATTTGCTTATCTCTCTTATTATTTATACCTTGCCCACATAGCCCAGATTATCAATCTCTTTGCCCCAATATTGTGTCAAGGAACCCTGTTCCTTGAGCATCCAAAAGTCCAAACAAACCTCAAAGACTTTTTGATAATAAATGTTAACTGTAGAATTATCTTGATATCAGCCAGATTGAAGGTTATTAATAATAAATATCTAATGTAAAATTATATAATGTCCAAATTGAAAGCTCAATTATCGTTGTAAATCAAGCCATCTAAAAAGCTATTTAAACCGCAATTGTTTCTAACATTTATGCAGATACATGGAATTAGCGGTTATAACGAAGTAGGGAAAAACATGACTGCACTTGAAACAGGTGATGATGTTTTGCTCTTTGATTCTGGATTGTTCATGCCAGCAATCGTAGGTGTCTCTGAAAAGGAAAAAGTGCCCACAGAAAAAGGCATGCGCGCATTAGGTGCCTTGCCAGATGATTTATTCTTGGAAAAAAGAGGATTAAGGGATAAAGTCAGGGCTATTTTAGTCTCTCATGCGCATCTGGATCATGTAGGCGCCTTGCCTTACACAGCTTACAGATACAAAGCAGATATTTTTGGAACACCCTTTACAACAGAGGTTCTTAAAACCCTTCTCGCAGATTCTAGCATCAGATTAAGAAACAGAATAATATCCATCAACCCTAATGATTCTTATTATGTAAAAGGTAAAAAAACCTACAAGGTTGAATTTCTCAACATGACTCACTCAACAATACAAACCTCAACAATTGCAGCTCATACTCCTGAAGGCATTGTCGTCTATGCAAATGATTTCAAGCTTGACAATTCCCCTGTATTCGGAGACAAGCCAAATTACAAAAGGCTCAGAGAACTTGCAAGAATGGGCGTAAAAGCTCTTGTTGTTGACTCACTATATGCTCCAGATGACAGAAAAACACCTTCTGAAAAAATAGCAAAAGGACTGCTCGAGGATGTCTTTTTCTCAACAGATAACAGGCACTCTGGAATGATTGTAACAACCTTTTCTTCCCACATAGCAAGATTAAAGACAATAACAGAGCTCGGAGAAAAACTTCATAGAAAAGTTGTTTTCGTTGGAAGAAGCTTGAACAAATACATGACAGCAGCAAACAATATTGGAAAAGCTCCTTTCATGAATCGTGTTCAGATACTCTCATTCAGGAAACAATTGGAAAAAATCCTGACAAGAATCAATAAAAACAAAAGAGACTATCTTCTTGTCTGCACAGGGCACCAGGGAGAGCCAGGTTCTGTCCTTGACAGGATTGCAAGAAACCAGCTTCCAATAAGATTATCATCCAATGACCAGGTAATATTCTCCTCAAAGACAATTCCAACACCTATTAATGAAGCAAATCGTTTTGAGTTGGAGAAAAGATTAAAGAAACATGGTGCAAGAATTTTTGACAATGTCCATGTCTCCGGCCATGGAGGAAGGGAAGATATAAGGGACTTGATTAGAATGCTGAACCCGCAGCACATTATTCCATCTCATGGTGAGTTGAAAAAACAGATGGCAACAGCAGAACTGGCGCAGGAAATGGGATACAAAATTCACAAGACAGTTCATCTCATGCAAAATGGGCATTCAGTCATAATAAAATGAATGAAGAAATTTTATCTGGATTGAAAACTGCCAAAGAGAGAGGATTTAAAATAGAAGATTCTGTCCAAAGTTTCATCAACGCAGGTTACAGCCCTGCCGAAGTAAAAGAAGCAGCAGCATTTTTATCAAGAGGATTTTCTCCATTGCCCACAACTACAAAAGAAGCAGAAATTTCATCACGTGAAGAGCAGAAGCCAAAAGAGCCAGAAATGCAAAAGCAACCAAGCTCGTCAAGAACAAAATGGATTATAATTATTCTTATAATTTTGGTTGTGCTTGGCATTGTTATCCCAATGCTGCTTTTCAAGGATAGATTTCTTAGCGTTATCGACTCTATTTTCCCTTAAAAAATTAAAATGATTTACGAACCAAAAGAAGATTCTTTTTTGCTTGAAAAAGAAGTTAAGAAACTTGCAGAGAACAAATCTTTTCTTGACCTTGGCTCTGGTTCTGGAATTCAGTCAAAAGCAGCAATAGCAGCAAAAGCAAAATCAGTTCTTGCAGCAGATATAAATGAAGAAGCAATAGAGAATCTTAAAAAACAAAATATTCCTGCAGTTAAATCAGATTTATTCTCAAAAATCAGGGGAAAATTTGATATCATTGCATTTAATCCCCCTTATCTGCCAGAAGATGAACGAGAGAACAAAGAAAGCCAATTAGCAACAACAGGCGGAAAAAAAGGCGACGAGATAATTCTAAAATTCTTAAAACAAGCCAAATCACACTTAAGTAAAAATGGAATTATTCTTCTTATTGTCTCATCCCTCACGCCAAAAGAAAATATCAACAAACTGTTAAAGGAGCAGAAATTTCAGAAAAAAGTTCTTTCATCAGAGAAATTCTTTTTTGAAACTCTCGAAGTTTGGAAAATCTCTCAATCATAAACTCTTGTCCATAGTTTGTTAACAGCTTAAAGAGTTTATGAGACTGAGAAAGATTTTTCTCTTTCTCTGGATAGTCAATAAATTTAAAAGCAAACCTCTTATCTTATTTTCATGGAAAATCCAGAGACAAATGAAGAATTAATGTTTAAGGCTTCATTAATCGAAAGGCATTTGCAGGAGATAAGCGAGAAAATAGAATATGTCTCGCAACAGCTTTTAGAGCTTGAGGAATTCAACAAAAATCTCAAATTTTTGAAAGATGCAAAAGGCAAGGAAATGTTTGCTTCTCTTGGGAGGGGAATTTATCTAAAATCATCATGCGAGGATAAAAACTTGTTTGTAAATGTTGGCGCAGGAATAATAGTTAAAAAAACACCAGAAGAAACAGCTGAAATCATGAAAAACCAGATTAAAAACTTCTACGAGGCAAAATCTGCCCTCATGAATCAGCTTGAAGTTTACAAGAGCATGATGAATCAAACTCTTGCAGGTTTAAACAACGAACAAAAGAAGAATTAACAAACTAATCACTAATTATAATAATTTATGCATTTTCTCAACAAATCTGTCAAAGCTTAAAATCCCATATTCTGAAATAATTCCCTTAATGTATTTCTTATCAATTTTTTCAAATGCAGGATTTCTTATTTTTATTTTCTTTGGTGCATTTTTCCAAACTTCATGAAAATCTCTCTCCTCTATCTTGACATTTTTCGGGGAAAACTTCCATGAATCAGCAACAATATAAACTGGCTTTTTTCTCAGGTAAGCTATTTCAGCAATTGCCTCGCTTCCAATCTTGTTTATAACTCCTGATGTTAAAATAGCATCAGCCCCAAGCAAAATCAAGTCAGCTCCTGTTATTGCGTCATCCATTGCAGCATCAAGCCACTCAGTTGTTTTTATTCCTGCCTTGGACAGTTCTTTTGAAGTTATTCTTCCCTGTAGCAAAGGCCTTGTCTCTGTAACATAAACCCTGAATTTCTTGCCTTTTTTCTTTGCATATATCAATGCCTTAACAACATTAGTTGAACGGCAGTGCGTGTAAATAATCATTCCATTTCTTATCAGCTTAAAGACAAATTTGTTTATTTTTTCCTGCGCATTTGAAAAATGAGATATCACTTTTTTTGAGCCAATTTTTTCAAGAAAATTCAAGGCATTTGACAGGGTCGGCTCTGTAGGCCGGAGAGAAAGAAGCTTTTTCTTATTCACAGGAGTTGGCTTCATCGTATATGCAGAAACAGCTGCTTTTGCTATGTTTGTTGCTCCTTGTATCTTAACCTCTTTTATATCCAAATAAATCCTGCGCAATTTTGCCTCTTTATTCATAAATACCCTAGCAATTGATTATATAAAAACTATTTGATTCACCACTTATAATCAGAAATAAACCAAACAAGACATTTAAAAAACCAAATAGGTAATTATTTAAGCGAAAAATCATACATAATTAAGGAGTAAAAAAGATGTTAGAATTATTAATGAACCCAAGGAAAGCTGAAAGGCGTCCAATCGAGCTCTTTTTCATAGGGGCATTCTATGCAAGCCTCTCAATTCTTCTTGTTGACTGGATTTTCTCCCAAGATGCTGTTCTCTCCAAATATTCAGGCATTCTCGTTGTCACTTTTACAGTAATGTTCTCAATACCTTTTGTTTATTATACCATCAAGCTTGAAGAGAGAAAAATAAATCCTGAAAGTGGAATGATTTCTTTGCTGAGCGAGCACAAAAGAGCAATCTACGCATTTCTCTGGCTCTTCCTTGGTTTTGTTCTTGCATTCTCTGTCTGGTATATGCTTTTGTCATCTACGCAGAGTTTTAGTGCGCAGATAGAAACTTATTGTCTTATAAACAGGCCTTCAACATTTAACGAGTGTGTTGCCCAGTATGGCGTAAAAGGCTCTACAGTTTCCACAACCTTCGCAACTTCAAGCGAGAGGTTATTCATTATTTTCTCAAACAATATCTATGTTCTTATCTTTACACTTATCTTTTCCCTCATATTCGGGGCAGGAGTTATATTTATTCTTGCCTGGAATGCAAGCGTAATAGCTGCAGCAATAGGGATATTCACAAAATCAGAGCTAAGCAATCTTCCTCTTGGCTTGGCAAGATACATGATTCACGGGCTTCCAGAAATAGCAGCTTATTTCACAGTTGCTCTTGCTGGAGGAATTGTCTCTTCTGCTGTAATAAAGCACGAGTTAGGTACAGAAAAGTTCTGGGAAGTTCTTCAGGATTCCCTAAACCTGATTATAATCTCGATTATAGTGCTGTTTATAGCCGCACTTATGGAAGTTTTTGTGACTCCTGCTTTGTTCTGATAATTGCAAACCGCAATTATAACCAAAAATAACAAAAAACAAAACTTTAATTAATTAACATAATCTGCCCAATGATGTAGATAATTATCAATAATAATCTGCAATCAACATATAGTTTATAAACTGAATTTTATACACAATTTAGAGGCATTTTATGGAAGAAGATAAACTCTTGGAGCAAAGAAAAGAGAAGATTATCGGATTTCTCAAGAATGATAAATTTCTTTCAACATTTGTAATAATCTCAGGCATTTCTCTTCTTTTTTCGCTGTTAGTTAAAATAGGCATGACTTTCTTGATTGGCATATTTACACCCCTTATCTGGTTTTTGCTTTTTGTCTTTTCAGCAATATCAGCTCTTTTTGTTTATTATAACAAGAAAAATCTCTCATTCTATCCAATAGTTCTTTGGATAGCTTATCTTGCATATCATATAAGAACACTAAATCTTCCTGGCTTGAGAGATATAACAACAGGTGCATGGACACTTGGCCCAGACTTAGACCCTTATCTTTTCTTGCGTTGGGCAAAATACATTGTTGAACATGGTAGTTTAATGGCTCATGACACGATGAGATATATTCCTCTTGGCTTTAATACAAATGAGGAACTGCTTTTCCTTCCATATTTGATGGCATGGTTCCATAAAATTGCTTCCATGTTTGGTTCCTCGTCAGTTGAACAATCTTCAGCTCTATTCCCAGCATTCATGTTTTTCATAACAGTAATTGCATTTTTCTTCCTTGTGAGAAAAATATTCCTTAGCTCAACAGGAGAAATAAAATCAAACATCCTTGCCCTGATTGCTTCTTTCTTTCTTTCAGTAATACCTGCTTTTATCCCAAGAACAATTGCAGGCATTCCTGAAAAAGAATCAGCTGCTTTCTTTTTCCTTTTCTTGACATTCTGTTTCTTCCTATACGCCTGGGACTCTGATAAATTATGGAAAAGAATTCTTTTAGGAATTCTAGCAGGCGCTTCAACAGCAGGAATGGCTCTTATCTGGGGAGGTTATGTATTCATATTTATTACAATTGCGCTGGCTGTCTTTTTATCATTTATCCTGGGTCAAGTCAATCCTAACAAGCTATATGTTTATTTGACTTGGTTGATATCTGCGATAGCCTTTGCCCTTCCATTTACAGCAAGATATACTTTGTTGGGATTTTTAACTTCCCCCTCAACAGGAATCTCATTTGCAGTTCTTGGCATCCTGATAATAGACTTCTTAATTTACAATACCAAGCTTAATCGATATCTAACTTCAGAAAAACTATCCAAGATTCCAAAGCCAATTTTATCAATAATTCTTGCAGCAATTTTAGGAATTGTTGTTCTTTCTATTGTATTTGGCCCCTCATTTGTATTTGGCATATTCGGAGACATTAAAAGCCACCTCATCACGCCTGTTACAGACAGGCTCGGTGTTACAGTAGCTGAAAACAAACAGCCCTACTTTGACGAATGGGCAAACTCATTCGGCCCATCAATAAAAGGGCTTCCCCTGACATTCTGGTTATTCTTTATTGGCTCTGTTTACTTGTTCTGGAAGATGATTAAAGTTTTCAACAAGAAAGAGAGAATTATTGTAACACTTGGTTATCTTGTATTCTTAACATGCATAATCTTCAGCAGATATTCTTCTTCAAGTTTGATGAACGGCACGAACACCATGAGCACTTTTGTCTATGCCCTTGGATTTATAGCTCTAATCGGAACATTTGGATATAATTACTACCAATATTACAATAAAGGTGAAGAATCTAGGTTAAGGGATATTAATTTTGGCTTGTTAACGATTTTCTCATTTTTCTTCCTTTGCATTGTAGCTGCCAGAGGAGCAGTTAGATTAACAATGATGCTTGTTCCTCCAGCCTCAATAATAATCGCTTATTTTGCAACAGAAATTCTTAGTGATGCAAAGGAAATAAAAGATGGAACCTCAAAAGTTATTGCCTGGATTTTAATAATTTTAATATTGTTCTCTGCAATATTTGCAGGCTATCAATTTTATCAGGCTTCAAAGGGAATGGCGCAAGGATATGTTCCGGCGCCATATAACCAGCAATGGCAAAAAGCAATGTCTTGGGTAAGAGCTAACACTCCTGAAAATGCTGTTTTCGGGCACTGGTGGGATTATGGTTATTGGCTTCAATCAATAGGTGAAAGAGCAACTGTTCTTGATGGAGGCAATGCAATTGCTTATTGGGATTATCTGATGGGACGTTATGGATTAACAGAATCAAATGAAACAGCAGCTCTTGAATTCTTGTACACGCATGATACAACTCATTTCTTGATTGATTCTACAGACATTGGCAAATATCCGGCATTCTCAAGCATAGGTTCAGATGAAAATTATGACAGATACAGCTGGATTAGCACTTTTGCAAAAGATTCAAGGCAGACTCAGGAAACAAAGAACTCTACTCTCTTTGTTTATACAGGAGGATTCCCTCTTGATGGAGACCTTATATACAACCAAAATGATACAAAAATATTCATACCATCAGGCAAAGGCGGGCTTGCTGCAGTTGTTACGGAATTAGACAAGCAGGGAAAAATGCTCAAGAATCCGACAGGCATTTTTGTCTATCAGGACAAGCAGATTTCCATCCCATTAAGATATGCATATGATTCCTTCAGCAATAAATTCATTGACTTCGAATCTGGTTTGGATGCAGGCATCTTTATTTTCCCTTATGCTGATCAGAATGAAAAAGGATTATCTATCGACCAATCAGGCGCACTAATGTATCTTTCTGACAGAACAGTCAAGTCACAATTAGCCAGATTATATCTTTACAAGGAGGATGACAAATTCTTCAAGTTAGTTCATAGCGAAGATGATTTTATAGTTGCGCAATTAAAAGAAAATAATCTTACAAATTCAGATATTGTTTATTTCCAAGGCCTGAGAGGCCCAATCAGAATCTGGGAAATAAATTATCCCGATAATATAAAAATAAATCCTTCATACCTGGAAAAAAAATATCCTGATGTGAGATTATCACAGGCAACAAGATGACAGACTTTCTTTTAATATTTCCAATTTTGGCAAGCTTTCTAATAACCTTGTTTTTAATGCCTCTCTGGATAAGAAAAGCAAAGCAAATAGGTTTGCTCTGGGACGATATGAACAAAATAAATGCTCCAAAAGTTGCAGGTTCAGGAGGAATAATTGTCTTAGCAGCCTTTATTATAGCTGTCTTCCTTTTTGTTGCATACAGGACATTTTATCTCAAAGATACAACTCATCTTATTGAAATAATCTCGCTCATCTCAGTGTTGTTGCTTGCAGGAGGCATTGGCTTTATTGATGACTTGTTTGGTTGGCAGCATGGTGGCTTGTCAAAAAGGTCAAGGATGATTATGCTTATTGTTGCAGCAATTCCTCTAATGGCAATAAATGCAGGCAGGCATGACATGGCATTTCCCTTTTTTGGTTCTATTGACATAGGCCTTCTCTATCCTCTTTTGCTTATTCCTTTGGGCATTGTCGGCGCAACAGCAACTTTCAATTTCCTTGCTGGCTTTAATGGTTTGGAAGCAGGACAAGGAATACTTTTGCTGTCCGCCCTCTCAATCGTGGCATTTTTTACAGGAACTACCTGGTTAGCCCTGATTGGCTTGTGCATGGTTATTGCCCTCTTGGCTTTCTTATTCTACAATTTCACTCCTGCCAAGGTTTTTCCAGGCGATGTTCTTACTTATTCTGTTGGCGCACTTATAGCAATAATGGCTATCCTTGGAAATTTTGAGAAAGTAGCTGTATTCTTCTTTATACCTTACATTATGGAAGTTATTCTCAAATCCAGAGGGAAATTAGTCAAATACTCTTTCGGAAAGCCGCAAAAAGATGGTTCGCTTGAATTGTTATATCCAAAAATTTATGGCTTAACACATCTCTCAATCCTAATATTGAAAAAAATAGGAATAAAACCAACAGAAAAGAAAGTTGTTTATTTAATCTGGACATTCCAGTTATTAGTTATTATAATTGGATTTATCATATTCCGAACCGGAATCTTCTTATGAACACAAAAGAATTAACTAAAAATCTATTTGGCGGGAGTATAATCTTGCTGATAACAATTAATATCTTTAATGCCTTGAACTATTTCTTCCATTTTGCCATGGCTCGCATGCTAATTCCTGCAGATTATGGCGTTCTGGCAGCTCTTATGTCTATTCTTTACATTTTCAATGTTCCAACAGAGGCCATTCAGACAATAATTGCAAAATATTCATCACAGGAAAGCTCCCTTGGCAAGATTAAGAACATAATCAAGAAATCCTTCAGAAAAGCCGCCAAAGTTTCTTTCATGCTAATTCTAGTCTATCTTGCAGCCTGCCTTGTTCTGACAAAGATTTTGGATATTAATTACTCTCTCTTAGCTCTAACAGGGTTATTAATTTTTTCAGTATTCTTTCTTCCAATCTCAAGGGGAGTTCTGCAGGGCAAGAAAAAATTCAAATCCCTTGGGTTTAACATGGTTATTGAAGCTTCAGTAAAGATTCTTCTCGCTATTCTTTTTGTTTATATTGGAATGAAAGTTTATGGCGCAATCCTTGGCGTGTTTATCGGAACAGTTTGCGCATTTGTATTGGCTTTTCCAAGTCTAAAGGAGATTTTCTCCAGCAAGGAATTAAAATCAAACACTTCTGGAATCTATAATTACAGCATCCCTGTATTCGTAACAATATTCGCAATAATAACCTTTTACGGCCTTGATGTAATCTTGGCAAAAGCGTTTTTCCCTGCAGACCTCGCAGGGCAATATGCAATGGCTTCAACTCTTGCAAAAATAATCTTCTTTGGCACAGTTCCTTTAAGCAAGGCAATGTTCCCAATTTCATCTGAATCTCATAAGGACAAAAAATCTTCTCTTAAAATACTTGGAATTTCTCTTCTTATCTTAACCGCCTGCATCGCCATAGCATTAACAATAATCTGGTTCTTCCCAGAACTTCTTGTCAGAATATTTTCAGGCAATTACCACCCTGCTGCCTCGGGAATCCTATTTTATCTCGCAATCTCTATGTCTTTGATATCTTTTACAAATCTTATTCTTCTCTATAAGCTTTCTATAAACAAGGTAAAGGACTATGCAATACTTCTCATCTTCCCATTAATAGAGATAGCTCTGCTAAGCTTCTTCCATTCAAATCTTGTTGAATACTCTGTAACACTAATCTTCTTAAATCTCCTTTTCTTGTTCGGAAGCATATTCTTATTCAATGACTAAGATGAAAATCTCAATTATTATTCCAGCATACAATGAAGAAGCTCGTATAGGAAAAACCCTGGAAGAATATGCAAAATTCTTCAATTCCTTAGCAAAAGCCAAGGGATTTTCATATAGGATTTTAGTTGTTATCAACGGAACAACTGATAAGACAGCAGAAATAGTGAAATCTTATCAAAAAATATTCAAGAGCATAAGCTATCTTAATTTCAAGAGAGCTGGAAAGGGTTTTGCAATTACAGAGGGCTTTAAAGATTCCATTAAAAAGGATTTTAATATCATAGGGTTCGTTGATGCGGATTTGGCAACTTATCCAGAAGAATACTGGAAATTAATATCTTCAATTAACAATTTTGATGGTGCAATAGCCAACAGGTATGCAAAGAACTCCAAGATTATTCCTGCATTCAGCTTCAGGAGAATATTAGTCAGCAGGGTTTTTAATTTTCTTGTAAGAGTTCTTTTCCATCTTCCTTATGAAGATACTCAATGCGGGGCAAAGGTCTTTAAGAAAGATGCAATTAAGAAAATCCTTAATAATATAACAATGACTCAATGGGCTTATGACATAGACCTTCTTTACATTTGCAAGACAAATAATCTCAAAATAAAATCTGTTCCAACAATCTGGCTCGAAAAAGAAGGAACCAAGCTGAATATAATCAAATCTTCAATCCAGATGCTATTTGCAATAATTCAGCTTAGAATCCTAAAATCTCCTTTCAAAAAATCCCTTAGGATTTTAAGTCCAATTATTGGAATAATTTATAAACTTGTCAGGGGAATTTAAGATATGGGAAATGATTTTTTGAGTAAGTTAATTGATTTGTTCTATAACAAAACAAAACTTTCGGTTTTGCTATTTTTTGTTCTTGGCTTCACCTTAAGAATAATTGCCGCCAGAAATCTCGGAGTTTCTGCAGACGACGCAAATCACGCAATAAGGCCAATAGGAATCTTTAATTCTGATAAACTTGCCTTCTTTGACCAATCAACTTCATTATGGTATTACATCCAAGGTGTATTCTATAACCTATTCGGTTCAACAACCCTGGCTTCAAGATTTGCTTCTGTTCTTTTTGGCTCGCTCTTGATAATCCTGATGTTCTTGTTTGTAAAGAGAGTTTTCAAGTCAGAAAAAGCAGCATTAATCTCAAGTTTCCTAGTCGCAATCTCTCCAATGCTCATTAAAATTACTCTTCCAGAGATGGACATGGCTGCAGCATTTTTCCTGATTCTTGGAGCTTACTTTCTTTTTGGATATCTTGAGTCAAACTCCAGAAAAGAGCTTATGCTGTCAGCTCTTGCAATGGGAATAGGCATAATGATAAAACTATATATTCTTTTCTTTGCATTTTCATTCATATTATTCCTGATACTCAAGAAATATTGCTCAGAAAAAGACATTAAAAAAGCAATAAAGCCAGTTCTCTTATTTGGAATAATTATCTCAATCTTGGTAATTCCTACTCTGGCGCATAATTATCTTCTCTATAAAGACAAGGGTTTCATGGATTTGATATTTACGAACACCCTTAAGCTCGGCGTTGAAAAAGCGAAAGAATTCTACAGTTGGGGTGCTGGCTGGATGCCATATACAGATTACAAAGGCTTCTTCTTTGGCAATCAGAGAAACTTTGACCCAACTGCTATTCCAGGATTTTTAATTGTTCTTGGTTTCTTTCTTAAAGCAGACCCAATTTTGTTTATCCTTGGAATTCTCGGGTTAATTTTCATGTTCAAAAAGAATAGAGATTATTTCTGGTTTTTCCTGATTGTTTTCTTGCCAGCATTTGTCTATCTTGGCGCCCAAATCCCGATGTCCAAGCACTTTGTCTGGGGACTTGCTCTTTTCGCGCCCATGGCTGGAGTTTTTGGAGAAGCGCTAACGAGCAAATTAGGAAAAATAAGGCTAAGATATATTCTGTTGGTGTTTCTCATTTTTAATTTGTTTTATCTGGGCATGCCCAGAGGAGTGCAAAATGCTCATTTCTATGGAGAATCATCTTTCAATCAAATGGTTGACTTTAAGCAAACTATCCCGGACAGTGCTCTTGTTGTGGCAGATTCAAGAATCTATCGCGGCAACATTCATTGGGGACTTGCAGGAACTAATTTCATTGAAGCAGCTCAATTCTTCCAGGCAGCACAGGAGTTGAACAAGCAAGGTAACCTTAAAGATATAGATGTTTATTATTTTGAGTGCGTTATAGACGACTGCGGCTGGGGAACTGTTGAAGGGCAGCCCGAATTCAACTCATCCATGGAGCAAGTTACTGCATTTTTTGAGAATAATTCATTCCACCAAGAAGATTTTGAAGCGCCAAATCCATATGATTACTATTTGCCTTATTTTGGAGAAAAAAGAACAGACTACCGGGTTTACAAAACAACACTGGCTCTGAATCCAGCAATTCTCAAAGTAGCTAAGAGCACGCACTCGTGGTTTATGTACCCGGAAAACTATGACCGTTCAATTTCTCCAATTTTCGACGACTATGATGCAAGCGGAATTAACAGCCTAATAGAAAAATTAGCCTGGTTTATTTTCTACCTCGAACTCGTATTTTCATTCATTGCGATGATTTATATATTCTATATTTTCATAAAGGAATAGAATGAAACTCTCAATTATAATCCCAGCATACAACGAAGAGAAAACCATATCTGAAATAGTTAGAAAAGTGAAAGCCCAGGAAGTTCATGATATGGAAAAAGAGATAATTGTAGTTGATGACGGCAGCAAGGACAATACCCAAAAGATTTTATCCAAGATAAAGGGGATAAAGCTTCTTATTCACGAGCAAAACAGGGGAAAGGGCGCTGCAATTCGCACAGGACTGAAACATGCGACAGGAAAAATTACTCTTATTCAGGATGCAGATTTGGAGCTATTCCCAGAGGACTATCCTGCCCTATTAAGCCCGATTCTTGCTAACAAATCAGATGTAGTGTATGGTTCAAGAATGCTTGGAAACAACTGCAAAAACAAGAATTTCCTTTTTTACAACGGCGGAAAACTTGTGACTGCATTTGCAAATTTTCTGTATGGAATAAATATTACAGATGAACCAATAGGATACAAGGTTTTTAGAACAGATATTCTAAAAAGCCTCAATCTCGAGTGCGAGGGATTTGAATTCTGCCCAGAAGTAACTGCAAAGATAGCAAAAAGAAAAATACCTATTTACGAGGTTCCTGTAAGATACAATCCCCGCTCTTCAAAAGAAGGAAAAAAACTTAGAGTGAAGGATGGAATAGAAGCATTACTAACTTTATTGAAATACAAGTTCAAAAAATGAAAATAGCAATATTTAACTGGAGAGACATAAAACACCCTCAGGCAGGCGGGGCTGAATTATATTTTTATGAATTGGCAAAAAGATGGATAAGTTGGGGCAATGAAGTAACCTGGTTCACCTCTATGTTTGAAGGCGCAAAGAAGTTAGATAAGATAGATGGAATGAATATTGTGCGTTCAGGCGGGAAGTTCAGCGTCTATTTAAAATCTCCAATAGCCTACTTGAATTCAAAGAAAGATTTTGATGTAATAATTGATTCAGAAAATGGCATTCCTTTTTTCACGCCCCTCTTTGCAAAACCAAAGATAATTCTTCATATGCATCACCTCCATAAAGAGGTTTGGTTCAAGGAAATGCCATTTCCAATGGCTTTGCTGGGATATTTTCTCGAAACAAAGATGGTGCCATTCATTTACAGAAAATCAAGAATTATAACTGTCTCAAAAAGTTCTGCTGATGAAATTATTAGGGAGAAATTTACCAGATTTAAGCCAGAAGTTGTAAATCCAGGAATTGAATTTTATAGATATAAAAAATTCGCAAGGACAAAAAGACCTTCAATTCTCTTTCTTAACAGGATTAAGAAGTACAAGGGTATTCAGATTCTTTTGGATGCAGTATGCGAGCTAAAGAATAAAGGATTTGATAAATTTGATGTATTCATTGCAGGTTCCGGCGACGACTTGGAAAGAATGAAATGCTATGCAAAAGAAAGAAAACTTGATAATGTCAAATTTCTTGGCAGGATAAGCGAAGAGAAAAAGAAGGAACTCATGCAGAAAGCATGGGTATTTGTAAATCCTAGTTTTAAGGAAGGATGGGGCATAGTAAACATAGAGGCTAATTATTTTGGAACTCCTGTAATAGGCTCAAATGTTGGCGGAATAAAAGACTCAGTCCTCGACGGAAAAACAGGGCTTTTGTTTAGCTATGGAAATTCGAAAGAACTTGCCAATAAAATAAAATATCTCATAGAAAATAAAAACCTATCAAAAAAAATGTCAAAAGAAGCCAAGAAATGGGCAATGAATTTTGATTGGGACTCAAAAGCAAGATCTTACCTTAATATGCTCAATAAGATTGCTAAATCTTAGAAACAGATGCTGCCTTTTCAAATATTACAACAATTGGAGAATCATCAGGTATTGCTTTTACCAGGGCTAAATTATATTTGCTCTGCACATGGCTAAAATTATATCCCCACCAATTCGAATCCTGCGGGCTGTCAAACAAGGAGAAGACAACATACTTTGGATTTATCTCACTAAAATTATTAACAAAATCATTTTCTTCTGTTGAAATTGTATAGCTAGCTCTTTCAGAGTAATAAGTGTTCTGAGGATGACTCCTAATCATTATCTTATCGCTCGGCCCTGTATGCTCTTTTATCCAGCTGCCTGTTTCCTTAAGCTGCTCAAAAGAAGGTATTTTTTCTTTTATAATTGTATCAGAATGGCTCAATAATTGGTATCCCCCAATTGCCAAAACAATAATCACAAAAAAGATTGCAATAAATTTGCTGTATTTCCTAATATAAGAGCTTATTTTATCAATAGAGAATGCAAGCATGAAGAATATCGCGGGAAATGCCATGAAGATATACCTGTCCTCATAGTGGCTGACTCCAAATCCAAAATATGCCAAAGGAATCACTATCCACAGTAATGTTAAAAACTTGTATGAAATCTCCTCATTGCCTCCTTTCCATAACAAATCAAATCCTATGAATATCTCAAAAAGATAAAATATTCCTATTAGAAACATTACCAATAACAATGAATGAAGATACATCGGGAACGAATAAATGTATTCTTTAAGAACACTCATTGCAGACGAGAGAGTTATTCCTCCGATAGAGCCTCCCCCTGCGGTTATTACAGCATAAAGGGGATGCCCATATTTTATCCAGGACCAAATCATATATAGCACAGCAATCAGCGCTGCTAATCCTGCAGATATCCAATAATCTCTATTTTTAAGCGCAGACAATTTTTCAGTTACTGCCACATAAATTAGGAGAATTACAAAAAAGAAAAATGCAGGAAATCTAATCAATGTTGCCAATGCAAGTATTGGAACTACAAACCATACAAGCTTTGGTTTTTTTGTAAGAAAAAAATAAAATGCAAGCAATCCGAGAGTAACATGGGGAATATCAGTCATTATTCTCATGCTGTAAAATAAGTTGATATAAACCAGCGAATACAAAAATGACGAAATTAATCCGACTCTCTCGCCAAACATTTTTCTGCCAACCAGATAAACCAGATAAACTGAGGCTATTGAAACAAACAGCATAACAAATCTTATTGAAACCTCGCCCAAGCTTAAGAAATAAAATGCGGACAGCATTAACGGAAATAAAACAGGTCTTCCAGGCCAGAAACCAGTGTCTGGAGTTCCAAGAGCCAGGCTTTTTGCCTTGACTAGATATTCTGCCTCATCCCACCAAACAGCCTGATCTTTAGTCAAGAAAAAATAATAAAGTCTTACAATAACTGCAAATGCTATGATAAGAACAAGATATAAATTATTTTTATTAGAGAGCCATTCTAATATTTTCTTCTTGCTCTCTTTTTTTTGTATTTCAATATTTTCCATGCTTTTATCAAGAAAGAGCCCTTTTAATATTTTTATTTCGTGCTCTCAATTCTTTTCCACAATTCTTTCTGGGATTTCTTTCTTAGATTAATATCAAAGTATATGGCAGCCCATAGGTAAACTCTTGCCAGAAATAGCTCAAAAAGCCAGAACAATTCTTGAATATTTGAGACATATTTAAACAACCCGAAAATGCCAGAAGATTCTTTCTTAAATGAGCGCATTTCCACCCCCAGCAATTTTTGTATTTGATTATACCCTCCTGCACTTCTTTTTTTCTGCTTTATCCAGTCTGAAAAATTATCAGGGTATTTGACATAAACTTCTGATTCTGGCGAATAAGCGATTCGATAGCCCGCATCATAGACTTTGTGGGAAATATAGCCATCTTCAGATAAGAGTTCTTCAGGAAGTTTTGGAAATAATCTTCTGCGAATTGCAAACAAATAACCTGAGCAGAAGAATCTTTTTCCTATCGAAAGAGCTGTTTTCCTTCTTTCATCAGCAACTTTTGTCAAGACATGAGCCCAGAAGCCAAGCATATTGTTTCTAGGATTTATAGAAACAGGATTGCCTGAAACAGCGCCAATATTTTTATCTTTTAATTTATCAATCAAAAACTTGATAGAATCATTGCCTGCATAAACATCTCCATCACTCAAAATCAAAATATCCCCTTCTGCCTTAGAAACAGCGAGATTAAGCGCAGCAGGCTTTCCCTTTCCTTCATCCTGAATGATGCTCAAGTTTTTATGCCTCTTGGCAAATTTTCTTGCTTCATCCAATGTCTCGCTGTCAGGAGCAACAACTATTATCTCATCATTCCAGGCAACTTGCTTGATGATTGCTTCTATTGCTCTCCCGATTGTCCTTGATTCCTTGTATGCTGTTATTATCGCTGTTATTTTCATCATATTTCAAGATTTAATCAGTTTTTCAATCTTCTCAATTATCTTGTCCCATCTGAATATCTCAACAGATTTTTTTGCAGCTTTTCCTATTTTCTTATCATTCAACGCAATTTCTATTTTCTTAGCAAATTCTTTCTCATTCTCAACCTCAAATAAAAGTCCTGTTTTGTTATTTTTTATCAAGTCCCTTGTAGCAGGAATATCGCTTGCTACAACCACTTTCCCTCGAGCCATTGCTTCAATAAGTCCCTGGGGCATGCCCTCTGTTTTAGAAGGCAGGATAAATATCTTTGCAGAGTCTATCTTCTTTATTTTATCTTCCAAATTATAGATTGGCTGAGAAAATACAACTTTTTTCTCAACACCGAGCTTTTTGATTATCTCTTTTAATCTGCTCAAATAATTCTCTTCAGCAGGCCCGACAATCTCCAGATAAATCTTCTTATTTTTTAAGAGCGGAATTGCTTTTATTGCCGTCTCAATGTTCTTAATAGGTGATATTCTTCCAAGGAAAAGCATTTTGTTTTCAGCTTTTGCAGTTTGATTCATGCTAAAGAATTCTTCAGGTACGCCATTGGGAATATATGCAATCCTCTTTTCTTGAGCCCCAATCTTGAGCAAGTAGGGAATCTCCCACTTCGATATCGCAACTATCTTATCGAATTTATTTATTGTAGTTCTTCCGATAAAATTATCATAAAACCAGACAATCACATTTTGCGCAAAAGTTCTCGTAGTCTTTCTCTCAAAAGGTGCATGTGTTACAAGAATTACTTTGCAATTTTTGCCTTCCTTTCTTAACTTTTCGGCAATCTTCAAAGCCCTCGTTGTATGAATGTGCCTGTAACAATGTGCAATTATAACATCAGGGTTAAATTCAAGAGCTTCTTTCATAAAATCCCATTTCATAAAACTTTCTCCGCCAATTTTCTTGAAAGGAAATCTTTTGATATTTACTTCTCCAATTCTTTCTTCTGGACAGGCGATTTCATCTTTGCCCTTAACAGCATTGGAAGAAAGAACCAGGACATTATGACCTTTTTGCGATAATCGAGTAGATTCCTCTCTGACTCTTGCCCATACTCCGCAAATTCCTGCTGAAAAAGGGCATATTTCAAGTATTTTCATATTGCTGCCTCAATTCTTGTAAATTTATTTCTTTCTTTTATTTTTTCTATAAGCCATTCCAATCTTTTCTCAAATTTATTGCTGTTGCAATGTTCGCTCGTTCTGCTTCCTTTTATGTTTACCATATCCCATGAATGCATTACAAAATTAATAGGAATGCCAAATAACCTGTGCATGTTCAATATCAATAATATCGACCATTTCGGATAAACTTTGAGTTCAAATCCTCCCAAAGCCAATCCAGGAGATGACCTTGGCACTTCAGCAAATTTTCCAATTTTATAAATCTTTGATTTGCCAAAGAAATTCTTTATTATTTCTATTTTTTTAGAATCCTTCCTGAAAAGATGCCTTAACAGCATTAAATTCCACGAACAGACAGAACTGTCATATCTAAGGCCGTACTTTTCAAGAATCTTGATTGTTTCAGAATCTATTGAGTGCTGCGGAGCCCTGAATCCTCTTGGAGTTTGTTTGAATAATTTTTTATAAGCCTCAACAGAATGCTTAATTTCATTTTCTTTCTCTTCCAAATTCATAGAATCAAATCTTTTATGGCTATATCCATGTAGCCCAATTTCATGCTCCTCATCTGCTATTTTCTTGACAATTTTTGGGTAATTCTTGATAACCTCTCCTGTAACAAAGAAGGTAGCTTTTACATTATGTTTTGTTAAGATTTCCAATAAGCAGGGAATTCCATTTATTATTCCCTTATAACCAGATGTTCGAATATCCCTTTCGCAATCAATTGTAAAGTAAGCTTTCATAATTTTTAGCCACTAAGAAAGTTTATAAAACTTAACAAATTCAGCAATTTATGAAATTCTCAGACTATTACAAGAACGAAGGAGTGGTAGAAAGTTATGAAGAAAAGCGCTCAAAAGGCATAAAATCAGGCATAGTACGAGTCCTCGAGAGAGCTGCAATAGAGCATCTCTTGAAAAATGCGGGAAAGAATATCCTTGAAGCAGGCGTCGGCACAGGGTATATAACAGAAATCTTAAGAAAACACGGAAAAGTTTCGGGTTTTGACATAAGCCCTGCAATGATTTCTAAATCAAAGTCAAAATTCCCGGACATGGAAATTAAAAAGCAGGACATTTTGAATCTGAAATTGAGTAAAAAATATGATGCAATAGTTTCAGTAAGAGTAATAAGCCACTTTAAATTTGATGACGCAAAAAAAGCTCTTGAAAATCTCAAAAAAGTCGCAAAACCAAATGCAAGCATAATCTTTAATCTTGAAAATCTCTCTCCACTCAGAAGGTTTCTAAGAAAAATTCTTCGCTGGGGCAGCACAGAAACTTATCAATATTCCAGTTTAGAGATAAGCTGTCTTGCGAGGGAATCTGGCTTAAAAATAAAGGAACAATTTTACATAGATCATTTCTTTATTCTCCCTCTTCATGTCCTAAACAAAATATTATTAAATTCCCTTAGAAGATTAATTATCAAGTTAGAGCTAAAGCTCTCCAAAGTTAAATTTGCAAGCAATAATACCTTCCTCTCATGTCAAAAACTAAATTAATCTTTTTAGGCACAGATTTGCACGGCCCGCCAACAGAGCTCGCTTCTAAAACCGTAAGGTCTCTTAAAAATCTGTTTAGAGAGTGCAAAATCCTCTCAATTCAGAATAGAAAACCTTCTGAATCTCATCGAAATATCTGGATAACTCCAAAACTATCTAAATTTAATATTATAAGAAAAGGTTCACAAGCCCTGCTTCTGCCTTTTTATCTTGGCGCATTAAGATTTTTTGGCTTTAGCAAAATATTCAGCTTTTGGGTTGCAAACTCAGCATATCACAGGCTGCTCTTCAAGTTCACAAAATTTCTTGGATTTAAAACAATTTTCACAGTCATATCTGAAAAGCCAAATCTCTCTGTCCTCAAGGAATGTGATACAATAGTCTGCCAGAGTGAAAGAATGATGAAATCCCTTTCTCAAAGCAAAGAGCTTAACCTGAAATATATTCCTCCATCAATAGATTTGAACACATCCGAGCCTAATAAAAAGTCAAACCCTCTTCTTGTTGCAAGCATCCCTTATGATGTTAAAGATTTTAAGGAAAGAGGCATAGATGTTATCTTGGATTTTATTAAAAAAAATAAAATAAGCTCAAAAATAATATTCAGGAGCAACGAATCTTTCAATTATGTCAGATCTCTGAAAATGCAGAATGCAGAACTAATAAACAAATCTCTCTCAGATGAAGAACTATCAAAACTAATGGCGCAGTCAAAAATAATGCCTTTGATTTATACAAAAAACGCTCCAGACATGCCTCTTAGCGCAATTGAAGGGCTTTCTTCTGGATGCGCTATAATCTGCACTCCAAATATGGGCATCTCAGACATTATAAAGAAAGAAAAAGCCGGAATTGTGATAAATTCTCCAGGTGAACTGCATGAAGCAATTCAGAAAATTATGAAATCGGCTATTTACAGCAAAAATGCAAGAAAAGCAGCAGAAAAGCACTTTCTTAAAAGCAACCTAAAAAATTACATTGGTTTAGCATAAGTACAAAATTTTATTTCCTTCTCCTCAAAAAGACTTTTACCCATATTAATAATCTCGCAAGAAGCAGTTCACAGCTCCATATTCTTTCTTTGAAACTTGATGGATAATCCAAAAGAAGTTTTATTCCTTTTGCCTCGTTCAAAAAGGTCTTGCTCCTTGGGGTGGTTTTTATGTCTACATATTTGTGCAAATTCTCATGCGCGCTTCCTGATTCTGTTCTCTGTCCAATCCACTCCCTTAAGTTGTCAGCACTTTTAACATAAACCCGCGCATTCTCAGCATATTCAATCCTGTATCCTCTCTCCCAAAGATAATATGGGATGATTGCTGCCCAGGCAGCATCAGAAGGAATGCTTTTTATCTTATCACTTCTGAATGCAAATAAATGCCCAG
>Ga0315297_10000394_pt1 | contig 25307 bp, 22 predicted proteins | sample YL17G15_0_MG_FD_203628 | JGI IMG/M metagenome (GOLD analysis project Ga0315297, IMG submission 203628) | Sediment microbial communities from Yellowstone Lake, YNP, Wyoming, USA - YL17G15_0 | ecosystem: Environmental > Aquatic > Freshwater > Lake > Sediment | place: USA: Wyoming | collected... | reverse complement strand
AGGAATTTCCGGACGGCCGCATCGGTGATAAGGTTCATAAATTAGCGGAAATCATCACGGTGAGGGACTTTCCCAGCCTGTATAAATTACTGCTCTCGCACTGGACCGATCCCTCCGCGGTGGTGAACGGCCCCGGGGAGCCCGGCGCTTACCGCCCGGAGGCCGGGCCGGCCGGCCGGTTTGATAATCTTAATTACCAAATGATGTTCAGGGATACGATCGGCTATCTTCCCGATGATATTTTGACCAAGTTGGACCGGGCCAGCATGGGGGTTAGCCTGGAGGCCCGGGTGCCGGTTTTGGATCACCGGGTGGTGGAATTTGCCTGGCGGCTTCCCTTAAATTTGAAAATCCGGAAAGGAAAAGGCAAATGGATTTTGCGGAAGATTTTATCCAAGTATGTCCCAACGGAATTATTTGAAAGACCAAAGATGGGATTCGGGGTTCCGATTGATTCCTGGCTACGGGGGCCGTTGAGGGACTGGGCGGAAGATTTACTGGGTGAAAATAGACTTGTGAAGGAAGGTTTTTTCTCTCCCGGCCCGATCAGAGAAAAATGGCAGGAGCATGTTTCAGGCAGATGTAACTGGCAGTATCTGCTTTGGGATGTGTTGATGTTTCAAGCTTGGCTGGAAACAAACGGAAAACCGGGTTGAAGCCGGAAAATGTGGTTGGGAGGGTCCCGAGGGAGCTGTTTGTCCGGCCCTTCGGGATTTGGATCCGAAAAGAAATTTTAAAAAGCGATGGGATTTACTGCAGTTTTGCCCCGGTGCGCTCAGCGATTTTAAGCATTCTTTGAGCTTGCGTGACATGGAGGTGCTCGATTAATTCTCCGCCAACCGTGGTTACCCCCTTACCTTCCTTCTGGGCGGTTTCGAATGCGTTGATGATCCGTTTGGCCCTTTCGATTTCTTCCGGGGCAGGGGAGAAAATCCGGTTGACGATTTCAATCTGGCCAGGATGAATGACGGCTTTTCCGTCATAGCCAAGACGCATGGCCTGCAGGGTGTGCTCCTCCAGGCCTTTTTCGTTTTTAATATTGAAATAGGGGCTGTCAATCGCGTCAATTCCGGCAATCCGGGCGGAATAGAGGACCTGGCTCATCGCGAAGAGCAATTCCACCCTCGACTCGGTTATTTTTGCCCGGGTATCCTTGGTCAAATCCGCGGCGCCCAGCATGAAACCGGACATCCGGGGGCTGGCCAGGGCGATGGGCGCCGAATTGAGAACCCCGGCCGGGGTTTCCATCATGGCCATGATTTTGATCTTATTTTCGGGGATGCCTTTTTCCCGGCCCAGCCGGCCAATCAGGGTGTCGAGTTTCTTAATATCTTCCGGCTGGTTGACCTTGGGAAGAAGAATGGTGTCGATTTTTAAGTTCAGACAGGAGGTGAGATCTTCCTCGGCGAATTTGGTGTCAAGGCTGTTGATCCGCAGGACGATTTCTTTTTCGCCGAAATCCACCTCTTTGAGGGCCTGCTGAATCACCACCCTGGCTTCGGATTTTTTCGCGAATTCCACCGCGTCTTCCAGATCGAGAATTATGCTGTCGGCCGGGAGACCGGTTCCCTTGGAGATCATTTTCAGGGAAATTCCGGGGACAAAGAGCATTGAGCGGCGCAACTTGAGTTCTTCCATGGGATTCACCTCGGCTTGAATGTTAAGAAACGAAAATAGTTAGGTTTGATTAGCAATCAAGGGTTAATTGGTGGATATGAAAAATATTAACCGGGGTCTGGCCCGGGCCAAGAAAGCTATAGCCAGAGTGAAAAGATTCTGGTCCGGATAAATTTCAGGACAGGATCTTTTTCAAAACGCTCTGGGTTTCGTCTTCAATATCCTCGGGAAGGTAGAGCATTACCCCTCCCTTAACCGGACGGGTCCGGAGCTTTCCTTCCTGGGCCAGCTTATTAGTGGCTTCAACCGGGTTGGCTCCAAAATATTCCCGGAAAGCCTGGTTGAAACCGCTGTAAACGCTATGAATCCCACGGTAAGGTGGACGCTTTAATTTTTTAATGGCTCGTACCACGAATTCTTCCTCTGACAGTTTTTTGGTGATTTCTTCAGCCATTTTCCACCTCCGGAGTTAATATTTCTCCATTTTTTTCTTCAAAATATCCGGTTTGCGGTATTCCCCTCAAAGTTTAGTATATAAACTATATATACCAGAAAAAAAATAAAATCAATAATACGATCAAATACTTGCTTATAAAATGGCATCGAGATCCGCTGACTCGGATGAGTTTTATCTCTAGGACTGACAGGTTGGAATCGGCCTAAATTCTTAAAATTGTTCAGGAAGTTTCCAGGGATTTTTTCAGCTCATCCCGAAAACCGGGATGAGCAATTTCGATCAGGGCCTGGGCCCTTTCGTCCAGGCCTTTTCCTTTCAGATTGGCCACCCCGTATTCGGTAACCACATAATGCACCAGGGAGCGGGGCACGGAAACGGCTGAGCCCCGCGAGAGACTGGCCACGATCCGGGAGGTTTTGCCTTCCTCCGCGGTGGAAGGCAAAGCGAAGATGTTGGTTCCTTCCGGAGCCAGGTTTGATCCGATCACGAAATCCAGCAATCCCCCCACCGCTCCCACGACCTGGCCCTTAAGGGTTTCGGTGTTGATCTGCCCACTGAGATCGATTTCCAGGGCGGAATTGACGGCCACGAATCTTTTAACGTTTTTCAATACCCTCCAGCTGTGGGTGTAAGTTACCGGCTGCATTTCAATGCCGGGGTTCTGATTGCAGTACTCGTAGAGGGCGATCGAGCCCATGATTTCCCCCGTCACCACCTTTCCCGGGTTGATCGACTTGACCCGGTTGGTGATTACCCCTTCCTCGATCAATTCCATTATTCCGTCGGTGATCATCCCGGAATGGATCCCCAGGTCGTTTTTCCGGCTGAGGGATTCCAGGGTGGCTTCGGGAACGGATCCGATCCCGATCTGCAGGGTGGACCCGTCCGGGATGAGGGGAGAAAGGTTGCGGGCGATTTCGGCCTCGGTCGCGCCGAAAGAGGCTTTCCGGTAATTGACCAGGGGGCGGTCGGATTCGATCAGGAAATTGATCCGGGATTCTGGGACGAATGATTGTCCCAGGGTGCGGGGCATGTTTTCATTAATCTCCGCAATTACCAGGGGGGCATGGAAAACGAGCGGGAAGGTGATCCCGGTTGATACCCCCAGGCTTAAAAAACCGTGGAGATCGGGGGGAGAAGCGGAGAGAAGGATGACATCGACGGGCCAGATCCCGCTCGGCCCGAAAACCTGCGGGACCTCGGAAAGCCGGAGGGGGAGATAATCAACTTTTTTCTGCTGGATGGCGGGCTGCAGGAGGGGAGTGGCATGCCAGGTGGAGATCTGAAAATTATCCCTGGCCCCGGCGAGAAGCCGGGAGTCGCCCAGGCGGAATCCGAAGAAAATTTTCAGGTTTCTGAAGCGGTGGCGGTTTTCAATCAGGGCTTCCACCAGCAGGCTGGGTTCCCCGCAACCCGGGGCAATCAGGACCCGGGACCCGTCCTTGATTTTCAAAATCGCTTCCCGGGCGCTGATCAGACGTTTGGCTTTGGCCATGGCTTCTCCTTCAACAAAAGTTAAATTCAACCGGCCGGAGACCGATTTGCCTTTTTATACCCGAGGGTGTCATTGGCGATAAGAATTTTGAGAATGTTGGCGGAAAGCCGTCCCCGGTCCAGCGATTCCATGGCTAGATAAAACCCTTCTCCCTCTTTCTCCCCCCGGTTGAGCTCGGGAACCGGGCAGTTTTCGAAATGCAGTTCCCCGGTGGGAGAGGCATGGGTGACGATTTTCCGGCCGAGTTCCCGGGTGGTGGCTTGGGCGGCTTGGTGCTCAGGTGAGAGGGAAAAATCCATTTCCGATTTTCTCGAGAGTATCCTGGACCCAAATTATCATAAAATTCCAGGATTTAAAACAATCATTCTCAGCCGGGAGCCGGGGGGCTGGTTTCCAAGCTTTCCGAGGCGGAACGACTGTAATGGCAGCCGGTCCGGATGCATTTGATCTCGTCGTTTTCCTGGACCAGGAAGGGAGCCTGGCATTGGGGACAGGATTCCCGGACCAGACTGCCGCGGAGGATAAAACGGCACTCCGGATAGCGGCTGCAGCCGTAAAAAAACCGGCGGCCTTTCCCGCGCCTTTGCACCAGGGTCCCGGAACATCCCTCCGCCGGACAGGGCAGGTCTTTTCCCAGGGGCAGGGTGTTCTTGCACTGGGGATACCCCGAACAGGCGAGAAATTCCCCGTAGCGACCGCGTTTGATTACCATCGGGCGGCCGCACTGGCTGCAGGTAATTCCCGATTCCGGGATGGATTTGGCCGAGGATTCCCGGGCCAGGGGTTGGATCTGGCCGGATTCCCCCCGGGTAAAGTTTTTGGTGTTGCGACAGGAGGGGTATCCGGAACAGGAGAGAAATTCCCCGTTTCGGCCCCAGCGGATCACCATGGGTTTGCCGCAAACATCGCAGACCACGTCCGTGGGAGTGGTCGCTCCCCGGACCTTGCGCATCTCGCTTTTAGCCCGTTTCAGGCTTTCCTGGAAGGGGGTAAAGAAATTTTTCAGGACCTCGGTCCACTTTTCCCGGCCGGATTCGATTTGATCGAGCTTTTCCTCCATCTCGGCGGTGAATTCCAGGTCCAGGATATCCGGGAAACTTTTGACCAGCAGCACATTTACCAGCTTGCCCAGTTCGGTGGGATAAAATTTACCCTTTATTTTTTTAATATAATTTTTTTCCTGGATTTGCGAGAGAATGGTCGCGTAGGTGGAAGGTCGCCCGATTCCATTTTCTTCCAGCTCCCGGACCAGGGAGGCTTCGGTAAACCGGGGCGGGGGCGCGGTGAAATGCTGCGAGGGGGAAATATTTTTCGGCACCAGGGCGGCGTGGGGAGACAGGGGCGGTAAAATCCCGGGCTCGCTTTTTTCTTCCGGGGCCTGCTCCTCTTTTTCCTCTTCCTCGAGATCCCGGTAGACCGAGAGGAATCCGGGAAAGCGCAGGGTCGATCCCGAGGCCCGGAGCGAGAATTTCTTCGGACCGGCGGAACCGTTGAGTGCCTGGATGTCGATCGCGATCGTATCATATATCGCCGGGGAAAACTGGCTGGCCAGAAAACGATTCCAGATCAACTGATAGAGCCGGAAAAGATCGGGGCTGAGCTGGGATTCGATCTTTTCCGGAACGTATTCCAGGGAGGTGGGGCGGATCGCCTCGTGGGCTTCCTGGGCTCCCCGGCGAGAGCGGAAAAGGTTGGGCTGCGGCGGCAGATATTGCGGGCCATACTGATCCCGGATGAAAAGGCGGACCGCGTCCAGGGCTTCCTGGGCCACCCGGACCGAATCGGTCCGGAGGTAGGTGATCAGACCTACAGGGCCTTCCGCATTCAACTCGACCCCCTCGTAAAGCTGTTGGGCCAGAAACATGGTTTTCTTGACCGGGAAATTAAGCCGGCGATAGGCTTCCTGCTGGATGGTGCTGGTGATAAACGGCGGAGGAGGGTTTTTCTGCCTTTCCTTGGATTCGACCTCGGAGACCTGGAAAACCGCGTTTTTTAAATAAGCGCAGATTTCTTCCGCCCCGGATTGATTGGAAATCTCCGCGGGTTTCCCTTCGATTTTCACCAAGCGGGCGGGGAAGGGGGGGCCCGAGGGGCCCTGGAGTTCCACCTCGATCCGCCAGTGCTCGGCGGGTTTGAATTCCTGGACCTGATTTTCCCGGTCACAGACGATCCGGACGGCCACGCTCTGGACCCGGCCGGCGCTTAACCCCCTTTTGACCTTTTCCCAGAGGAGAGGGGAGAGCTCGTAGCCAACCAGGCGATCGAGCACCCGCCGGGCCTTTTGGGCTTCGTAGCGGTCGGAATTCAGGCGGCGGGGATTTTTAATCGCCTTGAGCACCGCGCTTTTAGTGATTTCGTTGAATTCGGCCCGGTAAACGATTTCCGGATCGACTTTAAGCGCTTCCGCGATATGCCAGGCGATGGCTTCACCTTCCCGGTCGGGATCGGGGGCCAGGTAAATGGCGGTGGCTTTACGGGAGGCCTGGAGAATTTCGTCCAGGATTTTCTTTTTGCCGGGGATCAGGACGTATTCCGGCTGAAAGTCATTCTTGAGGTCGACGCCCAGGCCGTTTTTGGGGAGGTCCTTGACGTGCCCGGAGGAGGCCTTGATCTCAAAGTCCTTCCCGAGAAATTTTTTCAAGGTCCGGACCTTGGTGGGAGATTCGACGATGATCAGGGATCGGCTCATGTTTTCGCGCCCAGGCTCCGGCAATATTGCTGGCCCGGGAGCCGGTGAATTATTCCCTTGAGTTCAAGGTTCAACAAACCTTCGGAAATTTCTCCAAAAGACAGACCGGACTGGGAAATGATCTGGTCAATCGAAAGCGGATCTTCTCCCAGCAGGTTGAATATCTTTTCTTCGTCCGGGGCGAAAACGAGGGTGGATTTCGAGACCGGGCCGTCTCTCTGGGAAGGCAGGATTTGCGCGATCAGCTCGGAGTCGAGGGAGGGCAAAATCTCCTCCAGGACATCCTCCACCCGGGATACCAGCTTGGCACCTTCGCGGATAAGCTGGTTGGTGCCCCCGCTGCGGGGAGAGGTAATCCGGCCGGGAACGGCGAAGACCTCCCGGCCCTGCTCCAGGGCCAGCGAGGCGGTAATCAGGGAGCCGGAATGAACGGAAGCTTCAATTACGATTACCCCCAGGCTCAGGCCGCTGATGATTCGATTCCGGCGGGGGAAGTTTTCCGCCGCGGGAGGGGTGGACGGAGGGAACTCGGTCAGCACCGCACCCCTCCGGCATATTTCCGAAAAAATTTTCGCGTTTTCCCTGGGATAGATGATATCAATGCCCGATCCCAGAACCGCCAGGGTGCGGCCGCCGGCTTTCAGGGCGGTCTGGTGGGAAAGCGCATCAATCCCGCGGGCCAGGCCGCTGACGATGGTAAAACCCCGGTTCACCAAATCCCGGGTAATCATTTCCACTACTGCGATTCCATATTCGGTCGGGAAGCGGGACCCGATTACGGCCAGGGCCAGCCGGTCCTCTTTCCGGATTTCACCATGGACATACAGGAGCGGGGGCGGATCGTGAATCTCGCGGAGGTTGCGGGGAAAAGCGGGGTCCTGCCAGGGGATGATATTCACCCCGTTTTCCCGCATTTTTTCAATTTCGATTTCCAGGTTTTTCCAGCCGTTAAATTCCCGGATGGAGCGGATGACCTCGGAGTGAATTTCCGGAACCGCTTTCAATTCGGCGAAGGAAGCCGAAAAAACTTTCTCGACCTCGCCGAAGTGGTTGAACAGTTTAAAGTAAGTCGCCGCCCCGACCCCGGGACGGGAGGACAGGGCGAGGGAAGCCAGCAATTCATTTTGCGGAATCATTTTTCGGCCGAATATTTTTTAGGAGGATAAGGATAAAATCAAAATTGGTCAATAGGGCCGGGCCCGGTCGCCGGCCGCAACCAGACTACTGGGAGACGCTGATCTTATAACCTTCCGAAGCCGCGAAAGTGATCGCCTGGGTGGCGATGTTTTCCAGTCCCAATTTTTTCGCGGTGTTGATGTTGAACGTCAATTCCAGGCCCTTGGGGCTTTGCACCGGGATTTCCGCGATCTTTCCTCCCTGCAGTATTTTCTGGGCGATCTGGCAGGCTTGCTGACCGATGCTTGCGTAACTGGGAGACAGGGATACCAGCGCGCCCGCGTCCACGAATGATTTGGAAAAGGCGATGAACGGCACATTGTTATTATAGGTAAAGTCCAGAATCATCCGGAAAGCTTCCTGGGTGACGACGGTGGGGTCGGGGACCATCCAGTAGGCGTCGATTCCACCCGAGAAAGCCCGGAAAGCGCGGGTCGTGTCCGAGGGCGCGTCAACCTTGGCTGCCACCAAAATAAGATCCATTTCCTTGGCGGATTTCTGCGCCTCCTTGATCAGATCCTGGGTATTCTTGGGGTTATATATAACGCCAACCTTGGATACTTTGGGGACAATGGATTTTAAGGTGTAAAGCTGGGTTTTGACCGGGACCTCCAGGGAAACCCCGGTAACATTACCGCCGGACAGGTTGTAATTGCCGGGGTTAAGGACCATCGCGAACACGATGGGGATATCCTTGATTTCCCGGGTGGCGATGATCGCCGCGTTTACTCCCACGGTGAGAATCAGGTCGGGCTTGGCCTCCCGGATCAGCTTGGTGATTTGCAGGCCCCGCTCCGAATTCTCTTCCATGTCAAATTCATTGAACTTGGCTTGACAATTTGCCTTGAAGCCATTGACCGCGTCGTTATACTGAATAAGATTTTTGCTTTTAAAGATGGCGATTTCGAAAGCGGGGGAAGCGGTCGGAAGGGCAAAAATTGCCAGCAAGATAATTTGAATAAGTCCCCGGATTTTCATTGTCGGGTTCATTCAGTATTATTTATTTTAAGAAATTCAAGGTGGTTAAATAAGGTTCATTAAAATTACTTTTTAAATTATAGTTGTTATTAAGTCAATTATTATTTAAAAGATAAGATTAGTTACCGAACTGTTTTTAAGGAATCATGATTCAATTATACCATGTAAATAAAATTTATTCTGGCGGAGTTCACGCCCTTCAGGATGTTAACCTCAGGGTTTCCAAGGGCGAACTGGTTTTTCTCACCGGCCTGAGCGGGGCGGGAAAAACCACGTTAATTAAGGTTTTAATGGGCTTGGAGCAGGCCACCAGCGGCCAGGCGATAATCGCGGGGATTAATATTTCCCGTATGCCGGCAAAAAAACTGGCCGATTTGCGAAGCAAAATCGGGGTGGTTTTTCAAGATTTCCGCCTGCTGATGGATCGAACGGTGGAAGAGAATATCGCCCTGGCTCTGGATATCCGCGGAGTAGAGAGAGCGGAAATCGAGCGGAGGGTGACTTTTATCCTGAAAAAAATCGGCCTGATCCACCGCAAGCGGACCAAAGCAATATATCTGTCCGGGGGGGAACAGCAGAGAGTGGCCATTGCCCGGGCCACCATTTATGATCCGGTGATTCTTCTGGCGGATGAACCAACGGGCAATCTGGACCCGGGATTATCTCTGGAAATTGTCAATCTTTTCAAGGAGATTAATGCCCGGGGGACGACCATAGTGGTAGCCACCCATAATCCTTTGCTATACGCCGACCATCCCGGCCGGGTTTTCTGGCTGGAGAATGGCCGGATAAAACTGGAGGGATAAGCTTGCGTTTTTCTCGCTACCTGAGGACTACCCTGCATTTATCCTGGCTGGGACTAAAAAATAACTTCATGGTTACGTTCGCGGCGGTGGGAATAGTCGGGTTGATTATCTCGGTGTTCGCGGTTTTTCTCTGCCTGGCGGTTAACGTGGAAAACGCGATTGAGTCCTGGAAGCGGGAAATTGGCGTGGTGATTTATCTTAACCCGGAGATCACTCCGGAGGAATTGGGCAAAATCCAAAAAATGGTGAATGGTTATCCCGGGGTGGACCGATCTCGTTTTATTTCACCCCAGGAGGCTTGGGAAGAGCTGAGCCGAAAGGTCCGACTCGGTCCGGAGCTTCTCGATTCCCTCGGGGACAAGCCCTGGCCCGGAATCATCGAGATCAAGCTGCAAAAGCCCTTCTGGGAACTGGAAAACGGCGCCGCCCTGGTGGCAAGCTTGTCCCGGCTGCCGGGGGTGGATGAGATTGATTACGGGCAAGAGTGGATCGGACGGGCCAATCGATTCTTCCGCCTGGTGGAAACCACCCTTTTCGGCTTGTGTCTGCTTTTGGGGATGGCCGCGATTTTTGTAATTGGGAACACGATCCGGCTGATAATTCTGAACCGTAGGGATGAGATCGAGATCTTAAACCTGCTGGGGGCCTCGTCCGGTTTTATCGCCTCGCCGTATTTACTGGAGGGCCTGATTCAGGGTTTGGGAGGAGGGGCGGTGGCGGTGATCCTGGCTTTTCTGACCTACCGGTTCGGGATGCTGCCGTTATTTCAAACCTTCGGGTTTGCCGGGGATTTGAACTTGTCTTTTTTGAGCTTAAAGACTTCCCTGGGGATCGTGACGGTGGGAGGAATCACGGGGTTGCTGGGAAGCGGATTGAGCGTGAGAAAACACCTGGTCCTTTAAGGTTGCCCGAGCACAAATGAACAGGCCGTCTTGGTATCCCGGGGTTAAAACCAGAGCGATTTTAGTCTTGGTCGTATTTCTGATCTTCCCGGTTCAGCTCCTCCGGGCCGGACCGGTCGAGGAAAAACAAGATAAGTTGAAAAAGATCGAAGAAAAACTCGAACTGGAGCGGAAAACCCTCGGAAAATACCAGGAGCGGGAAAGGTCAATTCTCAGGGAGATGGAGGGGATCGAGAAAAGGTACCAGGCCGCGGAGAAGGAAATAGCCCGGTTGGGTGTCCAGGCGGATAATTTGAAGGCTCAAATCCAGGAATCGTCGGCAGAGATCGCCAGGCGGGAAGGGGAAATTTCTCAAAAACGGGATCTGCTGAGGCGGATTCTGATTTCCGCTAATAAGCTCGGCCCGCTCGGAGGGGCCAAGTTTCTCTGGGCGGCGGGTTCATTGCGGGAACTGGATCGGGGCTGGTTTATGATTCGGCGCGTGTCCGGGGTAGTTGAAGAAATCATCGGTCAATACGTCCAGTTGAGGCGGGAGAGCCAGGAAAAACAACGGCAGTTTCAAGAACAGCTGGCCCAGGTGAGATTGACCGAGGAAAAAGTCCGGTGGGAAAAAATTGAAGCGGACCAGGCCAGGGAAGCTAAAATTCATTTGATCCAGAAGGTTCGAAGCCGGGAGGAAGTCCGGCAGCAACTGATTTCCGAGCTGGAAGAAGCGGCCCGGGCTCTGGAAGAGGTAATCCGGCTGCTGCCTTCACCCCGCGGGGCTAAATGGGAGGAGGGCGCTCCGGACTTTTCCCGGCGGAAGGGAAAACTGGCTTTTCCCGCCCGGGGCGTGATCACCAGCGGATACGGGGCGGTGGAAGACCCGGAATTTCATACCACCCTTTTCCGTAAGGGGATTGAGATTGAAACCGAGCCGGGCGCGGAGGTGAGGGCTCTCGAGTCGGGGGAAGTATTATATTCAGGGTGGTTAGAAGGATACGGCAATGTTATAATAATCGACCATGGCGACGGTTACTTTACCCTCTCGGCCAGGTTGCAGGAACTGGGGAAAGGGGTGGGAGATCAAGTCAGGCCTGAGGAAGTAATCGGCCGGGTTTCCGGCCCCGGGCCCTGGGGGGAGGCCGGGCTTTATTTTGAAATCCGACATCAAGGCCAGCCCCTGGATCCCGAGAAATGGCTGGCCCCCGGTGAATAATCGGCAAATAAAAAATTGGTTCGGAAAAATTCTTGAGCCGGAAGGAAGAGGTGAAAGTGGAAAGGAAAAGCAAGGTTTGGATTCTCAGCCTGGGAGGCATTCTGGGCCTGGTTTTAACCACCGCCGTAGGGGTGGGTTTCTTTCTGGGAGCCCGCCGCGGTGTTCAGGCGGAAAACACCTATGAAAAACTGGAGTTGCTTTCCGATGTGCTTTATACCATCCAGAAAAATTACGTGGATGAGACGAACAGCGACAAGCTTCTCGATGGGGCCATCCGGGGAATGGTTACGAGCTTGGATCCCTATTCATCTTTCCTGAACCGGGACGAGTACCAGGAGATCAATGTTGAAACCAAGGGAAAATTCGGGGGTTTGGGGATTGAGGTGGCGATCCGGGAGGGGGTGTTGACGGTAATATCGCCCCTGGAAGATTCTCCCGCCTCCCGGGCCGGGATCCTGGCTCAGGATCAGATTGTAAAAATTGACGGAGAGGTGACCAGGGGCTTGAGCCTGGCCGAGGCGGTGAAAAAGTTGCGGGGACCTCAGGGAACCAAGGTGGCCATTGCGGTGATGCGGGCCGGTTTTACCGAGCCGAAAAATTTTTCCATCATTCGGGATATCATCAAGATAAAAAGCGTAAAGAAACGGATAATTGAGCCGGGTTATTTATATGTGCGGATTGCCCAGTTCCAGGAACAGACCAAGACGGATTTGAAAAAGGCTTTGCTGGACTCGGTGCCTCCGGAAGGGGGACTCAAGGGGATTATCCTGGATTTGAGGAATAACCCCGGCGGATTGCTCGATCAGGCGATCGAGGTTTCCGATTTTTTTCTGCCGGAAGGGTTGATCGTGTATACCAAGGGCCGCTCGGAAAGCCAGAAGGTCGAGTATAAGGCCGGCAGCGATCCGGTCGAAAAAAAGTGGGATTGCCCGATCGTCATCCTGATCAACGGCGGAACCGCGAGCGCGGCGGAGATTGTCACGGGGGCTCTAAAGGATAACAAGCGGGCGATCGTTTTGGGCACCAAGACCTTCGGCAAGGGTTCGGTTCAGACCATAATTCCGATGCGGGAAAATACCGCCCTCCGTTTAACCACCGCCCGTTATTACACCCCCAATGGCACCTCGATCCAGGGGGTAGGGATCGCTCCGGATATTGAGGTGCTTTTCCCGCTCCCGGAGCGGATGCTTCCCCCGGAAAAATCTCCGGAGCCGGGAAAGGGAGTGGAAACGGAAAAGCCGGGGGAGGAAAATGAAATGGTTATTCCCGGCGAGCCGGGTGATCCGCAGTATGATCGGGCCTGGCAGCTTTTGAAAAGCTGGGAGGTTTTTCATAAAATCCTTTCCCCCCAGGCCTAGGGAAACCTTTCCTCCGGGGGATCCCGCCCAAATTCGGCGGAGAAAAAGGAGAAAATAGGATCCTTTTTTTCCACGAACATGAAGAAATTAGGCGGTATCGTAATCTTTTTTATTCTCCTGTCTGCGGGTATTCTCGTCCTGCATTTCTATAAACCCGGTCCGGAACCTCCGGAGGGGAAAAAAACGGCCGTTCCTTCGCCCCCGAGTACAAAAACTTCCCCTCCGCTTCCGCCTCCCGCACCAACCCTGCCTCCGCCTTTGCCCCCTCCTCCGCTTAAAACCGAGGCTCCCGCCCGGATCGCGATTATCATTGACGATTTGGGGTTCAGCGCGGAATCCGCCCGTCTGGTATTGTCTCTGGAGGTTCCTTTCACGGTTTCGGTCCTGCCTTTTTATCCTTATTCAAAAAAGTCGGCCGAGTTGGCGAGGAATTCCGGCAAGGAGGTTCTCCTGCATATTCCCATGGAGCCCATAAACACACCGGATGAAGCCCAACCGGGAAAAGGCGTTCTCATCTCCGGTTCTTCGCCGGAGGAAATTGGGCGCCAGGTCGGGGCCGAACTTTCAGAATTGCCGTTTGTTTCCGGAGTCAGTTCTCACATGGGTTCGCTTTTTACCACTGATTCGGAAGGGATGAGAGCCCTGTTCCAGGTCCTGCACCAGCAGGGACTTTTTTTTGTGGATAACCTGACGACTAACAAGACGGTTACAAAGAAAGTCGCCGGCGAGGTGGGTTTGAAATATTTCCAGAGGAACGTGTTTATCGATAACGTTTTATCCCGGGACTCAATCATCCAACAGCTGGAACTGGCGGAAAAAATCGCCCGCAGAAAAGGCCAAGCCATCGCGGTCGGGCATCCGCACCCGGAAACGGTTTCTGCCTTGAAGGCTTGGATACCGAAAGCCAAGGCCGCCGGGATTACTTTTGTCAGGGTATCAGAACTTTTTGAGAGAAAACTTTAAAAAAGCGGTCCTAACTTATTGATTTTGCTGCTGTTCAGCCTCTTCGGTTAATTTTTTTCTGGTTCGATCCAGTTCATCAAGCAGGTTGAAATTAGGATCATTTTTCCTCATTTCCACCACGTATTTGGTCGGACGCGACCAGGGCGGTTGTTCCCCCTCCCGATAGCCTTTGTAAGGGATAAAAGGTTTATTCCAGGCAGGAGGGGGCTGGGTAAAGGCGGGGGAATTCCCCTGGTTCTGTCCGGATCCCGAACCGGCGGAAGGTCCGGAAATTTGTCCGGAAGTGCTATCTGGAGGAGTGCCCATGCCTGCGGGCCAGTCGGCCCCGGAAGCTTGCGGGGACTGGTTTTGCGGTGATCGAACGGGGTTTTGCTCGGTTCCCAATGGATTGGGTCCCCCCCCGGAGGCCTGATTGGCGGGGGGAATGAAAGAGGATGGCAGGGAGCCTTGACGATCGGGGGTGGCTCCCGGAAAAGAAGGATTTCCGAAAGCGGGAGAGTCGGGGGAAGCCTTGGATTCAGAACCGGATGGGTTGGCACCGGCAGACTGCGGGGAAAGGGATTCAACCAGTTTCATCTGGGCGGTAATAAAGGTAATCAGGAGGAGGACGGAAAAAATCCCGGCCGCGGAAACACCCAGATAAACAAGGATTTTTTTTACTTTTGCGGTCATAATAAAAATTTAGACCCGGGAATGGTGGTTTTGGTTCCCAGGAGCGTTTCGATGGATTGACATAATTATTTATTCCCGGTATTTTAATAAATAATCTGCTTTCTGGAGCGGATGAGGTTGGTCCGCTTTTTTATTATGTATAGGTTAAAAATATTACCATGGGTTTCTCAACTGATCAAACCATTGAAGACCAAATTTCCGCAATTGCCCTCCAGGTGGTCCAGGGATTCGGCCTCGAGCTATTAAAGGTTGAATTTCGCAGAGAAAAAGACGGGTTGGTCTTGCGGCTTTTTATTGACCGGGAAAGCGGAGTGAACGTTAAAGATTGCGAACGGGTCAGCCAGGATTTGAATACCATGTTATCGCTCCAGGGGGTTGACGGAGATATTCCCGGGTCATATCGCCTGGAGGTTTCCTCGCCCGGCCTGGAGCGTCATCTCACCCGGGAAAAGGAATTTCTCCGGAATATCGGAAAAAAAATCAGGATGATAGTGCGGGAACCGGATGGACGGAAAATATCTGTGCATGGGGTGTTGCAGGCCTTTGCGGGAGACCGGATAACCGTTGCTACCGAACGTGGTGAAAAGACGGTGTCTCTTGCCGATCTGGAATCGGCCCAGCTTTGGTTTGATTGGAAGGAAGCCCTGAAATCACGGGAAAAAATTGAAGGACTGGAAAAAAAGAAGAGGCAACGGAAGGGAAGGAACTCTTCCTGACCGTGCCCATTAATTATTGGGGGGTGAGTAATGGTTGAAAATTTAAGCCGGGTGTTGGACCAAGTCGGACGGGACAAGGGGATTGATCGTAAAATCCTGGTGGAAACGATTGAATCGGCCATGCTGGCCGCCGCTAAGAAAATGTACGGGGCGGAACGGGAAATCGAGGCTCACTTCAACGAAGACCTGGGAGAAGTGGAAATTTTCGAGTTCAAGGTAGTCGCCGAGACGATTGAAGATCCGATCAAACAAATCTCCCTGACCGAGGCCCGGGATTTGGATCCGGAGGTGGAAGCGGGGGACAGCCTGGGAATCAAACTGGATGCCAGCATCCTGGGAAGGATTTCCGCCCAGTCCGCCAAGCAGGTGATAATTCAAAAGATGCGGGATGCGGAGGGGGATATCATTTTCGAAGAATTCAAAAAACGGGAAGGTGAAGTGGTCAGCGGAACGGTCCGGCGCTATGAGCGGGGCAACGTGGTGGTGGATTTGGGAAAAACTGAGGCCATCCTGCCGCCGCGGGAGCAGATCCCCCGGGAAACTTACCGCCCGGGAGACCGGGTCCGGGCCCTGGTGGTGGAGATTGATCGTTCCGGCCGGGGGCCGCAGATCGTGCTTTCCCGGACCAGCCCTAAATTTCTCATCAAGCTTTTCGAGATGGAGGTTCCGGAAATTTACGAGCGGGTGGTGGAAATCCGGGCGGTCGCCCGCGAGCCGGGGGCCCGGTCCAAGGTGGCGGTGTCCTCCCGGGATTCTAATGTCGACCCGGTGGGGGCTTGCGTGGGGGTGAAGGGGTCCCGGGTCCAGAATATCGTTCAGGAACTGCGGGGCGAGAGAGTGGATATTAGTACTTTTTCGGACAATCCGGCCAAACTGGTGGTCAACGCCCTGGCCCCCGCGGCGGTTTCCTCGGTGATCCTGGATGAATCCTCCAAGGCGATGGAAGTGATTGTTCCCGATGATCAGCTTTCCCTGGCGATCGGGAAGAAAGGTCAGAATGTCCGTCTGGCCGTGCAATTGACCGATTGGAAGATTGATATCCGGAGCGAATCGGAGGCGGCCGAAGTCGCCAAGAAGGCCCGGGAAGAGCTTTATCAGATCCCGGGAATCAGCAATACCGCGGTTGAACTTCTTTACGAGGCCGGATACCGTTCCCCCGAAGAAATCATAAAAGACGGGGCGGAACATCTGAAGATGATCCCCGGCCTGGACGAAGAAACCGCCCTGCAGATCTTCACCCGGGCCGGTGAATTGCTGACGGCGAAAAAATTGGAAACGCCGGAAGAAATCCCGGCCCCGGCGGAAGCCCCGGATTCCCCTTCTTCCCCGGCGCCGGAGGAGCTAAGGCAGATTCCCGGGGTGGGAGAAAAACTGGCCGAAGCTCTCTGCGAGTCCGGGTTTGCCGATCTCCGCAGCCTGGCCCAGGCCGAAGCGGAAAAACTGGCCCAGGTCAAAGGGCTGGGGCCCAAGAAAGCGGAAAAAATAATCGCCGAGGCCCGGACCCAGCTGGAACAAAAAAAATCCGGGGGGAAAAAATAAGACGTGGCGAAGCTGCGAATTTACGATCTGGCCCAGCGCCTTAATCTCGAAAGCAAAGATCTGATCAGTCGTCTCAACGACCTCGGGATATTTGCCAAGACGGCTTCGAGTTCGGTTGAAGAAGAGGAGTTTAACCGGATCAAAGCCCGGTTGGAGGGCAAGACGGAAGAAGCCGCAGCCGAGAAGAAGGCCAAGCCTACCGTCATCCGCCGCCGGTTAAAAGTGGCGGAGGCCGGGGCGGAGGAACGCGGACCTGAGACCGCTCCCGCCGAAGGTGAAGCGGAAAAAGCGCCCCCGGTTTCCCGTCCGGAGCCGGAATTGCCCCCGGAACCGAAAATTCCCGTCCTTACCCCACCTCACCCGCCGGGATGGGTGGAACCAGAGCGCCGGAAAACGGGGGCCAGACACGCGGGGCATTCCCTGGAAATCAGGCCTTCCATGCCCAAGGTGATAATTTCCGAGCCGACCCCGGTTTTGCCTCCCCCGAAACCGACCGCCCCGCAGGTGAAAGAGGGGAAAATCTACGATAAAGTAATCGAGAAACTGAAATCCGCCGTTCCGGTGACGGGGATCCCGCTGGCGGCTCGCGAAGATAAAGAGAAGCCGAAAACCTTAAAACCCAAACGGAGGCGGAAACCTGGCGAGGTGGAAGAAGGGGCTTTTCGCCGCCGGATTTTCCTGAAAGGTTCCGAAGAAATACTGGGAGAAGTGGCAGGGGAAAAACCGGAACGGCTTCGGGGGCTTCCCCTGGTCCGGAAAAAACCGCCCAAGAAAGGTACCAGAAAGACGGTTCTCACCGTCCCGAGACCGAGCAAACGGGTGATCAAGATCCAGGAGCGAGTCAGCGTCGGCGACCTAGCCCATCGAATGGGGGTCAAGTCTTCGGAATTAATTAAAAATCTGAAGGAAATTGGCGTAATGGCCGAAATCAATCAAAGCCTGAATCGAGAAACCGCGGGCAAGATGGCGGAGAAATATCAATATACTATTGAGGATGTCTCTTTCCGGGAAGAGGATGCCTGGAAAGACGAGACCCCGCCGGGCGGCCTGAGCCCACGCCCGCCGGTGGTGACCGTGATGGGTCACGTGGATCACGGGAAAACCCTGCTTCTGGATGCCATCCGCGAGACCCGGGTGGCCGAACAGGAGGTGGGGGGAATCACCCAGCGGATCGGTGCTTACCGGGTGGAATTGAAGGAAGGGGCCATCGCTTTTTTAGACACCCCCGGACATGAAGCCTTTACCGCCATGAGGGCCCGGGGGGCAAAGGTAACCGATATCGTCATTCTGGTGGTCGCCGCGGATGACGGGGTGATGCCCCAAACCCTGGAAGCCATCAATCACGCCAAGGCGGCCGGGGTCGGAATTATCGTGGCGATCAACAAGATTGATAAGCCGACCGCCAATCCCGATCGAATCAAGAGGCAGCTCGCCGACCAGGGGCTGAACTGGGAAGGGTGGGGTGGAGACACGATCATGGCGGAGGTTTCCGCCAAGACCCGGAAAGGAATCAAGGAACTCCTGGAGTACATATTGATCCAAGCGGAAATCCTGGAATTAAAGGCCAATCCCGACCGGATGGCCTCCGGGGTGGTGATCGAAGCCCGGTTGGATAAGGGCCGGGGCCCGGTGGCTACCGTGCTGGTCAAGGAGGGAACCCTCCGGGTGGGTGACCCGATTCTGGTCGGGGTTAATTTCGGCAAGGTCCGGGCCATGATGGATGACCAGGGCCGGAGACGGACGGAAGTCAGCCCCTCCACTCCCATCGAGGTGAACGGTCTTTCCGGGGTCCCGGAGGCGGGGGATACCTTCCAGGCGGTCAGCGAGGAAAGCCTGGCCAAGCGGGTGGGTGAACTCCGCCAGGATAAAATAAGAGAAGAAATGCGGGTGCAGGAGGGGAAGCGGACCCTGGAAAATTGGCAGCAAAAGATGATTGAGGGGGAAACCAAGGAATTGCGGCTGGTGGTAAAGGCCGACTTGCAGGGTTCGGTGGGAGCCCTGAGCGAGAACCTGCTGGGTTTGACCAATGACAAAATTCGCATCGAAATAATTCATTCCGCCACCGGAAACATCTCGGAAAGCGACGTCATGCTGGCGGCGGCGTCCGAGGCCATGATTATTGGCTTCAGCGTCCGCGCGGAAGCCAAGGCCAGGGCTCTGGCCGAAAAAGAGAAGGTCGAGATCAGAATTTACGAAATAATCTACGAGGTTCTGCAGGAAATCAAAGCCGCCCGGGATGGTTTGCTGGAGCCCAAGTTTCGGGAAGAAGTTATCGGCCGGGCCGAGGTCCGGGAGGTTTTCCCGATTTCCCGGTCCGGAAACGTGGCCGGCAGCTATATCAAAACCGGGAAAATCACCCGGGGGAGCCGGGCCCGGGTCGTGCGGGGCGGGAAAGTGGTCGGCGAAGGCAAAGTCGCATCCCTGCGCCGGTTCAAGGATGATGCCCGGGAGGTGCTGGCGGATTTCGAGTGTGGAATCAAGCTGGATGGCTGCGAGGATATCCAGACCGGGGACATCATTGAGAGTTATGAAATGGTTCGGGAGTAAGGCCGGAGGGAAAAATTGGTGGTCGGGGTGCTGAAACTGGATCTTTATCTTCCCGGGAATGATTCCCTCAAGGGCAAACGCCGGATTTTAAAAGGGATGCTGGAGCGGATCATCCGGGAATTCCAGGTCTCGGCCCTGGAGGTGGGAGACGGGGATATCTGGCAGCGGACCCAGATCGGGGTGGCCGCGGCGGGCCGGAGCCGATCCCAGGTGACGATAAAATTTCAGAAAATCAGGGATTGGCTGGAAAAATACCGCCCGGTGGAAGTGATCAATACCGAGGAAGAGATCATCGCCCTTTAGGAATGCGCTGACATGGTATTACGTCGACCGGAACGGGTGGCCAAATTGATTCGGGAGGAGATTTCCCAGATCCTGATCCGGGAAATGCGGGACCCCCGGGTCGGAACCCTGGAAATAACCCAGGTCAAGGTTACCCCGGATCTGCGCGAGGCCCGGGTGTTTTTTCGCATGGTGGGGGGAGAGAGTGAAAGAGCGGCGGTGGAATCGGCGCTGGCCGGGGCCCGGGGTTTTTTCCAGGGGCAGTTGGGCCGCCGGCTGGGTCTGCGCGTCACCCCCGATATTACTTTTAAATATGATGAATCCCTGGATGAGGTCAGCCGGATTGAAGCCTTACTTGAGGAAAGCAAGACCGGATAGCGCTTCCGGGGCTCCCCGCCGGGGAGACGGGATGAAAGCCAGCGGCTTGATCCCGGTGGACAAACCGGCCGGGATGAGTTCCCACCAGGTGGTCGACCGGGTGCGCCGGATGATCTCCGAGCAGAAGGTCGGCCATGCCGGCACGCTGGATCCCCTGGCCACGGGGGTTTTGCTGGTTTTGATCGGAGATGGGACCAAGCTCTCCCGTTTCCTGATCGAAGAGGACAAGGAATACATCGGGAAGATGATCCTGGGGAAGGAGACGGATACCGGGGACGCGGAGGGGAAGCTGGTCCGGGAGGTCCGGGATTTTCTTTATGAACGCGCCGACATTGAAAAATTGTTCGCCTCCAAGATCGGCCGGCAGTGGCAGATCCCGCCGATGTATTCCGCGGTCAAGGTGGGCGGGGTGCCTTTATACCGGAGGGCCCGGCGGGGCGAAGAGGTGGAAAGGAAAGCGCGCGAGATCTGGATCCATCAGCTCAGGCTTCTGGACTTTAAATTTCCGGAGGTGATTTTTGGGGTTCATTGTTCCAAGGGCACGTTTATCCGGGCCCTGGTCTCAGATTGGGGACGTGAGTTAGGCTGCGGGGCTTATCTGGCGGAGCTCCGGCGGGTTCGCTGCGGAAGTTTCGGACTCCGCGAATCGTGGAGTCTGGAGGAGATTCAGAAAATGGCGGAGAAAAACTGCTGGGAACAGATGGTAATTTCCATCCCGATGATCAGGTCCCGCCTCTCCGCTCTTCCCGACCGGGAATTCAAAAAAGAGGATAAAGGCGGATATTTGGTCCAATAGCAAAAGGAACAGGAAGGAAAATGGAAAAGCAGGCATCAGCACAAACCAAGCAAGGGGTCATCAAATCGTTCCGGGTTCACGAACAGGACACCGGTTCTCCGGAAGTGCAGGTTGCGCTTCTGACCGGGAGGATCCAGAGCCTGACTCAGCACCTGCAGGCTCACCGGAAGGATCACCATTCCCGGCGGGGATTGCTGAAAATGGTCGGAAAGCGGAGAAAGCAGCTCGAGTATCTCCGGAAACACTCTCCCGACCGCTATCGGCCCCTGATCGAGAGCCTGGGACTCCGCAAGTAGGAAGATTTTTTCCCGGGTCAGGCCGAGAGGGATAATCCTGGGCGCCCGGCGGTCGGCGCGGGCGAGGTGCGAAAACTGTCTGGAGCCGGAAGGGGAAAAAGAATTCAAAGAAGGGAAAAAAACATGAATAAAGTTGAAACTTCGTGGGGAGGAAAACGATTGGTTCTGGAAACCGGCAAGGTGGCCCGTCAGGCCAACGGTTCGGTCTGGGTGCAGTACGGAGAAACCGTGGTCCTGGTCACGGTCTCAACCAACCGGGATGACCTGGAGGTAATGGATCATCTTCCCCTGACGGTTAATTATCAGGAACAAACCTACGCCGGGGGGAGGATCCCGGGTGGATTTTTCCGGCGGGAGGGAAGGCCGGGGGAAAGGGAAATCATCACGTCCAGGCTGATTGACCGTTCCCTGCGCCCGCTTTTTCCCAAGCGCTACTACTGGGAGACGCAGATCATCGCCACCGTGTTGTCTTTTGACCAGGAAAATCTGCCGGATATTCCCGCCCTGGTCGGGGCTTCCGCGGCGCTGGGAATAACCGATCTTCCTTTCACCCGCTTGCTCTCCGGGATCAGGGTCGGAAGGAAAAACGGGCAGTTCATCGTCAATCCCTCCACCCGGGAAATCAAAGAAGGGGATATGGACCTGGTGGTTTCCGGCGATCAGAATGGAATTATCATGGTGGAGGGCTCCTTCCGGGTGGTTTCCGAAAGCGACATGGTCAACGCCCTGCGTTTTGCTCAGGAGAATCTGGCCGAGGCGGTGAAGTTACAGGCGGAACTGGTGCGGGTGGCCGGCCGGCCGAAAATGGAATGGCCCAAGGTGGAATTTTCGGCTTCGGACCTGGCCCGGATCGAGGAAAGCATCGGGCCCAAGTTTCAGGAATGCCTGAAAAAAACCGCCAAGCTGGAACGCAACCGGGCCATCGGAGAGGTGCGCAAGCAGTTTTTGGCCGGGCTCTTTCCGGGGGATACTTCCGGCCCGGAGCAGGCCCAGGAAAAGTTCCGGTGGGAAGAATGCCTGAACGAATGGGAGAAGCGCAAATTACGCTCCCTGGTGAGAGAACACGGACGGAGAATAGACGGCCGGGATCTTTCCTCGATCCGCGAGATCAGCTGCGATCCCGGGATCCTGCCCCGGGTGCACGGCTCGGCCCTTTTCACGCGGGGTGAAACCCAGGCCCTGGTTTCCGTTACCCTCGGTTCCGAGGAAGACGAACAGTTGATCGAGGATCTGGAGGGGGCTAATTACCGGAAATTCATGCTGCATTATAACTTCCCTCCCTTCTCGGTAGGGGAGGTCAAGCGGGTCGGCAGTCCCGGCCGGAGGGAAATCGGACACGGGGTTCTCGCCTCCCGTTCTCTCCAGGCGGTTCTGCCCAACCCGGAGGATTTTCCTTATACCGTGAGGGTGGTCTCCGAAATCCTGGAGTCCAACGGTTCCTCTTCGATGGCGACCGTCTGCGGTGCCAGCCTGGCCCTAATGGATGCCGGGGTTCCGCTCAAGTCCGGGGTGGCCGGGATTGCCATGGGCCTGATGAAGGAAGGGGATGATTATTTTGTCCTCACCGATATCCTGGGGGACGAGGATCACCTCGGCGACATGGATCTCAAGGTCGCGGGCACCCGCGAGGGGATAACCGCGATGCAGATGGATATCAAGATCCCGGGCTTAAGCTCGGAGGTTTTCGCCCGGGGGCTGGCCGAGGCCCGGGAGGCGCGGCTCAAGATTCTCGAGAAAATGAACGCGGTCATCGCCGCTCCCCGGCCGGAACTTTCCCCCTACGCCCCGCGGGTTTGCAGTCTGATAATCAACCCGGGCCGGATCAAGGACGTGATCGGGCCGGCCGGTAAAAACATCAAGCGGATCATCGAGCTGACCGGAGCCAAGATCGACGTTTACGACGAAGGCAGGGTAAACATATTCTCCGTGGATCCTCAGGCGATGGAAAAAGCGATTGAGATGGTCCGCGAACTGACCGCCGAGGCCGAGATCGGCAAGGTTTACGTCGGGAAGGTCAAGAAAAACATGGATTTCGGGGCCTTCGTGGAGATTCTCCCGGGGACGGAAGGCCTGGTCCATATTTCCCAGCTCTCCCCGAACCGGGTGGAAAAAGTCACCGACATCTGCCGCGAAGGGGATGAAATGGTGGTCAAGGTATTGGACATCGATGGAGACGGGAAGATCCGCCTGAGCCGGAAAGAAGCGATGAGCCCGGAGGATTTCGAGGCTGAGGCCCGGGCCCCCCGGAGTTCGGCCCCCTCCGGCGGGCGGGAGGACCGCCGCCCCGGTGACCGCGGCGAAAGAAGGGATTACCGAAAACGATAAATGGAGATCGGAAGAAATGCCGGCTTACCTTCGGTTTACGAGAAGGAGGTTTTGGATAACGGGATCCGGCTCCTGACCGAAAACGTCCCCGGTTCACCTTCGATAACCATCGGCGCCTGGGTCCTGCTCGGCTCCCGGGTTGAAAAAGAAGAAGAAAGCGGGATCGTTCACTTCATCGAGCACCTGCTTTTCAAAGGCACCCAGAAAAGATCGGCGTTTGACCTGGCCCGGGATATTGACGGAGTGGGAGGAATCCTCGACGGTTTCACCGGCGAGGAGTTTACCTGCTTTTACGTAAAGGTTTTGCCGGAACACCTTGATCTGGCCCTGGATCTCCTGTCCGATATGCTGATCCACTCTATTTTTAACCCGGAGGAACTGGAACGCGAAAGGGAAGTGGTGCTCCGGGAAATCAAGATGGTCGAGGACAGCCCGGACGAACTTGTGCATGATCTGTTTTTCGAAATTTTATTCCCGGAAGATTCTCTCGGTCGTCCAGTGACCGGGAAGGAAAAGGTCATCGCCGAGATTTCCCGGGACCGGATCGTGGATTTCTGGAGAAGTTTCTATCAACCCCGGAGAATTATCCTGGCGGCCGCCGGCCAGGTGGAGATGGGGACGTTCCGGGACCGGGTCACCCGGTATTTTTCCACCTTCCCCGGAAACAGGATTTCCCGGGAACCGGACCCGATCCGGCTTCCGGAAAAACCTCCCATCCGGATCAAGTCGATTTTTAAACCCTTGGAAGAGGTTTACCTGTGCCTCGGCAACCATGGGTATTCGATGACCCATCCCCGAAGGTACGCTTTCCAGATCCTGAACGTTTACCTCGGGGGAGGCATGAGCTCACGGTTGTTCCAGGAAATTCGGGAAAAGAGGGGCCTGGCTTACTCGATCTACTCGTTTACCAACGCTTTTTTGGATACTGGCCTTCTGGGGATAAGCCTTTCAACTTCTCCGGGGCAGGTGAAGGAATGCTTGAACCTGATCGGCCAGGAAGTGGATCTGGTCAAGGCGGGGGAGATTTCGGAGGAAGACCTGCACCGGGTCAAGGAGCAGATCCGGGGAAATTTGTTGCTGAGTTTGGAAGGTTCGGACGGGCGGATGGCCCGGCTGGCCCGGGGCGAGTTTTATTTCGGCAACCCGGTTCCCATCCAGGAGGTTCTGGAAGGATTTGCCCGGGTGACCCGGGAAGAGGTCAGCCGGGTGGCCCAGGATATTTTTCAACCCCGGGTTTTTTCCCTGGCGGCTTTAGGCAAACTTAAACAGGAAGAACTTTTTATCCCTTTTTCCGTGTCCTGATTGGCTAAGAAAACCCAGATCAAGATCAAGATTTTGAAACCGGGAGCAAAGGTGCCGGCGTACCATTCTCCCGAGGCCGCGGGATTTGATCTCCAGGCGGTCCTGGACCGGGAGACCGTCATCCCTCCCGGGGATAGGGTCTTGATCCCGACCGGGATCGCGGTCTCCCTCCCGGATGGATACCAGCTCGAAGTCCGGCCCCGGAGCGGTCTGGCCTGGAATGCGGGGGTCACGGTGCTCAATTCTCCCGGAACGGTTGATCCCGACTATCACGGGGAGATCGGCGTGGTTTTGATCAACCTGGGTAAGGAACCTTTCCGGGTTCAACCGGGCGACCGGATCGCCCAGGGGGTGATTATCCCCTTCGCCCGGGCCGATTTTAAAAAGGTGAAGACCCTTCCCCGGAGCATCCGGGGAAAAGGTGGATATGGACATACCGGGCGGTAGGGCAGAACCTGCCGTTTATTGATTCCCGCGTTGGTATTATTATCCTGTAGCTTGCCGATATTGATTTTCGTAGGGGAGGGCCTGGTGCCCTCCCGGAAAAAGATTTTTCAGGCGGGGATAAACCCCGCCCCTACTTTGTCATTGCGAGTCCCGCTGTAGCGGGACGAAGCAATCTCGGTTCTAACTGTCGGAAGGCTAATTTAGACAGCAATGAACGGCCCCGATAAAAATATCCCCCCCGGAACCGGAAAGAAAAAGCTCAAGGAAGGCCTGGAAGACACCGTAATCCTGACCGGGCTGAGCATAATCTCCTGTTACCCCTATTTCCTTTACCTCTGGCTCCAATCCCCATCGGAGACTATCGGGTT
>Ga0315297_10000393_pt1 | contig 25330 bp, 15 predicted proteins | sample YL17G15_0_MG_FD_203628 | JGI IMG/M metagenome (GOLD analysis project Ga0315297, IMG submission 203628) | Sediment microbial communities from Yellowstone Lake, YNP, Wyoming, USA - YL17G15_0 | ecosystem: Environmental > Aquatic > Freshwater > Lake > Sediment | place: USA: Wyoming | collected... | reverse complement strand
GTCGAAATCGGCCAAATCACGGATGAATCGGCCGTCGAGAAAAGCGTCCGTGCCTGGCGGACCGAGCTCGAGCCGTCACAGACGATCTACTCCTATGCCATGAACAACTACTGGCATACCAACTATAAGGCCGACCAGGAAGGAGCCGTTACGTTCCGATACTCTGTCCGTCCCCACCGGGGCTGCGAGGCTGGCGAAATCAAAAAGTTCGGACTCGAGCGGAGCCAGCCGCTGGTCGTGGCACCATCCGCCGAAAACCAAAAGCGGCCCGCGGCCTCCCTGCTCGAGGTCGAATCGTCCGGCGTGATCGTCGCTTCGCTCAAGCCCGGCGCCGATAAAAAATGCTGGATTGTGAGACTATACAATGCCTCCGGCCGTCCTGAAAATATCAAGCTTCGAGGGGCGATCTGCCGCGAAGGCTCAATGTATCTGAGCAACCCCTCCGAGGACCATCTGGAAAAAGCTCCGGAATCCATCGCTCTTCTTCCCTTCGAGATTGTGACTTTGAGGATCGAAAAATAGATCCTACAAGTCCAGCCGCAGGCCGAGTCTCCAATTGCTATTCCAAGCGCCTTGAGGAATGGGACGAATGGATGAAACAGACTCTATTTCTGGATGTCCCCCACCGTCAGCTTCTCTTCCCTATCCCCAGGATGCTGCGCATCTTCTTCAAGCACGACCGCCGGCTACTGCTGAAGTCATCATGAGCCGGGGAGGATGTCTATGGTCTTTCGGCCGGCGTTGAGGTCTTCCAAGGCGATGTTCCGGTCGATAGCATCTTCCTCTCGTGTTTTCCTCCCGCTTGGCTTCGATCATCGGCGGAGAATACAATTTTTTCGTGCACAGGCCGAGACGGGAGGCCTTGACCGGCTTGTCCACCGCTTCGCGAAACGACGCGCTATAGGGCAGGACGGTGATCAGGCTGGTGTCGGGGATGCCGATTTTGGCCATCTGGTTGACCGGGGTCACTCCTCTTCGAAAATTCGGGGATACAATACTTAATTAAGAAATTAGGCTTTCTTCGTAGCCAAAGGTTGAGGCTGTCAAGAATTTCGACCGTATTAGATTAAGCGAGCAATATGGAGATTCCTGTGACTTTTTAAAAATGTCCGGCAGGCGGAAAGCGTAATCCTATCCCCCGGGATGTCGTCCGGGACGATGAATAGCGCCACAAAACTGTTCTATGGCTAGAGGGATTTCCGAGGAGCCTGATTGACAGTTTAGCTTCCAATTGTTATGTTATATCGAAAGAGACGGAGGAAAGATTTGGCGATCACCTGCCCGCGATGCCAGAAGGAAAACCAGGACAACACCCGATTTTGCGGGAGCTGCGGCACGAAACTGCATCCGACCGAGCAGGTCCCCGTGACGCTCACCCAGACGATCGAGGGACGCTGGGGCGAGCTCGTTTCAGGAAATATCTTTGCCGGGCGCTATTTCATCATTGAGGAACTCGGACGCGGGGGGATGGGGCGGGTCTATCGAGCCGTGGATAAAAAGCTCGACGTCGAAATCGCCGTCAAACTCATAAAGCCGGAAATCGCGTCAGATCCTAAGACGATCGAGCGGTTTAAAAACGAGTTGAAACTCGCCCGGATGATTTCGCATAAAAATGTCTGCCGGATGTTCGACATGAGCGAAGACCAAGGCAGCCACTTTATCACCATGGAGTATATCCCCGGCGAGGATCTCAAGAGCACCCTCCGCCGCGCCGGTTCGCTGAACCTCGAGCGGGCGGTGACGATCGCCAAGCAGATCTGCGACGGTCTTGCCGCCGCCCATCACTTAGATATTATCCATCGCGACTTGAAGCCGCAGAACATTATCGTCGACAAGAACGGAAACGTGAGAATCATGGATTTCGGCATATCAAGGTCCACGCAGGCGCGAGGGATTACGGCCGAGGGGATCATGATCGGCACGCCTGAGTATATTTCTCCAGAACAGGCGGAGGCCGGCAAAGTCGACGCCCGGAGCGATATTTATTCGTTTGGCATCATGCTCTTCGAAATGGTCACGGGGAAGGTTCCTTTCGAAGGCGACACGACGCTGAGCATCATCATGAAGCAGAAACTGGAGCTGCCCCCCGATCCACGCAAGATCACGCCCCATCTTCCCAAGGAAATCAGCCGGATCATCCTCAAATGCCTCGAAAAAGACAAAGAGCGCAGATACAAGAATGTCGAAGCTCTCCACGCCGACCTCGAGAAGTTCGAGAAAGAAATCCTTCTCAAAGCCACCGCCGGGACCAAAGAGAAAGCCGCTCTCGCCGACGCGGGGCGCTCGCGACGGCCTCTGATGATCGCTGGGACCGCGACGGCCGCCGTCGCCGTCCTGGTGGTCGGTTATCTTATTTTAGGTATGGGAGCAAAGAATAAAGGCGGGACCCGAGAATCCGGCGCGGGTGTAGCGAAGACCGATGTCCTTGCCAATAAAAACGAAGCGATGCCGCTCGTTTCGCCATCCAAATCTCTCGAAATCAAGACCTCGCAACCAACGACGACAAACCCGCCGGTTCAGAAGCCGGACGCGGCGGTCGTAGCCATAGGACATCTTGAGATCAAGACCGTCCCGATAGGCGCGGATATCTATATCAATGATCGATGGCAGGGAAAATCTCCATTCAGCCTCGACCTTCCGACGGGGACTTACGACCTCAGAATCGCGCGTTCTCCCGAATATCTGGAACATAAAGAATCCTTGACTCTGAAGACCGGCGATAGCATCGCTAGAAACGTTCCCTTGACGCCGCAGTATATCCTCGACGTCAAGACGACCCCGGAAGCCGCAGATCTTTTTATCGACGGCGCTTTCAGGGGGAAGACACCGCAGAGATCGATCTTGGTGAAAAACAGCGCCCAAATCGAACTGAAAAAAGACGAGGACTATGGGGCGATTACCGAAACGCTCAGTCTGAAACCGGGTGTGAACGTCATCCAGCGGACCCTGAAAAAGACAACCTGCCTTTTAACGATAAGGACGAATCCGGCCGGGGCCAGCATTTTTATCGGAAACACCAATGCCGGCGCTTCGCCGATAACGAATCGGTCGGTAGCGCCAGGAACCTATACGATCCGGATGGAAAAAGAAGGCTATCGGCCGCTGCAAGAAACTTTGGATGTCGAAAACGACATCACAAAGACATATGAGTTGGCGAAACTCCAAACGGGCCAGCTCAGGTTGAACATCAATCCCTATGCCGATGTCTATATCAACGACCGGCTTGTCGGCGAAGTCCCGCCCCTCCGGACGCAGGAGCTTCAAGAGGGGAAATACACGGTCAAATGCATCTCTTCGGGATTGAACAAGACCGTGACCGTTCCTATCGAAATCGTCGGGGGTGACAGCAAGGAGCTCCGGGTGAATATGGTCACGGGCGAAAGCAAAGTCATAAGTCAGAAATGAATCGGCAATAACTCCTCCTGGAGGAGTTTAAGTGAAGAATAAGATATCGGCCAGCGGACTCATACTCTCTTTCTTATGTCTGTTATGGGTTGACGTCTTTCCCTGGACCGGAATACAAGCGCAGAGCGAATTCCAAAAAGCGCTCGAGGCGGGGAAAAAGCTGTATGAGTCGGGGGATCACGAAAAAGCGATCATCAAGCTCTTTGAAGCCCAGAATCTGGCAAGGGAAAAGAAAGATCTCGCCGAAGCCTGTTTTCACATATCCCTGTGTTATTACGCTCTGGGCGAGTCCGAGAACTGTCTTTCCTATCTGAGAAAGGCCTTCGAGGCCTATCCGGAGAAAGACATTGATGAGCGGCTTTTTCCTCCCCGGTTTGTCGGCCTCTTTTATCAGATGAAACGAGATGCCCAAAAAGTCGCCCAAGCGAAGTCCGAAAACAAGCCCGAGCCGGAAAAAAAGACAGGGCCCGAAAAGAACGTCGAAAAGAAAACGGAAGATCAGAAGCCGCCCGCGGCTATGGGTAAAGGAAAGCAGGAAATCCCGGCCAAGAAAAAAGGCAAGTTTCCCTGGTTGATTGCCGGCGGGGTCGCCGTCGCGGGCGGAGCCTTAGCGTTGCTGCTTTTGAAGAAAGAAACTCCCCCAGCGGCCGTCTCCACGGTGGGCAATATCGCCATCACGTCAACTCCAACGGGCGCAAAGGTTCTTCTGGACGGGACGGACACTGGACAGACAACCAACTGCACGCTGACGAATATTGCGGTCGGTGTCCACGTTTTGAATCTCGTGCTTGACGGATACTACGCATGGGAGGGATCGATCGAAGTTAAGGGCGGGCAGACGGCGAATGTCGCCGCGACGCTCGTTGGCTATATGTATGAATTCGTGGCGAAATGGGGCAGCCAGGGAAGCGGCGACGGGCAGATGAATTACCCTAGAGGAATAACCGTTGACAGCTTTGGTTATGTTTATGTCACTGATGATGAAAATTTCCGTATCCAGAAATTCACTTCGAATGGCGGCTTTGTGAACAAATGGGGATCCGGCGGGAGCGATGAAGGCCAGCTTCAGACTCCAGGTGGAATAGCCGTGGATAACTCTGGATTTATCTATGTGACAGAATGGGACAATCATCGTATCCAGAAATTCACGTCGGACGGCGGTTATGTGAGTAAATGGGGCAGCTTAGGCAGCGACGATAGCCAGTTTTATGAACCCCACGGGATTGCCGTGGATGGCCCCGGCTACATCTATGTCGCTGATACGCGAAATCATCGTATCCAGAAATTCAGCTCCGCCGGAAGTTTCGTAGCCAAATGGGGTAGTCCGGGGAGCGGCGATGGCCAGCTTAATAATCCCCAAGGGATTGCCGTGGACGGCTCCGGCTATGTCTATGTCGTCGATACGAACAATCAACGTATCCAGAAATTCAGCTCCGGCGGAAGTTACCTGACCAAATGGGGTAGCCCGGGGAGCGGCGATGGCCAGCTTAATAATCCCCAAGGGATTGCCGTGGATGGCTCCGGCTATGTCTATGTCGTCGATACGAACAATCAACGTATCCAGAAATTCAGCTCCGGCGGAAGTTACCTGACCAAATGGGGTAGCCCGGGGAGCGGCGATGGCCAGCTTAATAATCCCCAAGGGATTGCCGTGGATGGCTCTGGCTATGTCTATGTCCTCGATACGAACAATCACCGCATCCAAAAATTCCGTCTAAAAACCACTTCTCCCCTCGCGGCGACGATAACCTACACGCCTCTGAGGATTGATTCGCCTGGATCGAATTCCGCTCGACGGGCCGGATTTTTCTCCGATCCGCGGATCATAATACCGCCATTTTTGGGAGCGCCAGATATGTTTAACGTCCGGCAAGCTCCGACCGTCGGGTTTTCCAGGACGCCAGGCTCGCTCGACGACTTTTTCAGTATGCCGGGAATGACCAACGGAGCGTCGGCAAAACGGCCGTCTTCCCGCCTGAATCAACCGACCGGAGCCGGACAAAAGATCAAAAAAGACTAAACATTTTTAAAGCATAAGGATTGGATTTTTCGCGCATCTCGATGATGGAGGCGCGAAGGCCGGCGGCCGTATCCCTCGTGAAATACGGGCTGTCCAGCCCGGCGCCGACAAAAAATGCTGGATCGCGAAACTGTACAATGCCTCCGGCCGGCCCGAAAACATCAAGCTCCGGGGAGCGATCTGCCGGGAAGGCTCGATCTATCTGAGCAACCCCTCCGAGGACCGTCTGGGACGAGTCGAGGGGCCGCTACCGATTCTTCCCTTTGGAATTGTGACGCTGCGGGTTGAAAAATAAATCCTAGAGGTCCAGCAGCAGGCCGAAACCCCAGCAGCTTTCAGTGAAAAAGGAAAACTCCGAGACCAAGGCCAGGTGCCGGCTGAGATGCCAGTTGAAGCCGAGCATCATGCTAAACAAGCCCTTTCCCTTGGCTTCGATTTTCTGATCAAGGGCAAGCGGCTGGAATGTGCCCGAGATCTTGCTGAATTTGAAGCCAAAATAGCCGGCAAACTGGAAAACCCGCAACCCGAAATCCAGGCTACCTTGGTACCTTGTCAGGCCGAAGTTCTCATACTCTTCATTTTGAAAGGACTGGAGACGAGCCACCTGGAAATCCAGGCCGATGCCGCCCCGGACATTGATGTCGCGACCGTCTTGCTCGGTGATGTCCACCTCGCCGACCATCATGAACTTCAGCCCGCCGCCGAAATAGACGTGCCTGCCGTCCTGAACATAAAAATTAGGAAAATCCGAAGAGCCGAGAAAACCATAGAGATAGACATAATCCGTCGGCCTAAGCCCGACGGTCGCTTTGTAGAGGTCCCGGCCGATTTCCCGTCTGGCGCCGGCCAGACTGAAATCCCGAGAGAGGTGCTCGTAGGAAAGCTGGAGGGAAAAAGAGGAAACATCCGCCGCCGTCCCCACATCCTGGGCGGGTGAAACCAGGGGGATGAACAGCACCCAAGCCGCAAAAAAGAAATATCTTTTCATGGCCACCTTCCAATTCGAAACAATCCAGATGTTCGGTCTCGCCTCATTAGATAAGACGAAAAGCCGGATAAAAAGGTTTATGGTGCCCCGACACTCTTGGAAGGAAACCCTTTGTTCCAACGGGGACACACACCGTGTGTGTCCCCAATTCGGACGGAACGGCGTTAAAACCCCGGATGGGGAACGAGGCCGTCTCCGGATCATCTCCCAAACAATTTTAAGCGGCTTCGTTGATCATCCGGATGTCTTTGAACCTGCAGAAATAGCCTAGCTCCGTTGTGATATCCCCGTAGCAGGTCTGCCGATGGAGTCCGCTCGTCCAATTCTGCCAGAGCTTTTCCGCGTCGCCGTCCACTTTAACGGTGATCTTCGTCCGGCAGCCCCTGTCGTCCGAAAGGGCGACCGGAGTTTCAAGGATCGAGCCAGTGAAGTAGCGCAACTGGTCCGTGCCGATTAAAACGGCTTGGGTGACTTTTTCGCCAAGGCGCATCTGGACCTGGGGGACGACCCCTTCCTGGCGCTCCATGACCGACCTCAGCTTATAAGAGGCCGCCGGCCCGCTGGGCCCGTCCATTTTCGGCGTCCCCATGCAGTGGGCAAGAATGATGCTGTTCTTGGACTCATCCATGGTCGGGTCGCTGACGAAGCCCGGTTTTCCGGCCAGCCCCTGGAACAGGACATGGGTCATGGCGCAGCGCAGATCCGACTCGCAAATCCCGCCCCATCCCATATCATTGAGCCTGGCAAAACCAACGCAGGGATAGGCCGGCAGCTTGATCGTCTTGTCCCACATCGTCCCGTAGCAGTCCACGGTCAGGACGGTCGCCTCTTCCGCGTCCAGCAGCTTTTCAAAGGCCAGGGCCAGCTTGCAGGACTTGAAGATGTCCTCCTTGGAAGGCTCGACGACCTGCTCGGCCCGGCGGATCCAGAGATCGGCCTCGGCCGCGGCGTCCTTGTCGCTGATGCTTTTATAGACGTCTTCCACGCGGGCCAGGCTCACCGGCTTGATCTCGGTCCCGAATTTCTCTTTGGCCTTGCCGGCATAATCCTCGAAGTTGCCTGTTGTGACGTTCAGAATTTTGGCTTCCCGGAAATGGTGGATAGCCCGGAAAGGCCGGATGGCCGTGGCCAGCTGCCGGAGGTCGCTGGTCAAGATGCAGTCCATCCTGGCGCCCATCGGCTGCTTGCGCAAGTCGCCGAAACTGGTCCATTCGTGCCCGGAATAGGGAACGGCAAAAACCAAAGTCGGCTTCTCCGCCCGGAGGATCTCCTGAAGAACGGGCCACATATCGATGTTGAGATGGATGGCGAGAATGCCGTCCGCTCCAAGAAGCCTTTCCCGAAGGCCCTGGACCTGGGCCGCGGACGTGACCAGTTCGTCAACCACAAAATCCACGTCGGCCATTTCATCCTTCATTTGGCGGAACGCGTTCTCGTAGACCCCGATTTCCTTTTTGAGGTCGAGATTCGGTTTCGGCCAAGGGCCGTGAATAGACGCCATGTAGAGCCGGGCCACCCGGACTTTGGAACGCCTGTTGCCCGGGCTGATCAGCTTGGACACCCCGGGCCCGGTTTGAAACGCCCGGAGCGCGGGCGGGAAGAGACAAAAAGCGCCTCCGGCCAGGGCTAATTGGATAAAATCCCGTCGTTTGACTTCTTTAATCATCGCGGCCTCCAAAATCTATAAATTAAAAATTTCAGTTCTCATCGGCGCAGGGGCAGCAGAAACATCTGATTGCTTTTCTTCTCTCTCCTTCGACCGGCAGCCGGTTTTCCTTCCGGGCTCAGGCCAGCTCTCCATCCCGGTAGCCGGGCTGCATCCAGGGAAGGTTTTTGTGCTCGAAGAACGGATTCAGGTCGGCCCTGATTTTTTTCATCTCTTCGGCGGCCATCGGCCGGAAATTCTTCAGGTTCTCGATATTTTTCTTGACGACATCCACGCTGTCTGTGCCGATCACGGCCGCATGGACAAAGGGCAGGCTCAGGGCGTACCGGATAAGTTCGTCAGGAGTCACGGTCTTAACGGTCTCTCTCGGCCGGATGGCCTTGATGATCATGATGCCCATATTTTTCCCGGCCGCGGCGGGGATCGCGTCCTGCTCCATGTCGCCCACGCGCTCGGAATAGTGATTGAGGGCGATGAGCATCGTGTCGAAATCGTACCGGCTGAGCATGGCCTTCATCACTTCGGACGACGTGTGCCCGGAGAATCCGATGAACCTCGTCGTTTTCTCGTCGCGCGCTTTGAGCAAGACTTTCAGGGCGCCGTCGGCCGCGCCGACCCTCTCGACCTCTTCCAACGTGGCAATATTATGGAGCTTGAGGAGGTCCAGCTTGTCGGTCTGCAGCCTTTTCAAGCTTTCCTCGAGGTGGCGCATGCCTTCGTCGTAGGTCCGCGTCTGGATTTTTGTCGACAGGATGACTTCCTTCCGCCTGGTTTTTAAAACCAGTCCAAGCCGTTCCTCGCTGATGACCTTATCGGTCCCGTAATCATGCGCGGTGTCCCAATAATAGAACCCGTGGTCCAGGGCATACGTCAAAATCTCGACGCTTTTCCCTGGGTCCTGGACCGCACAGAACCGGCTGCCGCAGCCGATGCCGATGCGCGGGACGACAAGGCCTGACTTTCCTAGGGTGACCGTCGGCAGCCCTTTGGCGTCATAGCCGCTTTTTTCGGAAGACAATAGATCGAACGAGGAGCCAAGCGCTCCCAGGGCGACCGTGGAGGCCGCGCATGTCTTTAGAAACTCGCGTCGTTTCATCCCTCGATTTTTCATGGGATTTCCTCATTTCTTGAAAATGTTTCCCCAAAGTTTGATATCCGCAAAACTGCCCGTGTCATCAAAAGACCCGACGCCGACGAGCCCGTGATCAAGAGTTTTATCCGCAGCCGTGAGAATCGGCGCGGACATGTCATCCAGGTAGGCCTTGATCTCGCCCGTCGCCGCATCGTAGCTCAACTTGAAATCGTGGAATTTGAGGTCTGTCAGGCGGTAGATGGACTTTCCGGGCGGTTCAAGGTTGATTTTCACCCGGTCCTTGCCGTTGACAAGGGCGATGACATTGTGCATCTCATCGCTCGACGCGCTGAAATGGACATAATAGAAATGGGTTGCATCCTGAAAATGAAAGATAATGCACATGTCCCGTTGATTGACGGCAGGGTCGGTCTGGCATTTGGTCCTGCCCGTAAAAACAAAGCTCGTGACATCGAAGCCCTTGAGCAGCGACCAGGAGGTAGGAGCACGGACCTTGCCCTGCTCGCCTGGCGCAGTGAGCCGATAGACGAACGAGCCCTCCTCCTTGGCCACCTGCCAGTGCTCAGGATGATTCGGCAACCAGGCGCTGGCTTTTCCGTCCTTAAAATCATCGACGAACAACAAGGGAATATTGGCGCCAGCTTCTTTCGCTTGAGATCCCGGCAAAGGCGCCTTGGCCAGATCAAAACATAAGAAAAAGACTGGAAGTGCCGTCGCCCATAGCGCCGCGTTCGCTTTTTTTAAAAATCCCATCGCCCTTCCCCTTTTTAGAATCGTCACTATCAACCAATGCCAGGACATCTCCTCTCGCTTATATCACAGGAAAAAAGGACGGTCAATTCCAGGATGTATTTCAATTTCTATAATGAGAAACAAAGATGGGTGGCATGGAAATTGAAATGCTAGTACAAACGTAATAAATAAAGTGACAATGTATGGGCGGCACTTAGGCCGTCCTCAAGCCCCCGTAGCGGAGGGGGGCCCCGGACACTCTTGGAGGAGGACCCTTTTAAAGGTTCCCCCTCCAACGGGCGGCGGGAATACCCGCCCGCCCTGCCACCCCTCCAAGGAGCATCCTCCCATGAATTCATCGCCGGATGCTCCTGGGAAGGAAGGCAGGGAGCGAAGCGAGCGTTGTAAGGAAACCCCAGGAAAGGGTTTCCTTCTAAGAGTGTCCGACGGGACTGGTTCCCCGGGGCCCGGGGGCTAGGGGCGGCCTAAGCGCCGCCCGAACGGGGATGTCATTTTTTATTATTGCGTTGATATTAGTTCAAATTCCGAACATTCTTGCAAAAAATCATCCTTTAATGTTTTAATACCACTCATCTTGAAGCCTTGCGAAGGAGAGGTTATGGCACCCGAGACAAAACCCGCTTACGGGCTGGAGAGAAGGCTTGGATTGTTTCCCCTGACCAACATCGTCGTCGCCAACATGATCGGGGCCGGGATTTTCACGACATCCGGATTCCTGATGAAAGACCTGGGCAATCCTCTGGTCATGTTGGGCCTTTGGATCTTGGGCGGGGCCATCGCCGTATGCGGCGCGCTCAGCTATGGCGAGCTCGGCGCCGCCATCCCTCATGCCGGGGGCGAATACATTTTTCTTTCGAAGCTCTACCATCCCATCGCCGGCTTTCTGAGCGGATGGGTCTCGTTTTTCGTCGGTTTCTCGGCGCCGATCGCCTTATCGGCCTTCGGCTTTTCGGAATATTTCACCCGGGCCTTTCCCGGGCTCCTGCACCTAGGTCTCTTTGGGGGTTCGGAAGCGGTCATCCTTAAAAAAATCTACGCCAGCCTGATTATCATCACCTTCACTTTGATCCACATGCGAGGCATCGAGTTCGGATCAAAAGTCCAGAATCTTCTGACGGTCCTCAAGGTCGGATTGATCGTAGGTCTGGTCGCAGCGGCATTTCTTTCGGGCAAAGGGACGCTGGATCACCTGTTTCAAGGGGCAAGCTACCGGTTCAATTTTGGCGGATGGAAAACCGCGGGCTTATCACTCATGTGGATCATGTTCGCCTACAGCGGCTGGAATGCGTCCGCATATATCGGCTCCGAAGTAAAGAACCCGTCCAGGAACCTGCCGCGCTCCCTGATTTTCGGAACGGGAATCGTGATTCTGCTCTACCTGGGATTGAATTTGTTTTATATCTATGCCATCCCTCCCGCGAACATGATCCACATCAGCGACGTGATCCCGATCGGAAGCCTTGCGGCCGCCAATCTCTTCGGAAAATCCTTCGAGAACATCCTTTCTGTCTTGATCTCTTTTGCCCTGTTCTCCTCTCTGAGCGCCTTTATCATCCTTGGGCCGAGAGTCTATTACTCCATGGCCAGAGACAAGTGTTTCTTCAAATTCGTTTCGGATATCCACCCCGTCCATAAAGTGCCGGCCAAATCCGTGCTCTTGCAGGGATTGATCGCCATCGTCATCCTCGTCTCAGGGTCGTTCACAGATATCCTGACTTACATGGGCTTTTCCCTCGGCATCTTTCCCATCCTGGCGGTCGCCGGAGTTTTCAAAGTAAGGCGCACCGGGATGAGTCCGTACAAAATGCCGGGCTTCCCCATCGTTCCTATCATTTATATTCTGGCGGCGATCATGATCCTCCTCCTGGGATTTCTCCGGAGTCCCTTCCCTTCCTCGATGGCCATCCTGACCGTGATCGTGGGTATTCCCTTCTACTTCATTTTCAAGAAGAGGTATGAAAAAGGCTCCTGATTGCGGAATAAAGAATTTCAGATTCTCGGCCCGCAATGGATTCGGCAGGTTGACTCACGTTTTTTCCCTATTATATAAAAAAAGTAGGAATTTGATTTGAAAACGGGAGGCGAATCATGAAAAAAGGAAAGATCCTCTGCGCTTTCGCCATCGTGTTCATCTTCGCAAGCTATTGCTCGTCTTTTCTCGCCCAGCAGAAGCTTGCCGTGGAGCCGGACCCGTCCTACCGCGAAGACGCCGTCTCCGTCCGCCGCCACCCCGAAGTCGACACCAATGTTTTCCTCTACATCAATCATTGGCGTAATTCTCCGCCTGTCCAAGCTCACGGCGGGCTTATCGAGCGCGATATCCTGACGCCGGGTGATCCGCTCCACCCGGCCAAGAAAGGCGCCGTCTTAAAATACATCAAAGCGTTTCGGCGCGGCGTCCTCGAACCGGGGACATCTACTGGGCCGGTCAAACACGATAAAGAACAGGTCTTTTTCTATGTCATGTCGGGGACGGGGCGTGTGGAGGCGGGCGGCAAGAAATCCGGGCTGGAGGAAGGAACGGCCGTCGTCATCCCGGCCGGGCTCGAGTATCGTTTTTTCAACGCGGCCGAAATCCCCCTGGAAATGATCATCGTCGTCGAAGAGACGGCACCGGGGTTCATCCCGAACAAAGAACTTTCCGTCGGAAGTTATCGTGACGCCGAGCCGGCAGTCGGACATCACTGGGCCCATATCGCCCGCGGATTCATATACGACATCCCGCCAAAATTCTCGAATCCCATGGGATTCATCGTCGTCTCGATCGACAAATTCGACATCGCCCAGCCTCACACCCACGGCCCGGGGACCGAAGAAATCTGGTGTCAGATCAAAGGAAAAAGCCTTTTGTTCTTCGGCAACAGATTGTTATGGCAGGAGACGGGCGAAGCCTTTCTCATCCCGCCGAATAACAAAGTCCCCCACTCTTCAATCAACCACACCGAGACGCCCATGCTCTGGCTCTACATGGGCTGCCGGCATCCTGAAGACGCCTCTAAGGAACCCTCATGAAGCATGAGATTGGAGTCCGTCCTCATTGGGGTTATAATAAAGGAAAGGCCTCAGCCTTCAAAGAACCTGTTGGACATTGAGGTTTGGCCCCGGTTCCAGAGCTGGCCGGTAAAAGATGGGGTCAACGCTGCATAGACGACAGATTTGTTAAATGTGTCACTTTGACCTCGAATATTGTTGAGGAGATACTAATGGCGGAAAATAAAAACCGTTGGGGCCGGCGGGAATTTTTAAAAACCGCAGGCCTGGGGATCCTGGGATACGCCGCCTTTCACGGGAAGCCCGCTGCCTTTCCCCTGCTTCAATCCGAGCCGATCCCGCCCCAATTCGGCGGCGGACATCTTTTCCAAAAAGTTGCGGAGCCGGCCCGGGTCAGCCTGGTCAAGGGCAACGACCGGCGCGAGATCGTGTATCAATCCCTGAAGCTTATCGAAAACGATATCCTTGGCTCCATCGGCGGCAGAAATATCATGATCAAACCCAACGTTGTAACGCCCATCAACCCGCTGGGCTCGCTCCATGTCGACGCCGTCCGGGCTATCCTGGATTTTTTAAAGCCCCACAATCTAGGCCAGATTCTAATCGGCGAAGCGGCGACCATCAATACGATGGAAGGCTTTAAAAATTACGGATATTTCGCGCTTGAAAAAGAATACAACGTAAAGTTGGTCGACCTCAACCTGACGCCTTATCAGTACCGTTACGTCATTAACAAGGACAACAAGCCGATCCCGATTCGGATCATCTCGACGTTTTTAGACCCCGACCTCTATATCATCTCCGCGGCGCGGATGAAGACTCACAACATCGTGCTGGTAACGCTATCGCTCAAAAACATCCTCCTCGGGGCGCCGCTCAACGATTACAAACAGAATGACAAAGGCCTGATGCACACCAACCCCAACACCACGGCCGGCGATATCTGCCATTTCAATATGTTTCATCTGGCCAAGGAGGTCTACCCGGACCTGGCCGTCATCGACGGGTTCGAGGCCATGGAAGGCAAGGGGCCGGCTTGGGGGACGCCGTTTGAGGCGCGCGTCGCCATCGCCAGCCGCGACGCTCTGGCCGCGGACACGCTGGCTACGAAAGTCATGGGATTTGACCCGAAGAAGATCAATTATCTAACGTCCATGAACGAAGCCGGCCTGGGCCAGGGCGATCTCGAAAAAATCAAAGTCCTCGGCACGCCTCTCGACCAGTGCCTCTATCATTTTAAGGTCGATGAAAAGACCGCGGAGATCTATAAGCTATAAGGCATAATTCAAGTTCAGGGACAATCAGACCGCTCTTCGATGCCCGATCCTGACAATGGAAATTACCTGTGCTTTCCGTCTGAAAGTCTATAGTGAAGCGCGTTGACTCGCCTTCTATCCTGGTATATAAAAGAAAAAAGTGACACCCAGTGAATCTTTCAGGAAGGAACGCATGAAAACGAGATTATGGCTTTTAACGGTCATCCTGCTTTTCGCTGCGATCGGTTTTTCCGTTCCCCAGGACAAGGCCGACGAGCGCTTCGACCTCGCCCGGCTGGCCTGGGATACCGGCTATTTTGTCCGGGCCCTCGATGAATTCGAGCTTCTCCTGAAAAGTCCGGACGGCAGCCGCTTTTTCGACCCGATCGCCCTGATCACGGGAGAATTGTACCAGGTCATGGAAATCACCCGGGACGGCCGGTCGATCCGGATCAGCCCGGACGGAAAATACGCCGCCTATGATACGGGAACGCGCTCCTCTCCCCTTACCCGGATCATGGCCATGGCCGATCTTTCGCGTCCGACAGCCGAAATCCGGGGCACGAACCTTGTCTTTACGCCAACTCCAGATTCGGCCGCCTACTTGAAAGTTACGGAGACTCTCGAGATCGCCAAACTCCGCAAGGAGATCGACCAGCTCATAGGCCAGCCTGCGCCCGACCGGCAGGCGATGATGAACAAGCAGCGGCAGTTGACGTGGCTCGAGGCCAAGAATTCGAACATCGTCCTGCTCGATCTCGGCTCAAAAAAAGAAAAAATTCTGAAGGCCGAAGGCTGGCTCAAGGGCACGATCGCCTTCAGCGCCGACGGCCGCGAGGTGTATCTTGTCGGCGCCAAAGAAGCGGATACGGCCTCGAACGAAATTTATGCCGTATCCCAGACAGCGGTCCCCAGGCCCCTGACCTCAGGACCGGGATTCAAAACGAATCCCGTCGTCGTTCCCGGAGGAAAATACCTTATTTATACGATGGCGGCCCAAACGCCGTTTCCTAAACCCGCTGCGGCCGAGCCTGGTCCTCGCTCCGGAGCGGGCGCGGTTCCCGCGGCAGGCCAAGACGCTCAAGCGCAGAGGCCGACCCAGCCTCCTGCCGGAGGGCAATTCCGGACTGGCGGACCCAGGCCGTTCGCCATCCTCAACCTTTCGGACGGAAAATCGACCACCCTGCCCGGAGCCCTGGCTCCGGCCGTCTCCGCCGACGGATCCGTCCTCGTCTTTCTCACCCAGTCGGGGAATGAAACGACCTTGAACCTCCTCAAGCTCAGCGAGCCGCTCACGCCCACGGCGCTTAAAAAAACGACGGAGCGGATCGGCTCCGTTGCCCCGGCGCCGGACGGCTCGGCCGTCGTCTTCGATATGACCTACACGAGGAACGGAGAAATTTTTTACATTAAGAGCGATGGGAAGGGCGAGGTCCGATTGAGCCGGGAGATCGAGCCCGACCGCGCCCCTCGTTTTCTGAACCAGAACCAGGTCCTGGCCGTCAAGGGTGAATCCCGCCACAGCCGGGCCTACATCTATGATCTCAAAAGCCTGACGAATTTCCGTATGTTTCACAATAACACCATCCGGACGCTGGCCCCCGAGTATGAATGGGTCGCCGACGCGGCCGGAACAAAGCTCCTCATCGGCGCCGAGCGCGACGGCGACACGATCACGCCCGACCGCGGCGTCTATCTGGTCGACCTGACGAAGAAAGTCACCATGGACGAGTTGCTGGCCAGGATCGAGAGCCAGCGGGCTTCGGAGAAGGGACTGCGCGCCAAGGCGGAAAAGATCTTTCGGCCGATCCATGACCTTGTCCAGACGGCCGTCGACAAAGTCTCGATCACGAAAATTTATGATTACGAGGAGGCGCTTTTCAACTTCGATTCTAAATCCATCGCTATGCCCGGCAACAAGCCGGCCGGCGATTATATTTTCAACATGCTGAAGTCCTTCGGCTACCAGCCCGAGTACCAATCGTTTGAGCCGCGTGGGACGAAAACGGCAAACATCTTAGCCAGGCTTGCCGGGACTGAGAATCCCGATATCATTTATGTCGCCAGCGGCCATTACGACTCCAACCCGCGCGGCCCGGGAGCGGACGACAACTCGTCGGCGACCGCCGTTCTTCTGGAGACGGCCCGCGTCCTGGCCCAGAACCCCATGCCGTCGACGATAATTTTCGCCGCGTTCACGGGCGAGGAGGCCGGGCTTCTCGGAAGCCGGGAATTCGTCAGGCAAGCCCGGGAGAAAAAATGGCAGATTGCCGCCGACCTCAACAACGACATGATCGGCTGGACGAACGACCACCGGCTGGACAATACGATCCGGTACGCCAATGCCGGCATCCGCGACATTCAGCACGCCGCCGCCTTTCTCTTTTCCAAGATGGTGACTTATGATACGCGCTACGTCAAATCCACGGACGCGGTCTCTTTTTACGAAACGTACGGAGATATCATCGGCGGGCTGGGCTCTTATCCCCTGCTCGGCAATCCCTACTACCATCAGCCGACCGATCTGTTGGAAACGGTCAACCATCAGCTCTTGACGGAAGCCGTAAAATTCAACATCGCTTCAATAATGATGCTGGCCTCCAGCCCGGCTCCGGTCAAGGACCTGAAGATCATCAGCTTGAGGGGCGACACCGCCGAAGTCGCCTGGACGCCAAGCCGGGAGAAGGGCGTGATTTCGTATATCATCGATTATGGGCCTGAGAAAAATCCGTCAGCTTCGAGCATAACGGTCGCCGAACCCAGGGCTCGACTTCAAGGCCTCCAGATCAAACGCGGCGAGAAGTTGGCCGTTGCGGTCAAAGCGGTTAACGATCGAGGCATTTCGAGCTGGGACTGGGCGCGGACGATCACAGCCATGACAAAGTGAGCTTGACAGGGAGGGGCACATGAAAACAGTCGTTTTTTTGCCGACGATGATTTTTCTCGTCGCGGTCCTCGGCGGAGGGTCTGCACTCATGGCCCAGCAAAAGCTGGGCGTCGAGCCCGATCCGTCCTTTCGCGAAGACGCCGTTTCCAACCACCGCTATCCTGATGTCGACACGGATGTCTTCCTCTACATCAACCATTGGCGGAACTCTCTGCCGGTCGAAGGACACGGCGGGCTGATCGAGCGGGACATCCTGACGCCCGGAGATCCTCTCCGTCCGCCCCGAAAGGGCGCCGTCTTGAAATACATCACCGGTTATAAGCGGGCCGCCCTGGAGCCGCGCACAAACACCCGGCCGTTCAAACACGACAAAGAGCAGGCCTTTTTCTATGTGATGTCGGGAACGGGTCAAGTGGAAGCAGGCCGCAAGAAGGTTCCGCTCGACGAGGGTACGGCCGTCTTCATCCCTGCGGGACTCGAATACCGTTTTACGAATCCGGCCGAGGCAACGTTGGAAATGATCATGGTCAACGAAGAGATCATGCCGGGATTCGTGCCGAACAAGGAAATGTCCGTGGGGAGCTATCACGACTCCATCCCCGGTGTCGGGATGCACTGGGCCCATATCGGCCGGGGGTTCAACTACGATCTTCCGCCGAAATTCGCCAATCCCGTCGGATTCGCCATCGTCTCCATCGATAAATTCGACATCGCCCAGCCCCATATCCACGGCCCGGGATGCGAAGAGATTTGGTGCCAGTTGACAGGCAGAAGCCTGCTGCTGTTTGGAAACCGATTGTTATGGCAGGAGCCGGGAGAGGCATTCCTGATCCCTCCGAATAACAAAGTCCCCCACGGCTCGATCAACCATACGGACGAGCCCATGCTCTGGCTTTACATGGGAAATCGGCACGACCGGCTGGGGAAATAGAATATTGGGGTCAAACCTCAACATTCAACATTGTCTAAATGGAAAACCATTGTGCCCGGAAGATTTCATCCCAGGGGCAGGTTGGCGAAAATGTTGAAAGTTGAGGTTTGACCCCGGTTTAGGGAGGTCTGAATGTGTAAAACAACGAAAATCCAGAATCGTCGGATATCCGGGCTCGTCCTCATCTGTTTTCTTCTGGCGGTTTCCGCTTGCGCGCCGAAACCGGATTGGAAGGCTAAAAACGACCAGCTCATCAAAGAGAAAAACCTCCCGGTCCGCATCAGGAAGGATATCCCAAAATCAAATATCGTTTCGAACCTCGAAGCAGGCGTTGTCACCAGTATCAACAAGCTGCCGGTCACGGATATTGCGCCCGGCGTAAAAGCCCGCCTCTATTGGGGGAAAGGAACTCTTGTCGCTTGGCTGACCCTGGAGCCCCGGGCCGAGATTCCCCAAGAGACGCTCCCGAGCGAGCGCCTCATGTTCGTGATGAAAGGCTCGATAGAGCAGCTCATCAAGGGAACCCATGTCGAGATGAAAGCCCTCGGCCGCGAAGAGCCGGACGGCAGGCACGGCCGGACCCCAAGGAATGATTTCGTCTACCTCGAAAAAGCGGCTCAAAATTCTCTCAGGGCGGGAGAACAGGGCGCCGACATCCTCGAAGTCTACTCTCCTCCCCGCCTGGATTACCTGAAAAAGGCGGGCGCCGCTAAGCTCCCCACGAAAGTTCCCGAAGGGGATTTTCCGTTAAGCCCCACGGTCGAGCCGGGTCAGGTCTATGACCTCAGCGATATTCAGTTTACCGAGCTTGTGCCCGGAGCCCATTCCCGGCTCGTTTCCGGACGCGGCGCCCAGCTCAGCTTTCTGCGGATGGATCCCGGCACGAACTTTGCCCATCATGTCCATCCGGAAGAGCAGCTGATGATCGTCCTGCGCGGCGCGATCGACGAGATCATTCTCGACGGCGTGACCCGCATGGAGAAGGGCGATGTCCTCCTTCTTCCGGCCGATATGGTCCACGGCGGCGCGATCGGCGATCTCGGCTGCGACGTTCTTGATGTTTTCTGGCCGCCGCGCACGGATTATGACGACAAGCGGGTCAAACAGCTCCAAGCCTTCCACGACGTCATTCCCGAAGAGGCCAAGGTCGAGCTCCTGGCCGACGGCGCCAAGCAAGGCCCCGGGCTGGTCTTCACCGAGGGGCCGAAATGGCTCAACGGCAAGCTCTATCTTTCGAGCATGTATTTCGACGAGAAATGGAATGGCGACCCAAAAAAAAGCGCCCTCGTCGAGATGGACTCTGACGGCACGTACAGATACATCTCGCACGGCTTGATGCAGACTAACGGGACAATGCCCCTGGCCAACGGAAACCTCGCCGTCTGCGATATGTTCGGCCACCGCGTCATCGAGATGACGACAAAGGGACAGATCGTCAAGACGCTGGCCGGCGCCTATGACGGGAAACCGATCGACGGACCGAATGACCTCGTCACCGACGCCAGGGGTGGAATCTATTTCACCGATCCACAGTTCACGCCGGATGCTAAAAAACACCAGCCGGGGCGGGCCGTCTACTATATCCCAGCCAAAGGCGGGCTCATTCAAGTGATCGGGTTCAATGAATTCGCCATGCCCAACGGCATCTTGCTCAGCCCCGACGGCAAGGCCCTCTTCGTCAACAACACCTACGACAACGAATCGTTCTGGAACGTGGACAGCGACAAGGACAACTGGGTGTGGGTCTATGACGTAAACGAGGATGGAACGGTCAACAACGGCCGGAAATTCGCCCGGCTCTTCCTCACGCCCGAGGTGCTGGACAGGAAAGGGAGGTCCAGCGCCGCGGACGGCATGACGATCGACGAGAACGGCGGCCTCTATGTCGCCACCTACATCGGCCTCCAGGTCTTCAACGCCAAGGGCGAATTCCTGGGGATCGTCAACACTCCCACGTATCCTGTCAGCTGCTGTTTCGGCGGCGACGATATGAAGACGCTCTTCATCGTAAGCTATGACAAGGTCTATAAAATCCGGACGAACGTCAGGGGCCTAAAATACGGCCCGAAATGAATGGCTGGGACAAGGCCTACACATTTGACACGGAATCATGTCATCGCGAGCGAAGCGTGGCGATCCGACGAAGTCGTTGCGAGCCTCCTGGCGTGGCAATCTCCTCTCAAGCCTCTCGCGAGGAAAGAGGAGATTCCTCGCTTCGCTCGGAATGACTCTTCGACTAAGATTGCCACCTCGCAAAGCTCGTCGCAATGACGCGCTTCGGATGTCAGATGTATGGCTTTGACCCCGGAAAAAGGAGGCGACGATGCCTGAAAAACGCCATGGCTTGAGGCGGCGCGATTTTCTAAAAAACATGGGGCTGGGATTGGCCGGCACGGCGGCCGCAGCAACCCTGGAAGGGAAGACTTCTCTCCTGGCCGGCCCTCCCGCTGAGATACCCATCCATCATTTCGGCCCCGGCCGGCTCTACAATAAGCCCGCCCCTCCAGCGCGAGTCAGTCTGATCAAGGGCGGCGACCGGCGCGACATCGTCTATCAATCGTTAAAGATGATCGAGGACGAAGTCCTGGCCTCGATCGGAAACAAGACGATCCTGGTCAAGCCAAACGTCGTCCTGATGGACAATCCTTTGAGCGTGACGCACACCGATGCCGTCCGGGCCGTTTTGGATTTTCTCACCCCTCATTACAAAAAGCAGATTATGATCGGGGAATCCGGACATCACAATACCATGGACGGATATAAAAATAACGGCTATCTCAAGCTCGAAAAAGAATACAATGTGAAAATCGTCGATCTCAACCTCGAATCGTGTCAATACCGGTATGTGATCAGCAAAGACAACCGGCCCATCCCGATCCGGATCATCAACACGTTTCTCGACCCGAATATCTATATGATCTCCGTAGCCCGGATGAAAACCCACAATTATGTCTTCGTCACCCTGTCGCTCAAAAACGTGCTTCTGGCTTCGCCGCTCAAAGACGCCAAGCAGAATGACAAAGGCCTGATGCACACGGCCCCTCCGGCCATGAACGATATTTGCCATTACAACATGTTTCATATCGCCCAGGAAGTCTATCCGGAGCTGGCCGTCATCGACGGTTTTGAGGGGATGGAGGGGAACGGTCCGGCCTGGGGCACTCCCATCGAATCCAAAGTGGCCCTGGCCAGCCTCGACCCGCTGGCCGCCGACATCACCGCGACAAGGGTCATGGGATTCGATCCCAAGCGGGTGAATTATCTGGCGGCCATGGCCGAGGCCGGCATGGGACAGGGAGACTACGATAAGATCCAGCTGCTCGGAACGCCCCTCGACCAATGCCTCTGCAAATATAAGCCCAACGAGAAAATGGCGGAACTGTACAAATTATGATGGCGATCGCCCCTTTTATCATCCTCGTTTTGGCGGCCCTGGCCGTCTTCTTCATGAGGCAAGCCCGGCTGAAGAACTTTGCCTTCACCGTCTGGGTGTTCGCTTTTGTCGCCGCCTCGATGTTCTATCCGGGGGCGTTCCGGTCATGGTTTGGACAAGACCTGAAAATCCTCATCGTCCCTCTTATCCAGATCATCACCTTCGGCATGGGCACAACGCTGACCCTCAAGAATTTTGAGCGCGTTCTGACAATGCCCTGGCCTGTCTTCATCGGCATCGTCCTCCAGTTCACGATCATGCCGCTGGTGGGCTTCGGCATCGCCATGACCCTCGGCTTTGATCCGGAAATCGCCGCCGGCGTCATCCTCATCGGTTCCGCGCCGAGCGGCGTCGCCTCGAATGTCATGACCTATCTGGCGGGCGGCAACGTGCCCCTCTCGGTCACGATCACATCCTCGACGACGCTCCTCTCGCCATTGATGACGCCGTTGCTGATGAAGATTCTTGCCGGACGGCTCATCCAGGTTGATGTTGTCTCCATGATGCTCTCGATCTTGAACATGATTATCGTGCCCATCGCGGCCGGTTTGATCGCCAACAAAATCCTTTACGCGAAAAAAAAATGGGCCCAAAAAGCCGGTTCATTGGCGGCCATTTCCACGGCAACGATCTCCCTGGCCGTCGTCACGTATGTTATCCGAGGAGAATTCTTTGGACGATTGGCGCCCCTCAAAGGCGGGATCATGCTTGGCTTGCTGCTCGTCGGCGTCGTGACGCTGGCCAAGCTAGTCGTGATCGTTCTCCTCGGCGGGCCGGAAAACTGGATGGATAAAGCTCTCCCCATTGTCTCCATGGCCAGCATCTGTCTAATCATCGCCGTCATCACGGCCCAATCCAGAGACCAGCTCCTGTCCGTTGGGCTGCTCTTGATCTTGGCCTCCGTTCTTCACAACGGCACGGGCTATCTTCTAGGTTATTGGGCCGCCCGGCTGGCCAGGCTAGAGGAAAGCGCCTGCCGGGCCGTGGCCATGGAGGTGGGCATGCAGAACGGCGGCCTGGCCTCGGGGATCGCCGTGGATGTCCTCAAAAGCACGAGCGCGGCGCTGGCCCCTGCCATCTTCGGGCCGTGGCAGAACATCTCGGGCTCGATCCTGGCCAGCTTCTGGCGCCGCCGGCCCGTGAGCGGCAGCCCCTCCCCTCGATCTTAATTTCCGCTCGTCTCCAGCATGGGGTCCTCTTAGGGCGTTCTTGACATCGCCGCACGGTCGGCGATATATTTCCAGCGTGATCAAGATGAGGAATTCATCGCCCGGAGCGGGAATTCACCACGCCGAGGAAAAAGGAAATTATCCCTCGCTGCACTCTGAAGGTCGACAAGGCCATCGCGCCGCGGACAATGATCTGCTATTAAACAAAATATGTTGATTTTAAACAGTGAAGAAATCGCTCGGCTTGTCAACCGCCAAGAATTGATCGCCGCGGTTGAGGAAGCGTTTCGCCTCCATGCTTCCGGCGATTTCGAGATGCCGGTCCGGGCCCAGGTGGATTACAAGGGCAAAACGTTGCTGTCCATGCCCTGTTTTACCGACGAATGTTTCGGCGCCAAGCTTGTTTCGCTCGTGCCTGAGAATCGGCAAAGAGGTCTGCCGACATTATTCGGCTTTGTCGTTTTGAACGATGGAACCACGGGCAAGCCGCTGGCCATCATGGATGGAGCAAAAATCACCGCTCTGCGCACGGCCGCCGTCGGTTCGCTGAGCATCCAATATCTGACCGGCGCCGATGTCTCGCGCCTCGGTGTTATCGGCGCCGGTGTCCAGGGTCTCAGCCAAACCTTGTTCGCCTGCAGCGTGCGTCCATTTACGGATGTTCATCTGTACGACTGCCATGACAAAGCGCTGCATGAACTTGTCCTAAAATTGACCGACGAACTGCCCTGCGTCAGGATCACTGCCGGGAAATCGGCCTTGGATGTTCTCCAACAATCCGACGTGATCATCACCGCCACCAACACCGAGCTGCCGCTTTTCCCGGACGACCGCAGCCTTTTCAAAAACAGGCATTTCGTCGGTATCGGTTCCTATAAGCCGGCGATGCGGGAATATCCCGAAGCTCTGTTCAGAAACCTCAAATATGTGCTGATCGACACGGACCATGCACTCCGGGAAACGGGCGATGTCATCACGCCTCTTGAAAACGGCTGGATTTCGGAAAAACAGATCATTCCATTTGACAGGGTCGTCACCGGAAAGGTCGTTGATGTGGCCAATGAATACAACGTCACCTTTTTCAAATCGGTGGGCATGGCGCTCTTTGATATCGTCGCCGCTCATTGGATCTATAAAAAAGCGAGGAAAAAAGGATGCGGCGTTGAGGTGGTTCTGTGATTCCGGCGATCGCAACGCCCCCTGTCCCCTATCGGTTGCGGATTGGCTGGACGGCATACTCCAAACATGAAAAAACAGTATCCAAGCATTTTTAATGATGTCATCGGACCGGTCATGCGCGGTCCGTCGAGTTCCCATTGCGCAGGTTCATTGCGCATCGGTCGCATCCTGAGAAACCTGATGGACGATGCTATCCATGAAGTGCTCATCGAGTATGACCCGAACGGTTCGCTGGTGACGACCCATAAAAGCCAGGGGACGGACATGGGATTGTACGGTGGATTTCTGGGTTACGATACCTGGGACGAAAGGCTTCTGAATTACAAGGAGGAGATAAAGAAAGCCGGGATCAAGATCCGGGTCAACTATGTTTCTTATGGAGCCAAGCACCCCAATACCTATCGGATCACCCTCAAGAACAACCGGCGGACCCATCAGGTGACGGCCCTGTCCACAGGCGGCGGCATGATCGAGATTGTCGAAATAGACGGAGCCGCCGTCAGCCTGCGGGGCGACCGTTGGGAAACGCTCGTCTTCCTGTCGGTTGATGAGGAGCATTTGGCCGGCGAATGGGCTGCGTTGGTGGCGGCGGAGGAGATATCGCTAAAAACTTGCCACAAGCCCTTTATTCTAATCTCAACCACAGAACCCCTCTCAATTCCGGCCCTCAACAAAATCAAAAATCACGGTTCGGTCGTTCATGTCGCAATTCTAAGACCGGTTTTGCCCGTCCTGGCGCGCCGGGATATCGAACTTCCTTTTCTCAACTCCGAGGAGATGACCCGTTTCAATAAGGATAGGAATCTCGAGCTTTGGGAATTGGCCGTGACTTATGAAAGCGCGCGCGGAAATATTTCCGCCGCTGAAGTTTTTGAAAAAATGAGGGCGATTGTGCGGATTATGGCCGATTCCATAGACGCCGGTTTGCGGGGAACCGAATTCGCGGACAGGATCCTGCCGGCCCAATCTTTGTTGTTTAAAGAGAAAATGGCCGGCGGAAAATTGATAGATGACCCGGTTTTGAACCGGATCATTCTCTGCGTGTCTGCCTTAATGGAAATGAAGAGCTCGATGGGGATTATCGTGGCAGCACCGACGGCCGGCGCCTGCGGCGCTTTGCCGGGCGCCGTCATTGGGGTCGGCCGCGTCTTGAACTCGCCGGAAGAAGAAATCGTCAAGGCGATGCTGGCCGCGGGATTGATCGGCGTTTTCATCGCCGATCAATCCACCTTCGCCGCCGAGAACGCCGGCTGCCAGGCGGAATGCGGTTCGGCTTCGGGAATGGCGGCGGCGGGGCTGGTTCATCTGGCCGGAGGAGATTTACAACAGGCTCTGGGAGCGGCATCGCTGGCCCTGCAAAACTCGTTTGGCCTGACCTGCGACCCGATCGCCAACCGTGTCGAGGCGCCGTGCCTCGGCAAAAACGTTATGGCCGCGGCCAACGCCCTGGCGTGCGCCAATATGGCGCTCGCCGGTTACCAGCATCTCGTTCCTTTGGATGAGGTTCTGCAAGCGTTCGACAAGGTCGGGAGAAGCTTGCCCCGTGAATTGCGCTGCAC
>Ga0315297_10000392_pt1 | contig 25333 bp, 26 predicted proteins | sample YL17G15_0_MG_FD_203628 | JGI IMG/M metagenome (GOLD analysis project Ga0315297, IMG submission 203628) | Sediment microbial communities from Yellowstone Lake, YNP, Wyoming, USA - YL17G15_0 | ecosystem: Environmental > Aquatic > Freshwater > Lake > Sediment | place: USA: Wyoming | collected... | reverse complement strand
CTGCGTATATACCTATCAGATTGCCAGCAGAATCCGCGGCTTGCAAAACGTTCACACCGTACAGCAGAAATCTAGTGGAATCTAGAATGGCTACCCCAGCCGCGTGTACACTGGTCTTCTGTGGCTGGATGTACACTGCCTGCGGGTTCTCTGCGAAAATACTGCCTTCTTTACCACTGATCACTATGCTGTCGGTCGGCGTATAGGTACCATCCAGTATTCTTATTTGGTCCCCGCCTGTAAAATGCGTCAAGGCCTCATCGATAGTCAGATAAGGCTTGTCGTACGACCCATCTCCGGTAGTGTCAGAACCCTGTTTTGAAACCCAGATTATGTTCATATTGCTCTAATCCTAAACGTGATGGTGTGGTTGCCTATAAAGTTGCGGACGTCGAAGCTAAGCTGCTGTTGAGATGTGGAGGTTAAGGACGACCAAACAACTTCTGAGTCAATTAGGATTTCGGCCACAGCGGAGGGCGGTATAGGAGGTGCAGGGGTTACCCGGCCCAGTGGAGTGGCGCCGTCCACAACCAGTTCCGGACTGGTCCATAAATAGTACGGAAAAGCGCCGTCTGTGGTGAAGGAAGACATACAAAGTACCTACCTTATTAAGTATACGTAACAACCATTCCATCAACATATACAGTCATCCACCACGGGTCTTCGGGCTGTCGAGAAGGGCCGACGATTTTCCAATAGTTGACGCCCGCTTCAAACCACACACGGACCATGCCCGAATATGTCGCGGTCTCTGAAATAGATAGTGTCGTCCACACGTTTGTTACATCCGGCATAACTTGGCTTGTGTCAATACCGCACCCAAAAGCGTGTAAAGACGGGCGTTCTGTGGCGGAAGTAATGGCACGTGTCTTCCGGAATTGAACTTGTATTTGCAGGTTTTGCCCCGCAGTTACAGGAATCTGTAACGGAACAGCATACGTCCCAGGGCACGGCACTTTATTGGAAAACGGCGTAATTTTTACGCCAATTGTGTCGTCGATGAGTACGGAATTTTCATTCCATACTTCGCCGCCACTACCCACCCGAGCCATGCGTGTGATGCCCGGGTATGCTGTTGCCCAGCGTTCCACACCGGCCGCATCATATACTGTCGGGTCAACAATCTCCAGGGTTGCTCCACGCAACCACATTTCGTCTGTTAGGGGAGTAATGTCTGCATACTCCGGAAAAACAATCGCGGAGCGCCACTCACCCCAGGTACTGTAAGACGGTTCAGCTACATTCCAAAATGGCTTTTTGAAAATACAACCTTCGATCAAAATCCGACCTGTATTATAGCGCAAAGTAGCCACACCTAACGAGATGTTCCGGCGATGGTTTTGTTCGTCTGTCCCAAATTTGCAGCGCCTGAGGGTAACATTGGACGGCGTACCTGCTGTTGAAAATGAGTTTATGCGGATTCCACCACCAAGGACAGAGGCGGATTGGCGGATACAATTGTGGAATTCACAATTGTCGAAAGTTATACGACTGCATTGACCACCTAAAAAAGCACCGTCATAATACATGTGTCTAAAATACACGTTCTTTACATACATACTCTGGACCTTATTCGAGCTACTTATTCCATAAGTCCCGTTAAGTATTTCACCACCCAATATTTCACACGTCGCTGCAGCCATTTCGTTGTTTGACGGATTCTGTGTGTATATGCCATAAAGTGGAGCACGTGCAGAAACAATATCTGAAAGAGTAAAGGCGGAGCCCCATGACATTAGAGATCCATCTGATGCAGACGCAGCACCTCCTGTGAACGAGTGCCATATACGTTTGATGTTTACTTTTGCCAGTGCAGCTAGTGCTAGAACAGCTTTTGTATGAATACCTGTTAGGTGTCCGACAGTAAAAAGACCGGAACATACACCAGATCCACCGGAAGACAAACTCACGGTCCCTAAATATCCATAAGCATGTACTTCATCGATGTCTTCAGCGGTGACGTTTATGCGCGAATGGGCATAAAACAGAACCCCGTAGCTCGTTGTACTCCCGGATGAATACCCCGGTGTATCGAATAACACGTTTTTAAATATGTACATACCATTAACAATTTTTGTGGACCCCATGAACGTATTTATAAAGTAAAAAACATTACGTGAAGCAAATCCTGCGTCTTCTGCACCACCATATTTGAATTTGGCCCACCGCACATCCACCCCACCTGCAGAACTCTGAAACTGTGCTTGTGTCGGCGTCAGAGCAGAAAGTCGTCCATAACCGGATCCTCCCTGAATTTGCAGCCAATCCCCAACTGTCGGCCAGTCATCACCAGTATCTAAACTTACCGTCCACGAGGGGGGCACACCGTTAAAATAAGAACTCATACAACCGTTGCCTGCGCCAGCACCTACGCGCCGCCCCACATCACCTGGAACAGCAGGAACGTACCCAACGGCACTGAGTGTAAACTGAATAGAATTCTGTCGTGGAGTTATAGTTTGGTAAATCTCAAAGCCGTTATTCAGCACTCCCAAGATAATGGCATTTCTCTCGCCATGGACTACTAAATCTCCAGCATTGTGGTTGTATGTTAAAGTTGTTGTATACGTATTTGCACTGACTTTCGTTAATAATCGGACCTGTTCATTTCCAAAACCGGCGATATCAGCACCACCATCAGTCATGACTACTGTTGTCCGGCTTCCGCCACTACCGAGCCAAATCGTGTCTCCGTTACCCCCGCCCAATTCAGCATCGGTTAAATAATCTGTATCGGCGTCAAGTGTAATCGTTGCAGGACCAAGGGCAACATCGCTCAAGAGCCGAGCACGCTGCTTCGTGGCGTCAGCCATATGATAAGAAACAGCACCGTGCATGCGAAGCGTACCTTTGCCACCATCAGAGTCTGTGTCTAATAGAATCCGACGGCCGTAAGTACCAGCCATATAAAGAGTGGCTTTATAGTCTACGTTGATGGGGGCGAGTTCACTTCCGATTTCGAGGGTGCCCCCAACTCGTATGCGAATATTTGTCGTGCACGTGAGTGTGCATGTTGCGTTTGTCGCCCATTTGAGTGTACCGTAAATATCTAGTCCGTAAGTCGTGTAATTCGCTGGGTCAGTACCGAGAGCCTCGTTCTGGACAATTGTTACTATATCCACGGCTCGAATTGTAGCCGTGTCTCCAGCTTGTGGGAATCCGCCACCACCCCAGGTGGCGTCTACATTCCAATTTCCAGTACCACTGCTCGTATATGCAACCATGCTGCCTCGCTATGGCCCCGTAATACTGATTAATAAGCCGTCTGCGTAAACTGTAACTCCAAACATTTCGTCTTCGTTCAAACCCACGGGCGCAGCTTGTGGATCGTTGGTCCAGCTAACTCCACCATTTCCAATACTACCATAACCTGAAATGCTGCTTCCCCCAGACACGAAAAGCTGGCACGTTCCAGTATGAGTAGCAACGCCACTGACAGTTAATTCTTCCCAAGTGTTGAGAAGTCCTGCTGTCATTGTGGCTGTGCTGTAAATACCAGGCCCCTCAAGCCGTATATTTGGTAATGCGTGTTTCCCGTCAGCTATTTTTCGCATGGATAAATTGACCGTGACGGTCTGTCCTGCCGTAGCAGGTATCCGAATAGTGAGGTGCCTATTCATTTGCATGGGTAATGAACCGTGAAAGGGCAAAATGGCGCGTTGAAATGTGCTGTCCAGCCAACCGCCAGACGGAGCTGGGTTGTTTCTGACCTCACCGCCGCAACAGCCGTTAATTATTTGTGTTACAGAAGAACCGTAATCAATGGCCCATTGGTCTACGCCGGTGGAATCAATAACAGTACAATCTCGAATTTCTCCGGGTGTTACATTCATCAAAACTCTTCCTCGCCAATCTTGCATATTGTACTGCGCCACAGACCAAAACATGGCTTTTTTGTAATAACGGTAAACACCAATTGTGGCTGACCAATTCAACGGCTCCTTGAAAGCGCAGTTGCGTGCAATCACCCTGCCCGATGGGTCATAAGTAGCTCCACCATTGTACATAACAATATTGTTGCGTGTATTTCTGGAGTTCAGTCCAAATGTACAGTTTTCTACATAAGCGTCCATCCCTGAAATTGCACCATCATTTGAAGCATTGTTGAAGCCACATTTATCAAAATTACACCCAACGAATTTTGCTCGTGGATGGAAATTTGCTGACATATACCCAGTATTTCGACATTCATAGAAATCCACATTTTTTACCTTCATGTGTTGTGGGAAATTTATATAAAGTCCGTGAGTGTAAAAATGCTGGATCGCTCCTTGTGTTATTGCCATTTCGCAGGCTGCTACAACTGCGGAACTGCCAGATGTTTGACAACCAATATACCCGCAGTGGAACTTGAAATTTGATAATTGACTGAGTGTACCTTGCACTCCATACGATGCAGCATTAGTCCAGTCATTATTGTTGTACCAATACTCATCTAATGTCAACCGTGCGCTCAGGTTATAGACCGAGGCTCCTCCTATACGCACGGCAGTAAGTTTGCGGACAGTCAGTTCGTATAGAAAACTAGCGCCTATACTTATAGTTCTATCAAAATCGAACGCATGCACATTTGAGATGCACTCAGGGTCTGCATAGGGAACAGTATTGTTAAGTGTGATACACTGTGCAGTTGATACCGATGCACCACGCGCACCGCTCTCATCAAAGACGACACTATCAATACAAAAGTTGTCCGCAGATACCGAATAGGCTTGAGATGTAGACTGAAGTTGATGGACCACAGCTGAGTATGTGTCACTTGAAGTCGTCCCACCATACCTGAATTTCATCCAAGACAAACACGTTTTAGCGTTTGCGGCAGTCGCACTTGCACCATGTGTTGAATAAAGTCTGATTCCATGAGTATTATCAAGCCCTCGAACTCGAACATTGCGTTCAGTGTTGAAGATAAAATCTCCAGCCTGGTGTGCATACGCAAGTACCGCCGAGTATGAACTGGCTGTTACCTTGGTAACCTGCACACGTTCCGATTGGTACGTAGCGGGTACCATAGCGGTCGCAGCGTTACCACCGTGACCGATCACAACATAATCATTGGTTGACCAGTCTACGCCGTCCTCAACAGTAAATGTCACAGCTCCCGAGGTACATGAAGCACTCAACCTAGTACGTTGTTTGTTGGCGTCTGCCATATGATAAGCAGATGCACCACATATTTCGACTACCCCACCTTGGTTATAGATCCGCCAGTGCCAGGCGCCTGCCATTGGGAAATACACATCAGCTGTGTTCGCTGCCAGGATGGGGGAAGCTATTGTACCAACTGTAAACGTCCCCCCTTCAGCAACGCGAATATTTCCGCGACACTCAAAAGTCCAGTTACCTGACGGCGGATTTTCCCAACGCAGTACACCACCATTGTTGATGAGCACAACATAGGTGGTGTCGTTAGCCGGGCTGTTACCAACCACAACATTGGAGTCTACATATACGTTATGGTTGATAGTAGCGGTGTCCCCAGCCTGAGGGTGTCCGCCACCACCCCAGGTGGCGTCTACATTCCACTCACCATTGGCTGCTGACGTATACGCTACCATCAGACCACCGTAGCGCTACCGTAAATGGCGTGCTCTTTATCGCCTACCGCAATAATGTCATTGGTAGCAGTGTAAGCGCTGCCCCATTCGTCTAGTAGATAGAAGCTGCTGATGGTGACAGCATCCACGCTGTCTACCGGGTAGTCGCCATACCCTTGTTGCAAGACTATTATCAGATCGCTCTTTTGCACGTCATCGCCGAGACGGTAAGATGACAAAAACTGCGACAGCGCGTTCCGGCATTTGTTGCGGGTCGAGGGACCATCCGCGTTAGCTTTGAGGGTCAGTGAAGCGCTCAAGAAAAGCGAGAGTGGGTATGCCCGCTTCACTAGGATGTCCGCCGTTAGAACGCGGTTGTCTGGTAGGTTCAAAGTAGCTTGTGCCTGAGAAATAGCCGAGGAATAGTTATAGGAGACAGAGAGGGTATCACCAACGACTAGCGGTGCCATGAATTCTATGAAGTCCTGGGCATAGACACTGCGGCGCATGGGCGATGTGGAATCAACAGTTACCGCATATTGACTGGTGGATAACGTTCCAATAGCGGCAGACCGCACTACCGTAACTTCCCGCACCGGGCGCTTTGTGAAATAGTAACGTTGTTGCGCTGGATCATATATAAAAGCATCGGTTTGTACTTCGGACGAGTAGTCAACCACGAAAGCGTCTACCCCTGACGCCCGCTCGTAACCAGCCTCCTCAACCCGAATTACGTGGGAGTCCACGAAACCCAAACCAGCAAGGTAACCTTTGATACCGTTGGAGACGTTTAGACACCGCCCCAACTTAGCTAGTCTGATGCGCTCCCGTAAATCGTCATCCTCCTCTTGGTCAGAACCACCAACCGCAGCCGTAAGGTTGGAGACTCCGTTAATCTGTGAAATACCGCCAACTAGCATAGATACGGTGTTGGCACTAACATTTCCGCCGGTACCAGTTTCATCACAGGTGGCCGAACACGTAAACTCATAACGGTCTCGGTCATGTGAATAATACGCGTCCACATCAGCCAGTGCGAAGCGTGACTCGCCATCGACTGTAAAAGTTACGGGCGTACTGAAAGCCGTGCCCGCGGTTTGTGCCTGTGCCGTAGCTGGAATCACTACTTCCGCAGTCGGCTTTGTGGTAGCATAGAACGTCAGGTCCACAGCAGCGTAGACGCCACCGCTACGCTCTTTATTGTAGTTCGTGCCTTCATTATCTAAATCGGTATCGGTGAGGGAAGACAGGATGTGGAGGTTTTTAGCTACCTCCACTTGATCCATGAGTAGCTTTCCCGCGACCCCATAAGGTGTCAGTATGATGTCATTTATAAGGCTGTTGTTGCTAACGTCCAGTGACCTATTTTTCGTACGAATAAACACCTTGACTTCAGCTATCAATGTTTGTAGCGATTTGGTGTCAGCCATAGTTTCTCCTAGGTCAGCCGGGCCCGCCGCACAGATGATACACTCACTAAGCTGCCGCGAACATCTTCTATTTTGACTTGTACAGCATATTTGCGCGGTTCTACGGAATCTTGTATTACTTGTACTTCAAGTATTTTATTGAGGAGTTCAGACGCCTTGAAACGCTTCCGGAAATCCACGTATATCTCCACCTGACCATTTCCAGAAATAAAACAAGCCGCCGATTTCGAGACAATTGTTAGATTTTTGGTAAAAGATGATGGAGTTATATCGGTAGTGTCCACAAACTGAGTTTCAAAAATGTTCTTGAAAACTCGTGTAGTTGCATATGAATAGGTTTTACCATTCTCTAAACCGGTGTCTGTGAATTTATTGGTGACGCCATTACCGGACACTTTCGCGTAAGAATCATCAGAGCCTGCAGCTTTGCGGTAGATAGCGAAGCCAGTTAGGTCAGGGTCGCTTTCCTGCACGTAGTTTATCTGATTTGAACGAAATTTCCGAAAGGTATTGACTACCAGGGCCCTGATGTTCCGCAAGCTATCACTGGTGGAATTGATGACACCGTCTGTGAAGACGCTTTTGCTAACCAAGGCGCGTAGCATCTGCGTAATCAACTTATCGCGGCCAGTAATTAGCCTGATATCACCAGTGGGCGATAGGTTGATGGTGGAATGTAGGCGCTCAGCTGACGGCACGCTGATAGCAATTTCCGTCTGAAAAGGTACGTCAGACAACGCCGCCTCCTAGCAGATATCTATGGCGTCAAGGATATCGTCGAGAAACCCTATCAGCCGGTCAAGCGTTTCAGCAGTGGCTTGGTTGATTTCTATTGCGTCAGAGTAGTCCTGTATTTCCCGATCCAAATCTTTCACAGGCCCCAGCACAAACTTTTTCAGGGCATTCATCGTTTGAGATAACGTAGCCACCGGCGGGCAGTCTGCATAAGGTGCGGTTATACTAGTCAAATACACTAATGGCGCTTCGATAGGGGCAGTAGCCTGTCTGTAGAGGGTTAGCACTAGCTCCAGCCCTTGCTTTTTGGCTATATCTTCATAATCAGCATTGACCAGTAGCCAATTGACTTTGGCGGCTTCTATGATGACCCTGGCCCCAGCCACGAACGCCCGGAGTTGGACTTTTGGACCGGAACCTAGCGCGTTTACCCAGGAGCATAGGCATTCTTGGTTCTCGAGGTCAGATAGCGCCATAGTGTCTTAGTGTAAGACACCAGGATTGTGCTCCTTTAATTAGCGGCAATTTACTAAGTGCACCATCCCTGGTACATAATGCTGGAATGGATACCATCATCACCCATACCGATCTGGACGGGTCAGCTTGCGCCGCCTTACTGGTTGCTGGGCTACGCATAGATCGCTTCGAAATACATAGCACCAACTACGACGACATCGACAATAGGGTACTGGGGGCGCTGAAGGGCTTAAGTAACGACGACCGACTATATATAACCGATATTAGCCCATCAGAAGGCACGTGCGATCAGATAGACTCCGCCGTAAAGCAAGGAAAAAATGTACAGCTGATCGACCATCACATCACCAAGAAATTCATCACCAAATTCTCTTGGGCCACCTTTAGTACCGAAGTGTCAGCCACTGAACTGGTTTTCACAGAAGTGCTGCACAAGGACATGCTCGACTCCTGGAATTACGGGGAACTCTCCAAGGCTGTTACGGCTTGGGACCTCTGGCGTCTCTATTCGGAATATAGGGCACGGGGAGAGGCGCTAAATTCCCTACATACTTTTTGGGGTAGCTGTAGATTCCACACAGCCTTTTCTAGAAATGCAAAGACAGACGAAACACAAGCAGAACTGTTGGGTGTTCTTAGGGAAAAGCGCACTAATTATATAAATAATGTGATTGAGCGCCAAACAACCAAAGCCCAGCGGCTTATGGACGGTTCCGGGAACACGTTCCTGGTGGTGATCTCGAGTGAACATTCCGCCGATGTGGCACACACCATCTTGGAGCGAGAACCGGATCTGCATTACGTGGTGGTTGCAAACGTAATGTTTAATAACTGCGGTTTATATAGCCGAGGCCGGGACAGTGTTGATATATCAACAGTAGCCCTACGCTTTGGTGGTGGAGGGCACGTACACGCAGCCGGCTTTCCAATATTGCTACGTCAATCAATAATCGACCAAGTCTTCCAACTGCTCAACACACTGGAGAAATAACGTGGACTGGATTCTTTGGGCGGACTTATATAATGACCTACAAGTTCTACTCCAAAAAAAGCTTGATCCTAATGCCCCACGCGGACTTTTCTTTGGCCTCCGTGCACATCCCATCCATGAAGTTTGCCCCGATTGCAAGAAGGTGGTTGACTATGAGTACAACCGGATGTGCCCTACGTGTGGCGTGACTAGTAAAGACAGGCACCCGTGGATACAGTATCACAACGGGCAAGACTTACCGAAAGCGGCACGAACTCCCATCCACGCTCCGTGGAGTGGGGTAGTTACTAAGAGCTGGTTTGACCCCAAGGTTAAGCACGGCGGTCATGGAGGCGGCAATTCCGTAATTATTGCCCACCACGAAGGTCCGGTGCAGTCGAGCGGGTACTGCCATTTATATGCGTTATCTCCTCTGAAACCTAAGTCTGTAGTGGAAGCTGGAGATATTATTGGAGAAGTGGGGTCTACCGGAGATTCTACCGGTCCGCATTTACATCTAACTCTCCGCAAGACTCTGGGCGGAAAGCAAGTTTATGTTGACCCGCTCCCAGAGCTGCTGGCTGCGGTAACGATGGCAGAGATACCTTGGCACCTGATCGGCTGAAGTTGCACAAGGGTGACTGCCGAGAAGTGCTGTGTCTCTATGCGGACAATTCCATTGACGCAGTCATCACTGATCCCCCCTACGGTATATCTGAAAAGATATTGGTAGACAAGCTGCTGGGTAGCTGGTTGGCCGGTACGTATTCGGTAAGCCTAAAAGGCTGGGACAATCTACCTAACCCTAGTCACTGGGGCGCAGTTTGTCGCGTAATGAAACCCGGCGCTTTTACTGTAGCTTTCGGCAGTCCAAGGACTTTTGACTTACTCACTGTCGGTATGCGGCTAGCTGGATTGGAGATTGTAGACTCTATTGCCTGGCTGCACAACGGTGGGTTTCCAAAGAGCCACGATCTTGGTGGTGGTCGCGGTACTGCCCTTAGGCCGAGCTTTGAACCCGTCGTGGTGGCCAGAAAGCCCCCGGAAGGTACTCTCTCAGAAAACGTGGCCAAATGGGGCACTGGCGGGATAAACATCCAACGTACTGGCGATGAAGAAGTGTTCATCAACAGATGGGATGAAGGGGCCAAGCCATTTGGTGGCGGTGCAGGTACACCCTACCATACTGTTTCCAGTAAAGGTAGGTGGCCGAGAAACGTGGTAGTGGATGAGCAAACCGCGGAACAGTTGGAGGCTCGAGCCAAATACTTTTACTGTATAAAAGTCAATCAAGGGCAAGAAAAATATGCCAACAAGCACCCCACCCAGAAACCCCTCGAACTAATGAAATATCTCTGCGAGCTATTTTGCCCACCGCGTGGAGTAGTGCTTGACCCTTTCATGGGCAGCGGTACCACCGGGGTAGCAACGCGGGATACCGGTAGGCGTTTCGTAGGAATAGAAGTCGAGCAACAATTCTTCGATTTGGCCAAGGAAAGACTTTCGGAGGGTTCGTGAAAAATCCGCTGGCAGAAGCCCAAGAGAAATTGGCGAAGGCACAAAAGAAACTGGCCGAGATAACTCGGCTGTGCGAGCACTTTCCCGACCTTGAGGTCAGCGTCGATCGCTGGAGTCAGGAAAGGCTGGTGAGTTCCAAGGTGAATCCGATTGCAGACCAGGTCGATATTCGACATAATTGCGGGTGTTGCGAGGATAGCCCCGTAGAAGTACGCCCCTATATTGTGTTCGAAGATAAGCAAGTTTTCTCGAGTCCAGATTGCTTTATCGTTGGCGAAAAAAATCCGTCTAACTATCACGACGAGCCACACGAAGGCTGGGAAGAGCGGCTGCGCGCTAAGCAGATCCCTGAACCTGCCATCCAGCTGGTACGTGACTACTTCGCGAAGGAAGTCGAGACACGGCGGGCGGAGTTACAAGCCGAGCTGGATGGGCTCGATGGATGAGCACGTGAAGTGTACCTGTGACGACTTTGGTGAGTCGCCATGCGAAGAGCACGGGTATGGTGAACTAGAATGTGAGTGTGGAGTGCGCTTTCGTGCACCATTAATAGCTAAATCTTTCATAGCAATCCAGTGTCCAGTATGTGGCCAGCGCTATGCTGGACAAGAAGAGCACTGTGGTCCTGGTTGCTGGAAGAAAATAAGTGGGCCCATGGCGCAAATGGTAGCGCAGCCGGCTCATATCCGGTAGGGTGCAGGTTCGATCCCTGCTGGGCCCATGTTCTTTAATGGAGGCAATATGAAGACGATTTCTTGGGGGAAGCTCCGCAAATTTTCAGACGACCGTGGTTACTTCGCAGAACTGTTCCGACAGGGGGATACACCGTACGTTCAAGACAATATATCGGTATCGTGTTTTGGGGCTGTTCGCGGCCTTCACCTACAAACAAAACACCCACAAGCAAAATTTGTAATAGTGCTCAGCGGGGAAATTTTCGACGTGTGGGTAGACCTTCGCACGGAGTCTCCCAGCTTCAAGAAAGCAGAGTATAAGCGTCTCAGCGTTCTTGATTGGATATCTATCCCGGCTGGGTTCGCGCATGGCTTCCAGGCTTTAGATAACAACACTACTGTGCTATACAAATGCTCTGATTTCTATCATCCTGAGGATGAGTCCGGTATCATTTGGAATGACCGCGATCTGCGCATCCCATGGCCAAGGACGGCGATACTTTCAGACAAAGACCAAACACTGCCCACACTGAGAGAGACTCACACTTACTAGACCCGGTCTCAACGGGGCGAAATACAATAAAGCTACGGCGTGGCCTAATAAATTAACCCATGCGCGCATGGGGCTATTCTAGTGTCAGATGACTACGATCTATGGAAGCACCTGTAGGAGGGTGCCGTGCCGTATTGCTGGAATTTTGCAGATAGGTTTTCGGAAAGCAAAGGTCCTTTTGACTTCATAGCTGAAGCAATTCAAGACCTCCTGGAGTTCTGCAAAACATACGGGGACGAGACCAGAGTGACGATAATGACAGTGAAGGACATGAAGATTGAGGAATGGGCAAACCAACTCGGAGACGTACCCGAAACACTCGCCGTATTGGAGGAGCGAGTGAACCGAGACATCTACTATGATGATGTTGTGAGCATCCAACAGGGGCTCGAGGATGAAGCAGAAAAGGCCCTCGATGATCTTCTCCTGGATTGGGTGAAGAAGTATGTCAGCTGTAGGATCGAGTGGTATCCTGGCGATGCGGTGGTCCGCGAAAGCACGCTCGGAGAACTCCGGGCTGGGCCACAGAAAGGTCAGAGTTGTGACCCAAATCGTAACCCGGGATGACCGTGAGAAACAGTTCATAGCACTGGCTTCCGTCGTTGCAGCGGCTGGTTTGGCGGGCACGAAGCTGTGCGTGGGGCTGGTAACAGACAGCCTGGGAATTCTCTCTGAGGCGGCCCACTCTGGGCTCGACTTAGTTGCTGCAGCGACGGCTTGGTGCGCCATCCGGGTGTCGTCACGGCCGGCCGACCTCGAGCACCCCTACGGCCATGGGAAAGTGGAGAACCTGTCGGCCCTGTTCCAAGTGCTGTTGCTCCTTGGTACTTGTGTTTGGATTGCCGCTGAGGCTATCGAGCGCCTAGTTCAAAACAGGACTGGGGTAGAGCCTTCAGTTTGGGCCTTCGGGGTTATGGCGGGTTCAATCGTTGTGGACGTTGTGCTAGCCCGCAAACTCTACCGGGTGGCCCGCAAACACAATAGTCAATCCCTGGAAGCCGGCGCTCTGCACTTTTCGAGTGATATTTGGTCGTCAGGGGTCGTGCTCATTGGTCTGGCCCTTGCATGGATAGGCGACCGTGCCGGTCTGTTCTGGCTCCTGCACGCTGATGCCGTAGCGGCTCTCAGCGTATCCGTGATTGCTGTCTGGCTGAGCTGTCGATTGGGGCGAAAGACCGTCGCCGACTTACTAGACGAAGTGCCGCCGGGGATCAACGATAAAATTTTGAAGGCTATGTACTTGCCGGGCGTGAGGCGCGTTAGCCGCGTCAGAGTGCGGCGTAGCGGGCCTAAGATCTTCATAGACGCGGTATTGTGTATGGAAGCGGGCGCAAGTCTCAGCCAGAGCCACGCACTTGCAGACGCTATCGAGCAGGAAGTGCGACAAATCCTGCCCGGGGCTGATGTGATACTCCATATTGAACCAAACGGTGGACCTAGGACTCAAGGCTAGAGACTGAGGGAGCCTCTTGCAGTCTTCCCCCATCGCTGGGGGCTCCCTCAGGCTCATTTGGTTCCTTCCCTGGCCAAGACAGCCAAATACTTTCCATAGTCCGTACGTTCGTCAGCTAGACCCATTAACTGGGCAGCAGTAATGTACTTCATTCGGAAGGCAATTTCCTCAATGCAGGCTACATATAGACCTTGGCGCTTTTGTATAGCTTGTACGAAATTGGACGCATCCAGCAATCCATCGCAGGATCCGGTGTCCAACCAAGCAAGGCCGCGCCCAAGTATTTCCACCTGCAATTGCCCACGCTGCATGTACTCACGGTTCAGGTCTGTAATTTCCAGTTCACCCCGGGCGGATGGGCGCAACTTAGCAGCAAACTCAGGAGCCTGTCCGTCGTAGAAGTACAACCCCGGGACCGCATAGTGTGACTTCGGCTCAACTGGTTTTTCTTCTAAAGAAATTACCTTCCCATCCTGAAACTCCACAACACCGAATTGGCGTGCGTCCTTAACTGGATAGCCAAAAATGAGCGCACCTTTCTGCAAAGATTTACCAGCGTCCAGATGGTTCGAGAAATGACTGCCATAGAAGATGTTGTCGCCCAGTATCAAACAGGACGGCTCTCCACGCAGGAAGTCTTTTCCCAGTACGAACGCGTCCGCTAGCCCTTTGGGACGCAGTTGCTCAGCATAGCTAAAAGACAACCCTAAACGGCTTCCATCTCCTAGTAATTTCCGGTAGAGCGGAATATCTTCAGGCGTGCTGATGATTAATATTTCACGTAGCCCTGCCAGCATCAAGACAGACAGCGGGTAATAAATCATGGGCTTGTCATAAATAGGTAAAAGCTGCTTTGAAACACTTTTGGTGACCGGGTAGAGTCTTGTCCCGGCACCGCCGGCCAAAATGACCCCGCGCATGATTAGCCCACAAAAGTTTTAGTGGATAAAGTAGCAGGAAGATCTGTCAACAAAAATTTATTTACTGCTGCAGTAAAAGTTGCTGCAGGCGCAGCCATAGCCCCTGCTGCGCTAGCCAAGACAGGATCAGTGAGACTTAATGCAGTCGCTGAAAAAAACCCAGTAAGTGCTGCTGTAAACGTGTTTAGTTGTGTTAAAAATTCACTTTCTTTACTTACATATGATGTACCTTTTATTACTTGTTCAACTGACCCGCCTAGCTGAACCAATTGTCCATCAATAGAAGCTATACCGATTGCGCTAGCGGAAAGGGTGCTTTTGCTGTCTATGGTCGTTGGACCAAGGGACGATGTTTTTATCTGCCCAGTAGCGGAAGTAACCTCCACGTTACCAACTTCATCCATTTTCAGAGAAGCCAAAGGCGCCGGTCCAGCGGTAACTTCCAGCAGCGCTTTCAACCGGGCCCCGAAGCTGCTCATTTCTGGCACTGTCCCGGCAATCAGATCGACTATTTCTCCTAAGTGGAACCGAACTGTTTGTATATCTTGGTAGGCAATTTGTAGCAGGAATTCTATGACCTTCCCACCGCTGGTTCCAGGAGGTGGTATTTCGCCAGTGCCCGGGTTGCGGATGGCGGTCCCAAACATTATCTTTATGCCGTTACCAAACAACTCCATCGTTTTAGCAGAAATAGTTGTACGGCGCAGGTTGCGCATATACTTCAGCCCTTCGCGGAAAGCGTTCAAGAGGCTGAAGTCACCGTTATTTGAAAAGCGCACATAGGACTTGGCGGCCACGTTCTCGAGATGTGCTTCTCCGCCATCGACTTCCGTGGGACGTAACTTTTGCCCGGTGAGTTTGCTGCGCACGTTTCCAGCTAATTTGGCCGCATAGCTGATGTCTATCCGGCCAATATAAAAGAAGTTGAATCCGTACTGCAATACGAGACCAGTGTCACCAACTGCTGGAAAAGAGTAATCCCCGTGGCTAGAAGTTACTACAACACCACGCTTACCGCCCTCCTGCGAAAGCCAGCGGATATCGACTACCCTATCGGCCGGGTAAATGGCTATAACTTCTGCCGGCAAAACAGCTACCGCAGTAGGTGCACTGCTGATTTTGGGCATCTACCACTCCTGGTCCTCAGACGTAGTCGTTTCGGATTGCTTTTCCTTAGACATCTGCTCCTCCAATTTCTGGAAGAGCTGATCCCGCTTGTCGAGATCTGCAGTCCACTCAGCAACTGGCACTTGCGTTAGACCAAAGTTATCCTCGTAGTATTTTTGTACGTCTTCTGGTGTAGCGTTTGCGGGAAGGAGCGGTAGCGTCTTGTTGCTCTCATAGATTTTCTGCGAAATTATCATGAAGCTGGTCAAATCACGTGGAGTCTGCCAGAATTTCCTACCGAACGAGGCGCCTATGGTAGTGGAAGCCTGCCCGTTTATATCGATAGAATGACTTATCGATTGTAGGAAGAACACGCTGTTATCGCGCACTGACAACATTGGTCGGCCCAAACTAAGTTCAGGTCGGAAAATGAGGGTGGCACTGGCAGTGTATAGCTCGGCGTTAGCGTATTGCAGTAAAGCCTTAGCTATCATGTCTGTTAGATAGTACGGCTTACCATTCACTCCGGGCAGCTTTACGGCCCAATTCAAGAGTGGGCACTGTGGGGTACGGCGCCGTAGACCGAACCGAGCCATCAAATCAAAATCCGCCGCCGCACCCACCAACCCCATCAATTCGGGTTGTGGTTGATTACCGGTAATCCAGGCTGGTTGCCCAGACACCTTCAGGAAAGTCACCAGTTCTTCTACGTTGACACGCTTGGCAAAATTAGTGGACTCCTCCTCGAGAATAAGCTGTGACTGCCAAAACGGATCTGGGTGGATAGCTTCTGAATACCCAGCACCTTTATATTTCTTTTTTGTGAAAATGTCGCAGCCTATATACTGATTAGCCATGCGCATGGGATGGTAGTGCACATTCCCGCGCCCATCCACGTAGAAGTTGAAATATACCAACTCAGCTATATTTTGCAGCACTTCTAAGCGACCCGCAAATTCCGCGGTGTAGGTCTGCCCCGATGCTGTAGACGTAGAGCGAAAAGGAGTCATCCCAAAGCCCCAAGCCACAGCATAGCGTGCTCTGCTAGATTTCAGGTCCTGGAGTGCACGTTTTAGATTGAACTGCTTGTAAGGTACAGCATTGTTTTCAGTGATTTCCCAAGGCCACTTTTTACCGCCATCATCGCTGGCATAGTCAAAATTGCCGAGCGCAGAAAAATTGGTGTTTTTTGTCTTCTGAAATCCGGGATCCTCTGGACCCAAGCGTTGCTTTTTGGGGTCCCAGGTCAGTTTCCCGCCCAGGAACATCATCTTGAAAATCTCCATGTGATCTACGCCGAAAAAGGGCTGCGAGTAAATATTGATGTAATTTTGTTTCTGTAATTCCTTCCACTGCAGCACTGACGGGCTGACCATCTCGGTACTGATTCGGGCTATTTCCAGCACGTCTTTTGCCGTTATACTGAGGGAACCGAACCCAGCAGCGTTGGAAGGCTCCACCGAGACGATATGTCCTTCGAACAGCGGAAACATCCAGTTGGTATATAGCCTGCCGCTGGACCATATACTCATTCGCACCATGGGCGCGAACAATTGGCGCAGTATCGAGAAAGTTTCGTCGAAGAATAGCCGTAGTGTTTTCCCGAACCTGTACCCGGTGTTGTCCGTGAGCGTTAACGAACATGTGCCGATATCATTGAGGTTTTGGTCTACGGAAATGCTGGACAAATAAAAGTTGATAACATAATTCACGAAGAGATTGGCGTCTTCTTCCGTATTGATCTGTACATCATTGATGTTTTTACGTAGCTCCTTTTGCGGATCACGCTTATTATAGTATCCAAGGATATAATCGTAGTAGTATTTGAAAAAGCGCTGCAGCTGCGCCGAAACCCGCAAGAGCGTAGCCTCAGATACTGGGCGCTGAGATTCTATACCTGTCGGGGAAACGAAACCATCTCCCACAAACTTATAGGTGAAATCGAAGCAACACACGACTTTTGGGTGGAAGAAATTTGATGGGACAGCTGCCAGGTATCCGTTTTCTACGTGCGGGATAGCATCTTTTAGGTGCACCCACCGCTCCACAAATTCCAGTATCTCAGTAGGACCTCCGGGCAGGAATTCGGAGTAGAACCGCGACATCAATAAATTTAGTATTTGAGTCTGACCAGACATTCATTCGTCCGCCACTAATGCCACATCTGCCGGGAATTCCTCATCGTCTTTTTGGAACGGGTCCACTATATTGCTCATCGAAACGAAGCCTATATCGTAGTTCCAGTTCCAAGGACTTTCTTTGGTCACTTCGAAGGTGAACTCAGTGAAATACCCGCGGTACACACTTTTCCCGAGTTCCAACGTTAGGATATCCCGATCGGCATCGAGCCGGTTGTACACCTCCTGCAGACGCGTGAACGCCCGGTATTTGGGGGACAACTCCAGCAGCTCGAAATACCCAAGACCTCGCATCAGTATATCTTGTCCGAAAGCCGCCACATCCGCCAAGGCACCCTTATAGGTATTTACTTGAGTAGCTACCGCGTTCTCTGGGTCCAACTGCTGCACTATTCCATCAATAATACTTTTACCAGGATCGAACCCAGACGATATAACGTTAGGTAACAACATGCCAGTTTGGCCCCTAATGGTATAAACTGTCAAATCGTTGCCCCAGTCCCACACCACAAACCGGCCGGGGGCATTGGTAGGTACTTTATTGATGATTTTTTGGCTACTGCAGGATATTGAAGCTGGGTTGACTTGCAACACCACGGTCTGTATATCAGACGGCTTGGGGGCTGTTCCGTTTTCAGCATACCGAGCAAGTGCTTTACCGTCAAAGCGCCGGAAAATCAGTCTTTCCGTAGCGCTCTCTGGGAGCAGCATATCAACAGCGAAATTAGCTATTCCCATTTATCTACCCTCTAAATTTCGGGGGAGATTCTTATAACCGTATGGGCTATGCGAGCTTTTCGCGTGTCTAGTTGCTTTCTCCCCTTGCTTTTCTAACTGAGAGCGTTCATGGAGCTGTGCCCGCAGTATCAGCATTACTTTATTCATATTCTTGGTGGCCAAGGCCTCTGCTAGCTCCGTTATTTCATCCGTGACCCCTGCCTCTATATTTGGTTCATGCCTCACTTGCGACAGTGCTATACCAATAGCTGCAGCGCGCTGGGAACGCCCACCTGGTGCGCCTTGCGCTTCAATTGTTGCCGCATAAGCTGGAGACAGTTGCTTTACTGCTTCCACGAGCGGGTCCAGCGCTTTTTCGCCGAATAGGCGGTCAGAGGCTACTTCTGCAGATATTGCGGGCGGCATGGCTTTCTGTACTTCGCCAAATCTGGCATAGCCGGCTTCGAGTGTTGGTTCAACTTCACGTGCCATCCTACCCTCTTTCTGACTTTGTTCGAACTTCTCTGAGCCATAAAAGTACCGTACCAAAGCACTCAATAGTGTAATCATGTCAAGGGCTAGTTTCGGTAGTTTTTCCTTCATCCATTCCAGTATAGCGTCTATGGATTTCTTTAGCGAGGCAAAATCCGCACTCCCTAAGATTGCGTTTCGGACAGAGTTCTCAAGCTTAGCTTCCCAACCAGTGAGCCCCGCGGCTATACCCTGTGCCTCTGCCAATAGCTTGGCGCGGTTTACGGCGTCATTTTCCCCAGCCTTGGCCAGTATATCGCGCTGTTTACCAACTTCTTGCAGCACACCTTCTAAGCCTTCCGCGCTGAAACCACCAGACGCAAACGCTTTCTGCAGCGTCTCTTGAATGTCGGAACTCTGGAAGCCGAATTCTTTCAACCACTGGCGAACGGCGAATTCTTGCTCCGCCCCCGTAAATTGAGCAACGTTCTTGGTGATGAATTGGGCCATCTTCACAAATTTCTTGGCTGGGTCCATCTTCTCGAAATTCATGAGAGCTTCAGCTAGGGTCATGCCTTCTTCTTGCCCGAGCGCTGCTTTCAGACCGTCCGATAGTTTTTCGCTGAAACCGGCCACAGTCATAGCCAGCTCTTTGCGTGCAGCCTTAGGCAGATCACCTAAACCCAGCTTTTTGGCTATGTCTTTATTCATTAGAGTATTGTACATGGCCGCCACACCGAGCAAGTCAGTGTTATAGGCCCGGGTAGTGCGCACCAAATCCAGCATGTCGGCAGTGACTTCAGACATTGATAGACCGGGGATAGTTTTAGTAGCTTCCCGCACAGACCGCAAGAATAGCGAAGCTTGGTCGGCCGCCATCCCGTAGCTGTCGGCTACATCCGTCACAGCTTGCGCGGTCTCTTGTGCCCCCAATCCGTGCACTTTTTCGATAGCTACAACTTCTTCCGACAACCGCTTTACATTCTCTTCTTCCACGCCCACCCGCGCCAAGGACACCACCAAGGAACCTGCTTCATCCACGGACATTTGGTAGTTGCCCATTAGTGTCCGCATGGCAGCACTGGCGGTTTTTATTTTGGTATTGGTGTCGCCCCATTGGGCTGCAGCTTGCTTCTGCATGGCCCCCAGTTTGTTACTCTCATCGGCCATCTTAAGCAAAAGCGCCACGATGCCCATCAAAGACAGCTCAATACCGCCCATGGAAGTGGCATATCGCACAGCCCCCATGGCGGTGTTTTTCATGTAACTGGCGCCCTGCTTGGAGAGATTGAGAGCAGCCTGTTGTAATGAAACCTGCTTAGACTCCAGCGTAACTAATTGACCATTGTGGAACACTAGGCGCTTCTTTTGCTCATTTTGTAGTGTAGCCATGCGCACGCGTATCTTATCCAAAAGACCCAGCTTGCCGTAAGCCACAGTCTCCTTACCGGCCGCCGCTGAAATTGCTTCTTTAGTAACGCCTATCCTCTCCAATTCTTTACCTAGATCTTGTAGTGCCTGGCGGGCTTTAGGATCTACTATTGGTGCGTTTTTGAGGCGTTCAGCTAAATCGGAGTAAGTTTGTAAGGCACGTAGGCTATTAGATAGTTCTTCGCGCACTTGCCGAGAATTGCTCTGCATATTTTGCAAGGCAACGCTGGCTCGCTCGAAAGAAGCCGGGTCCACGCTTAGAGTATCAGCCAATTATTTCCTCATCTGTCTTTGGTTGGTTGCGTTTGTAGAAGTGTTCTATGGCCGCTTGCATTTCAGGTGATAATTGTGGCCGCCCGGTCTGTTTAGCACTTTCCGAGTGCTGCTTGAATTCGCTATTGTACCGCCCCCTAATAGGAGCATGCCCGCGCTCTGCTTGTGTGTCTCCCGCCTGCGGGTTTGGGTTCATGCCCTCTAACACCTTTTGCAGGGACTCTTCCCTAGTGTCATAATAGTCCACCATCGATAACAACACCATCTTTTGCAGCAAGTTTAAGTTACGGTATCTAGGATCTGTGGGCAGTACGCGGAAATGGTGTATCAGGGTGAGGTCGATTCGGAAGTACGGGTCTGATTCAATTTTTTTTTAAGTTCCTCGAAGTGCTTGGTTATGCCTTCCACAAACTCTATATACGCGTCGAACATGACGTCCAGGATGTACTTGGAACGGATCTTTTTGGTCATCACATGGCGAGCCTGGTCCAAGGGTGTGGGCTCTCTGCGGTGTTCCAACTGGAAACTCTTCTTGTCGTCCAAATTCAGCTGCAACGGCATGGAGTTGATTGTTACCACGGCACGGGCCAGAGTCTCTATTTGTTCAGTTATATACTGCGCCACCGGGGATGTGAAGCTAGCTACGGCCTGTGCTATCTCGCGGTGCTCATATGGGAGCAAAGTCCGATACTGGACCCGTATTTCTGTCTTCTCATCTTTGTAGATGGTAACTGGCTCTGAAGTGGTGTACCCCAGCAGGAACAAATCTTCTAATACCGCGGTGTCCCGGTCGGTGGCAACAGGAGTGTATGGGACTGATTCGGTAGGCTCAGCTGTCATGGTGTTCCTTTTCGTTTCGTCTTACTTCGGCACTCGAGTACTCGTAATTGCCCCAGCATCTGCTAACAAGCGCTGCACCCTATCCTTCAAGTCGGCTGGTATCTCTTTTATGAAGCGCCAAATATTGGTCTTGTTTTTATCGTATTCCTGCATGTACTTATTGATGGTTTCCGTATCCTTATTTTTCAAGGAGTCCAGTAACTCCACTAAAGGGCGAAGAGTGGCCACACCGTTTGCGAGCTTCTCTAGGAAGACGCGTAACGTCTCCCTGTCCGCGTCCGACAGTCTTTGCGGGATTTGCTGTGAGAGGATATCAATAGACCGAATACGCATTAACTCTCTCGACGACCTTGTACCTTGCGCACCTTAATGGTAATGGTTTCCACGACCTTGGTCCCGCCAATGTCCAGGTCCTTGCCCCAGTCAGACGCCACGCAATCGACGTACTCAATGATGCGCTTGCCACCAGTGCTGGTCGGGAGCGTCATGATCTCTGTGATGTTGAAGTAAAAGTTCATGTCCTCAAGGGCATAAACATTGTAGCCGATGGCCTCGAAGCACTGCTTTTGGTACAGCTCGGTAAAAGACAGGTCTATGGAGGTGGAGGTACCGCCCCACACAAGTTCCACTACCTCTGGACCGCGCGCAAAGAGGATTTCCCTGATCTCCTCAACAGTACGGGTACTTCGGACACCAAACCGCTCAAAGCTGCCTATAGCAGCACCGTTCACGTGCATGCTATACGAGTACCATACTGAGTGCGCTGAAGGCGGTACCGCAGTTTGTGGGTAGCCCATATCTCACCTCTATGCAGCGAAGCTTAGTACGAAGGTGAACGTGACATCCACCCAGTTTGTACAGAAGATGGGTTTTATCTGCCCAGACACTTTCAGCTTGCGCGGCTCAGTCCCATCCTGTCGCGTGGAGATGCGCCTGTAGTCGGTAATGATAGTGTCTTCAATCAGCTTACTTAGCATATTGATCGAAGAACCGTTCATCTGGCTCGGTAGGTCCCGAGTGATGGGCTTGTTTTTATAAACTGCCCACAGCCCTTCACGCCAGTATTTCTTTACGTAGTCCTTGACATCTTGCACTCCCATATCCTCTGTCAGTGCAGACGTGGTATTGCTGGTAATAGCCATTACGTTGCGTACGACCCCATTTTGCGACTTAGCCGGCGAGACTCCGTTTTGTACCAAGAAGTTGAGCGTGTTCACGGTGAAGTTATCGGTGAACGTGACTCCTGAAATTATCTCGTCGCAGATAGTGACGCCGATGGGCGTAGAGCACAGTTTGCCCGCCAGACCGGAGTTATAGAACCGGTTGTCGTATGACCCGGTTACCCCAGTCATTTGTAGACTTGACGGGATCGCTGGAACGCACATGCGCTCATGTGCGTAGGTTTGCGCGATTGCGGCATACTGGGTGAAAGTGGTGCTAGCTGGCATGGCCATCAAAACCGAGCGTTCTTGCTTATTCTCAGGCTGAGACGCCAACACCGCATGGTTGAAGAGGATATTGGCCGCGGTGGTAGTGAGCAGTGTCCCGGAAGACAGACCCACGAGCAGTAGTTTATAGTCAGCGATGAGTTCCAATTCGGAGACGGCGGCCAAAAAAGCCGTTTCCAACTCGGAGTTGGTGGGGCTGTAGGGGTCTGAGAAATTGCGGTCATCCAGCTGCAGCACCATCAAACCCTTGGCGCCGTTATCGAAGCCTAGTTTGGCCGCTTGGGTCAGATGGTTGAGGGTACCGTTGGTGCGGGTGGTCCCACCGTGATCTTCGTACACCAAGTTCTCATCGAAATACAGAGTGGCTTGGTAAGCCGAGGCTGCACGGGATTCGGTGTAGGTGATATAAAAGGTGTCCCCGAGAGTAGGCTTATCCCCAGCTGGCTGCCAAGCTATCTGGTTTGAACCGGCCACCAGATAGTAATCGGTGGACTCCACATACTTGGAGATTCCCGGCAGGTCACCGACAGACACTATGTCATTGATGGTGGTGAGTGCCGGAATGTCGTCCACCGACCCGGAAGAGCGAACGATTTTCACATCGCTCACTTGCCGGTAGGGATCGCCGCAGCCGATGTACATTGGATAGCGCTGGAAGACTGGCGGCGGGATTATGCCGGTATCATCCACGACGCGTACAATGATTCCAGGAATTCTTTCCGCCATTTTGTGGCTCCTCGCAAGTCTTCCCCATTTTATCCGTTGATGAAAAGACGAACTTTAATTGACGTCCACCCACAAATCAACGTCGGTGTAAATTTCAATAAGTCGCTCCTCAAGAGGGGTCTTCTCGACCCAACCACAGTGCACCGGCATGCTGAGACGGACCTCATAGATTGGGTGGTCTATGAGGTGCTCGAGAGCCGATTCACCGCTTATTGATGGTGGCTCAGGCAACTTTATATCGTGCCTCAGGAAAAAATCTTTAGTCTCACCGCGTGAAAGAAAGATACAGGTGATGTCAGTTATGTTGTCACACTCAGGGACGGTCCTGGCACGTATGGCAAAATCGACGGTCAGGTCTATGTCCCCGCCGTGGTAATAATACTGCCCATCATCTGCAACAGCCTCGTTGTCCAACAGGTTCTTAGCAAACGTGCGTTCCACAAATTTTCCACCTGAAACACCGACCAAAATGGCCGGGAGTATTTCAGAGGTCCAGCTAAACGTACGAACAGCTTGGGGTGTACGCGAGAACTTTATTTCCACCGTACCGTCTGTGAACTGCAAGGACCCCTTCTCGTTTGCCAGGAAAACCATGTTCAGGAACTTCACGAAGTAATCCTTCACGAACTGCATCGCCCGATATTGCATAGTAATTGCCATCAGGTATCAATCCCTATCAAGTAGATGCTACTTTTTGGGTCTAGTTCACCCATGTCGAAGTGCTGGCTAACTAGGATGTCTTCTATATAAATAGGGGTATAGTTAGTGACCTGATAGCGCTCGCCAGAGGAACGCACCACCACGTCGTGCTCCACTATGGCCGGTGAATACGGCGGCGGCGTGGTCCAATAGTCTGATTTCGATTGGCGCAAGAAGCCGGATTCACTCAGTGTGATGTCAGTCAGGACGCCCGGAAACGCCAGTAAGAAACTGTTTGCAGAATGCCTGGTTCTCACAAAAATATCGTGCTGGTACCATTGTTTGAATGAGAACAGCGACTCGGTGAAACCGTCGTAGTTATCGACATCTGGCTGCATTTGGTTGAAATTCACCGATGGGTTAATGGAGCCATATTTTAGGTAGACACTATTGGAAACCGTGAACGGCGGCGTATTGAAAACTAAATAGATAGCATCCGCGATAGGATTGCCGCTGGTATCCAGCTGATTGCGGTAGATGTCGAAAGCATACTCGTTGCGGTTGCTGATGAAGCTATATTTGTCTACCGCCGGCTCCCAAACGGAAGAACCGCCGGATGCTGCTACTGTGCAAGTAAATACACCAACATCCGGGTATTCAGTTACTTGATCGACACCGTCTTCCCACAGACGGTAGCGGTAGTAACCCGTATCCGCGTCCAAAGAGTACGTGCCGGAAGCGCTAGCAGTAATGGTTTTTTCTATATAATCAACTCGACGCGTCTTAACCTGGAATACTTCGTTGGCTCGACGCATGCGCTTCAGTAAGTAGACAGCCTCTCCACCAGTCTCTAGTAAGGTATAGTTTTGCCGAACCGCATAGCTCAGCAAATGCGTAGACCGACGTACTTTATATGGTGGCTTCCAATGTGGCACTCATAAGCCCCCGCGAGTCAATTCATACCAACACCCCGGTGCTTTGAAAACCTTCCCGGCAAAGTGGATACTAAACATGCGTAAATTGTCTTCCTCGTCGTCCACAAAGATGAACTCCGAGCGGTGGAAGAGCGGACAGACCCACTTCGACATAACCAAAAACTTGAAGGCTACCCGCCCGAGGGCAGACGAGGTATGTCCGTGATGCGCAGTACGCATCCAAAGCCTATCAGTAGCTGGACGAATGCCGAAATGCCTTCCGAGCCATTCCGTGGTCACTCCGCGGGTGGTCTCTGGACGGCCTGTCAGGAACACCAAGTCATCACACTCCGCAGCCAACA
>Ga0315297_10000389_pt1 | contig 25367 bp, 26 predicted proteins | sample YL17G15_0_MG_FD_203628 | JGI IMG/M metagenome (GOLD analysis project Ga0315297, IMG submission 203628) | Sediment microbial communities from Yellowstone Lake, YNP, Wyoming, USA - YL17G15_0 | ecosystem: Environmental > Aquatic > Freshwater > Lake > Sediment | place: USA: Wyoming | collected... | reverse complement strand
AGTAAAAGAAAGTTGCCCCGTGAGACCTATCCCCGCCCACAGGGCGGGGCTTTACGGCCTCACGGAAACCCGGCAACTTTCTTGAAAGCATGAAGAACCGATAACCGCCATTCATCCCCGTTCACAGAACGGGGTATTCTGGCTTTTTTCATAAAAATGAGGAATTGAGTAAACAAGGGGAGGCAACCACGAAACAACTACTCAGGCGGCACCTCGTCGCCGTCCTGATGCTCAGCGCATAAGCTGCCTACGCTGGCAGCGTCGGTGTTGATTTGAATTTACACCTCCGTGATCAACCCCAGCAGGTCATCGTCCGTGAACCGGTTTATCAACCACCAGCGCAGAACTTTCGCGTCGATGAAGATATTCATTTCATCTACCTCGGATCACTCGGCTTTTACGTTGCGGTGGGTCTGGCCGTATGAGCGCCTGGGTGTTGTCCAGATTCCTCCCGGCTTTCAGCCCCATCTTGTGGGGGCGGGTGCGATAGGACCGAGTTCGCGGGGTATCCTCAACCGTCTGCAATCCGGTACGCAGCGCCTCATTAACCACGCTGCGAAAGGGCGCACGGAGCTTTGCCGCAACAGCTTTCGCTTTGTCCAGAACATCGTCGTCTATGGTAAGTGTTGTTCTCATAATGTCCTCATAGCATCATGCGGCGTGATGTCAAGGCATCATCTTGGTTGGGCGATATGATTTTTTAAGTGATTGTCCCTCCCCATGTCCAATCCGGGGTCGCTTCCGTCTCCCGGGGGCAGATCCCGGCCATCCACCACGGCTATCCGGCGCTGCAGCATTTGCTTCCATTGAAAAGAAAGTCCTGATATAAACGGCGCCGGGAAAGAGAAAGGATACACACCGACGGGGGCCGTCATGAAGACTTGTCGCGTTTTTGGAGAGATGCAAGGCCCTTATATGGCGAACTCCGGGAATGGAGATGATGACATGAGGATGTGCGGACATTGATCACCCTGAAGGACATCAGCCTCTCTTTCGCCGACCGGAAGATCTTCGACCGGATCAGTTGGACCATCACGGACAGGAGCCGCATCGGCCTCGTGGGCGACAACGGCACTGGGAAAACGACCCTCCTGCGCGCGATCCTCGGCATCGTAGATCTGGATGGGGGAACTATCAAAATCCCCGATCGCAAGCGGGCAACGATCGGCTACCTCCCCCAGGACCTGGTCGAGCTCGATCCCGTGCCGCTTATGGATTATCTTCGGCGGAAGAGCGGCCTCGCCGATCTGGAGGAGGCGGTGAAGCGCGGTGAGGAGGCGCTCTCCCAGGCCGACCCGAACGACCCGGCCCATGAGAAGCTCCTGAAGGAATACGAGACGGCCGTCGCCCGGTTCAATGCGAAGGACGGCTACGCCTTCGAGGCGCAGGCGAAACAGATCCTCGCCGGCTTCGGCTTTAGGAATAGCGATTTTACTAAAAACTGCGGGGAGTTCTCCGGGGGCTGGAAGATGCGGATCATGCTCGCCGTCATCCTCTTGTCCCGGCCGGACATCATGCTCCTCGACGAGCCGACCAATCACCTGGACACGGAGAGTCTGGAATGGCTGGAGAGCTGGCTCAAGGACTATCCCGGCACCATCGTCGCCATCGCCCATGACCGCGTCTTTTTGGACAAGATCGTCACCGTAATTGCGGAGTTGGCCAACCGGACGATCACCCTCTACAAGGGGAACTACTCCCACTATCTGAGCGAAAAGGAGCGGCGCCGGGAGGCTCTGAAAAAGGAGATGGAGCTCCAGCGGGCGGAGATCAAGCAGATCCGCCAATTCGTCGAGCGGTTCCGTTACAAGGCCACGAAAGCGAGCCAGGTCCAGAGCCGCCTGAAGATGCTGGAGAAGTTCGACGTCATCCGGGAAGAGGGCGGAGGAAAGGCCGTGACGATCCGTTTTCCCGAAAGCCTCCGGAGCGGCAAGGAGGTCGTCTCCGTCCGCCGCCTCGCCAAGACCTACGGGGATCTGACAGTTTTCCAGGACCTGACTTTCACGCTCTACCGCGGGGAAAAGGCGGCCGTCGTCGGGGCCAACGGGGCGGGGAAATCGACCCTGTCCAGGATCATCAGTGGCGCCGAGGCGCCCTCGCAAGGCGAAGTCGTCTACGGGCTCAACGTGAAGATGGCCTTCTTCTCACAGGAGAGCGCTCAGAACCTCGACTACCACCGGACCGTCTGGGAGGAGGTCAGCGCCGCGGGGACGCGGAGCAACGACCAGGAACGGCGGAACCTCCTCGGCGCTTTCCTCTTCTCCGGCGACGACATCTACAAGGAGATCGCCGTCCTGTCCGGCGGGGAGAAATCCCGTCTCGCCCTTTTGAAGATCCTCCTCACGAACACGAACCTCCTGATCCTGGACGAGCCGGCCAATCACCTCGATCTGAAGACGAGGGAGATCTTCCAGAACGCCCTGTTGAGTTATCGAGGGACGATCCTGATCGTCTCCCACGACCGCTACTTCCTCGACTGCCTCGTCGGCCGGGTCTTCGAGCTTCGGGACGGCGTCTGTCGCGAGTATCGGGGCAACTACTCCTACTTTATCGAAAAGAGACGGGAGGCGCAAAGCGGCGCACCCTCTCCTTCCGCCGCGGCGATCGATGCGCCGAAGGAAGAAAAAGGGAGAAAGACAAAAGAAGAGAAACGTCTGGAGGCGGAAGAGCGGAACCGGCTCTCGCGGGCGACGTCAGTCCTTAAACGCGACCTGATCGCAACCGAAAAACGAATCGTCCTTCTGGAGGCAAAAAAGAAAGAAAGTGAGGAGGTCCTCTGCGAGCCGGCCATCTACCGGGATCCGGAGCGGATCAGGCGGCTAAATCAGGAGCTGAAGGACGTCTCCGTGGGGCTGGAAGATCTCTACTATGCCTGGAACGATCTGAGCCTGAAGCTGGAGGCATTGGAAGACTCCCTGCGGAGCTGAATCGCTGCCGCATACATTTTAAAAAAGCGGGCCTGTTCACGTCCGGCCCGCTTTTTTCACCCTGTCCCCTCTGACGCTGCTGTCAGGCCCCATCAAGCACCGTGCTCTCCGCCTTCTGGTACCAGGCGCCCGGATCGATGAAGAACTCCTCCGTGTCCTTGAGGGAGGCGAAGTGTTCGTGTTCGATGTCGGCGAGCAGTCCGAAGAACGCCTTCTCCTTCGGGTCGGATGACTGATCCCGGAGCTCGGCATAGAACTGCGCCCCCTTGGCCTCGAATGCGATCGCCGTGCGGACGGCCTTCAAATCGTCATCGTCCCCGGCGGACGCCTTCGCACTCGCCCGGGCGGCCTTGCCGAAAACGGCCCTCACCGCCGTACCCCTCACCTTGAGCGGAACGGTGTCCGGCCATTTCTTATCTTTCCGCCAGTTGTCGGCCAACTGTTTCAGCCTGTCGTAATGCTCCAGTTCCTCGCCGGCGATCTGTTCGAACATCGCCTTGCCGACGGGATTCGCCGTTCTTTTTGCATTCTTCAGATAGAAATTGTGTTCATTCATCTCGTTTTTCAGTGCAATTTCCAATGCATTTAAACGTGTTTCCATGGATCTCTCCTTTCTGACCATTTTCATATTTTCGCTCTATCGGCAACCGTCGTCGCCGCCATCCACTCCCGACGGCGCCGCTTCCTGAATCCGCCGGAGACCCCCCCGTTCCAACAGACGTTCAGGCGTAAGTCCCTGGAAAATTTGGTTTGCGTTTTTCCTTCTGGGCGCGGATGCCTTTAATAAAACCTGCCTTTCGGGGAAAAGGACGCCTACTGCCCGTACTGCTCGCGGATCCAGGACCGATATTCGCCGCTCCTGATCCGGTCGCTCCAGGCCCGGTTCGCGAGGTACCACCGAACGGTCTTCCGCAGACCGGAGGCAAAGGACTCCCCAGGAGACCAGCCCAATTCCCCATGCAGTTTCGAGAAATCGATGGCATAGCGCCGGTCGTGACCGGGCCGGTCCGGAACATAGGTGATCAGCCGCCGCCGAAAGCCCCCGGTTGCGGCGGGCGCGAGTTCGTCCACCAGATCGCAGATCATCTCCACGATGGCGATATTCTCCATCTCCGCCTGCCCCCCGATGTTATAGGTCTCTCCCCTCCGGCCCTCCATCATGATCGTCCAGATCGCCTCGCAGTGATCCGTCACGTAGAGCCAGTCCCGGACATTCCGCCCGTCGCCGTCAACGGGTAGGGGCTTCCCCTCTAAGGCACTGAGGATCATCAGGGGGATGAGCTTTTCCGGAAACTGAAAGGGTCCGTAGTTGTTGGAGCAGTTGGAAAGCGTCGTCGGCAGACCATAGGTTTTGTGGTAGGCCCGAACAAGATGGTCGGAGGACGCCTTGGAAGCGGAGTAGGGACTGTTCGGACGGTAGGGCGTCTCCTCGGTGAAATGCCCCTCCGGACCGAGGCTGCCGTAGACCTCGTCGGTGCTGATGTGGTGGAAGAGGCGGAAGCCCTCGCCCCTGGTCCTTGCCGCTTCGAGGAGATTGAATGTCCCGATGATATTGGTCTGGATGAAACTGTCCGGCCGCTTGATGGAACGGTCCACATGAGACTCGGCGGCGAAATGGCAGACGGCATCGATCCGATACTCGGCAAAGAGCTCCTGGAGGAGGGGCGCATCGCGGATGTCCGCCTTCCTGAAGAGGTACCGTTCCGGAAATTCATCCTTGACGCCGCTCAAGTTTTCCGGATTCCCCGCATAGGTCAGACTATCGGCATTGATGATCCGCCCCCGGAAACCTGTTTTCGCAAGCAGGCGGCGGATGAAGTTGCTCCCGATGAAGCCGCAGCCTCCCGTGACCAGTAAATTCTCGATATCCATGCTTTCCCCTTCTCCCCTTCTCTTACAGATAGGATCTTGCCCCGATATAAGTCCGGCCGAAATAGCCTTCCGCGAGGGGATCTGTCCTGATGCTTTTCCCCTTTCCCGCGGCATGGATGATCTCGCCGTTCCCGGCATAGATGCCCACATGGGAGACCTTGTTCCCCCCTCCGGCGAAAAAGATGAGGTCCCCTTTTTCCAGCGAGGAGCGGTTCACCGGGTTGCCCGTCGCAAACTGCTCCCGGGACGTCCGGGGAAGATCGAGGCCGTTCAACTGATAGACGGTCATCGTCAGGCCGCTGCAATCGAAACCCGTTTCGGTGGAGGTTCCCCCCCAGAGATAGGGTACGCCGAGGAAACTGCGGGCGGTCCGGACCAGCTCTTCCCGGAGGTACGCCTCGCCCAGTTCCCCTCTTCGCGCAACCGGATACTCCCCCGGGTTGACGACATAGAACTCAGCAATGATCCCCGCCTTAAGGAGCTCCTCAGCCCTGATATGGGCCTGCTCCTTAGTCGGAAAATTACCGAAACGGACCTTGTACAGACCCCGGCGGGCCACGAAATAGGTCGCAACGAGCCCCTTCTCCTGAAGAGAATTGGTCAGACGGGCGGCGTTCTCCGCATTGGCGAACGCCCCCGCCTGGATGGTATAGCCCAGACTCTTCAGCGCCGGTTTCTCCATTGCCGCGGACGGCGTTGCGGGGGGGCGGATAGCCGGACGGCCGCACCCCGCAACAAGAAGCGTCAGAATAACCACTCCGGTGAAAAGCAGCGACCGTTTCCGAAAAGGGGCGAGCGCCCCGGCAAAGGCCATTTTCAAAAACCTCCCTGCGTACGGAGAGCTGCTACCGGTATCGCCCACTCCGGATGCCCATTCTTATGAAAACGAAGAGAAAAATGCAAGCGGTCTGTGACGATGCAGCAGCGGTATAGGCGACAGAGGGCATCCGGATCAGGCTCTCCGCGGGACCGGGTCGCCCCACCGTTTCCGGACCAGGGAACGCGCCTCCCCGGCGGTGACAATCTCTCCGCCAAGCTGGGCATCCTCGACGGCGCGGAGGATCTCCCCGAAAACCGGCCCGGGGGCATACCCCATCTCGATCAGGTCCGCACCGGTCAGGAAGCGGGTCGGCCGGAGCTCTTCCTCTGAATACTCGTTCAGTTTTTGCACGCAGAATTCATAGTGATCGAGCATGCCGTGGCTCCCGAGACAGTCGAGACGGTGGAGCTCCAGATGGAGCCCGAAATCCGGCGTCCTAAGAAAACGCTTCAGCCGGTTCGGGCGCATCTTCCGGACGTTCATGAAGAGCATGTGTCCCCGAACGAGGGCAAGGATCTTTTCCGTTTCCTCGCGGGAAAAGCGGAGCCGCCGGAGGATTGCGGCGGCGATCTCTTCCCCCAGGCGGACATGGCCGTAGAAATGGATGCCGGCTGCATCCTCAAAACGGGTCGCCGCCTTGCCGACGTCGTGGAGGAGGACTGCCCAGGCGAGACACAGATCGGCGCATCCCTCATGCAGAGGAAGGAGGGCTAACATCCGGAGGGTATGCTCCCAGACATCCCCCTCGGGGTGGAAGGCCGGCGGCTGGACAATCCCCTGCAGGGCATGGACCTCCGGCAGTATCTCAGCGAGCAGAGAACTATCGGAGAGGAGTTCCATGCCGCGCCGCGCCGCGCCGCCCGAAAGAATCCGGGAGAGCTCCTCATGAATCCGCTCGGCGCTGATCCGCCGGATGGCGGGCGCGTGCCGCCTCACAGCCGAGAGCGTCTCCGGGTCGATCGTAAAGTCGAACGTGGCGGCAAAACGGGCCGCCCGAAGCATCCGCAGGTGATCCTCCGCAAAGCGGGCCTCCGGATCGCCGATCGTCCGGATGATCCTTCGTTCGAGGTCGCGACGGCCGTCCACATGATCGATGATCCGGCCGTTCTCCGGATTCATGAGGAGGCCGTTGATGGTGAAATCCCGCCGGCCGACATCCTCCTCGGCCGTCGCGAAGTCAACCCGGGCGGGGCGGCGTCCGTCATCGTAACCGGTTTCCGTCCGGAAGGTGGCAACCTCGTACTGCCGGCCTTCCTCGATGACGAGGACGACGCCGAACCGGGCGCCGACTGTTATTGTTCGGGGAAAAAGCGCCTGGACCTCATCCGGACGGGCCGATGTAGCGATGTCGTAATCCTCAGGGGCCGCCCCGCGGAGCAGATCGCGGACGCAGCCGCCGACCCAGAACGCCTCATGCCCCGCCTGGTGCAGGCGGCGGACAATTGCCGCAGCGGCATCCATCGTGAAGCCGACCGCCTGCGGGACGGGGCTTCCGGGCAAGGAAAGTTCTTGTTTTCGGGGCTTGCGGGTTGCGCTCTCGGTCATTTGACCTCCCTGAGGATTTTCTCACCGCCGCCATTTCCGCAGGAGGCTGTGGATCAGCGCGGTGAGGGCGATGGTGGAAGCAGTATCATCGCCCCGCCGCTTCCGGCGGCAAACAGCGGCGCCAGATGGTTCGTCGGCCCATGTCCGCCGCCCAGGCGCCAGGCGTGCCGTACGGCTTCGGTAATATAGCGCTTCGCTTCCGCCACGGCCCCGGCTACATCCCCGCCAAAGGCGAGACCTGTAGCGATTGCCGCCGAATAAGTACAGCCGGTCCCGTGGGTGTCCGCCGTCGCGATCCGCGGCGAGACGAACTCCCGGAACTCCCGGCCGTCATAGAGGAGATCGACCGGGTCCCCGCGGAGGTGCCCCCCCTTGACAACCACATACCCTGCGCCCAGATCCCGGATGATCCGCGCCGCCTCTCTCATGTCGGAGATCGTCGCGATCCGGATCCCGGAGAGGACCTCGGCCTCGGAGATGTTCGGCGTAAGGACGAAGGCCAGCGGGATGAGCTCCGTGATGAGAGTCCTCTTGGCCTCCTCGCGGATCAGCGCCATCTCCCCCTTGGCCACCATCACCGGATCGACGACGAGCTTTTCAATGCCGTACTGGCGGATCTTCCCGGCTACGACCCGGATGATCTCCGGGCTGGTTAGCATCCCTGTCTTGGCCGCATCGACGCCGATGTCGGTCGCGACCGCATCGAACTGCGCGGCCACGAATTCCGGCGGAACCTCGTGGATGCCGTGGACCCCAAGGGTGTTCTGGGCGGTCAGCGCCGTAACGACGCTCATTCCAAATCCTCCGAGAACGGTGATTGTCTTAAGATCCGCCTGGATCCCCGCCCCGCCGCCCGAATCTGAGCCGGCAATCGTCAATACCCGGACCGGTTTCATCCTTTGCCCTCCCCCGGGAAAACGCCCGGCCGGAAATACCTCACCGCGAGGAGACATCCCGAATCCACCTCGATGATCCCCTCCCGCTCCGCCAGGCGGTTGCTGATCCCGTAAGGGCGGCCGATCTCCATGACCGCCTTCGTCAAGTGGTATTCGAATCCCGTGAGTGTGACGCCGGCCGCATCTCCTGCAAAAGGAAGGAGCGAAACGGTCTGCCCCACTTCCCCTTCGAGAACCGTCCGCCGGTTGATGAGAAAAACTTCGCACCAGGCATCGATCAGCTTGACCGTGATCCCCCGCTTTGCCCCCTGCACGAGGAGGCAGAGGTTCGCCAGGGTATGGTCCAACCGGTAGCCGAGCGCCCCCCAGATCCAGACCTCCGCGGGGTCCATGCCGAAGGCCTCCCGGAGCGCCAACTCGGTATCAGTCTCGTCCTTCTGCGGCGGGTGGCGGATGATCCGGCAGCCCATCGCCTCATAATATCTCTCACTTTCGGAATCCAGGGAATCCATGTCCCCGACGATAAGGGCGGGCACGATCCCCACGGCCCGCAGACGACGGGCGCCGCCGTCGGCGCAGATCACCGCTGCAGGCGCCGCCTTCACAGCCTGTTCCCGGAAAAACACCGGATCGCCGAGTTCCCCTCCCGATACGACAAAAACCACCTTCTTCATGATGACCGTCCCGTCGGCCCTCTCCTCCCGGAAGCGGACCGGATCGTAAAAAGGGCCACACCCTTTACCGGGATATGGCCCCTGATGAGATTCATGGAAAATACAGTAATCGCCATTTCCTACGCTGGCATTACCCAGGTCAGGTTCAAAGGGTATTTTCTCAGCCCCAATAGGCACCCCTTGTTTCGCCTTTTACTCTTAACTCCTCCCGAAATCAAGACCGAATCTGTCATAAAAAAGGTTCATCCGATTGATGTGTCCTTCATTTAGTGGATTTCGAATGCAAATCGTGATAATGAAACTCAAAATATAAAGGCAATTGACAAAGTTCCATTACGTATAGCCATACCGGAGTGAAACATGAACCGGCTGACAAATACCCCGTTTCTTATAAAGAGCGGGGTTTTTTATTACAAATGATGAGGTTGCAGGGATTTTATACCGATCCATGCAATGTTAGGCATCGCACGAATCCATGAATATCGAGCTTCTTCCGATTCAACGGTACCTTGCAGAGCTTTTGCGCCCTTGGAAACTGCTCAGTTTCGGGGTCGGAATGGCTTGGCTGCTCTACGGTGCCCGTAACTACGGGATTTCTGACTGGGACGTTGGAATCAGTCTCATCATGGGAGGCCTTACATACTTGTGTGCACCCTGGAGCGTCAGAGTCACCCTGCATTGCCTTTGGTACAGGCCTCGCGTTTGGGGTCTTTGGATCGTAGCTGCTCTGTTCGTGGCTTGGATTGTCGTCGATGGTGTCTACGTCCTCTACCACACGGCCATGGGCAACCCAATGCTTCGTCTTGAGAACTTTTATGCTTCATCAGCCTTGTATTTCTTAGCGGGAGCAATCTGGCTTTATTCAGGGTCGCTTCGTGATTTTTTGTCCAATGTTCGGGCGCTGGTCCGAGGCACCACCTAATGCGAGTTGGGTCCATGTCCCGAAGGAAAGTTATTTTCAGTTTTCTTGGCATTGCTCTTCTCGGCTTATTCTTTTACATCGGCTTGTGGCCATTCATCGTTGGCGGCTCTCGCATGGAGTCCTTTTGCAGTTCCTTGTCTAACGGCTTGTCCGTCGCTGAAGTAGCGAGCTTGGCCGCCCAACAAGGTTACCGTCTGAGTCATTTGTCAAAAGAACAGCGAGTGTTAGTCCACGAACCACGATCAATGGGCAGATTCTTATGTGTCTTGGAGTTTCGTGAGGAGCGGCTGGTGTCCGCTAAATATGCCCTTAACGACTAAGTGCTTAATCGGGTAGCCGGGGGTTTTTCTCCCCCGGCCCCCGCACCAATCGGAATGCGGGGGGCCACCCCGATAGGTGTTCACGGTAATGACATCTTCACCATGTCTACGCGACCGGAATCAAATCCCATCCTGCCACAACAGGTTGTGATAAAATCTCCTTGACATACAAGTCCCCTTTCCGTATCGTTGAACCAACGAAAAAGCAAGTTCTTATCAATATTTCAGTTTGAAGGGAAAGGAGGTGAAACATTTTTATTGCGGGATTCAGGATTAACCATATTTTTATAAGGAGGGTAAGGAGATGAAAAAAATTTTGGTCGGAACATTCATTTTGTTCTCTGTTTTGCTTTTGGCAGGATGGTCCTTTGCAGCCGATACCATCAAAATTGGCGGGTGGCTGCCAATGACAGGGGCTGTGGCGGCGTATGGACAGGATGCCAATGATGGCATTGCGATCGCGATGGAGATGAAACCCACTGTTCTGGGGAAGAAAGTGGAATTCACTGTGGCCGATACCAAGAGCGACAAGATTGAAGCCGCCAATGCCATGAGCCGATTGATTGAAAAAGACAAAGTGATTGCGGTCATCGGAGAGATGATCAGCGGAGATACAATGGCTGGAGGACCTATTGCGGATAAAGCCAAAATCCCCGTTGTTTCTCCTACCGCGACCAATCCACTGGTAACCCAAGGGAAAAAATATGTCTTCCGGGTATGCTTCATTGATCCAGTTCAGGGAGATGTCGCTGCCAAATATGCGTTTAATACCCTGAAGGCAAAGAAGGCCGCCCTGATCGTCGATAAATCCCAGGATTACTGTGTGGGTCTGGCAAAATTCTTCAAAGATGCATTCACCAAGCTGGGGGGTAAGATCGTGGCGGAAACGTATTGTGTGACCGAAGACAAGGATTTTTCCGCCCAACTTTCCACGATTAAACCCACCAATCCGGACGTGATCTATGCTCCCAATTATTATTCGCCGGTCGCCCTCTTCACCAAACAGGCAAGAGAATTAGGATTGAAGGCTCCTGTCCTCTCAGGGGATGGAGCCCAGGCTGATGAGTTGATCCAGATCGGTGGAAAAGAGGTTGAGGGAGTGGTTTTCACAGGCCACTTTAACGTGAAAGCTGCCACGACCGCGCTCGCTAAAGATTTCATTGCCCGTTTTGACAAGAAATATCCTAATAAGGAACCCAATGCATTTCATGCCCTGGGCGCCGATGCCTATTTTGTCTTGTTAGATGCCATCACCCGGGCGAAATCAACCAAGGGAGAGGCAATCCGGGCTGCTCTGGCCACAACGAAAAATTTCCAGGCTATCTCTGGAAAACTCTCCATCGGAGAAGATGGAAATGCGGTGAAGCCGATGGTGATTAATGTGGTGAAGGGTGGCAAGTTCGAATATCTGACAACGGTCAACCCGTAAAGAATCAGAATCGAGATTCCAGAGTTGAAATGTCAAATTGATGGAAAGTTCTCCGCCCTAAGTGGCGGGGAACTTTCCAAAAAAATCAAATGTTCAAAGGCCAAATGCCCATTCAAATTTTAACTCTCTTTTTTGGGATTTGGATTTTTTGTTCCATTTAAACTCTGCCTGCCTGCCGCAGGCAGGGATTTTGACATTAAAGATGGATTGATCAGGGATTTCCATTTATGACCTTTCAAATGTTTCTCCAACAACTCGTCAACGGGGTTTCCTTAGGAAGCCTTTATGGACTGGTGGCAATTGGCTACACCATGGTCTATGGAATTCTTCGACTGATTAATTTCGCCCATGGCGATGTCCTCATGGTCGGCTGTTATTTCGCTTTCTATGCCATCTTGATTTTTTCCCTCCCTTGGTATGCCTCTTTTCTTGTCGCTATTCTCTTGACCGCCCTCTTGGGAATTGTCATCGATCGTGGGGCCTATCTACCGGTCCGAAAGGCACCACGCATTTCAGCCCTCATCACAGCGATCGGAGTCTCCTTTCTCTTGGAGAATTTGGCCTTAGTCATTTTCGGGGGACGGCCAAAACCCTTTTATCGACCTCCCATCTTTGGAAAGGTGATTGAATGGGGGGATTTGCATTTTCTCGCCCTCTCCCTCTGGATTCCCTTCATCACCTTCGTCCTCATCCTTTTTCTTCTTCTTATTATCTACCGAACGCGAACGGGGATGGCCATGAGAGCTATCTCTCGAGATATGGAGACCGTCCGGCTCATGGGGGTGGATGTCAACCGCATCACGTCCATCACATTTGCCCTCGGATCGGCTTTAGCCGCCGCAGGTGGCATCATGTGGGCATTGAAGTTTCCTCAGATCGATCCCTACATGGGGATCATCCCGGGGTTGAAGGCCTTTGTGGCTGCAGTCTTGGGTGGGATCGGAAACGTCATCGGTGCTGCCTTAGGAGGGTTTCTCTTAGGTCTTCTTGAAATTATGCTCGTTGCCCTGATGCCCAGTCTGGGCGGGTACAAGGATGCCTTCGCTTTTCTCATTCTCATTGGCATTCTCCTTTTCAGACCGATCGGGATTATGGGAGAAAAATTACCAGATTAAACGAAACGATTCCAGTGGTCTTGGATTCAAGGGGTCAAGTAAAAGGCCTAAAAACCTAAAGAATTGAAATTTGATGGCTAACCCTTGAACCCACGAACCCTAGAATCCTCGGACCCTTTATATGAACAAAACGCGTGATCAAATACTCACCGGGCTGAGTATCATCGGCCTTTTCCTCTTCCTTTACTGGGCCAAAGGAAATGTCTCAGAGTATGAGATTCGCCTTTTGAACAATACTGCCATCTTCATCACCCTTGCAGTCAGTTATAACCTGATCAACGGAATCTGTGGGCAATTCTCTTTGGAGCCCAATGCCTTCGTGGCCATCGGTGCTTATACCTCTGCACTGTTGACCATGAGCCCTGCAGAAAAACAGCTCTCTTTCATCATCGAACCTATCATCTGGCCGCTCAGTGTCATCTCTATCCCCTTTTGGCAGTCCCTCATCGCAGCAGGAATAGTCACCGGTTTTTTAGCGTTCCTGATGGGTTTTCCTGTCTTTCGCGTGCGGGGGGATTATCTGGCCATTGTCACACTTGGTTTTGGCGAAGTCGTGCGGGTCGTTGCCAATAATCTCCAGACCATCACAAACGGACCTTTGGGTCTGAAGGGATTGGTTCCTCATACCAATCTCTGGTGGAGTTTCGGGTTCATGATCGTTACTCTATTCTTCATCTCCCGGCTGACGAAAAGCTCCTTCGGTCGGGCCATGAAAGCCATCCGGGAAGATGAAGTGGCTGCAGAGGCCATGGGCATCCGCTCTTTTCGGTATAAAATGATGGCCTTCACGGTGAGCGGTTTTTTTGAAGGAATCGCCGGGGGTCTGCTCGCCCATCTCATTACGACGATCTCGCCTGTTCTCTTCACCTTCTTCTTGACTTTTAACCTGTTGATTATCATCGTTATCGGAGGACTGGGGAGCACGACCGGTTGCGTGATCTCTTCCGCTCTCTTTATTTTTGGGAGCGAGGCCTTGCGAGCCGTCGAAGAGCCGTTCTCCATTGGTGCCTTACACGTTCCAAGCATCCCGGGCATGCGAATGGTGATCTTCTCCATCATTCTGGTGATGGCGATGATCTTTGCTCGCCAGGGAATCATGGGGCGAGGAGAATTTTCGTGGCAACGGTTTTTCGAATGGTTGCGAAGGGCTGGAGGCCGACTGAGGAGTGGTTGATGACCCTTTTCTCTGCTGAACACCTGACAATGATCTTTGGGGGCCTCATGGCGGTGGACGGTTTTTCCTTGGAGCTGAGGGGGGGAGATCTGATTGGACTGATTGGGCCAAACGGAGCAGGGAAAACGACTGTCTTCAATATGATGACGGGAACCTTGAAACCCACTCAGGGAAGAATCTTTTTCCAGGAAGAAGAGATTACAGGTTTAAAGCCGAATGCCATTACCCGAAGGGGCATCGCCCGAACTTTTCAGAATATCCGCCTCTTTCAGGATTTGCCGGTCATTGAGAATGTCATGATCTCCTATCATGGACGTTTGCGCTCTTCTTTTATGGGTGCGGTTCTGGGAACACCCCTCTATCACCGTGAAGAAAAAGAGATGCACGACGGGGCCATGGCGCTGCTCCAACGAGTTCGCCTCGCAGATTTTGCCCACGAGCGGGCTGCAGCCCTTCCTTATGGACAACAGCGAAGATTGGAGATTGCCAGAGCTTTGGCGACCCATCCCAAGCTTCTTCTGTTGGACGAACCTGCTGCGGGGATGAATCCTCAGGAAACGCAGGAGCTGATGAATTTCATTCTTGAGATCAAAGAAGATTTTGATCTGACCGTTTTACTCATCGAACACGACATGCGGGTCGTGATGGGTATCTGTCAGCGGATCAAGGTATTAGACTATGGGGCGACCATTGCCGAAGGGACACCGAAAGAAATTCAAAGCAACCCCCAGGTCATCACCGCCTATTTGGGAGAAGCAGGAGGAAAGGGTATTGCTTGAGGTTTTAGGTCTGAGTGTTTTTTATGGTGGTATCCATGCCCTCAAGGGAATCTCCCTCAAGGTTCCCGAAGGAGAGATCGTCACCCTGATCGGGGCGAATGGTGCTGGAAAGAGTACGACGCTTCGGACGATCAGTGGATTGGTGGAGGCTCGGCAGGGCAAAATTCTTTTTCGTGGGCGAGAGATTCAAAACCGGCCTGCCCATCGCATTGTTCAGGAAGGAATTGCCGTGGTGCCAGAGGGGAGACGTATCTTCGTTAACCTTTCGGTGGAAGAGAACCTGCTCATGGGTGCATATGCCAGAAAAGACGGTAAAGAAATACGCCGAAGCATCGACTGGGTTTTTGAGTATTTCCCACGATTGAAGGAACGGGCAAAACAGAAAGGGGGTACACTGTCAGGCGGTGAGCAACAAATGCTGGCTCTGGGGAGGGGTCTGATGTCTCATCCCGACCTCCTGATGCTTGATGAGCCTTCATTGGGGCTGGCTCCAATGCTGGTCAAAGAAGTTTTTAACATTATCCAAGATATTCATGCCGAAGGAACAACCATCCTGCTTATCGAGCAGAATGCTATGGCCGCTTTGGAGGTGGCGGCCTATGGTTATGTACTACAGACCGGACAAATTTCTATGGAGGGGAAAGGAAAAGATTTGCTAAATGACCCCTTTGTGAAAGAGGCCTACCTCGGTGAGTCTCTGAAGTAAACCTGCTTTAATCCTTCTAACCAGTTCAGGCTCCATTGCCATAGATGATCTGATCGCAGGTTTTCATCAATTCTTCGGTCAATTGCTTTTCCCGCCTGGAAAGCGTGGAATCCGGAAAAGTGCTGCCGTAATATGCGTTGAGAACCTGGGTCGAGGTGGTGTTGAGAATTTCCAGCAGCCGTTTCAGCGTGCCTGCCTGAAGATAAAGGGTCGTGTCATTGACGAAGAGGATCTCTTTTCGGCGCCGGCGCAGTTGCAAGAATAATTTTTCGATGGCCCGAGCGTTTGCTTCAGCCAGTTGCCGCGCATGAGACTCGTTTTCGCCCATGAGGCGGGGTGCATGGACATCGGCTGTGAGGTAGAACAACGGCTCATCCGGAAAGCGTTCCATTTTCCCACCGATGCCGCGGATGGTATCCGGCGCCATATCCAGGACGGCAATCTTTTCCGCGTAGCCTGCCTGCAAAAACTGCCGCAAAATTTCAGCGGTTCGGGCGGTTTTGCCCGACTTGACGTCACCGAGGATCATTGTCCGCCTGTTTAGAAACCGGTCGATTTTTCCCATACCTTTTTCATACCGCTTTTAAGCTGTCCCCTTTCAGCGATCATACTGATCGACATAACGTTCCGAAACCGAGTCGCCGTCAGAGCGCATGGGCGAGGGGGTGTTTCGGAATATCCTTTATCCCCATCCATGCTGCCCCAAGAGGCAAGCGATCAAAACCAGCAGGCCGCCGAACAATGCCAGCCAATCCCGGGTCTGCATCAGGTAGTCTTTGAGGAAGGTTCGCCCCGGCAGGCCGAATCCTTTCGCCTCCATGGCTTCGGCCAGCTCCTCGGCCATCTGAAACGCCTGGATCAAAATCGGTCCCAGGAACGCGGGGTAATGCCGCAGGGCCGACCATCCCGGCTCCAGAGGAATCCCTCTGGCCCGTTGAGCATCCAGGACGTTCTTTATCTTTCGATGGATCATCGGCACAAACTGCAATGACGTACTCAGCACAAAGGCGACGACATACGGCATTCCGACTTTGACCAGCGAGTTTCCCAAATCGTCGGGCAGGGTGGTGCTGAAGAAGACAAAAAAAACCGAGATAAGGGTCAGCAGTTTCAAGGCGGCAAGCGCGGCGGTTCGCACATCCGCTGTCCACCAGATGACCGCACCGAAGAACAGCGACATGGGCAGCACCATCCGCAGCCAACGCAGATAGGATCTTGTTTTGCCGATGACGGCGATGAAGAGCAACAGCACTCCCCCTTCGGCGAGGGACCAGGTCAGCCGGTTTGCCGCTACTATTAGAGCCGCATACCCCATGGCCAATAACAACTTGGTGCGTGGATCAAGCATCATTCATTTCTCCCGGATGCAATCCGCCAACGTAAGTGTGCGACCGATCGGCTGAAAATATTCGGAAGGAGTCGGTCGGTTCGAGATTGGCGCGGTCCATGGCGGTCTTATCGGCCATCACGTGCCAGGGGGAGCCATCGGCGACCACCTGCCCCTTAGCCAGCAGTATCCATCGGTGGGCGTGCTGTTCAGCAAAGGACAGGTCATGCGTTACCAGCAGCATGGCTTGTCCCTGCGCGCGCAATTCGGCCAACAGGTTTCCCAGTGCGCTCCGAAAATGCCAGTCCTGGCCGGAGGTCGGTTCGTCCAGCGCCAGGATGGCCGGGCGGTGAGCCAATGCTGCGGCAAACGCCACCCGTTTTTTTTCGCCGCCGCTTAACCGATACGGAGCGCGTTGGAGCAACGGCTCAAGGCGGAACAGCTTTACCAGTTCCCGGAGCCAGGCTTCGTCATAGAGCCCCAACGCCTTAGGGCCCACGAGAATTTCATCCCATACCGTCAACTTGAAAAACTGGCTGTCGGGGTTTTGAAAAGCGACTCCCACATGTCGGGCCAGGTGCGACACTTTGACCCGGCGGGTGTCTTTCCCCATCACACGGACCTGCCCCCGGGTCGGACGATACAGACCATTCAGATGTTTGAGCAATACGGTTTTGCCGGCGCCGTTGGCCCCCACGATGGCCAACGATTCGCCCTGGCGCAAGGTAAAACTGATGTCGCGCAGAATGGGTGCGCCGTTTAACTCGAAAGAGACGTGCTCGGCTTCCAGCACAATATGCGCCGCAGCCGGAGGGAGATCCGGCGGAACTGTCTTCAAGTCGGATGGCGGCGGGGAGGTCAAATCCAGCGATGGGAGCGCCGCAACATCCAGAGGCAACTGGGTCAATCCCAATCGCCGGCCGGCACGCACCGACAGAGGTAACTCCAGGCCGAAACGCTCCACATCCAGGGCAAGCAATTGCGCAGGAGGCCCGTCCAGCACGATACGCCCCTGGTGAAGCACCACCATTCGCTGAACGTCCGGTACGGTATAGGGCAGCCGGTGCTCACTGATCACCACCCCCATTCCCTTTTGGTGAATCATTTTCAGCGCAGCCCGTACCCGCCGAACGCTGACAGGGTCCAGGTTGGCATAAGGTTCATCCAACACCAGCAATTTGGGACCTATAGCCAATACGGCCGCAATGGACGCCAGTTGCTGTTCTCCGCCTGACAATTCCTGGGGGTTGCGAGGAAGCAGATCTGAAATGTTCAGTATTTGTGCGGTTGTAGAAATCCGATCCTGAATTTCAGCCCGAGGAAGTCCCAGGCTTTCCAGACCAAAGGCGATTTCCCGAGCGACGCTGGAATTAAACAGTTGGGTTTCAGGGTTCTGAAAGACCATCCCCACCTCCTCGAAAAGGCCGACAACGGATTGCTCGGAAGTGGGTTTCCCGGCGACACGGACCTCGCCGTGCAGGCGTCCACCGTAAAAGTGGGGAATAAGACCATTGAAGGTACGGCAAAGCGTGGATTTTCCAGATCCGCTGGCTCCGCAAACCAGCAGATACTCCCCGGGCGCAATTCGTAAGTTCACGCCGTCCAAGGCAAGGTTCCCATCTTTTTTACGATAGGCGTACCCAAGCCGGTTGGTTTCTACCACGCATAAAGACACCGTCATAGTCTAAGCTTTCAGATGAACAATGTCGGCGCGCTCCAGCAGCTTTACTGCCAGTACCCCCAAAACAGCTCCTGCAAGCGTGCTTGCTAAAAATGAGGGGATCAAGGCCAGCAGGGGGATGATTTTCCCCATAAACAAGGGGGCCACAAACAGGGCACTGACCACAGGCGCTATGAACCCGGTGCCGAGGATTTCACCGGCCGCTCCTGCGTAAATATTGCGGGTATACCGATAAAAATAGCCCGCCAGAAAGGCTCCGATCATGCCGCCGGGAAAGGCCAGCAGGGTTCCCAGCCCCATCACGTTGCGAAGCACAGCGATGATGGTCGCTATCACGACTGCCCACCAGGGTCCCAGCAACACCGCTCCTATCACATTGACAAAGTGCTGGGTGGGATTGACTTTGGCGATACCGATAGGAAACGAAGTATAGGGGGCCAGCGCCACCCCAATTGCCACCAATACTACGGCATAGGCCACCTTGCGGGTATCTGTTCTCTTCAAGGTTTCGAAATCTTTCACTTCTGTACTCATCCGATGTCCTCCTTTTTTCCTCTTTTCGATGTTCAAGCAGTATGACCGTTCCAAAGTGAATTTCAGTTTCGGATTCAGTTTGTTCATCCACGCACTGTTTCCGGAACATTCCGGTTGGACGCGTGCGCACAATACCCATCCGACCGTCAAGTAAAGCAGGAGAATTACGGAAAGAAAAACGGAAGGAAAATCCTGCAGAAAAAGGTTCCCGAATTCCCTACGACAGTACTACTGTATCAGGTTCAGTGGGTATGCTCTCAGTTCTGCATCACAGACAGAACACCCCAATCGGAACGCATCTTGTTTAACAATCTATAAAAAAAATAGCAAGCATTTTCATGTCCCTAAATTAGCTCCCTTCGATTTCAAGATATTTTTTCGATCCTGCACCTCCTCGCTCCGCTAAACGGAAAATTAAGGACAGCGCCCCGGGGAATGCGGAGTCGGCAAAACGGTGGCGGGAAAGACAGCCGACGTGCCGCCTGCTAAGGGCGAAATTTAAGGTGTAAATAATGACGCTCTCGTAAAAAGTCGTCACACCGGTGAAAACCGGTGTCCAGTGTTTTTGTAACGCGTTGAAATCTCTGGATTCCGGTTTTCACCGGAATGACGATTCTTGGGCATTTTCGACTTTTTACGATGGCGTCAATAATAGTGCAAATTTCAGGTTGAAATAATTCGCCATTTCTGCTTTATTGGGCCGTCCCTTGGGCTTATGGTTCGGCCGCCCCCGCTAATCCGACGTTATGACAGGCGCAGTAATGACAGATCAGGGTATCCAGGAAAAAGCAATCAACGTCGTCACGATCCTGATCAAAGCCGTCACCTCTCTCCGGCTCTATCCTCCCGCCAGCGCCATCGTCAACCAGACCGTCGACCTGCTTCTCCAAGCCTGTACTGAGCTCCTGGAAGAGAAGGATCCGCTGATCCTGGCCGAATCGGAGCGGAAGCTCCTCGTCGACGGTGAGCCGGCGGATCATAAAGACCAGGAAAAAATACAGATCCGCGCCTTCGTCGAAATCCTCACCATCCTGGACATCCGGAGTATCACCTTCGCCAGGGGGCTGGGGAAGGAAGAACTCGTTGCCTTCATCCAGGCGATGAGCCTGAGACCGGAGGCCGCCCGCGCCGGGGGCGGTCTGCAGGAGATCCTGGACCGCCAAGTTGTCCGGCATATCCTCTTCAACGAAAAGATGTATGTGACCAAGGACAAGGACCAGCAGATCATCGCGAGCATGGACCTCAAGGACGATGACATCCTGAGCATCCTCATGGAGGCCAATCCCGAATCGACTGGCCTGCAGCAGATCGTTGAAAAGGCGAAGGATCCCGAATGGATCGGACAGATCTTCCAGACCGGGATGAAACACATCGTCGAGCAGCGGGACCTAACGCCCGGCGTGCAGCTCTCGGAGAAACTCGTCCATATGGTACGGATGCTGGAGAAGATCGCCGATCCCGCAGACCAGGAACAGCTCGCCGACCTCGTGGCCCGTTCCGTCGCGGAGATGGATAACGAGATGATCAGCCTCGTTCTCTCCCGCGATGTTCGAAATCTCTTCGGGGGTCGCCTTTTCGATAACGTCATCGGGGAACTCGCCGATGAACGGTTCGCCGAAGTGGCCGACGGATTGGCCCATATGGCGGAAGCGCCCGGAGAGCAAGGCTGGACGGCGGCCCTTTCCCACGAAGTGCTGATGAATACGGAGAAGGGCCGGAGGGTGGAGAACGAAAGGAAGGCCAGGGACGCGCAGGAGAAGGAAGAGCGGGAGCGCCGCTTCAGCCGTCTGAAGGAGAAGCTCCAGTGGATTCAGAGGGGAGACGAGGCCGGTCCTCTCGACCCCAATCTCAAGGCGGAGCTGCCCGGAATGGTCATGGAGCTCTACAGCATCGGCTACGGCCAGACCGCCGATGAAGTCCTTGCGTGGTTCACCGAAAAACTGACCGATCCCAACCCTGAGCTCGGCGCCTGGGCGGCCGAGTCCCTCTCTCAGATCCTGGAAGGGCTCATTGCCGCCGGCTTGATGGATCAGGCGAGTCGTCTCGCCGAAAGGCTCTCCCAATGGTTCGCGACCGAGACCGTCTTCAGCCCCGCCTGCGAGCGGATCTGCCGGCAGCTGAAGGAACTGGAGCAGGCCCTCCTCGAGCGGGATCCTTTCGGAGAGGTCCATCCCATCCTGGACGCCCTCAGCATGATCCAGTCCGGGAAAACCCCCAGAGATCCGGCCATGCAGGCCATGGCGGCCGAGGCGCTGCGCGAGATTGCCACGGAGGGGCTCCTGGAGATCCTCTTGCGCGAGTTTCTGACCAACGAGCGGGGCCACCAGAAGGCGGCGTCCCGAAACCTGGCCAGACTCGGGGTTGCACCGACGGAGGAGCTTCTGGATATCCTTCGGGAAAGCGAGGACAGCACCGAACGTGTGCGGATTCTTCAGGTGATTACCGAGATCGGAGCGCCGGCGATCCCCAACATCATCGGGAGGATCATCCGGAACGAACCCTGGTACGTCCTGCGGAACCTCGTTTACCTGCTTGGTCGCGTGGGCAAAGAACCCCAGGCTGCGGATCTCGCGCCGCTTTTTCTCCATGCGAATCAGCGGGTGCAGATGGAGGCCTTAAAGAGTCTCCAGCGAATCGGAGAAAAGTCCCGGGCGGAAATCCTGCTTTCCGTCCTGCCCAAGGTGGATGACGCGCTCAAGATGAGCATCGTGGAAACCTTGAGCATCATCAAGGCCCGCGAGGCCGTTCCCCTCCTTGTGGAGATGCTGCAGGCGCAACCCTCCGGATCCGCGTCACTGAAGGCGGATTTGGAGGAAAAGATCTGCAATGCACTGGGCAACATCGGCGACCGGGAGGCCCTTCCGGCGCTCACGGAAATCGCCGGGTCCAAGGGGTTCTTCAGCAGCCGGTCCTACCAGGAGAAGGTGAAGATCGCGGCCGGCAAGGCGGCGGCCTCCATTACGCGGCGGTAATCCTGGAATCCGGACGCGTCTCCGGCCATTTTTCCCTTATTCCTGAATGTTACAGGTCCTGGGCCGCAAGGTCAGTCAGGTCCCGCTCCCGCAGGAGGCTTCGCTTCCAGCGGTTCAGGGACGGGACGACGTAGGGCAGCAGGCGCAGGACGTGATACGAGGGGAGAAGCGGCAGGCCGATCATATCGCCGAAGACGGTGAGCATGAAGAGACGGTGAAGGTGATCTCTCTCCTTGCGAAGTTGCAGATACATTTCGTGGGCCGTCAGACCGTAGAGGATCTGCCGGAGGACTTTCCCCCAGCCGGTCAGCCGGCCTCCCAGAACCGCACACCATGTTTTGCAGGGCGCCATCTTATCATCTCCTCTGATAGGAACTCGCCTTTTCGCTGGCGGAGAACTCTTTTTGTCCTTCATTCGATCCCGGCAAAATGCCGGTCCGGGAATTATCGTGCTCACCGCACGGCGCCGGCCGCATCTACCCGCCTCTCATTCACCCGTGACCACGCGTCGGCCTTCATGATGAACGCGCCGGCGCTGAGCAACAAAGCATCCAGCCAGAACGCGGGGCCGACACCGAACGCGCTGCCGAGCGTGCCGACGATCACCGGCACCAGGACCTGGATAAATTTATTGGCGGTCTGGCGCATCCCCATCGCCTCGCCGCTACGTCCGTCGGGCGCCCGGTTATAGGTTATGATCAGCGACAGCGGGCTGCCGCAGCCGAGACCGAGGCCAAGGACGAACGAAATTGCGATCAGCAGATAGACGCTGATAAAGAACGGGAACAGCACGAACGCGGCGGCGGCAAGACCGAGCGAACCGAACAGCGCTGCCTCTTCGCTGCTTCTCCTCACCAGCATCGGCATCGCGCCCCCGCATCACCAGCATGGCGGTCGCAAACGCCCCCATTATGATGCCGATCAGCGATGCCGACAGACCGAGCGAGTGTCCGTAGATCGGCATGTAGAAGTTGAACAGCTCGAGCCCGGTCTCGATGATGCCGGCAGTCACAAGCGCCCGGCGCAGCGGCACGTTGCGGACCAGGTCCATCATGGGTTTTTGCGCCTGACGATTCGCCGCTTCCGCATGTGGGAGACCGCCCGCGAAAAAAATCAGAAACGCCGCCGGGGCCGCCGGAATTAACGCGAGGAAGAGATAAGTGAGTTTGTGCCCGGCAAGATCGATCGAGAAACCGGCCAGCGTCGGACCGAACATTGCACTCAGGGCGACACCCAGACTGAAAATGCTGAAATTGCGCGTCCGCTGCACCCCGCTTCCAAAGGTCCCGACCAGGTGCTGTATGGATACCGTGTAAAAGATATAGAAACAGCCGATCATCGTCGCGGACGCGTATAACGTCGCCAGCCGCGGCAGCAGGAACGGCAGCAGCAATCCGCCGGCCAGACCCAGATTACGAGGCCGTCAACAATGGCGCTCCTTCATTTTCAGGCTCGAATGAACTCCGGCGGCCGTACCTGTCTCACATTTCCTCCGTGATCTCCGCTTTCCAATCTCTATTTGAGCGTCGATGCCCGAGCACCGGGGTTGAAGATCTTGGCAGTGCAAGTGTTGCAGATGAAACTTCACACGCTGAACTTGGGCGGCAGGGGCTGATCCATTGCCAGCCCGTTACCGGGCAAAATCATTAGGGTGGATGTCCCGTGGGCAAGCAGTTTGCTGTTTTCATCGGTTACTTTAGCTTCGGCATATCCCAGCGTTTTGCCCAGTTTGATCTGACGACCTTTGGCAATGAGTTTGCCCGATACCGCCGGCGCAAGATAATTTAGTTTTAAATCGACGGTGGTGGCACCGGCCTTCTGGTCTTCAATCTCGTAAAATATCGCCCAGAAAGTAGCGGCATCGATAATCGACGCAAAAACCCCGCCGTGAACGAAGCCAAACGGCTGCAGATGCTTTTCGGCCAGATTGATTTCAAGCAGGCTGAAGCCGAGCCCCACGTCTAAAATCTTCATCGACAACAGTTCGAAATAGGGGCTATGGTTTACCAATTGATTGACGCGTTGAATGTATTCGGCATTGAGTTTCTTCATTTCACCTCTCAGACCGTGTACGCACGGAAGCATTAGCTTTGTTTGATATTTTGGAGTCGAGTAGGCCGGTTTCTCCCGATAGTTGAGTGGCGTGAAGGAATTTCACCCTCGCGCTCTCACAGAACGGATTAAACCGCAGACCCCTGCGCTTCTTGTTGAGCAATTAATTACGCTTCTCTATTTACCCCGCATACACGCCCCGCTTCATCTTCCGGATCTTCCCCTCTTTAGAGGCACGATTGACGATGTTCCAGATCTGGTGTTCAGTCAATCCGGTCTTTTCTTTCAACTCAGCTGTCGAAATACCCTCTGTGCTACCCTGAATGAGCGTGACGACCGCATCCACATTGGTGACCTTCTTTACACCGGGTTCTTTCTTTTTGGCCTTCCTGGGCTTTTTGGGAGGACGTGCCTTTACTGCTTTCGTCTCCTTTTTGGCTTTTTCTACAGGCCGGACCTTTTCAATCCTGGGTTCTTCGACTGTTTCCTTTGATGAATCTAAGATCATCTCCTGAATCTTATTGAAATAAACCTTAACAAACTCTTCAGAACCTTCAATTTCGATGTCCTTCGTGACCGGATTGAATCTGATGCGTGATCTGTCTTTCATATAACCTCCTATATTTTTTTATAAACACTTTCCAATTGAAATATGGTATTAACCTCTCACTGTCAACCTTTTCCTGATCCTGGTAATGACATACCCATTTGATTAACAAATCAATACATCAGTCCTCCTTCTCCGGCTTTTTCACTTTTCTTGGCCGGCCTGGCTTTTTTTAGGACCGGAAGCAACACGTGCCGTTCTGGTTTTTTTAGCGGGTTCCTGACCCATAATCCTTTCCGTAACAATTCGTTCGGCTTCAAACCAGTCTTCCAATTCGAAGCCATGAGTACCTCTCTTTTCGTAGAGTAAGTAAGCTACCCGAGATATTTCCTCATTGAATTCTTTACTTCTGTCCATTGTTTCCTCCTTGTTGCTGCTCATTCTGAATTAGGATGTCCCCCATGTTAATTAAAGATATTGATACCACCGGCATCCGATACTGTCAAGGGCAGGCGGAATCCGTAATCCACCACCAACTTTTGGATGGACGGGTTTTCGTACTTTTGGGACTCATTCTGTTCGTTCCTGGGCCGGTTATCCGCTTAAGAATGCCATGACGACCTCATGTTTTCCAAAGTTTGCCGAAACTCCTTGTGACGTGTCCGCCTCGGAACACACTCCCGCCACCGGTCGGAAAATTATGCCCCAAAAATCCACCGCTAATTCCATTCAATCTAAATGATTCTATATCGTTATCACCCATAAACAGGAACCATCGCCATGATCCGGCGCCTGGCCTCCAGGTAAAGCTCAAGGGCGGGATGGCCCTTCACCAACCGGACGATCAGTTCACGGGATCTTTCAACAATCCGGCCTGGAATGTTGATGAACGAAAACCGAATCGCCTTCATGCGCCGGGAGACCCAGGAACCACCCAAGACCAAACGCTTCATGATCGTGTTTAAGTTCATCGCCAAGATCATGATCCACCACCAGGCGGCATTCTCGCCAAAATCCCCCGACGGCAGCTTCCCCCCGGCAAAATCCCCCTTCATCACCGAGTGCGCCTCCTCAG
>Ga0315297_10000388_pt1 | contig 25391 bp, 22 predicted proteins | sample YL17G15_0_MG_FD_203628 | JGI IMG/M metagenome (GOLD analysis project Ga0315297, IMG submission 203628) | Sediment microbial communities from Yellowstone Lake, YNP, Wyoming, USA - YL17G15_0 | ecosystem: Environmental > Aquatic > Freshwater > Lake > Sediment | place: USA: Wyoming | collected... | reverse complement strand
GGCAGGTACATGCCCACGGCGACGAGCATGGGCGATTTGACCTGGATCAGGATCAAAGCGAAGCCCATGAGCATGCCCACAATCACCAGAGGCCAAGCCATCTCGCCGCCCACGATTCCCTGGGCCAAAGCGGCCATGAGCCCGGCCTGGGGGGCGGACAGGTCCTTACTGCCGATTTGGAAAGCGCCCATCAGGAGCATGATGGGGAAGTACAGGACCATGGAGGACAGGAGGATGCCGAAAATGTTGCCGATCTGCATTTTCCAGGGCGTGCCGCCCAGGATGTGCCCGACCTTGAGGTCCTGAAGCATTTCGCCGGCCACGGCCGAGGAGACGCACACCACGGCGGCCACGCCCAGCACCGCCGAGACGCCGCTCATCCCCGAGGCGCCGACAATGACCATGAACAGGGCGGCGATAATCAAGGTCGAAAGGGTGAGCCCGGAAATCGGGTTGTTGGAAGCGCCGATGGTGCCCACCAGGTTCCCCGAGACGGCGGCGAAGAAAAACCCCGTGATAGCCATGACCACGGCGGCCAGGATGGCCGGAGGCCAGGCGCCGGCGAACACGCGGTACAGGCCGACCATCAGCAGGAAAACAATGGCCAACCCGGCCAGGACAACCCTGATATTGAGGTCTTTTTCGAGACGAGAGGATGTTTCGGTATGTTCGGTCGCTTTCTTCACGTCTCCCAGCGAACGCTTGATGCCGGCGGACAGGTTCTTGCGCATCCGGAACAGCGTGTATCCGGCGCCGACGAGCATGCCGCCCACGGCGATGGGGCGGATGATGAACTTCCAGACGTTCGTGACCATATCGCCCCATTGGGGTTGGGCCATGGCCGCGCCGCCCGCGCCGTAGAATCGCTCGAGGAGCTGGGGCCCCAGGAAAAACATCAGCAAGGGAGCGAACAAGCCCCAGGCCAGAACGCCGCCGGCGAAGTTCAATGAGGCCAGGCGGGGACCGATGATGTAGCCGACGCCGATGTAAGCCGGATAGATTCCGGGGCCGGCCACGGACACTGTTCCGCCTGCGGTGACCTTGGCCGCATCCGGTCCCGTGCCCAGGCGAACGAAGCTGGAGCCGATGTGCCCGATGCGGATGATGAACTCCTTGCTGGCGGCATAGAGCTGCGCAACCCCCAAGGCGTAGAGCAGGGTTCCCACTCCCATGGCCGTAAAAAGATGCTTGGCCCCGGCGCTGCCTTTCTGGCCGGCCTTATGAATTTCCGAGGCGGCCACCGATTCGGGGAAGGGCAGGCTCTCGTCCGTGACCATGACCCGGCGGAGGAAGGTGACGAACAGGATGCCCAGCAGGCCTCCCACGAACATCAAAGCCGAGGACTTGAGGTAGGCGTCCAGAGTGTTAAACTTCGTCCAGGCGCCGGAGATGACGAAAGCAGGAATGGTGAAGATGGCGCCCGCGGCCACGGATTCGCCGATCGAGCCCACGGTCCGGGCCATGTTTTCCTCGAGGATGGAACCTTTCATGATCTTGAGCAGGGCCATGCCGATGACGGCGGCCGGATAAGTGGCGGCGATGGTCATCCCGGCCCGCAACCCGAGATAGGCATTGGCCGCCCCCAAGATCACGGTCAGGATTAAGCCGATGAGGATCGCCCGAAGAGTGAATTCCTTCATCTCCGTCTTTTCCGGAACCAAGGGCTGATGAGCCATGAGCTCCTCCTGTCGTTAAGATGGGTCTATCTTTAACGAATTTGCGTTTAAAAGTCAATCGCCCGAATTGCGGGGAGGCGGCCGCGCCGAGCCCTCCTGCCCAAGGGCCATTTTTTTCCAGGGCATTTGCGCCGCGGGAGGAAATATGTTAAATAATGATTTTCGAGCTGAAAGCAGGACGCCGATGAGCATAATGAGTTGGTTCAAGGAACGGTTGTTTTGCGACTTGGCCATCGACCTGGGGACGGCCAATACCCTGGTGTTCATGAGGGGGAAGGGCATCATCCTTCAAGAGCCGTCCATCGTGGTGGTCAACAAGCAGACGGGCAAAGTGGAGGCAGTGGGCTCGCGGGCCAAGGAAATGATGGGCAAAACGCCGGCTTCAGTCCTGGCCATCCGGCCCATGCGCGACGGGGTTATCGCCGATTTCGAGATTGCAGAGAAGATGCTGGACTATTTCATCAAGAAAGCGACCAATAATCGCGGATTCCTCCTCAGGCCGCGGATCGTCATCGGCATTCCCACGGGCATCACCCAGGTGGAGCGGCGGGCGGTCAAGGACGTGGCCATGAGGGCCAAGGCCACCGAGGTCTACCTGGTGGAGCAGCCCATGTCCGCTGCGATCGGGGCCAACCTGCCCATCTCTGAGCCGACGGGCAACATGGTCGTGGACATCGGCGGGGGGACGACGGATATTGCGGTCATTTCCTTGAACGGCATCGTATTCGACCATTCCCTGCGGATCGCCGGCAACGAGATGGACGAGGCGATCATCCACTACCTGAAGAAAAAGTACAACTTGCTCATCGGCGAAAAAAGCGCGGAACAGGTTAAGATCCAGATCGGCTCGGCCTACCCCCTGGACGATCCCCTGACCATGGAGATCAAAGGCCGAGACCTGCGGGAGGGTATTCCCAAGACCATCGTCGTGGACGATCAGGAGATCCGCGAGGCGCTGGAGGATGTGGTGGGGGCCATCATCAACGCCATCCGCATCGCCTTGGAGAAAACGCCGCCCGAACTGTCCGCGGACATCATCGACCGGGGCATCATCCTGACCGGCGGCGGCGCCCTCCTCAAAAACATGGACAAGCGCATCCGGGAAGAGACCCAGTTGCCTGTGTTCATCACCGACGACCCGCTCACCACCGTGGTCATCGGCGCGGGCAAAATGCTGGACGACCTTGACCTGCTGAAAAAAGTTTCCTTGATCTGATACGGGCTATCGAGACAAACCGGCTATGCCTCTTTTTCCGAAGGACAAGCGGGCGCCCCGGTTGTTTATTGCCCTAATCATCCTTCACCTGTTGCTCATCTCCTTTCAGGTGCCCCGGGGACCGGCCCCCAGCGTGTTCGAGCGGGGCTTGTTTTTCGTTCTGTCTCCGCTCCAGCACGGCGTTCAGGCGGTTTTTCGTTTCATCCGCGGCGTCTGGACGGGCTACTTCAACCTGGTCGGGGTCCAGCGTCAGAACAGGGCCTTGATCCGGAACGAATTCCTCCTCCAGCAGGAGAACGCCCTGCTTCGCCGCGTTGTGGAGATGTCCCTGCCCACCCTGGAGATGAAAACCCGCTTGGAGGCCGTGCGCGGCTCCATCCTGCCCGCTTCGGTCATCAGTCTGGACCCGGTCAACTACTACAAGTCGCTGGTCATCGACAAGGGCACTCTGGACGGGCTGGAAAAGGACATGGTGGTCCTCGATCGCTTCGGCAACCTGATGGGCCGGGTCATCGAGCCCCTGTCGCTCAAAGAGGCCAGCGTGCAGCTTATCACCGACGACGCCAGCGGAACGAGCGTTTTCATCCGGGGCGAAAAGGGCTTGGGGGTGGTCACGGGCGACGGGCACGGTCGCTGTCTGTTGAAGTATGTCCTGGACACCGCGGCCGGCATCAACCCCGGCGACGACGTCCTGACCACGGGCTTCGACAAGATCTACCCCTGGGGGATCAGCCTGGGTCGGATCGTTTCCTTGTCCTCCAGCCGGTCGCTTTTTAAGGAAATCGTCATCCAACCCCATTTTCGTTTTCGGGATTTGAGCCGGGTGGCGATTCTCAAATCCAGAGGGCCGTTCTTGAAATGAGGCCGATCGATCCATGAGAGACTATGTGCAAGCGACGCTGAGCCTCGGCCTGGCCTTCGGCCTGTACACTATTCTTGGCCGGGTGGCCTCGCCCTACGTGCAGATGCTGTCCGTGTTCACCCTGACCGTAGTCTATTTCGGCCAGAAAAAAGGCGAATTGTTCGGCGCGATCGTCGGTGCGGCAGCCGGCCTGATCGTCGACTCCTATTCCCTGGGCGTGTTCGGCATCTCCGGCTTGACTCTGACCGTAACGGGTTTTCTAGCCGGGCTCATCTCCAGAAAATTCAACCTCATGTCTTTCCTGAAGACCTTTCTGTTCCTGGGGGTGATGACCCTGATCGAGTCCTCGCTCTGGCTGGGGATGGTGGCCGTCATTTTATCCGAAAAAATCGGCCGGCTGTCCGATCTCCTTTTTTTCCGTCCGCTGGTGACGGCCGCCTGTGGAGCCGCCTTCTTCACCTGGCTTCGGCGCTGGAGGGCGCGTCATGGATGACCGGGGGATTTACGAGGATTTATCGCTGGTCCAGAAGCGCGCCCAGCGCCTGGTCCGGATCATCGAGGCGGTCTTCATCCTTCTTTTTATTTATTACTGGAAAATCCAGATATTGGATTTTAATAAATACTGGAAGCTTTCCGAATTCAACAGCCTGCGCGAAATCACCCTCCCCGCGCCCCGGGGGCTGATCACCGACCGAAACAATATCCTGGTGGCCACCAACATCGCCTCCTTTAAAACGTCCATCATCCGGGAGAATACCCGGAGCCTGTCCCAATCTTTCAGATCCATCAGCGACTTGCTGAACCTGGACGAACGCATTCTGGAGCAGCGTGTGAATAAATACCGCGCCCTGGCGGAGTTCAGGCCGGTCGTCGTCAAGGAAAATCTGGCCATGGACGAGGTGGCCCGGATCGCCGCTCGAAAGCTGGAGTTTCCGGAGCTGGTTATTGAGAGCGAGCCCAAGCGCCGGTATCCGTTCCGGTCATTCGCCTCGCACGTTCTCGGTTATTTGCAGGAAATCTCGGAAGAGGATATTCAATCCCAGGCTTACAAGAAGAGACGCTTGGGCGACATGGTCGGCAAAATGGGGGTCGAGGCCGTCTATGAGCCCATCCTGGCCGGGGAAACCGGCCGGCTGATCGAGGTCGTCGACAGCCAAGGACGAACAATCAGCGTCTTGGAGCGCATCGAGCCTCGGCCGAGCCCCGGTCTGCGGCTGACCTTGGACTTCGACCTTCAGAAGAAAGCCGAAGAGCTGCTCACCGGGCGGGAAGGGGCGATCGTCGTCATGGACGCCCAGACCGGTGATGTCTTAGCCTTGGCCAGCTATCCGACCTATGAGCCCAACCGTTTCATCAATCGTTTCTTGCCTCAAGAATGGCAGGGGCTGGTCTCCGACCCGAGCTATCCCTTGGAGAATAGGGCCATCCGGGGACTCTATTCCCCGGGTTCGGTGTTCAAGCTGACCATGGCCTTGGCCGCCCTGGATTCGGGCGTCATCACCGACCGTACGTCCTTTTTCTGCGGTGGGGAGACCCAGATCTACGGGAACACTTTTTCCTGCTGGAATAAGGGCGGCCACGGATCGCTCATCCTGGACGGCGCGATTCAGAATTCCTGCAACATCTTTTTCTACAACCTGGGCCGGAGGATGGAGGTTGACGACATCGCCCGCTACGCCCGGATGATGGGTTTCGGGGCCAGGACGGGCATCGACCTGCCCGGGGAGAAAGAGGGCTTGGTTCCCACGGTCGAATGGAAAAAAAAGACGCGGAACGCCGCCTGGTATCCGGGAGAGACCATCTCCGTGGCCATCGGTCACGGCCCCTTGCTCGTCACCCCGGTCCAAGTGGCGGCTCATACGGCTTTCATCGCCAAGCGGGGGATCAAGGTCTTTCCCCACCTCGTCAGCTCGGCATCCAAACCCTACTGGAGCCGCTGGGAGGCCCAGAACGGAGGGGCGATATCTCCCATCACCAACCTCAAGCGCTCGGACTTCGAAAAGGTTATTCTGGGTATGTGGGAATCCGTGAACAAAGGCGGGACGGGGCAGGCGGCCGGGGTGGATGGATTCGACATCTGCGGCAAGACGGGTTCGACCCAAACCATCGGAAGGGAGACGGCCGAACGGCTGGCCCAAAGAAACGTCACGGTGAAAACCCACTCCTGGTTTTCCGGTTTCGGTCCCCGGGACAAACCCGAGATTGTGGTGACGGTCTTGGTCGAATTCGGCGGTTTGGGAGGAGCTACGGCCGCCCCCCTGGCCGGGGAGATGTTTAGGTTGTATCGTCAATTGCAGGCTCATAAATGATCGACCGCAATGTCTTCCGCGAACTGGACTGGTATCTGGTTGGACTCCTCATCCTCAACGCGGCTCTGGGATGTTTGATTATCTACAGCTCCTCGCAAGGCCAGGCCGGCCACATCTACCTGAAACAAATTTTTTGGGTGGGGGTGAGCTGCCTCGGGTTTTTTTTAATACTGCTGGTCGACTACAAAGTCCTGGTCACCTATTCTCCGATATTTTTTGGGGCGGGCCTTGTGGTTTTAGCTTCCCTCATTTTTTTCGGGAGGATCGTGGGCGGCGCCAAGAGCTGGTTCAGGCTGGGATTCTTGGGCATCCAGCCCTCGGAAATCATGAAAATCCTGCTCATCCTGATGCTGGCCCGGATATACGCTGAATTTAAGAAGCCCTATGTCTCCTGGGCGCGGGCCGCGGCCGGAGCGGGGGCGACCGTCATCCCCATGGCCTTGGTGGCTATGCAGCCCGACCTGGGCACCGCCTCCACTTACGTGCCTCTCATTTTAGCCGCGCTTTTTTTGGCCGGGCTCAACCGTAAGACCATGATCTTGCTTCTTGTGGCCGCGCTGGGCCTCGGGTTGTTCGGCTGGAATTTCGCTTTCAAGGACTACCAGAAAAAACGGATCCTGACCCTCGTTTCTCCGAGCCGGGACCCCCAAGGCGCGGGTTATCAGATCGCTCAATCCAAAATCGCTATCGGGTCGGGGGGGTTCCTGGGCAAAGGGTTGAAAAAGGGGACGCAAAGCCAGCTCCGTTTCCTGCCCGCCCGGCATACGGATTTCGTGTTTTCCGTGCTGGGAGAAGAGTTTGGGTTCGTGGGCGTGTGCGCGGCCCTGGCTCTTTTCTCTGTCCTGCTCCGACGTCTCTTTCGGTCGGTCAGCCTAGCCCGCGACCGGGCAGGGATCTACATTATTTTTATGGTGGCCAACCTGCTGACTTATCAATTCCTGGTGAATGTCCTCATGGTCGTCGGCCTGTTTCCGGTTACGGGTATTCCACTTCCTTTTATCAGTTATGGCGGCTCCTCGCTTCTCGTCTCTTTCCTGGCCGTGGGGCTGGTAGTCAACGTGAAGATGCGAAGGTTTGCCAACATTTGACCTCCCACATCCTTAGAGCCGAGCGCGTTCGTCCATGAGCACCATTGACATCCGGACCGGCGAATCCCTCGAGGAACGCTGGGTCGATCTCCTGTCTCGGGTGGAAAAGCCGGGACGCTACATCGGCGGGGAATGGAATGAAATCCGCAAGGACTTGGCCTCCGTCCGGCTGCGCGTCGCCCTGGCCTTTCCCGACGTCTATGAAATCGGCATGTCCTACCTGGGACAGAAAATCCTCTACGATCGGCTCAATGCCCAGCCGGGCATGGCGGCCGAGCGGGTCTTCGCCCCCTGGCCGGATATGGAAAAGGCCTTGCGCCGCGCCGGGATGCCTCTGGTCTCCCTCGAGACAAAAACGCCTCTTCACCGTTTCGATATCCTGGGCTTTTCCTTGTTGTATGAACTGAACGACAGCAACATCCTGACCATGCTCGACCTGGGGGGCATTCCCCTTGTCTCGGCCGCCAGGGAGAACGGGCAGCCGCTGGTCATCGGCGGCGGTCCGGCGGCCTTCAATCCCGAGCCCTTGGCTGATTTCTTTGACGCCTTTGTGTTGGGGGATGGGGAAGAGGCCTTTCCCGAGGTCGGCCGGGCCTATATTGAGCTCAAGCACAGCGGGCAGCGGCGAGACCGCATCCTGGAAGAGATCAGCCGTATCCGGGGAGTTTATGTGCCGTCGCTTTACGCTCCGGTCCGGCATCCGGGCGCGCGTTTGGTCATCCCCGAGCCTCGGCCGGGCGCGCCGGCCCGAGTGTCCAAGAGGATTCTTCCCCGCCTTCCCAGTGACTACCCGGAACGCATCATCGTCCCTCATGTCCAGGCCGTGTTCGACCGGGTGGCTGTGGAAGTCGCCCGCGGCTGTCCGCAGAAATGCCGGTTCTGTCAAGCCACCAGCCTGTACTTTCCCTACCGGGTCAAACCGCCCGGGGATGTCATTCGCTCCACGCTGAGAAGCCTGGAGGCCACGGGCTTCGAAGACGCTTCGCTCTCCGCCCTGTCGGTCGGCGATTATCCCGGCCTGGACGGGACGGTCAGGGCCCTTATGGCCGAGTTGGCCCCTCAAGGTATTTCGCTGTCCCTGTCGTCGCTGCGGCCCCGAAGCCTCTCCGCGGAAGTTGCGGACAGCATCATCCAAGTCCGAAAAACAGGGTTCACTCTTGTCCCCGAAGCCGGAACGGAGAGACTCCGGAGAGTGATCAACAAAAATATGAAAGACGAAGACATCGTCGAGGCGGCCCAGAACGCCTTCCGCCATGGCTGGCGACTCCTCAAGCTCTATTTCATGATCGGCCTTCCCACGGAGCGCCCGGAAGACCTGGAAGGTATCGAGGCTGTTATCCGGGCGGTCCTGGACGCGGGCCGGAGAGTCCGGAATGCGCCGCCGCAGGTCCACGTCAGCATTTCATCCTTCATTCCCAAGCCGCACACTCCGTTCCAATGGCTGGCCATGGAGGACGCGGCCGTCCTCGAAGATAAAATGCGCTTTGTCCACAACCGGCTCAAACGGTATCGCACCGTCCGGCTCAAGTTCCACGACCTTCAAACATCCGTCCTCGAAGCGGTTTTTTCCCGAGGTGACCGCCGGCTGTCCGGACCCCTGCGCGAAGCCTGGAGGCGGGGCGCGCGGTTCGACAGCTGGAGGGACCACTTCCGCTTCGATATTTGGGAACAGGCTTTAGCGGACGGCGGCCTCGACTACCGGGAATACCTGACGGCCTTGGACGTCGACGCCCCGCTGCCTTGGGAGATCATTGACTCAGGTCTCGGACGGGATTACTTGCGAAGAGAACTGGACAAGGCCTTCCGCGAAGAAACGACCGCTCCCTGCTCGGAAGTCGAATGCCGGGATTGTCTCGGCTGCGCCCCGGAATGCAGGCCGCGTAAAGAACCGTTGACAACCCCCGACGCGGAACCGTTTCGTTCGCAGCTCATGGGCCGGCCGGCCTCGGGCGTCATTCGCTACCGGGCGTTTTTTTCCAAGGGAGGAACGGCGCGCTTTCTGTCCCATAATGACCTGGCCAACGCCCTCCGACGCGCTTTTCGCCGTGCGGGTGTTCCTATTCTCCGCTCCTCGGGATTTCATCCCAAAATGCTGGTGTCCTATTTGCCCGCGCTGCCCCTGGGTATGGTCGGCCGGGAGGAATGCCTTGACTTAAAGTCCGACCGCGCAATCTCGGAGGATGAATTTCTCCAAAGGATCAACGACAGCCTCCCCCGGGGCATCGTTTTCCTGAGATTGGAGCCCCTGGCCGTTGATGCGCCCTCTCTCGGGGATGCCCTGGACGGCATGGTCTATTCTCTGGATTGGGGACATGCGGATGTCCGGCGGGCGCTCGAAGCGGTGCGCCTTGAGCAGGGCACGACCGAGCTCGACGATGCCGCCTTGTTCAAACACCTGATCGGCAGGGCCTGCCTGAATCCCGACGCGCTGGGGATCTCCTTGTCCACGGACGGCCCGAACCGTCGCCTCCTCTTGGAAATGAAGTATTCACCCTCGGGCGGACCGCGAGCCCAGGATATCGCCCGAGCCCTTTTGCCCGCCCTGGAATTTCCTGCCTTGGCCATGACTCGGGAAAGAGTGAAATTGAAGCGGCAGGGAGGTCTCTCCGCTTCCGGGGCATGAAACCCGGGCCGGCCTCTCGCATGTTTTTTTATTGAATGACATTCGGTCTGCAAATTGACATGCTCCCGCGATTCCGTTATAAAGGGGGGCATTCTTATGCGGTTTCGATGAGGACCGCCCGCGAAGGAGGAGAGAATGATCGATTTCACCCTGAGCGAAGAACAAAAAGCCTTGCAGGACATGGCTCGCGAATTCGCCCAGAAGGAAATGCGGCCCAATGCGGCCCGCTATGACAAAGGGCACGAGTTTCCCGAGCCGGTTATGAAGAAAGCCTTCGAAGCCGGTTTTCTGACATGCAGTATCCCCGTGGAATACGGGGGAAGCGGCCTGGGCGACCTGGATACGGCCATTATCAGCGAAGAGCTGGCTTCGGGATGCGCCGGCCTGTTCACGTCCATGATGGCCTGCTCCCTGGCGCTCACTCCGATCGCGCTGTTCGGAAACGATGCCCAAAAACAGAAATTTCTGGTTCCCTGCACCAAAAAAATGTCTTTGGCCGCTTTCGGCCTCACCGAGCGGGAAGCCGGGTCGGACGCCGGCAGCATAAAAACCAAAGCCCGAAAGGTCGGCGGGGAGTACATCCTCACCGGCTCAAAATGTTTCATCACCAACGGCGGGATCGCCGAGGTGTATGTCGTCTTTGCCAACACCAATCCGAACAAGGGCACCCGGGGTCTCAGCGCCATCGTCGTCCCCAAGGGAACGCCCGGCCTGGTCGTCGGCAAGGAAGAGGACAAGATGGGCCATCGAGCTTCCAACACGACCGAGATATTTTTTGAAGAGGCGAGGGTGCCCGTGGAGAATCTTCTGGGCAGGGAAGGCCTGGGTTTTATGATGGCCATGCGCACCCTGGATAAAACCCGGGCGTCCGTGGGCGCGGCGGCCGTGGGTGTGGCCGGGGCGGCCCTGGAATATGCTGTGGAGTACTCCAAGACCAGGCTCCAATTCGGCAAGCCCATCGCCCTTCTGCAGAGCACGGCCTTCAAGATCGCCCAAATGGCCATGGAGATCAACGCCGCCCGTCATCTGGTCTGGCACGCGGCCTGGCTGATGGACCACGGCCAGCCCTGCGGCAAGGAATCGGCCATGGCCAAATGCTTTGCCGCGGATGTGGCCATGCGCACCACGGTCGAAGCGCTCCAGATATTCGGAGGCTATGGCTACATGAAGGATTATCCCATGGAGAAGCTGATGAGGGACGCCAAGCTGCTCCAGATTTATGAGGGGACCAACGAGATACAGAGGCTGGTGATTTCCCGAGAGGTCATCGGCCCGATTAAATAAATTCGAAGCCGTCCGCGCCGCGCGAATATCGGGCCGGGCTGAAAAAACCGCAGTCAGCGGAACAGGATGTCGACCAGGTCCTGTTCTACGGACTTGACCGGGATTTCGATGATCCGGCCTTTTTCCTGTCCGTCCGCGGTTATGATGAAGGTCGGGATTCTCTGGATATCCTTCCCGCCGTAGAATTCCGGACGGGCCTCTTTCTGTTTTGGGATTCCGATGTAAGCGGCTATGAGCATGGGCGTGTCCGCCAAGTCCAGGACCTTGAAAAACTCGCTGACGTGTCTTTGGCTGTCCGGACACCACGTCCCCAGAAAGACTTCGATTTGGACCGGACGATCGAGGTGTTTGAGCTTGTCTATCGCTTCGGGGGCCGGAGCATAGGAGGCGACACCGGCCGACCATTCCGGATTGCCGAGAAGGATTTGTTCGCGAGTGATAGACCCTACCATCTCGGGTTGAACAGACGCGGCCTGGAGTACAGCGAATAAGCAAAGAGATGAAAATAAAGCAGCTTTTCTCATGGCCGTCTGACCGCTCGGGCGGGGCTGCCCGGGCGGGTTAATCTTCTTCGAAGTCTTCCGGAATCAGGGCCACGGTTTCCACGCCCGCGCCCTTGACCAGGTCGATCACTTCGATGACCCGGCTGTAGGGAACTCTGGCATCGGCCCGGATAAAAATGGTTTTGTCCTGCCGCGTTTGATACTCAGTCCGGAGGCGGTCCTGAACCAGGTTGAACTCATACTTTTCCCGGTTAATGAGAACGCTTCCGTCTTTCATCAAAGTGACGACAATCAAGCCCGAAATTTGATCGGTCTTGCCCGGGGGATTGGGGTCGGTCTCGGGAAGCCGGACATCGACACCTTTTTGAACCAGAGGCGTGATAACCATGAAAATGATAAGCAAAACAAGAAGAACGTCGCACAAGGGAACGACATTGGGTTCAGCTTTGGCCGACATATTTCCTCCTATTTCATGCGCACTTGCTCGGACAGCTATTGTAAGCTACCCTGCTTTGGTTGTCAATAAAATTGTCGGAATCGGACGGCGTGTAAAAAAAATAAAGGGATCAGACAATCACCAGCTTGTCCACAGCCCGGGGCCAGGTCATTTGAGAGATAAACCGATGAGCCTTGGCTCCGAGGTTTTCGGCTAAACCTTTGTCATCGGCCAGCCGGTCGAACGTTTGAGCCAAGTCCCGTGCCGTCGGCTCGACGACGAACCCGGTCTGGCCGTCCGAGACCAACTCGGCCGGGCCGCCGCTGTCCAGGGTGGTGACGACCGCTTTGCGCGAAGCGAAGGCCTCTCCTGTTACAAACCCATAATCCTCGTTCCTGGGGCAGAAAAACACCGCCAGGCACCGGCCATAGTGGGACAGGACGGTCGACTCATCGGCGGGTCCGAGAAGAACCACGCGGCGGCTGAGCCCGTATTCCTTGATTTTTTCGGCCAGGGCGCTTCTCTCCGGGCCGTCGCCGATGATGACCGCTTTGAGCCGTTTGTTCGTCACCAGCCGGAAGGCCTCAACCAATAAGTCCACCCGTTTCAATTGTTGCAGCCGGGAAACGGTGAAAATGAAATCGCCGTAGGAGTCGGTCCGGTAGGCGCGGTGCGGAGGCGGGGGATAAAGGATTTCCGAAGGGATCCGGCCCCAGCGCTTCAACCGATCCTGGACGGTCCGGGATTGAGCGTAGACCTTGGTCACGCTGTGCTTTAAAAGATGCGTGTCGAGGCGGTGGATCAGCATCCGCCGCAGGGTTTCCTTGATTCGGCCGCGGACGCCGAGCTGCGCCCGGAGCGTTTCCCACAGGTCGTAATATTCGCGCTGGCGATGGTTAAGCCAGCAGACATGGGCTTCGTGCTTCACGGCGTAGCTGGGGAATCGGAAGGAGATCACTTGATGGATGGGACGCCCCCAACCGTCCCGTCCGACATCGGTGAAGCGGTTGGCCAGGTAAGCCCTCAGCTGTCGGCCGAAGCGGTTCTGGGGCGTAGTGATCAGGTCGGCTTCATAGCCGCATTCCTGCAGGGCTTGGACGGTGTTGCGGGCGATGGTCATATGACCGCCCTCGACAAACGGGACATCCGAAGTGACGACGACGATTCTTGGGACTGACATTTGAATTATTCTCGGGGGGAATTTACACTCTCGGTTCGAAGTCTCGGTCTCGGGGACGGCCGAACCTCATCTCAGCGTATCGATCGCTTTTTTATTATCGCTCGTTTTAAAGACGAGCAGGGCGTTTCCCGACCCGACGGAAGACCCGAAACAGTATTCTATAGAGACGGCCGCGTTGCCCAGCAGGGCTCCGATCTCCGCTCCGGCACCGATCCGGTCGCCGATCTCGGCCGTTATCACCTTGTGAGGGGAGACCTTGTAGCCCAAGGCTTTAAGGGCTTTGGCCGCCTTGGCGTTGTCGGCGGTCAGGAGCAAGAAGTGTCCTTTGTTGCCCTCGGACCGGACGGAAATGGCCTTGAGGTTAACCCCGGCGTTGGCCAGAGTTCCCAGGACGCGGCCATAGATGCCCGGCTCGTCGGGGGTGAGGACATGCAACACTTCGTTGGTCTTAATATTATGCACAGCGGGCCTCCTGAGAGGCATTATTATATCAAAAGGCGGAGATCGAACTCAATGAAAAACATCGGTTATTGAAAGATGAGCCGAAGTCGATATAATGGGACGGTGCACAGCCGCTCATGAACCGCCGAATCAAGCTGGCCATCATCGACAACGCCGTCGATCACCGCCTCTACACTCCGGTCGAGCATTGGGCGCAGTACCTGCCCGTTCCCTGGGAGTCCTTTGAAGCCGGGGCGGGCCGGCTTCCGCGGTGGAATGAAGGATTCAGCCACTTCATTCTCACGGGCTCCGAGGCCTCGATCCTGGACCGGGAGGTCTGGGCCGAAGCCGAGGCGGAGTTTGTCCGGGAAGCCGTACGGCGCCAGGCGGCGATCTTGGCCAGTTGTTGGGGCCATCAACTTTTAGCTTACAGTCTGTTGGGTCCGGCGGGTGTGCGACGCTGCCGTAGGCCGGAGATCGGTTGGATTCCGGTGGATATTCACGCGCCGTCGGAGATTCTGGGCGGTCCTGGCCAAGCATTTTCTTTCTCGCTTCATTTCGATGAGGTGGCCGATACGGGCGGTCAATTCGAAGTCCTGGCCTCCAGCCCGATATGCCCTGTTCAAGCCATGGCCCTCAAAAACAGCCGTGTCTGGGGTTTTCAGATCCATCCGGAAATCAATATCAATTCCGCCCTGACCCTTCTGAAGAATTTGGCAGGCCTGAATCCCGCGACCGACCCCCTGTATTTGGCGGCCCTTCGATCCGAGCCGCGAGATTCCGGCCTGATTCGCACAATCGTCAAGTTTTTTCTGGATTCTTAGCCGGCCATGAAAACCGAAAAAATGCTATTTTTTCTCTTGACAAACATTCCTATTTATACTTTTATATACATATTGTATCGGTAGTTAATAATCTAGGCACACAAGAAGGAAGGAGATTATATGAAAAACAAAAAGCTGATTTTTGTCGTCATCGGACTACTGATCGCGCTTTCCGTCAACACCTGGGCGGAAACGAAAAAAATCGACCAGATGGGCCGATATCCTTTTGCCAGGGTCAAAGGCAAAGTCCCCACTCAAGATGTCATGAAGATGCTGGTGACGCGATACGCCTCCGACCTCAAGTACGGGTTTGAGCAAGCCGGCTATCCCGACCTCTATGAGCCGTTTCTGGCCCAGCTCAATGCCGCCAGCTTCACGGAAAAATCACTTCCGGTCGGCACGATTTTCCCTTGGATGCTCTTTCGCTCCAAGGGCAAAGTCCAGGTGATCAAGGATGTCGAATGGGCCGGCAAGGCGCCGTTGGATGTTTATTCCTTCACCGTCACCAAAGACTATAAGAATTACGAATTTGTTATGCCCCGGCCCTGCGGCAACGTCGCCCTGTTGAACGTCGTCGAGGCGATTCCCCCGGCGGTCTGCGACCTGAAAGTCAGCCCCGCCAAGGTCAACGTCAACGATGCGGTCAACATCGACATGAGCGGGTCCCAGTTCGCCACATCCATGGAAGTCGCTATCTACGACGGCGCGGGCTCGCTCGTCGCGACCGAAGCCCTGACTCCGGCCAACCCCAAATGGCAGACCAAATTCGACAAGCCGGGCGACTATACCTTGAAAGCCAAGGTCGCCAACCAGAGGGGAGACGTGACGGGCCCGGGCTGCGAGTTTAAGATTCACGTCAACCTTCCCCCGGTTTGCAAGCTGTCCATCACCTGCACCGACTGCAAGGACTTTGTGGGCAAGCCGATCGTTTTCGACGCCTCGGCCTCGAACGACCCCGACGGCCAGATCGTCAAAGCCAATTTCGAGGTGACGGATGCCAAGGGCGCGGTGATCGATTCCTTCATGGACACCGAAGCGCCCTTCACCTGGGAAAAGATCTTCGACGCGCCCGGTAACTACACCGTAACCGTCACCGTCTTCGACGACATGGGCGTTGCGGCCGGCGGCGCCGAACCATGCCGCATTCCGTTCGCGGTCACCCAGAAGAAGCTGTTCTTCCTGGCGGAGGGAGGCTTGGGGTTGCTGCGCGGAACGTACACCGGCGTGGTCTGGGCCAGGCTGGGAATCCTGTACAAGATCGTGCCCGATAGTCTCGACTTTATCCTGTCCTTCGGCCCGGGCATTCCGGTCACGGGGGCGCCCTGGACGATGTTCGTTATGGGCAATGCCCTGTTGAACGTCCATGCCGGCCCGGCCTTCGTGGCGGGCGGGCTGGGCTTCAGCACCAAGGATCAGGAGACGCGCAAGGGCGGCATCGACGCAGTCGGCCAGGTCGGCGTGGAGCTCTTCAAGGGGGCCAACTCTTCGGTCGGTTCGATCTTCGGAGAATTGCGCGCCCCGATAATCACCTCGGGACGTTCCTTCGACGAAAATCACAAACTGCTCTTGGGCTTTCGCTACATCTTCTGAGTCGGAGAGACAGCCGAGTTTTTTTCGCACTGAATTTTCAGGGCCAAGGCCGCGGGCCTTGGCCCTTTTTTTTCTCTAAGCGTTTCATCTTGTGAAGAGCGGTAAGGACATGCCTTCGGCAACAACCGGACCGAGGCGAATCGCCCTGATCGGCGCGGATGGGCAACTGGGCACCGACCTGCTCAAAACCCTGGCCGGGGAATCCGTGACCGCTCTCTATTATCCGGATTTCGACATCACCCGTTCCGACCCGACGCGGGCGCGGCTGGCTTCGATCAACCCCGAGGTGGTGATCAACACGGCCGCTTTTCACCGGGTCGACGAGTGCGAGGACAACCCGGAGCAGGCCTTGGCCGTCAACGCCCTGGCCGTTAGAAACCTGGCTCGCATGTGTCGCGACCTGGGCGCAAGCTTGGTCCATTTCAGCACCGACTATGTGTTCGACGGCCGAAAGGGGCGGCCGTATGTCGAGGAGGACGCCCCCCAGCCGCTCATGGTCTACGGCGTGAGCAAATTGGCCGGAGAATATCTTGTGCGCAACACTCTGGAACGCCATTTCTTGATCCGGACGTGCGGCTTGTACGGGGAAGCCGGCTGCAAGGAAAAGGGCGGCCACTTTGTGGACATGATCTTGAGGCGAGAGGAGCAGGGCCTGCCCCTGCGTGTGGTCGGCGACCAGCGCGTCACCCCGACCTCGACGGTCGAACTGGCCCGGGGCGTGGCCGAGCTGATCCGAACTGAACACTTCGGCCTCTATCATATGACCAACGAGGGGGAGTGCAGTTGGTATGAGTTCGCTCGGGAAGCGTTCGACCTGATCGGCAAAAAACCTCGGATCGAGGCCGTGGATTCATCGGCTTACGGCTCCAAAGCCCGCCGGCCCCTGTATTCCGTGCTGGAGAATAAAAAAGCAAAGGCCGTGGGGCTGCATCCCTTCTCTCATTGGAAAGACGCTTTGCGGGACTATCTCCGAAGGAAAGGCTATTCGGTCCGGGACTAGCGGCCGGCAGGTTCGCGCGGCTCTTCCCCGGGATCCCGTTCCAGACGGCTCGGCGCTCGGCCGGCAGGGGAATTCAGCGTGCCCGACGCTTATTCGTTGAGTTTCCCGAGCTTGGCCAGTTCTTCGTTGTAGTATTTACGGTAAAGAATTTCCCATTCCCGGCTGCCTTCTTCGATGGACTTCTTCTGGGATTGGATCTTATCCACGGCTTTTTTGTCCAGCAGGTCGTACAGTTTCATTTCTTCTTCGATGGACCGGACGACGATCAACCTGATTTCGTTGGGGTCATCGAGGAATTCGACCTGCTCGTTGCGGTTGAGGGCTTCCAGAATTTTCTTGGAGAGGTAATTGATCTTTTCGCGCGATAACCGACTGCTCACAGGACGATGTTCCTTTCTTTGGCCAGCTTTGTCTTGATCATGCGGAACATGGTTTGGTATTCGATGTTTTCTTTGCGAATCTTTTCCATGTGCTTGCTCAGGATTTCACGGACTTCCTGGTCAAGCTGGTCTTCTTTCTGGAATTCCTCGTTCAAGAGGTTGATGATCTCGTCTTGAAGCTTGTTCTTTTCCTCAATCAGAACCTTGTTATCTTTGTGCAAACTGCGGATGATGGTGAAGGCCAGGTGTTCGATCTGGTTCTTATTGAGCTTCATAACCTATCTAAAATACAACAACGTGTTCAAAAATTCAAGGATTGAATGAAAATCCCCATGTCCAATAAAATGGATTGATAAGACGGGTGAAAATGATGCTCGTCAACCCTGGAAAATTGGACAGCCGGGTTTAATCGAACAGAAGAAACGGCCGCCATACGCTCTTTATGACATCTTGATGAGCTAAGGCCACGAGACGTCCGTCTTGATTGAACAGCCTGACGGCATTCGAATCGGCCCAGGGGGACGACTCCCGGCTGAAGACAACGTCCGAGGGTGCCTCCAGCGGCTCATAGGGTACGGCTTGACCGGTTCGGGCCATCCGGACCTCGGACTCGTCGAGAATGGCCTTTGGATATGAGGTCAGCAAGTCCTCGACGGGGATTAGAAATCTATCGGCCTGACCGGCGGCGGCTAAATCCCTGACCCGGGCCAGAGTGAAGGCCTCTTCGACCTTGAACTGGCCCGAGCCCAGGCGTCGGAGTTGGGTCAGATGGCCCCCGCAGCCCAGGTCCCGGCCGAGGTCGTGGGCCAGCGACCGGATATAGGTCCCGGAAGAGCAGGAGACTTCGATATCCGCATCCGGCGGTTGATATCCGAGTAAAACAAAGCGATGAACAGTGACCGAGCTTGCGGTCCTGGGAGTCTCGTTTCCGGCCCGAGCCCTCTTGTACAACGGCTCTCCCTTGTACTTCTTGGCCGAGAAGGCCGGCGGCAGCTGTTGGATAGGACCTTCGTACTTTGACATCGCCCGGCGCAAGGCCGATTCCTGGGGCAGGTCGCCGCCTTCCGAAACCAAGGGTTTACCCTGGGCGTCATAGGTATCCGTGGCCACTCCCAGGCGGATCCTTCCTCGGTAGGTTTTATCCTCCCTGGAAAAAAAAGGAAAGAGCCGGGTGGCTTTGCCCAGGGCCGCCAGAAGCAGACCCGTGGCCATGGGGTCGAGCGTTCCGAAATGACCGATACGCGGCTCGGACAGGATGCGCCTCAATCCCAGGACGACATCATGAGACGTGCAATCGGGGGGTTTGTCGATGAGGACGAGACCGTTCATGGCCGGCAAAAAAAACTAGGATGTCTTGCGGCCGGGGCCGACGCCCTTGTTGAGGAGCCGCTCCACGGAGACCGGGATCGTGCGGACGAGCCGCTTGTAGTCGCCGACGGCGGTGAAGCCGGCGGCGTGGGCATGTCCTCCTCCTCCGAAGCGTTCGGCGATGGCTGCCGCGTGGGCCTTGCCCTTGGAACGGATGCTGACTCGGAAGGTGTGGCGAGCTTCCATTTCCTTGAAAAACAGAACGACTTCGACACCCTTGATCGAACGGGCCAGGGTGGTGATATCCTCCGTGTCGACTTCGTTATGATCGAAGGGCGCCAGGTTCCGGCGGAACATGCTGATGACGGCGATATTGCCCTTGGGATTCATCTGCAGGGAGGTCAAGACCTGACCCAACAGCTTGATCTTTTCCGGGGCGTAGTTGTTGAACAAGCGCTCGGAAACAACAATCGGATTCGCCCCGTGATCGATCAGTCGCGAGGAGGCCCGGAGGGCTTCGGCCGTCGTGTTGGAGAATTGGAATGAGCCCGTGTCGGACACGATGGCGCAATACAAATGGTTGGCCAGGCGGGGAGTCCAGCGCACCTTCAGCCGTTCGGCCAGGGTAAACACCATTTCGCCCACCGCCGCGGCTTTGGGGTCGACCCAGTTGATATCGCCGTAGAAGAAATTGGAATAGTGGTGGTCGATGTTGATCTGAAAATAACCGTCCACATTGTCCTGACCCGAACGGCTGACGTCCGCGCATTCCAGGAGGATCAAGCCGTCATACTTGTCCGGAGGGATCTGACCGACTCGGACCAAGCGGTTGTCGGGGAGGAGACTGAGGGGGAAGGGAGTTTTATCGGTGTTGATGATGTCTGCCGTCTTGCCCATCTGCTTCAGAATCAGGGCCAGGGCCAGCCCGGTGCAGATCGAATCGCCGTCGGGCCTCAGATGGGAGGTGATGGCCCAGCGCCGGACGGCCGCGATCTTTCGGCCGATGGCTTCAATCGGGTCGTTGCTCATAGTTCTTCTTGGTACGAAGGATCAAATCGTCAATCCTGGCCTCGTATTCCGGAATCGGGTCCAGGATAAAAAATAGCTCGGGATTATACTTTAAATTGACGGTCGAGGCAAGGATTTTTCGGAAATGGCCGGCCCGCTGCCGGATCGATTCCAGGATGTGGTCCGGGTCATCAGAACCCATGACGGTTAAATAAACCGTGGCTGACTTCAAGTCCGCCGGCATTTCAACTCGGGTGACGGTGATCAAGCACTTGAACAGGCGCTGGATGTCCTGGATGAAGACCCGACTCATCTCGTCCTGAATCCGGCCGGCCACGCGCTTCTGACGTCGGCCCGGGTCTGAGCCTGTCATGGCTGTCCTCCTCGTCCAGTTCCGGGTCCTAAAGGAACTGGATGTCCGCGGCCAGCACCTGGCCGTCGATCGTCTGTTCGACTTCGGCCCGGATGCGGTTCAAGGTGCTGTCCACGATGGTCCGGTCATTGCTGATGGTCACCAGGCCGATCCGGGCTCTTTGCCACTTGTCCTGAAAGTCCAGTTCGGCCAGGGCGATGTTGTGCTTCGGCCGGATCCGGTCTTTAATCCGGTTGAGGGAGTGCCGCTTGTCCTTCAGCGACCGGGCCTGCGGGAAATGCATGTCCAGCACCAAAAGCCCTATGACCATGGTTAGAGTCCGGGGCCGCGATTCAGGTCGGCCTGACCTTTTCGATGAGGTAGGCTTCCAGGAGATCTCCTTCCTGGAATTCCTTGAACTTTTCCAGGGCAATGCCGCATTCCAGGTCTTTCTTGACCTCAGCGGCATTATCCTTCAAACGCTTCAAGGAAGCCATGCGGCCTTTGTAAATGATCTCCTTGTTGCGGACGACCCGGATCTCGGCGTTGCGGCTGATCTTCCCATCCGTAACCAAGCAGCCGGCGATCTGGCCGATCTTGGATATCTTAAACACTTTGCGGACTTCGGCCCGGCCCAGGTAAGTCTCCTTGGCCGTGGGCTCGAGCATACCCAGCATGGCCTTCTTCAAGTCGTCGGTCAACTGGTAAATGATGCGGTACAACCGGATATCCACGCTTTCCCTGCGGGCCACATCCATGGTCGCCGCCCCCGCTTTGGTGTTGTAGCCGATGATGACGGCGTTTGAGGCCGAGGCCAGGAGCACATCGTTGTCGGTGATCTGGCCCGTGGCGGCATGGATGATCACGATTTTGACCTTGTCCGTGCTGAGGGAGGGGAGAAGCTCGCGCAGGACCTCGACCGAGCCCTGAACGTCGGCCTTGAGCACGACGCGCAGTTCCTTGACTGCGCCCTCTTCGAGCCTCTTGAAAAGATCGTCCAGGGTGACATGGGAGGAGCGCTCGGGCTCTTCTTTTTTCAGGCGACCGATTCGAAGCTGGACGACCCGGCGCGCCTCCTCCTGGCCGGAGACAACCTGGAAAATTTCGCCGGCCTGGGGGACGTCATCGAACCCCAAAATCTCCACGGGCATGGATAGCTCGGTTATTTTCAGGGGGGTTGAGTTCTCGTCGAACATGGCCCTCACCTTGCCGGGAATAGTCCCGGCGATGAAGGCCTCGCCCTGATGCAGCGTGCCCTGCCGGATGATGACCGTGGCCAGGGGGCCTTTCTTGGCGTCCAATCTGGCTTCGACGATGACGCCCTGAGCCGGAACCTTGGGGTTGCCCTTGATCTCGGCCATATCGGCCACGAGGACGATCATTTCCAGCAGCTCCTTGATGTTTTTCTTTTCTTTAGCCGAGACTTCGACGCTGACCGTTTGGCCGCCCCAATCCTCGACCAGGAGTCCCTCCTTGGACAACTGCTGCTTGATCCGCTCGACGTTGGCCTCGGGCTTGTCGATTTTATTGATGGCGGTGATGATGGGCACTCCGGCGGCCCTGGCGTGATTGATGGCTTCCTTGGTCTGGGGCATGAGTCCTTCATCGGCCGCCACCACCAGGACGACGATGTCCGTGATTTTGGCCCCGCGGGCCCGGAGCTGGGTGAAGGCTTCGTGGCCCGGCGTGTCGATGAAGGTGATGGACCGGTTGCCGAATTTGGCCCGGTAGGCTCCGATGTGCTGGGTGATGCCGCCCGATTCTTTGTCCACCAGGTTTGAGGCGCGGATGGCGTCCAGGAGAGTGGTCTTGCCGTGGTCGACATGACCCATGATGGTCACCACCGGCGGCCGAACGACCTTGTCGGCGGGCCGGCTGTCCGCGTCGCGGCGGGCGGCCTGTTCCAGGCTGATCATTTCGATCTCCAGGCCCAGGTCTTTGGACAGGCGTCCGGCTAGGGCTTCATCGACGATATCGCTGGAGCTCAGGGAATAGCCCTTGGCCGCCAGCTTTTCGAGCACGGCGCGGGGCGCGACTTTGAGCGCGTCACACAGGGTCCGGACATCCGCTCCCTCGGTCAGGGTCACTTTAGCCGGGAACTTGGGCGTCGCCTCTTTGACCGGTTTCTTGGGGCCGGCGTCTTTAGGTTTTGTTGGCATGGGTGCACTCATCTTTCTTGGGTCTCGATCAGCCGGAGCGCTGCTTGACCAAAATCTTCCAACCGACCAGCTTGGAGGCCAGCCTGACGTTGATTCCTTTTTTGCCGATAGCCAGCTTCATCTGGTCGTCGGCCACGACGGCCTCCAGGACCTTGAATTCGTTATCGGCCACGTTCACCTCATCCACCCGGGCCGGGTTGAGAGCCGATTTGGCAAAGGCTGTCGGGTTCGACGACCATTCAACGATATCGATCTTTTCGCCGTGGAGCTCCTGACTGATGGCCAGGATCCGACTGCCCTTGGGGCCGATGCAGGCCCCTACCGGGTCGATGTCCCGTTCCCGGCTCAGGACGGCGACCTTAGACCGCTCTCCGGGCTCCCGGACGATCCCCTTGATCTCGATGAGGTTGTTGACGATTTCCGGGATCTCGAGCTCGAGCAACCGTCCTAGGAAGCGGGAGCTCGACCGGGAGACGACGATGAGCGATCCCCGGGGGCCGCGTTGAACCTGGATAATGACGGCCTTGACCCGATCGCCGCGGCTGAACTCATCAAGGGGCAGCTTTTCTCGGACCGGAAAACTGACCTCGGTTTTATTCACTTCCAGGACCAGGACGTCGGTCTCCACCCGCCGGACGATGCCGGTGACGATTTCTCCCAGCCGGGGCGCGAATTCACCATAAATCTTTTCCTGTTCGGCATCCCGCACTTTCTGGAAAATGACCTGCTTGGCCGCCTGGGCGGCGATGCGGCCCAGGGTATCGGACGGCAAGTCGATGACCAGGTCTTGACCCAGGCTGGCCATGGGGTCAATGTTCCGGGCTTCTTCCAGCGAGATTTCGGTGTCCGTGCGGGCCGGGTCGTCCACGACTTTCTTAACGGCATAAACCCGGAGCTCCCCCTTTTCCGGGGCGAAGTCGATTTCCACCTTTTCGTTGTGGGTGAAGTGCTTGGCCGCGGCGACGCGCAGGGATTCTTCAACCGCCCTGACGATGATGGCAGGCTCCACCCCTCGCTCTTTGCTGAGCTGGAGAATAGTATTCCAGACGTTGATTTTCACCCTGCTGCCTCAGCGACTGAGTAGGCAAAGCCCTCAAATGAACGAGAATTATATCCGAAACCCGGGGGAAGTGCAATCGTCGGCGGCGGGTGTGCAGGCCTCGATGATTCACTCTAGGCGGACGTCTCCCCGCGCGTGTATGCACGGGAGGGGAAGCCGGTCAGCGCACCCGGGCTTTGCTTGGCATCGCCTCTTCGACTGAATGGAATTCCTTGGTACCGGTGCGCTTGGAATACCAGATGGCCGCAATACAGGCAGCCAGGGCAAAGGCCACCACGGCCACCAGCCCGATCGTAGCCCTTTTGTACTGGATGATGATGGGCGCGGCCAGCACAGAGACCAAGTTGATGACTTTAATCATGGGGTTGAGAGCCGGCCCGGCCGTATCCTTGAGCGGGTCGCCCACCGTATCGCCGACAACGGCCGCCTTGTGGCTGCTGGAACCCTTGCCTCCGTAGAGCCCGTCCTCGATGGTCTTTTTAGCGTTGTCCCAGGCGCCGCCCGCATTGGCCATGAATACGGCCAGGAGTTGGCCGGAGAGGATAACCCCGGCCAGGAATCCGCCCAGGGCTTCGACTTGGAAGACGAGGCCGATGATGAGCGGGGTCAGGATGGCCAGGAGGGCCAGGCCGATCAGCTCTTTTTGCGCGGCCACCGTGCAGATTTCCACGGCCTTCTTGTAGTCCGGCTTGACTCTGCCCTGCATCAGGCCGGGGATTTTAAACTGGCGACGAACCTCCAGGACGATGAGCGCCGCGGCCCGGCTCACGGCGTTTATGGTCAGAGAGGAAAAGAGCCAGGGCACGGCTCCGCCGATGAGCAGGCCGATCAGCACCATGGGGACGGAGATCCGAATCCCGGTGTTCAGCAGCTGCTCGGCGGCGGGCACGTTCATCTGAGCCTGAACCTTGGTCACATCCGTGAGGAAGCTGCCGAACAGCGAGACGGCGGCCACCACGGCCGAGCCGATGGCCACGCCCTTGGTGATGGCCTTAGTGGTGTTGCCCACGGCGTCCAGGTCGGCCATGATCTTGCGGGCTTTCTTGTCCAGCTTGGCCATCTCGCCGATGCCGTTGGCGTTATCCGAGATGGGGCCGAAAGAATCCATGGCCACGTTGTTCCCGGTCAGAGTCAGCATCCCGATGCCGGTCATGGCCACTCCGTAGAGGACGAAGGCCACGGGTTGACCCGCATAGATCAGGACGGCCGAAAATATCGTGGCGGCGATGACCAGAATGGACCAGACCGTGGATTCCATGCCGACCGACAGCCCGGATAGGATGGTCGTGGCCGCGCCCGTTCGCGAAGAGGCGGCAATCTCCTTGACCGGGGCATGGGCCGTGTGGGTGAAATACTTGGTCAGCTCGTCGATGGCCACAGCCAGGATGATGCCCGCGGCCACGGAGAAGAACGCCCGCCATTCATGCATGTAGAAGTGGGCCAGAATGGCGAAGGCTCCCAGGCAAATGAGGGCCGAGGTGTAGAACCCGCGGTTGATGGCGGTCATGGCGTTGTCGGCCTGCTCGCCCTTGGGGCTGCCTTTGACCTGATAGGTCCCGATGATGGAGGAAAAAACGCCGATGCCGCGCACGAGCAGGGGAAAGATGATCCATTTGATCTGGCCCGTGATCTGGACCAGGGTCAGCCCCAGGATCAAGCCCGAGACGATGGTCACTTCGTAGCTCTCGAAAATATCGGCGGCCATGCCGGCGCAATCGCCCACGTTGTCGCCTACCAGGTCGGCCACCACGGCCGCGTTCCGAGGGTCGTCCTCGGGGATGGACGCTTCAACCTTGCCCACCAGGTCGGCCCCGACATCCGCGGCCTTGGTGAAAATTCCGCCGCCGACTCTCATGAACAGAGCCAGGAGGGTTCCGCCGAACCCGAAACCGAGCAGGGCGTCGGGCGCGGCTTTCTGAAAAACCATGAAGATGACCGTGCCGCCCAGGAGTCCCAGGCCGTCGGTCAGCATGCCGGTGATGGTGCCCGCCCGGTAGGCGATCTTAAGGGATTTATCGAAGCTGCTGCGCGCCGCCGAGGCAACCCGAACGTTAGCCTGGACGGCCATCCGCATTCCGAACTGGCCGACCAT
>Ga0315297_10000386_pt1 | contig 25406 bp, 28 predicted proteins | sample YL17G15_0_MG_FD_203628 | JGI IMG/M metagenome (GOLD analysis project Ga0315297, IMG submission 203628) | Sediment microbial communities from Yellowstone Lake, YNP, Wyoming, USA - YL17G15_0 | ecosystem: Environmental > Aquatic > Freshwater > Lake > Sediment | place: USA: Wyoming | collected... | reverse complement strand
TAATGGTGTTTTTTTGTGTCTGTAGATTGGGCTTCCTTGGTTTGTGTTTTTCTGGTCTTTTGTTTCTACAAATGTGTAATCTGCTAGTTGGTATAGGTCTGCTACTTCTTCTGGTCTTATTCCTAGCTCTTCTGCTATCTGTCTTGAGTATGTGTCTGCGATTAGCTCTTCTTCTGCTGTGATTGCTTGGTGGATTGTTGTTTTTCTTAGAAGTGCATTTTCTACTTCTTTTGGTATCTTATCAACTATCTGGCTTATGTTTGGCCATTTGTTTCCCATTATAGAATTGTATTTTTCTGCTTTTTCTCTTGTGATCTGGTGTGTTTCTAGATATTTTTTTATCATGCTTTCTGTTAGTGGTCCTGTTAGTCCTACTACTTCTTCTGGCAACTCTATTACTGGTATGATTATGTTTAGCTCTATATCTACTTGTTTTGCTTTCTCTAGTGTTTGCCTGAAATCTTCAAAGCTAGACTGTACTGTCTGCTCTAGCCAGCCCATCTTATTCCCCCGTTATCCTCTAGCTCTCAGGTATTTGAAGTATATAAACCTTTCGCTTTTTAACTACTGTGTAGTAAGTAATATTTCGTTGTTAATTCAGTAACCTTAATAAACCTTTATTTCTTCGTTTTATCCATGATTCCTTGGACTAAGAAGTATCAACCTGAACGGATTTCTGATGTTGAAGACCAGAGTTCTGCTTTAGATGTTATGAAAGGTTTTGTTGAGAATTATAAGAAGCAGAAGAAGAAGGCTTTGATTATTTATGGTCCTTCTGGTAATGGCAAAACTTCCTCAGTTCATGCTTTGGCTAAAGAACTTAATCTTGAGATTATTGAGGTTAATGCTTCTGATTTCAGGAATGAGTCTGGTGTTAACTCTACTGTTGGCCAGGCTTCTTTGCAGATGAGTTTGTTTTCTAAGAGTAAGATTATTCTTTTTGATGAGATTGATGGTCTTTCTGGTAAAGAGGATCGTGGTGGTGTTAGTGCTATTGTTGATGTTATTTCTAAGAGTGCTTTTCCTATTATCTTAACTTCTAATAATCCTTATGATAACAAGTTTTCTTCTTTAAGGAATAAATGTGAATTAGTTGAGTTCAAGACTTTGCCTTACACTTCTGTGTTGAAAGTTTTGGAAAAGATTTGCAAGAAGGAAAGTATCAAGTTTGATGAGTCTGCTTTGAAATCTATTGCTCGTCGTAGTGGTGGTGATCTTCGTGGTGCTATAACTGATTTACAGACTCTTGTTCATTTTTCTAAAGATCTTTCTATGGAGTCTTTGGATGATTTGGGTGATAGGGAGCGTACTAATTCTATGTTTGATGCTTTGTCTAGGGTTTTCAAGACTACTGATGTTAAGGTTGCTTTGCCTGCTTTTGATAGTGTTGATGAGGATATTGATAAGATTTTTTTGTGGATTGATGAGAATCTTCCTTTGGAGTACAAGAAGCCTGCTGATTTAGTTCGTGCTTATGATGCTTTGTCTAAGGCTGATGTTTTCAAGGGTAGGATTCGTCGTTGGCAGCACTGGCGTTTTCTTGTGTACTCTAATGATTTGTTGACTGCTGGTATTGCTTGTGCTAAGGATGAGAAGTATAAGGAGTTTGTTACTTACAAACCTACTGGTAGGATTTTGAAGCTTTGGTGGGCTAAGCAGAAAAATATGAAGAAGAAGTCTATCTGCAAAAAGATTGGTGAAGCAACACACACATCACCAAAGAGAGCTATGCAGGACATCTTTCCTTATGTCAGGCATATCTTCAAGCATGATTCTGTTAATGCTAACATTTTGGCTGAGCATTTGGATCTTGATGCTGAAGAAGTTGCTTGGCTTAAAAAATAGTAAACCATTTAAATAGTGAGTTCTAACATTTAGTTATGGCTTTGTCTATTGAGGAGATGGCTTTGTTTTGTAAGAGGAAGGGTTTGATTTTTCCTAATTCTGAGATTTATAATGGTATGAGTGGTTTTTATGATTATGGTCCTTTGGGTGTTGAGATCAAGAATTCTATCAAGCAGAGTTGGTGGAAGAGTTTTGTTCAGCAGAGGGATGATGTTGTTGGTATTGATGGTACTATTATTTCTAGTCCTCAGGTTTGGGTTGCTTCTGGTCATGTTGGTTGTTTTGCTGATGTGATGGTTGAGTGTACTAAGTGTAAAGCTAGAGTCAGGGGTGATCATCTTATTGAGGAATCTTTGAAAATTAAAGGTGAGGGTTTGAAGGCTGAGGATATTGATAAGTTGGTTTCTGAGAATAATATTAAGTGTCCTTCTTGTAAGGGTGATTTTGGTAAGGCTGATAGTTTTAATTTGATGTTTCAGACTTTTGTTGGTCCTAATCAGAATAAGGAGAGCATTGCTTATCTTCGTCCTGAGACTGCTCAGTTGATTTTTGCTGATTTCAAGTCTGTTTGTGATACTTGCAGGGTTAAGCTTCCTTTTGGTATTGCTCAGGTTGGTAAGGCTTTTAGGAATGAAATATCTCCTAGAGATTTCTTGTTCAGGACTCGTGAGTTTGAGCAGATGGAGATAGAGTTTTTCATCCATCCTAATGATAAGAGTTGTAGGTTGTTGGATAAGAAAGCTTTGAGGTTCAAGTTTAATGTCTTGACTTCTAAAGATCAGTCTAAGAATAATTCTCATTCTGTCATGTCTGTTAAGAATATGCTTGCTAAGAAGTTGTTTTCTGAATGGCATGCTTACTGGCTTGTGCAGTTGTATTCTTGGTTTATTGGTTTGGGTGTTAAGCCTGAGAATTTACGGTTGAGAGAGCATTTGAAGGATGAGCTTGCTCATTATTCTAGTGCTTGTTTTGATATTGAGTACAATTTTCCTTTTGGTTGGAAGGAGATCCATGGTTGTGCTGATAGGGGTAATTTTGATTTGACTCAGCACAAGAAGTGTTCTGGTAGGAATTTGGAGATCTTTGATGAAGCTACTAAGAGTAAGGTTTTGCCTTGCGTGATTGAGCCTTCTCAGGGTGTTGATAGGGCTTTTCTTGCTTTCTTGTTTGATGCTTATGTTGATGATAAGGAGAGAGGTAATGTTTTGCTGAAATTGCATCCTTTGCTTGCTCCTGTTAAGGTTGCGGTTTTTCCTCTTGTTAATAAGGAGGGTTTGCCTGAGTTGTCTAAGAAGGTTGTTGATGGTTTGAGGAAGGATTTTGTTGTTGCTTATGACCAGTCTGGTAGTGTTGGTCGCAGGTATGCTAGGAATGATGAGATTGGTACTCCTTATTGTGTTACTGTTGATTTTGATTCTTTGAAGGATTCTTCTGTGACTGTTAGGGATAGGGATACTACTAAGCAGGTCAGGGTTAAGATTAAGAGTTTGTCTAAGATTATTGGTAAGTTGCTTTCTGGTAAGGGTAAGTTTGAAAAATGTGGTAAAGTTGTTGAGAAGGTTGTTTCTGAAGCTCCTAGCGAGGATGTTAAGGAGCAGCAATAGTTTTATATAGTTAAACCGCTTTCTGAATATAAGAAATTTGGTATTTTAGGAAATAACTAAATTTCTGATTGTAAGAATTACTGAGAATCAGAAAAATGAATCCGAAGATTGTTCAGTGTGATAAGAGGGGCCAAGTTGTTATTCCTAAGAATGTTAGGGATATCTTGAAGCTTGGTGAGAATTCTGCTTTCTGGATTATTGTTAAGAATGGCGAGATTGTTTTGAAGCCTATTGAGGAGCCTAAATTAAAATGAGCTTTTTGTCTAGGAATTGGTTGTTGGTCTTTGTTTTGCTTATTTTGGCTCCTGTTTTGTTTTTCTCTTTTGCTAAAACTTTTGGTTCTGTTACTGGTGCTGTTGTTTATGCTGAGGATGTTAAGCCTGAAGTTGAGCAGTTGGTTATGGGTCATCCTTTGACTCGTCTTGCTGCTGCTGGTTCTAAGGTTTGTATATTGATTGATGAAGGTTCTGATTCTTTGTCTTTTGCTGTTAGGAAGAATGCTAAGGATGACTTTAATGTTTCTGAGTCTTTGGATAAGTTTTGTGATGGTTATCTGAATGAGGATTTTATTTTGGAGTATGTTAGCTATTCTGCTTTTAAGAAGGAAGTTAAGGATAATTCTTGTGATTCTTTCAAGGCTGGTTGGAAGGGTGATAGTTATTATTTCTTGATCTCTAAACAGGTCAAGAAGGGTGGGGATATTGTTTGTGATGATTATTTTAGCAATACTTATTGTGGTGCTATAAATTTTTGTTATACTCCTGATGAGATTAGTTCTTACAAGCTTGATTGTTGTGCTGATTATTCTCCTTCTGATGAGGAGGCTGCTGTTTTTGAGGAGCTTGCTGTTGAGGGTATTTCTAAAGGTTCTACTGTTGATATGAGGGATAAGAAGGTTGATACGCCTTCTGTTTCTGAGAGTCCTGCTGAGAGTTCTCTTCTTGATTTTGATCTTCTTACTTGGGTTCTTTTACCTATTGTTATTGTTGTTTTGGTGATTTTTGTTGTTTTGTTAAAGGGTGGTGTTCTTGTTAAGAAGCCTGTTGTTAATCCTCAGATTGTTCAGTTGCAGGGTTATGTTGTTAATACTGTCAGGATGGGTTATAATCCTAACCAGGTTTATTCTCATCTTTTGCAGCAGGGTTGGCCTAAGGATATTGTGGACCACGTCTTCCAAAACATTTATAAATTAAAGTAAGTTTTTCGGTTTTTATGAATATTAAGGAGTTAACTGCTAGGATGGGTAAGGTTGAGCTAGTTGCTACTGTGATTGATAAGGGTGAGGCTAGGGAGTTTAGCAAGTTTGGCAAGTCTGGTAAGGTCTGTAATGCTAAGGTCAAGGATGATTCTGGTAGTGTTACTCTTTCTTTGTGGAATGAGCAGGTTGATTTAGTTCATGTTGGTGATACAATTAAGATCTCGAATGGTTATGTTGGCGAGTGGCAGGGCGAACTTCAGTTAAGCACTGGTAAGTTTGGTACTTTGGAAGTTGTTTCCAGTAAAGGTGTGACTTCTGATGAGGAGACTGAAGCTGATCTTTTGAAGGGTAAGACTAGTGATGAGGGTGAGAAGGTCTTGACTGAGGATGAGGCTGAAGAGGAAGAATTGTCTGAATTGCCTATTGATGATGAAGAGAGTGTTGAGTAAATAGTTTTTGAGTGTTGGGGATGTAGCTCAGACTGGGAGAGCACACGGCTGAAGTGTTTTTTAAAAACGTTGAAACCGTGGGGTCGTGGGTTCAAATCCCGCCATCCCCACTCATGATTTCTTAAGGATTGTTTCTTTGTAGTTAAAATACCAAAACATTTATATACTATAACGAGTTATATAGTTACTATGGCAACAACAATTCAGGTTAGTGGACAATTGCTTGAGACATTAAAGAAGAAAAAGCAGTATGATAGAGAGAGTTATGAAGAAGTGATTTGGAATTTGGTAGAAGATACTATGGAACTGAATGAAGAGACAAAAAAAGATATTGAACAGGCTAGAGCAGATATCAAAGCTGGAAAATTTTATACTCATGAACAGGTTAGAAAGAAATTGGGGTTGTAGATGTACGAGTTAATCTATTCTCCTTCTGCATTAAAACAACTAGAGAAACTTAATAAAGAGATTAAAGAGAGAGTTATAGCTGCTTTAGAACGATTGAGGATCAGACCTGAATCTTGTGATATTAAGAAGCTTGTTGGGATAAGTGGGTACAGGTTCAGGGTTGGGGATTACAGGGTTATTTTTGATATGGAAAAGGATAAGTTGATTATTCTTGTTCTTCAGATTGGTCATAGGAAGAATATTTATAAGATTGTTTAATATGGATGAGGTGTTAAAATGGGTATTTTAAATTGGGCGAATTCTAGGATTAAGAAGTTGAACTGGTTGGATCTGGGTTGTATAAAGCTTGCTTGTATTGTTATTGGTGTTTTGCTTGCTGTGTTGATTCCTTCTCTTGTTAAGGTCAATGTTTGGTTACTTGTTGCGGTTGCTGTGATATTGGCAATTAAGCCTGCGGTTAAGGTTTTTAGGAAATAAGCAAGCTTCGAAGAGATTAGGATTGACTCATTTTTCGTATTCTGTTGGTGACGTCATTTTTTGGGTTAGTTTTATTAATTGGTTTTGTTTTACACCTTTTATGGTTGTTAAGTTTGGTGAGGAAGTTATTGGTAAGTATCATGTTTTGAGTTTGTATGGTGACATGCTTGGTAGTGTTAGTAATAGTTCTACTATTAACAGTTCTGTTTCTGAGTTGATTCGTAAGGGTGGTAAGGATATTGTTTTTGACGTTTCTAGGCTTTCTAGTCCTTCGTCTGATCTTGTGGGTATAATTGCTAGCACTTACAAGAGGGTTGTTAAGGATGGTGGTAGTGTTGGTGTGGTTTATCATGCTCCTTGTAGTACTGATATCTTTAATGTGTGTGGCGTGTACGAGTTTGCTAAGCATTATGCTAGTTTAGAGGTTCTTAGGAATGAGGCTCGTAGAAGACGATAAAAGATAATGGTTCAAGTCATAGCATACTCGCTTATGATTTCTTGAAAAAAATTTATAAACTTGCTATTGTTAACTATGTAAAAAAGAGTTCTGATAGGTTATTTTTTGAGGGGGTTGAGTTTTACGAGAGATGTACTTTTTGGTGATGATGGTAGAAAAGTATTTGCTTGCGAAAAGTGTCTTAATATTCATGCTGAGGACTCGGATAGTTATGATGAGACTAAACATTATGAGACTTTGGGGTCTTTGGCTGAGGAATTTTTTAGGATATTTTGCCGTCAGAACGATATCGCTTATGCTAGTACTAAAAGTATTGATGAGTGTTTTAATAAGGTTAGTTATGGTTCTGTTATTTTTGATTATGGTCTGAGTCATAATATTATTAAACTTCCAGGTGAGATTGCTGAAGAGGTCAGAAGATTTTCCAGACCTTCCTTTGTTGATCCTTATAATAATTCTTACACTATTGATTACTTGACTCTTCAGTTAAAGGGTGCTAAGAGGAAAGCTTGGGAGTTTGATAATAAGGTTGATAATTATACTTGGGTTGAGGTTAAGTCTAGGACTCAGAAGCTTTCTAAGAATCAGGAAGCTTTTTTTGGGACTAAGACATTGATTGATAAGGTCGTGTTTAGGGCTGCTTATGTTAGTGTTGGGAGTTCATCTTGGATTATGAATCCTGACCTTAAAAGTGAGGAGTATCGAGAGCATCTTAAGGATGTGATAGAATTACAGCGTGAGATGGACAGGACCACTCCTAGACGGCTTCGGAAAGAATGGGGTTGAAGTCATTGATGTTTCATTCTTTCGTGTAGTTTTTCTAGCAGTTCTTGTACTACTTCTGTTAGGACGAATTGTCCTTCTTTTTTGTGTTGTTTCCATCCTTTGTCTAGTGCTTGGTCGAATCCTGTTATTTTTGTTATTCCTTTTTTTCTTGCTTCTTGTAAGATTAGTTGTTTGTTTGTTTCGAATTGGTATAGGTCTATTGCTTCTATTCCTAGTTTTTCGTTTATTGCTTTTACGTCTTCTTTTCCTTTTACTGTCGCGAATGCTATGTCTTTTATTATTAGTTTTTCTGTTAGTATTCTCCATTCTTGTTCCCATGTGTAGTCGTATCTTGAGTATTCGTAGTATGTTCCGTCTATTCCTTCGTGTGGTAGTCTTTGTGTTCTTTTTAGGTCTATGAATGGTTTTTGTTCTTCTGTGAATGTTGTTCTTTGTATTTCTTGTTTTGTCAGGTATAATACTGGTCTTGCTTGTTCTTGTGATGTTCTTAATAGTGCTATTCCGTAGTGTGATCTGTGTTGTATGAACTGTTCTAGCTCTCCCAGGTCTGCTATTGATAACGAGACTGATTTTGGGAGTTGGTGTGTTGTGTGAAAGTATCCTTTGCCGTTATTACCTTGTATCTCTCTAGCTTTTAGTATTGAACAGAATCTTTGCACTGCATTCATGCTTGCATACCTATCTTCACTACTTAAAGCTCTGTCTCTTGGAAAATGATAAAAGTATTGTTCCCCCATACAAGAAAGGTGGTAAGACAAACAGGTTTTTATAGGTTTAGGAAGAATCTTTTGTGATTATCTGTTTTTGTATAGTATGTATAGGCCGTATATTAGTGCTGCGATTGATGCTAGTATTAGTGTGATGTTTACTAGGTTTACCCAATCGCAATAGTTTGCGAACGTGCCTAGGAAGGAATTGCAGATGGTTGTCATGCCATCTATGCTTTTGTATTGTCCTGTCCAGACTTTGTTGAATGGAATATATCTTAGCACGAATGCTATTATTGCCAGGATTATGAACAGGATTGCTTTCTCATTCTGTTTCTTATGTTTTGACATAATCATGGAATAACATCCTGAGATATTTAAAGGTTGTGACAGATTCAGACAAAACCTTTTTCATAATTAGGTTTTTGGTTAGGCAAGGTTTTTTATACACTGATTCTTTTATTGTTTTTTTATGAGGGTTGATAATTGTCCTAAGAAGTTATTCATTTGTAGTCAGCAGTGTCCGTTATATCCTTGTTGGGCTTTTGAGGAGCAGACTGAAAAGGCTAGTAAGAAGTCTTTTGATGGTTGGGAATAATAGTTTTATACTTTCCATGAACCGCTTTCTTTGTCTCTTGAGAGTATGTTGCATTCAATTTTTTGTTTGACTAGTGTTTCAAATGTTTGTTTGGCTATTTGTGGGGTGTTGTTGTTGCCTGATAAGTGTCCTAATAAGGCTGTGTTGAGTGTTTTTCCAAAGTTGTTGATGAACGTACTTGCTTGTGTATTGCTTAAGTGTCCGTTGTCTGATATTATTCTTTTTTTTAGAAATGCTGGGTATGATCCGTTCATGAGCATGTCTATGTCGTGATTGGATTCTATAACTGCTGCTTTTAATCTTTTCATGGCTGTTTCCATTTCTTTGGTTGCTATGCCTGTGTCTGTAAATATGCCGAACTTTCCTATCCTGAACCCGCATGATGGTATATCGTGGGATGTTGTTACTGGTTCAATTTTTAGATTGCCTATTTTGAAGGGTGTGTTATTGAAGTATTTTATTTGTATCTTGCCTAAGTTCGTGTTTTGGTGCACTATTTTGGTCATGTATGCTGGTATATTGTATTTTCTTGATAGTATTCCAACTCCTCTGTAATGGTCTGAGTGAGCATGTGTTAGTACTATGCCGTTTATGTTTTCTAAGCTTTTGCCTAGCTTGTTCATTCTGTGCTCTATTTCTTTGCCTGACAATCCTGCATCTATGAGTACTGATGTGTTCTTGTTTTCTACAAGACAACAGTTTCCATTACTCCCAGACGCTATCACGCACACTTCCATAAAACACAAAACAGAGCACAAAACCAGTATAAAAAAGTATTGGAAACGAATCTGGTGAAGTGATTAAAATATTATTTATTGAATACTTAAGAATTTCTGAAAAACTAAACATTGCCAAAAGTTATGATCATTCAGTGATCGCAAAGATCTAAATACTATGATCTGTCACATAGTGATATGGATCATGAAACGTACCAGTTTAGAAATTCTGATGTAATATTAGATAGTAAAAAGGATATTAAAAAAGAGATATTTGAGATTATAAACAAAATTAAAATTCCAGGAAAAGGTACGGGTATGCGAGATAAATTAAACAAAGCATTCAAAGAAGAATTTAGAAAGCGAGGTTGGGCTCCTAAAAGAATAAAAATAAATGTTAAAGGTAAAGAAGAGAGTTTTGGGGAAGTTGATTTTTTCAAAGATAGAGTTGCTATTGAAGTATCCTTTACGCACAGAAGTTTTATCGGAGTTGATTTGTTAAAAATGGAAACATTATCATTTTCAATAAAAGATGAAATAGATTTAGGAATAATGATTGTAGTAACAGACGAATTCCAGAAAAAACACTTCCCAACAACAGCAGGAAGCATGACACTCAAACAGATAACAAGATATTTAGAAGGACCATACAAATCAGCAATTGATGTTCCTATCTTAGTTATTGGTTTGAAAGATTAAAAAAAATAAAAATAATTATTTCTGATTAATATGCACTATCTTTGCTGGCGGAAACCCGTTAAAGTATGTTGATGACGCATGACTGTATGCTCCTATATTCTCTGCATACACTAAATCATGTATTTCCAACTCTGGTAACTCAGTAGCTAGTGATATCGTATCAAATGCATCGCATGTTGGTCCGAATACTGCGCACAATTGTGTTTCTCCGTCTTTGAATGCTTTTACTGGGTAGTTGCAGTGGTCAAAGACTTGTCCTGAGAATGTGTGATACACTCCATCATTGATGTAGTAGCATGTCTTTCCATCACGTACTGCTTTTCCAACAACTTTTGCAACTAAAGTGCATGCTGTTGCTACCATAAACCTTCCAGGTTCTGCAAGTATTTCCATATCAGGTGGAAACAATCGTTTGAATTCAGAATTTAGTTTCTTTGCCAGTATCTTGAATGACTTAACTTTATTGTCGTACTTTACTGGAAAGCCTCCACCAATATCAAGAATCTTAATCCTTCTTCCAGTTCTTTCTTCTGCTTCTTTTATAATATTAGCAGATAATTGTAAAGCCTGAATGTAATTCTCAAAGTTTGTGCATTGGCTTCCTACGTGAAAGCTTAGTCCTTCAACTACAAGTCCAGCATTGAATGCTTCAATTATCAAGTCAACAGCTTCTCCAGGGTGTGCTCCGAATTTAGATGATAGTTCAACCATTGAGCCAGTGTTAGGAACACGAATACGTAAGCAAAGTCCTGCGTGTGGTGCGTGTTTCTTTATTTTATGTATCTCCGCAATGTTATCATAAGTAACGAGTGGCTTGTACTTGTCCAGTGCTTCTAGTGTCTCTACTGGTTTTATTGTGTTTGCGTAAATGATTTTGTCCCAGATATAGTCTTGTCTTTCTTTGTCTGGCATGTCTTTGATGTTCTCATGCACTAGCATAAATTCAGGAAAGGACGCAACGTCAAAGCTTGATCCTATTTTGTACATTGTTTTTATTATTTCAGGATTAGAGTTTGCTTTTACTGCAAAGTATGCTTGTACTGTAGGCAAATTCTCTTTGAATTCCTTATAATTCTGTCTTAGTTTTTCGTGGTCTATGATAAATATTGGTGTTCCGTTTTCTTTTGCTAGTTTCAGCAATAATTCTTTATTTACTCCATTCTCTTCCATTTTAGCTATTCACCTTCTTGTTCATTTTTTTATAGAATTCAGTCTATGAATTGGAAATTCTTGAACTGCCATGGGTCTGTGTTGTCAGCTTTCGAGTCTAGGTTTTCTAGGAAGTATACTGTTCTATTCTTCAAAGGCGTCCAGTCATATGCTTCTGATACAAACTTACCTAAATATGGTTTTGCTATCTTCAGTACATATTCGTGCGGTAGATCATCTGGTAAGCATACACCTTTGTGAGGATTTTCTATCATCCACATAACAGCAGAGGTAACACCTAGTGCGACTTGTATTGTTGTTGCGTTTTGTCCTGGTAATAGTTTTCTTGCTTCTTCTATTCCTAGTATGCTTCCTGTCCACCATGATTTGAATGCGTGTCCCATCAGTAATGCTCCTAATATATCTTCTCCTTTAGTTATTTCGTTGCTCATTATTCTTAGTTTTGGTTGCATTTTGTAATTTCTGGACCGCAATTCATGTAATGAGGATATTGTTTCGTGGCATGGTTTATATGCATAATGGACAGTTGGGCGATAAACTGGTTTTCCGTCTTTCCAGACTGTTAGCTTGTCTGAGATTCCAAAAGCCTCGCCATGGCGAATGATCATTCCGACTATTTCCTCATTTGGTATCCATGATCTTACCCATGTGTTCATTCCCATTTGTGCTAGAAATATCTGGTTTTTTGGGCCAATTGGAGGTATGTAAGCTAATTTTGGCAGTTCTTTTTCGTGTGTTCCCCATCCCATTTCAGCAGGAGCAGTTCCTTCTTCTCTAAGTCCTTCTATGCTCCATGTGCCTACAAATTCGTCTACTTGTTTTGGTTTATTGGTTATTTGTGTGTCTCTTTCGCTGCAGTGTATGACTTTAACTCCTAAAGTCATTGCTAGTTCAGAAAAGTTTGATGTTTTTACTAATTTGTTTATCTTTTTTGCTTCTTCTGCACCAACTTTTTTCTCTTTTACAACTTTCTTGGCTATATCTACTAGTGCTTGTTTTGTGAAGTGTGATATTAGTCCTGGATTTGCTCCGTGGTCAACTACTGCTGTTGTTGAGTTTTTCCAGTCTTTTATCATTTCTCTTAGTTTCATATGTCTATAATATAGTGATTTCTCGTACGGGCTTTGTGTTTCCATATCTAATTCTGGATCCCATTTTTCTACAGAAGTGTTCACATACAGTACTTCATTGTCATGGCACCATTGTAATAGGTCGTTGCATCCTATGTTCCATGCTAGATCAATAAGTAGTCCGCCTTTTTCTAGGCTCAGGGATAGTGTTGAAGCTAGATTTTCTTTTGTTATCTTGTGTTGGACAAACTTGACTCCTTTGCTTGTCAATTCTTTCAAAGCATGTTTTTTGTCTTCAAGATCTATTATAGTTATGTTTTGCATGGGTATTTTTATGTGTTTCAAAAGTATTGGTAGTGTGCATTTTGCTACAGATCCGTATCCCAGTATCAAAACTTTTTTCTTAAACTTCATTAATATAGCACCTCGATAGGTTATTTTTTCTATAATATTTCTTTTATATAAATAAGTTTTGATTTTTTTATCTAAATCTTATTATATCACCGCTTATTTCTTGCTGTTATGAAAAATATTTTGCTTGTTTATTCACCATTTTGCAGTCCTGCTTCACCCCCTTATTCTTTGACTAATATTCATGCTTTTCTGAAGAACAACTTGAAGATTGGTTTTACTTTAGACGTTCTCGACTTGAACTTGTCTTTTCACAAAAAGAAATTTAGTGGTTTTCAGAAGTATTTCAAGACTATCCTGACAAGTTATGATAGTGAGGAGTATAACAGGATTGTGTCTGATTACAAGAAACTGACTTCTGATACTTACATTAAGAACAACAAATTAGTTGTCAAAGACCAAAATCCTGAGTTATTCAATGAGTTGTTAAATGAAATCACAGAAAAAAAGCCAGATTTAGTTGCTTTCAGCATCGTCTATTCTAGTCAGTGCTTTTACACTATGTCATTAATCAAAGAACTGAAAAAGTTAGGGATAAAGAGTGTTGTTGGTGGTCCTGCTATTAACAGTAAGTTAAGGGACATAGCTTATAATACTTTGAATAATGAGTTAGACCTATTAGAATTCATAGTTAATGAGACTATAGATCATGATTCTTTGAATTTTAATTCAATCTTAGACTTTAATATCTGGGATTTAGATAATTACTTCACTCCTAGACCAGTTATTCCTTTGAAGACTTGTAATACTTGTTTTTATCAGCAATGTACTTTTTGCACTCATCATGGTAAGCAGAAGTATTTTGAGTTTTCTTTGGATAATATCAAGAAATCCATCCTAGTTTCAAAAATAAATGATGTTTTTTTCGTTGATGACATGATTAGTAAGAAGCGTTTGTTAGAGATAGCTAATATAGTCAAGCCATTAAATATTTCTTGGACTTGCCAGTTAAGACCAACTATAGATTTAGACAGAGAAACATTAACAACTTTAAGGGATTCTGGTTTGAAGATGGTTTTGTGGGGTGTAGAATCAGGCAATAACAGGATTCTAAAGCTAATAAATAAGGGTACGAATAAGGAGGATATCAAGAGTGTTCTATCAACTTCTCATAATGCAGGAATAAAGAATGTTGCTTTCATTATTTTTGGTTTCCCGACAGAAACCAAAGAGGAATTCTTGGAGACAATTGATTTCTTGAAAGATAATTCTGAATCTATAGATTTGGCTTTGACTTCAGTTTTTGGTTTGCAGAGAGGAACAAAGATTTTCAATAATCCAAGAAAGTTTGGCATTAAGAAGATTATTGAGACTGAAAGGACTGTTTTAGAGCCTAAGATTGATTATGAAGTCGTCTCAGGTCTATCTAATGATGAAGCTTCTTTGTTAAGGCAGAAGTATAAGAAAACATTGGATAAATTGAATAAATTCCCTAAAGGTATGAATTTCTTCAGAGAACATATGTTGGTTCTCATTTAGCTATTACTGATCCTGCTATGAGGTTGAATGCTAGGATTATGACGAATGCTAGTGCGCAGTATGTTAGTACGCTTCCGAACATGTTTTGTCCTAAAGTGAACCTTTCGTTTAGTTTGTCGTTTCCGTTTTCTACACCATTTGCCATTATGGTCAATATATAGATTATTTGTACTACGTAAAGTCCTACTACTGCTTGGAAATAGAATGTTGGTACTCCGTCTCCAAATAGTCCCATTAATCCTCCTGCTTGTGATGCGTCTCCTTCTTCTCCTATTTTTTTCATTTGTCCGCTTAGTTTTCCTAGTATTGTGCTGACCATGGATGTTATTCCTATGACTATTGCAGTTATGACTGGTGTTAAGAATTTGATTTGTGCTTTCATAGAGCTTATTGTTTCAGATAATAAATCTGTGAGTTTTTCTTCTACTTTATGCATCTGTTTTAGGTATGCAGAGATGTTAATTAGTGCTTGTGCTGTAACTTCAGGTCCTTTTTTGCTGCTCTCAGTCAAAACTTTCATGCTGCTCTCAATTAAGCTGGAAGGATATTGCACTAAAGCTCCATGGACTGGATCAAATATTGCTTGTTCTACGCTCATTCCCATCCTTATTATGTTTTCATTGACTAACTCAAAAAATCCTCCTGATACTGTTCCGCTCATTGATTCAGCGACGCGACCAAATGCCATTTCCGCAGGCAATCCATCTCCCATCCTGTTTCCCAGTTGAAACAACGCAGAAGCAAATTCTTCTTCTAATTTTTTTGATTGTTTTCTTATTTCCATCACATTTGCTGATCTTTTTTTATAATACAATCCTACTGGTATTCCTGCTGCTACCACGATAAACAGGCTTAGCATTGTTGCTCCTAGACCGTATGGTCCTATCTGTTCTGCTATTGTGCAGTTCTTCATCTTTTGTGGGCAGTGATAATCTAGAAGTTTGAATTTGTCTCCCATTATTGGTACGTCAAAATTGGGTGCTACCATGTGTAGTGTTACTGGTAGCATTCCTATGAAGAGTATTATTGCTCCTACTATTATACTGTACCATAATGGTGATATCAGGATTTCTTTTCCCCCTATATTGAATACCATGTTCTTGTATTTTTTGAGCATCGGGTTTTTTGATATGTCTATCTGTCCATGTCCGCTTGGTCTTGTCAAAAGTACTTTTCTTCCTAAAAAGAATACACTTAATGGTATTGCTACATTGTATAGTGCTGATATGTGGTACCATCCTATTCCTTCCATAAAGCTTACTACTAATGGTAGTATGACTAGTCCTAAAACTGGTAAAATGACTCCTAGCATGTTTAGTGTTGTCATTGGACCGCTTAGTCCTTGTGCGTAATGGAGCATTTTTTCGAATGTTCCGTCTAATATTACTCCCAAGCTTTTGTCTAGCATGCTTATTCTTTTGTCTTCTGCTCCTTCAAAAAGTGATGATTCTATTAGGTGGAATGCTTCTATGAAGTCATCATTGTATCCTTTCCATGTTGATAAGTAGTTGTCTAGTGATTCTTTGATTGATTCGCATTTTTGTGTTTCTACGTCCCACATTATTTTTTTGAAGTCCATTGATAATGGTGGAGCTAGATGTTCTGCTGCGAAATCAATTGCTAATTCAAGATTAGAAGTGTGTCTCATATATGTTACAACATAGAACACTGACAGTACCATCTGGCTTCCTGCGTCCATCCTTATTTTTGCTGCTGCGTTTATTGGTATTTGACCGAATGGTTTTATCATTGCTGCTGCTAGTATAACGAAGAATGCTGGGAAGAACATCCCTCCGTTTGTGACTATGAAGCTTACTGCTGCTCCGAATAATCCGAATGTGAATGGCGCTAGTAATGCAAAAGTATTTACTCCTGTTGGTGTTATGTTTAGGTGACAGACTTTTATTGCTTCTTCTAATTGTTCTTTCTTTTTCTGGGCTGGTGGCAATTTTACTAGTCCTTCAAAGAAGTTGCATGCTTTTTCGTAGAATGTAAGACCTTTTGGTAAGTATTCGCTTTTGAATTGCTCATACTCCCTGGACATTATTGGTACTGTATCTCCTCCTTGTGCAACTTCTTGCCTGTATGCTGCTTGTTTTGATTCTCCTAGCTGCTGGTTCAGTTCTTGCTGGAACTTGTCCATCAATCCTTTTATTTCCTCTTTTTCTATCTCTACCATTTTAGTTTGGTGTTATTCCACCTTTTTTTATTTCTCGTTTTATCCATTCGTCCCATTCGAAGAAGATTTTTTCGCTGTCTAATGCTCCTAATTCTTTTGCTGTCTCTTGTGCTATCCTGTGATAGCGATCATTGCATCTTATTACGAATGGTGCTTCGAGTAGTTCCATATTTCCTGCTTTTATTGCATAATCTAGCAGTGTTTGTTTTATTTTTCCTCGCAATACTATGTTGTCCCACATTGCGTCCCAGTTTCCTGAGAATTCTTTGATGTTTGCTGCTATTTCTTTCAGTATTGCTGACTCTCCGTTTATCAATGCATCTCCTACTATTAACTGGTCTGTGATTGGGTCGTACTTCATCAAGTCTTTGAATGCTCCTTCTTTTCCTGGGTCATCATCCCAGTCTTTGCCTACTTCTGTTATCTGTATTACTCTTCTTTGTTTTTGCAATGAACTAGCAGATTTTACTGGGTTTGCGATCACGATTATGTCTGTTGCTTTGAAGCTTGTCTTTGGAACTCCTATATCATTCACTAGTCTGTCAAATATTCCATACGGACTATCGCCATGGATTGTTCCTGCTACAACGTTTGCTGCTGCTCCTACTCTCATTGCTTCATACAATGCTTTTGCTTCTGTGCTTCTTACTTCTCCTACTATTAGCGATGAATCTCCTAATCTTAATGTACTTCTTATTCCATCTTCTGCTGACATCTCTGCTGATCCTTTCTTGGCAAATGCTCCTGCTACAAGCATTGATTGTATGTTGAATCCTAGTTTTCTCATTGATTCTGTTGGCAGTTCTAGAGTATCTTCTATGGTGATGATTCTATAACGCCGCATTATCTCTATCAATAGTCCTGTCAGGAATGAGCTTTTTCCTGAGCTTCTTGTTCCGCATATCAGCATTGTTCTTGTTCCATCTATGATGAAAGATAATAGTCCTGCTCCTGTTGAGTTCAACATCTTGTATTTCATGAATAATGGCAGAGTCCATGGTCTGTCTCTGTGTCTTCTGAATGAGAATGCGAGGCCAGTTGGGTCTAGTGGTCCTGTTATTGCTGAAACTCTTGCTGTTGCTCCTGGCAGTTCTATTTCTGTGTCTAGTATCTGGTTTGCTTCATCTAATGGTCTGCCTGATGTCATTCTTAGTTTTGATGCCCAGCTTTCTGCTTCAGCTCTTGTGGGTATTATGTTTGTTTCGCAGTCATCAAACTCTCCGTGTACTATGAATATTGGTATCTGTCCTAGTGGGCTGTTTATGTTTACGTCTTGTACGTTTTCGTCTTGCAATAATACTTCTATCAGTCCGAAGCCTACTGTGTAACGGACTAGTATGCTTCCTAGTTTGTCCATCTGTTTTGCTCTGAAATTGTATCCTTTGAATTGTACTAGCTCTTCAATTAAGTCGCGACCAACGTTGTAGAATACTTCTCTCATTCTTTTTGGGTCGACAAACTCTGATTTCTTTGGTTTGTGTTCTGACATGACTTTTCTTGCCATGTCTAGTATTTCGTATTCTTCTTCGTCTAGTTTGAATTCAGGCGGTAGCATGTGGTATAAGTATTTGACTGAGTCTTGGAAGCCGAATATTGTTATGTCTGTATCTTCTCCTACTACATAACTTCCTATCTCTTGTCCTTCTGGTGGATAAGTGCTCATCAATTTTGTGAACATGAAGTCTGGTTTTATTGTTGGAGCGAATATTTTTCTGTATATGCTTCTGTCTCCTATCTTGTATCCTGCTAGGTATGGTGTTGCTACAGCGATTAGCCTTGTCTTGTCTAGTATTGTTATTACTGTTTCCAGGATTGCTATGTATTTGTCTTCGCACGGTCCGCACTTTCTGTCTATCAGGTTTTGTCTTTTGATCTTCTCTCTCCTGTGTGCTCTTCTTAGTTCTACATATGCTCCTAACGGATCTGATCTCAGTATCCTGTGTATTATATCATTTATTTCTGAGTGCCATGTTGGTATGCACTTGCTGCATGTTGGATCTCCGAGTGCAGTGTATCCTGTCAGGTCTGGTCTTTTGCTTAGTTGTGCATATATTACTGCGATTTCAGCCAATATTCTTGTTTGTGGGTAATCGTATTCGTAGTCTCTTTTTTGTAGGAATACTATTTTTGTGACATTTTTTACTTCTGCAAGCTTGTCCATTGTTTTGGACATGCACACTGCATCATCTTCTATAGATGGAGAGTACGGAAATTTTTCTAGATTTATTCTGAGTATTATCTCGTCTGAGTCCCTTATTATCTCGTACGAGTCATCCGGTCTTCTTTCTAGGTTTTCTGGCATGTTTTGATCACTTCTCTTTTCTTAGCTTGTCTATGGCTACTTCTATAAGATGAGACTTGTTCCTGTACTTATCTTTATTCTTGAGAACTTCTTTATCTATCCAATCAATCAGTTCCGCTTCAATGGTTGCTGAAATAGGTTTTTTCATTTTTTGGTATGTAAGGGATTGAACGAAGTGAAATCCCTTAGTATAGTCGTGGTTCTATCAAATCTTGCATAAGATTTGGCAGATATAGGTTTTTTCGCCATAGACACTATATTATATTATCATATATTACATTATTTGATATGATTTTATAATATGTGAGTATTTAAGGTTTTCGGTAGAAGTAAGTGGTTGAAGGATTATCTTATTTTCTTTGCTAGTATTATGTGTGTGTATCCTTTTTTTGAGCAATAAGGTAGTTTTCCTATTAGGTAATCTACTCTAGCTGATGCCCATAGCTGGAGTCTTCCGAATCTTGTTTTGCTTAGGCCTATCCTTTCTTCGTACAGTTCGTCTCCTTTAGAGAATATTGATGCTATTGCTGGTATGAAGCTTGTTGTCATTGATGCTCCTGCCCAGTTCTTTACTATCTTGAATCCGTTTTCTTCCATTATCTGTTTTATTTCTTTGTAAGTGAATTTTTTCAGTATCATCGGTTTTACTTTTCCTTTGTATTTTTCTTCCCACTCATCTTCTGCTAGTCCCCACTCATATAGGTTGCCTACATCTTTTTCTGATTTCATCGCTGCTTCGTAGACATCCATTTCTCTTTTCAGCATAAATTTCCATTTGTTTTCGCAGTCAAACAGGAAGTATCCTCCTGGTTTCATCACTCTTGATATTTCTTTGAATGCATCATTGTATTTTGCTGATATGTGTGAGAATACTAGGTCTAATGACATAACAAAATCAAATGATTGGTCTCTGAATGGAACTTCTATTCCATCTGCTACTGCAAATCTTACTTTGTTTGAATGAGGTTCTTTTTTTTGTTTTGCCTGCATTATCAGGTCTTTGGATAGGTCAAATCCGTACACGGTTTTTCCGTATTCTGCAACTTCAAATGTGTGCGTGCCTGTTCCGCATCCATAATCCAGTATTGTTTTGTCTTTGTAGAAATTCTTCAGTTTTTTCAGAAGATGCGTAAATGTGTACTCGAATGAGTTCAGAAATAGACAGTCGAATGTTGCATCATAAGTCTTTGAGTCTGCTTCATAGGATTGGTTTGATCGTGCTTTTATTATCAGGTGGTTTATTTCTACAAGGTCTTTTTTTACTTTTTCGAACCAGTTTTGTGGTCCGTAATGTTCTGCTGCTTTTTTCTCTTCTTCTTTTCCTTTCTGTAATAGGCCTTTGTTTTCTTCCCAGAATTTTCCTACAAGTTCTAAGAACAGTTTTTGCAGTTCTTCTTTCTCGTATTGGTGAAGGTTTGGTTTTTTCCAGTGGAAATTCCTGAAAAGTTCTATTGTTGCTTCTCTTAGTTTTTCAAAATCTTTTTTGTCTATCTCAGACCACACGTATGCTGGGTCTTTTCCTACTATTGAGACTATTCTGTGCCAGATTGCTTGTTCTTTTTTGAAGAATTTGTCTATTTGGTCTGTCATTTTCAGCTCTCTACTGGTGCTGGTTCTATTCCTTCCCAGTATAGATAGTTGTACAGTGCTTCTGAGTGTGCTTTTATCAGTTGTTTGTGGTCTTTTTCATACTCAGCGATTTGTAATAGTATTTTCTTGATTTCCAAGTTTTTTTCTTTTTGTGCTGCTTCAGTGTACATCTTTATTGATTGTTCTTCCATCTTTATTGCTGTCTCAAACACTTTGATGAGTTTTGATGAAGCATCTTCTATGTCTTTGTATGCTTTTTTGTTGAACATGAATGTTTTGTGTTGTGGTTTCACATCTATTTTCTTGTCTTGTTTTATTTCTTCTTTCATCTTTTGGAAGTATGCTAAGTGTTTTTCTTCTTCGCAAGCCAAATACTGCAGTAGGTTCTTAGAATTGACATCTTCAGCGAACTTTAATGAGCTCATGTAGAACTTTATTCCTTTGCGTTCTATTTCCATTCCAATATCAAATATTGTCTTCATTTTGAGAATTTGTAAAGCATCATCTTATAGGTTAGTTTTGCTGCTAAAAAGTCTGGCGCCACTATTCCTTTTATTGGGCACAGTTCTACTACATCAAATCCGACAATGTTTTTTTGTTCAAACACTTTGCGCAGGAATTTTAGTGTCTGATACCAGCCTAGTCCTCCTGGTTCTGGTGTTCCTGTTGAAGGCATTATTGATGGATCAAGTCCATCCAAATCAAAAGACAAGTAAACATTTTTTCCTAGTTTGGATATTGCCAGGTCCATCCATGAATCGTCTTTTACCATATCCCATGCATAAAACACATTCTTGTCTGCTCTTACTTTTTCTGGACAGTCATCATTAAGCGCGCGTATGCCTGCTTGTACAATGCTGCATCCTAAGTCTTTTATTCTTTTCATGACGCAGCCGTGGTTGTATTTGCTTCCTTCTAGTTCGTCTCTTAGGTCATCATGAGCATCTATCTGTAACACGCTAAGCTCGTTATATTTTTCTTTGTGTGCTTTGACTGCTCCATAACTGATTGAGTGTTCTCCTCCTATCATGACTGAGAACTTGTTATCTTTAATTATCTCTTTTACTTTTGAATACACCATTTCCATCTCTTTTTCTGGTGTTTTCTCGTTCTTTAGCTCTTCTAGTGTGTGTATTTTGAAGTTTGGTTTGGTGTTTAGTTCAAAATCGTACATTTCTAGCTTTTCTGATGCATTAAGAAGCGCTGCTGGTCCTTTGTCTGCTCCTTTGACATAAGTGGAAGTTTCATCATATGGTACTGGTAACACCACTATTTTAGATTCTTTGTAGCTGTAGTCTTGTCTGTGTTTGCATAAGAAAGTGTTTTTCACGCTCATGATTCAAGAATTGGGTTTGGGGTTTATAAAATTATTTGTTTGGAATTATGGGATAATTCCAAACTTTAAAGATTAGCATAATCTTTATTTGTTTGAAATGCGTTTCAAACATTAAAAATTTGATGAATTTTTATTTGTTTAATTCAGTTTTGTGGTGCTTGTGTTGGCTGTGGTTGTGCTGGTGCTGCTGGAGCTGGGCTTGCGTGTGTGTGGTGTCCGTTTCCGTTTTCTTCTTCGCATAATAATACTGCTGATGCCAATACTGTTGTCCATAATCCGTTCTTGTCTGCTATTGCTGATTGTGTTACGTTTGTTGTCTTGACTATCTTGTCGCTGATCTTCCATGTCTCTTTCCTGTCGTCATAGCTTGAGTTTGGATCAAATTCAACACCCAGTGTTGATGCTAGCATTGATGCTGCTAGGTCTTCAGCGTAGTCTCCTGCTCTGTCGTCAGTCTCTCCAAAGGAATGATGTTCGCTTAAGTAGCCGTGCTGTGTCTGGTCTGCTGGCACTGCTAGCCCTATTGATGCTGCAAGTAATCTGTTTGGCTCGTTTGTTGCCATCCTTGCTAGTACGCAGAATATGATCTCTCCTGCTTTTATTTTTTGCAGTCCTTGAGCTCTTGGTATCATCTTGCATCCTGGTGGGAAAATGCTAGAAACTGAGACTATGTTGCACTTCTCTATGCCTGCGTCCCTCAACGCCATCTCAAAGGATTGTAGTTGTTCTTTGTGTTTGCCTACGCCTTTTGTAAAGAATATTCTGTTTGGTATCATTTCGACTTCGTCGTAGCATAGTATTTTGTTTTTGTTTTTAAGATTTTCTATTTTATTTTTTTTATCGTCTTGGAATTTTCCAGAAATTTCTTTTTTTAAAAGTTTTGTTCTTCTTAGGAAAAATCAATAAGTTTATAAAGTTCTTTGAGTAATATTTTGTTATTAAGAGGTGTTGTGATGGCTGATTCGCTTCCTTTTATGCAGGGTCAGGATGCTGCTAAGAAAGCTTCGGGTGGTGGTATGTTTTCTTCTTCTAAACCTAAGCCTGCTGATGCCCAGGCTGATGCTTCTAAGAACATCACTTCTTTGACTAATTCAATCAATGATCTTAATAGGAGGTTGAGGGTTTTGGAAGAAAGGTACAACAACTTGCAGAAGAAGACTCAGATAACTGAGGAGAACATGCTTTCCAGTTTCAAGAAGGCTAATTCTACTATAGCAACTTTTCATGATGACATCAATGATTTCAAGAAGAAGATCAAGATTAATGATGAGAGGACTGAGCTAATCATCAAAGAGCTTAAGCTTACTGCTAAGAAGGAGGATTTTCTTGTGCTTAATCGTTATCTTGAGTTGTGGGATCCTGTGAAGTTTGTGACTCAGAACGAGATTGATAAGATTGTTGATCAGAAGATTGCTTCTCGGCTTGCTGGGTTGGGTGTTGAAAGTGATAAGGTTCCTGGATTGGATGATAAGATTGAGAAATGAAAAAGTTTAAAAACATCAGTTGTTTATTCTGGGTTTGGTGATAGATTTTATGGCTTTGTTTACTATTAAGAAGAAAGATTCTGCTCCTCAGGGTTTTCCTGGTCAGCAGATGCCTTCTGATGTTCCTCAGCCAATGCCTCAGGTTGATCTTTCTCAGCCTCCTGTTTCTTTGGTTTTGCAGATGAGGCAGCAGGGTTTTTCTAATAATCAGATTGTTCAGGGTTTGCAGAGGGAGGGTTTTAAGTCTCATCTTATTTTTGATGCTATGAATCAGGCTGATAACAGGCCTGGTTCTGATGTTGGTGCTGTTGAGCAGTCAGAGCAGCCGATGGATCAGGGTCAGGGTTATTCAGAGCCTCAGCCCATGGGTGCTTCTGCTGGTAGTTCTGGTCCTCATAGTAAGGAAGAGATTGAGGAGATTGTTGAGAGTGTTGTTGAGGAGAAGATTGAGGATGTCAATAAGAGCATGAACAAGCTTGGTGAGTGGAAGGATAAGACTGATGAGCGTTTAGCTAAGATTGAGCAGATGATTGTTGATTTGAAGGCTAACTTTGAGGGTTTGCATACTGGTGTTCTTGGTAAGATTGAAGAGTATGATAAGGGCATTAATGATGTTGGTACTGAGATTAAGGCACTAGAAAAAGTTTTCCAGAAGATTCTTCCTACTTTGACTGAGAACGTTAGTGAGCTTTCTAGGATTACTCAGACTATGAAGAATAGTGTTGTTTCTAAGAAATAGATAGTTTTAAAATTTTTTATGGAGTTTATGGGTTTACTTTGTAAACCCATTTTAGACTAATCTCCCTCCCAGTTGGTTTGAATCACAATTCAAACCTAGGAACGTTAAGTGACTTTGGGGAAAGAACTGCTAGAATCACTCAGACTATGAAGAATAGTGTTGCTTCTAAGAAATAATTTTTTAGGTTACTTTTTCTGCTGATAATAGTATTATCGCGAATACTGCTATCATCATCACCATTATTACTCCTAGGACTTTTGCGTTGAATAATGTTGCCCAGAATGCGCCTACTCCTACTCCTGATGCTTGTCCTGTTATTACTGTGGTATTTCCGTCTGTGGTTGTTACTGCTGTTTGTGTTCCTGAGAAGTATAATTTTCCCATTGAGCCTAGCATTATTATGAAGAATATTATTATTATCCATACTACTATGGTTTTGTCTTTCATTATTACGCTGTGTATGTCTGCGTCTGTTGCTCCTAAGAATTTGTATGCCATCAATAGGAACATTATGAATATGAATATCAGTATTATCCATGGTGACATTGTGTTTATGACTTGCACTACCATTGTTGACATGCTTACTGATAGTGCTAGTGCTATTGCTATTATGTTGTTTAATGATTTGTTGTCTCCGAATAGTTTTGTGAAGGATAGTACTCCTACAACTAATGCATAAACGAGAAGTATTGGGAAGATGATTGAGAAGTGGCTTAGTAATCCTAGGTCAAGAAGTGTTGCCATTTATCTTTTTCCTCCAAAAAAGTTTCCTATGTTTTCAAAACCTTTCAGTAGTTTCGCGCCTCCTTCTGATTTTGTGTCTGGTTTTGTTACGTACCATATGATTACTGCGAACATTAATATTATTACGAATAGTGCTGTTGTGTCATCATCCCACCAGTAAAATATGTCTTGTAGTGATGTCCACCAACCTGCTGCTCCTCCGAATATTACTACTATTATTATGAAGGATAGTATTGCCATCCATCCTGATAGTGATGCTCCCATCCATCTGCTTTCTGCTCCGAACAGTCCTACAAGCAGCAATAGCATTATGAATGCTACTGCTATCAGTGATACTTGTGGTAGTGCTTGGTTCAGTATTTCTACTACATCATATCCTGATGGGTATGATCTTGTCACGTGTGGTATGACTGTTGTCAATGCCATCACTAGTGCTATTATGACGTTGAAGTTTTTCTTTCCTGTCCCTAATATGTTTGTTTTTTGTAGTACTGCGAATACTATTGTGAATATTAATAAGAAGGGTATTAGTGCGTCGGTTAAGCCGTAGTATTCTAGTGTTTGAAAAAATTGTACGTAATCCATTTGATCCTCAGCTTATTTTTCCTCTTTTTTTGATGGGGTTGATGGCTTTGCTGGTCCGCCTACTATATATCCCATGAATAATATTATGAATAATAGTAGTACTATTGTTGCTACAAAGTTTGTTTGCCAATGATTTGTCATCCAGGTCCAGCCGCAGAATAGCCAGCTTGATCCTGTTACACATATTATTTTTCCTGCTTCTACCCAATCGCTTGTTATGTTGAATGCGTTCAGGAATATTACTATTATTCCTACGAACATTATTACCATGAACATTGTTCTCCATGGTCCTTTTTCTAGGAATACTGGGAAATCTTCTTCTTTTAGGAATGAGCCTATCAATAGTAGGAATGATACGCTTAGAAGCAGCAAT
>Ga0315297_10000385_pt1 | contig 25428 bp, 23 predicted proteins | sample YL17G15_0_MG_FD_203628 | JGI IMG/M metagenome (GOLD analysis project Ga0315297, IMG submission 203628) | Sediment microbial communities from Yellowstone Lake, YNP, Wyoming, USA - YL17G15_0 | ecosystem: Environmental > Aquatic > Freshwater > Lake > Sediment | place: USA: Wyoming | collected... | reverse complement strand
TGTCAAGGAGAAAATCCCAAGAATATGAGAAATCTTTTGGACTACCCCTTTTGGGATACTTCTGATAATTTTCGGCGTATGTTCACAATCGAGTCGTGTATGGCCTGGCGGGTAACGCCTTCTTTTCGGGCAATTTCGCTTATCGCCCCGCGACAGCTGGCCAATTGGCAATACTTTTGCCATCGACGAACTTCTACTTTGGTCAGATATTTACTCATTAAATGCCCCTTCAGCCGTTGACCTGCCCGCCACTGGCCGCAAAAAGGCCGTTCGTTTCAGCATTGCTCTCTGGAGAGCGCTCTGTGGCGCTCTTGACCCGTTCCTGATAGGGCCTGTAAGGCCATAAGGAGCAGGCCAAAATGTCGCAATTTCGCACTTCAACCTTATTGTGCGTGCATCTTTCGGTACAGTATTTAGATATTGCATCTTGAAGAAGTTTATCATTACTTTCTTTTTCTACGGTTGGATGACACACATTACAGACAACCATTAAATTGTCCGCTCTATCGGAACCGCCATGGGACGCGGGGCGAATATGATGAACAACCAAATGTTTTATATTACCACATCGTTCACATGCATTACCCCGCAATATGCGGATTTCTGCTGCACATTTTCTCCACGAATATAGGTTTAATCGCAGTTTTGTTGCGGGGGTTACTCCTCCTTTCCAATTTGGATTTTTTTCGCCCGTATAAGGATATTTTTCGCGTTGTCGTTTGGTTGCGATTGAAGCCATTTGGCGCGCCTCGGGCGATTGCGTCCAACAGTCGGTTGAACAAAATCGTCTTTTCCCTTTTTGGTATGGCACTACATAAAAACACTTGCCACAATTGGCGCAAATTTTCACAATGCCTTTTTTGGTATGCAGCCGCTCAGGCGCACGATAACATTTTTGGCTACAATACTTCCGATCTGACCACCGCTTTCGGTCCCCTATCCGCCGAACAAAGGTATTTCCGCAATAAAGACACGATTTGATATCGACAGAGGACTGCATAATCATAGAATCATCACCTCGTGCCGTCGCCAATCCATCATTTGCTGTCTTTGGGCATCGGTATAGTGTATTTCACGCCGCCTCATAGATGTTCTCCTAAAAAATGAAAAATACCCGCCAGAACCTGGGTGCACATATTTCTCTGGGGGGAGAAGGATGTAGGTTCTGGCGGGCCGTATTCGTTGAGTTTATGTGCACCATCTACTCAAACTATCAGATGGTGCGAGGCTTGTCAAGGGAAAAATTGAACATTTTCGCCTTATTATTCCACGCGGGCGCGCATTATCTCGTTCATATAGTAGTCGCTGACAAAGAATCCGCCCTTTTGTACTACTATAGGAGTACCACTTTGGGGGGATATGAGATCGCCCGCCGCAATAGGGAAAATATCGGATGGCTGAATCGGATGAACTACTACGGGCGGGTCGCTTGTAAGGGGACTTCGGACGTACCAGCCGTGCCGAGAGCATCCGGCAAGACTAAGCACGGCGAGCATAATCGTAGGCAGCAGTAATCTTCGCAACATCCTTTTCTTTGATTCCATTTGTCAGGTCCTTAAACGCCCGGGCTTTCCGTTCGCGCCGGTCTTTGTCTCGTTCAGTCCAGGTCGATATGAACACCAATATCAACTTGGCGACGGAAACTATGATTGCCGCCCAGTTCATATATCACTGTGTCAAGGTTGTTTTGGCCGTAATTCGGCCCCACAAGGCTACCAGGCCGAGAATGATTTCAACCGCGCCGACGATACTCTGCGAGAGTCCTTCGGTCTCGGCGGGAATGTTCTCGACTTGAATCCCGCCGATGTGAATGACCTTGAACATTGTCAGTATGCCGACAATAGTGCCGATTATCGAGGCCCATACGGTCTTGCTCATATACCACGGTTTGCTGTCCATGTGTCTTTACTCCTTTCCGATTCTTTGATTCATAACTTTTTCTATTTCATCGACGGCCTTTTCGGCCTCGGTAATGGCGAGCCATTCATTTCCGCACTCGGAGTGCTCGTCACTAAGTTCTTCGAGTTCCGCCCGGATCGTTGCTATATGTTCGCCTATTGTACTCATTGCATTTTGTTCCACAGCGCCCAGGCCGCTGCACAGACCGAAATAATAATGGCGACAATAATGGGGCCGCCAATGCGCCAGAATACTGCCCCCGTCTCTTTCTTATTATCCATGATGGCATCGAGTCTTTCGCCCGCAATTCCCATTTCTTTGACCAAACCTGCATTGCCATTAAGCCCGTAGAGAGTTCGAGCGTGGCCATTCAATTCCTTGCCGTGGGCCTCACATACCGGTCGTATGGCGGCTACTATATTGCGAACCACATCGAGTTTTTCGCCTTGTTCCTTGACGCCTTCGGTCAGGTTCGTCACATTAGCCTTCAGTCCGCCAATGGCGTCGAGCACCTGTGAAAGTTCAGTGGGCATTACTTATCCTGCTTTCTTCTCTCCTTGCGTGAGGTTTTTCCGCACCTTGCTTCGAGCAATTTCCTTCGCGGCCTCAATTCGGGCCATAATAATCCGCCTCTTTTGGTCTAACGCTAAACCCGACCAAGACGGTTCTCGCATCCGTTCTCCGATGCGGCGGGCTATTTCTTCGGTTGCATAATCCTGATATTGCTCATATCTCTCATCATTTGCCTTCCAGTCTCCCCACTTTCGGGATAGAGCCAAGATGACGTTGCTTTCGGCAAGGGCCGTTTGTATGTCGGGACTGAGCCGCTCCGTAACCCTGCGGCCCGCCTTATAGGTTTCGTATTCGCTCCGGTCCGCCCGCTCGACGGCGGCCTTCTGCTCCCATATCTCTATTTCGGGAATCTTGCCCCGCAGAGTTTTTTGCTGCCCTTCTGTAAGGTCGTCCCATTTAAGCCCGTAAGCGCCGTCGGCGGCAATGTCTTTCGTCATATCGGAACGAGTCCACGCCGTTGGCTTGTAGGATACCGTGGACCCGGAGAAAAACTCCTCGCCGCCCGCCAGTAGCCCCGTCGCCCATCCGTCGTTCCAAGCCGATTCCGTCATTCCGCTCAGGAAGAACGGCAGCAAACTCAAAGCCTCTCGCCCGATAAAATAGGTAACTTCGCCCGGTTTTGTTTTGGTCAGTGCCTCGCCCGCCTCGCCCAATTTGCCTTTCAATCCGCCCTCTGCCTTGATTTCGCGCCACTTCGGTATTTCCCACGCCCGGCCTCCGTAGTACGTCTTGCCGGTCGCCAGGGCCGTGATTAAAGAGACTGCCGGAGAACGCTTGTTGCGGGCAAGCTGGAGAAGCGGCTCGTATCTGGCTTGCTCGATAATCTTCCCGCTCGCCGTTTTCTTACTGCCTGCTATCGCCTGGCACAAGGCGCGAATGTAAGTGCCGTAATCGCCGAACACATCGAATCTCGTATTGCCGAGTTTGGTTTTGCCGAAGTCCGGGCTCCGGGGGTCCCATTCGACGACCTTTTCTTTCGGCCACAACCAAGCGCCGAGGAATCCCGCTGCCGCCATAAACATCAGACCCGACCCAACAAACGAGCCGAGCGTCTTGGCGACTTCTCCGCGCATTGTCGGATTCGTCAGGATAAGCGAAGGGGTTCGCACCCGCGACCAGGTGAACGAGGGCGACCATAGAATCGGGCGGAGTATCCTGTTGGCGGCCTGGCCGAGCCAGGTCTTTGGTCGGGATACGCCCATAAAGGTATTGAGATAGTCGGCCAAGTCCTCCTTCATCTGGTCGGTTGTCGTGTCGTAGTTCTTACTGAATTGGTCGATGTGGTAGTCCCACAGGGCTTGCTGAAGGCGATTGAATCCAACTACAAAGCCCCGCTTCGACTGCTTCCAACCCGGTAGCTTGTCGGATAGACGAGACCAAAACTGCTCCGGCTGATTCTCGTCGTCGTCGAGGAATCTCAGCTTATGGTCTTTGGAGTCGATGTGATTCGGGCTGGCCCGCGTTTCCTCCTCCAGTCGAGCCGCCTGCTTTGCGCTGAAATACCCTTCAAGATTCCAGGCGATACCCTTAGTGTAGAGCCAGGGATACCGGGCGCGCAGCGACCTCGCCTGGCGGCGCATCTGGACGTCCATCCCAGCCCCTAATTTCTGAAGCCCTAAAATATCTTCGACCGTGCGAATCCAGTTGTATCTTCGCAGATTCCTGCCGGCCATTTTCGCCCATCTCGGCCCGAATACCTTGCCGAGCAGCTTTATCTCAAAGTCTCGTAGGTCTATCCCGTTCCGGTATCGGCGCAGGGCCTCTTGACCTTCAATTTTCTTGTACGTCTCCGTCCCCGGCGCGAACATCCCATCAATTCGCCGGCCTACGCTATCCCATTCCTCGGCTGAGAGTGCGGGGGGCGTGTACATAGGCCGGTCTGCTATAAGCGGCCCGCCCATACTCGCCATTGCCCTTCTATGCGCCTCGGCGATAGGAACATCCTCGCCCGCTTGTTTTAAGACGCCCTCGTACTTGGCAACTCTCTGCGCGCGGGCCTTGTGGTATGCCGCCGTAATCTCGCTTTTGACCGCCTTCACCCTTTTGGCGCTCTCGACATCGGCAATGACCTTCTCTTTTGCTACGTCAAAGACCGTTTGCGGCTTCGTGCCCGTAACTGCCTGGAGCGTCGGCTGTATCTCCTTCCAGATATTCTGAAGGTGCGGGCTTATCCTCTCCCCGTAGTCCCCTATCATCTTAGCCGCCCAATCGTTGAAAGCCCGCGCCCCGGCCTCCAAGTGGTACATCCCTATCTTTACGGCGTCCGACCATTCCTGCGGATTGAAAAGTATCGTGCCGCCCGCCTCGCGTCCGCCCTTCAATTTCCCCTTATCCTCTGCCTGCCGCTTCTTAATCTCCCCGTACTCGGCCTGAGTTACCCCTTTGTTCCCCGAACCCCAATGAGTTTTGTCTTTTATGACTTTGGCGGCTTGTTCTTCGGTCATTACCAAATGAGCATCTTGTTTGGGAATAAATTCTGCGATTGCCCGGCCCTGTTCCCGCCCGCCAACGAGCGTTACTACTTTGTATCCGGCAAGACGTTGCTTGCCCATTTTGATACTACCTTCTCCAGTAACTTTGCCAGTGATTAAACCATCGCCAATAATATCGCCAACTTTTATCTTTGCCTCTGCTGTTTTCATTTCTGTTGGCAGAAGATGTTCCCGAACATTCTTCCTGATACCGGGTAAAAGTTTTTGCTTTTGGGCCTCAAGGCCCTCTGGCGCAGGCGCTACGCCCCCTGGGGGGGCTTGCTTGGGTTCATAATATGGCATCACGTCCGCGTTTATTGCCTTGCGCCGGATGCGCGGTTTTTTGACTTCTGGCGGTAGTTGATTCAGGCGTTCTCTTTCTGCCTCTAATTCCGCGTAGTGTTTCGACCATTTTTCCGCGTATGCGTTTGCTTCATCTTGCGTAGAGAATGTTTTTGATGTGGTCTGAACAGTATTTTGAACAATCCATTTACCCTTCAAATCTCCGCCAGCCTCGACAACAATGAACCTACCTGCCTTCTCCGCAGCCGGGGCGGGCTGGGCGGCGGCTATTCTTGCCGCGCGCTTAGTCATCACTCGCTCTTTTGCCTCTGCTTGAGATATGGTTTTGCCAGTCCTGCGCGCTAATTCATATTCGATAGCGTGCATTCTTTCAACGTCTGGCTCTGATAAATTGTCTATTCCTACGCCCCCAAAGATTTGTCTCCCAGGAGCTATTGTATCCAATCTTTCCTTTTCAACTCGGATTTTTTCATCAAACGAAGCAGATTCTTGCTTTAACTCATCAAGCGTCATTTGATTCGGTTGCTTCTCCGCAGCCGGGGCGGGCGGGGCGGCTGCTATCTCGCCCTGGGGGGCTTGCCCGCCAGTAGTTGGGCGGGTAGTTACAGTAGGGGTCGGGGTAGTTTGCAAGCCTACGGGCTTAGGCGCAACGATTTTAGCCCCTCTGGGCGGCTTCTGAGCCGCCCCTGCCTGAATTCGGGCGGCGTCTGCGCCCGGGACCCCTTCCTGCTGGAACATTTGGCCGGTAGGCCCAACTTTCGGCTTTGCGCCCCTGAAATACCGCCCTTCTTGTATTTCCGCCGCCGCCGCAAGGTCCCCTTGTGCTATCCGGTCGAGCAGGTTTTCGTAAGTTGGCAACGCCGCGCCTTGCTGCATTTCATTCAGTTTGTCGATGGCGGCCCGGTCGCCCGCCCCGGCCCGTTCAAGAAGCAGGTTGTAGCGTTGACTCTCATATTCTTCGGGCGATAGAGCCGGTTCGCCCGGTTTTTGTACGGTTGCTGGGGCACCGGGGGCCTTGCGTCCGCGCATCTGTTGGACGCCTACACCAACTCCGCCGGGAATAAGGGCGGTCGCTCCGCCTACCCAGGCGTTTTCGGGCACAGCCTTTAGGCCCGCGTCCCACCCACGCTGGACGGCTGTTCTGAGATTTGCCCCTTTTGTAGTCTCCTTGCCGAAAGTATCCAAGAATTGCTGAGCGAAGCCCGTTACGCCTTCCTGTGTGGCGTTCTCCAGGAAAAGGGTAAACGCTTTGCGCAGAGGCATACCGACTTTGACGCCCTTAATGAATCGGGGAAGGACGAGCATTTCGCCGCCAACTTCCGCCGCCCCGTACAAAGCGCCAATACCCGTGCTTTTTGCTATCGAGCCGCCTGCCTCAAACTGCTCGGCGGCCCCCTCGCCAAATGCCCCAAGACCCAGTAAACCAAGCGCCGCACCCGGCCCTAACAGTACGCCCGTACCCAGGGCGGCAACCATCGAGGGCACGCCGCCCTCCACTACGGGCCGAATAATCCTGGCAATTGGGGCATCTTTGAAGGTTACGGGCGGTCTTTTCTCTGACCGGACTTGGGCGTAATAATCCAGGGCGTCGGCGATTTTATCAGGCATACGAAGCGCACCAAATACAGCTTTCGTACCCTTACCGCCGCTTATTGGAATTGGCTCAGAACTCTCAAAGACAGCCGCTATTTCTTTATCCGTCAAGGGGGGTAATGAAGGAAGCGAGAGTCCGGGAGCAAAAGGGTCGCGTGTGCCTGGGGCCAATTTTGCCGCAGCCATTAAACCGTGCTTAACTCCGCGCGCCAATGATGAACCGAGTCTTTCGCCGCCGATAACGAAAGATTGCTTTATTTCCTGACCTAAAGAGAGTGGTTCGGGCTGAAAGCCGAAATTATCTTCCGGCTCAAAGCCGAAATCGTCTGCGGCCAGTGGTTCAAAGCCGAAATCTTTTGTTGTCGCCGTATTCGCCATATTCTCACGCCCGTTTGTATCCGTTCTTTAGGGCTTCTTGGAGTCTGCTGGCCGGTATTGAGCCGCGCACTCCGTTCGGACTGATAACTCGGACTTTGGGTTCGGTTTTCTTTGTCGGCTCGACTCTGCCTTCCGGCGATTCTTCCTCAGTCTGCGGCCCCATTGCCTCCCGCTCTGCTATTCGTTTTTGGGCGGCGATGATATTGGCGTTGCGGCGCTCCTGCGTCAAATCAAGGACTCTCTCCTCGGCCTCCGCGACTGCCCGCTCGTGGCCTTTCTTGATTGTTCGTTCTCCTCCGGTGAAGTCCGTGCCTGCGTTGATAACGTCCTGAGCCTCTTTGAGGTCCTTCATCAAATCGGTTTGACTGCCTGTGCCGAAATACTTATTCAATGTGGCGGCGCGGCGTTCTTGCGCTGTCATAAATTGATATTCCCCTGGCATTAGACCAACTTGTCCGCCCCGCGCCTTCATCGCATCTCTCTGCATCAGCATATTGAACGCCATTTGCATTATGCGCGGATCGGAGATTTTACGAAGGGCGTCGATATTGATTTCGGGCAGTTCTGTCTGCTGCGGGACGGGGGCCGGAGCATTACCGACAAGGTCGCCGAGCATAGGACCCACTTTTGACGCGGTGAAGTTATTCGCCGTGTTCTGCCCGCCCAGGGCCGTCTGCAAAACTTGATTCGGGTCTGTTAATGCTACCATTGATGTCTCCTTTTAGAACATGCCCATCCTGCCACCGAGAAGTTGTTGGCTATTCGCCGGAACATTGGTTCGATGTCGTACCTATTTGCAAATGTTGTCATAGAAAAATTCACATTCCTTTGTATCCGCCGCTAAGCATTTGTATCAACTTAACGAGCGTGAGCGGATCCATCCCACCTTGCCCGCCCGCTAGGGGCCCCATCATTCCGCCTTGTCCGGGCATCATTCCCATGCGCGCGTCCGGCATCATTCCCATCGGCGCGCCGGGTGTCTGCTGCCGTCCGCCGAGTAACTTCTGCAATAGGCCCCCAACGCCCTGCCCCATTTGACCCATCCTGCCTCCCAGGCCTTGCAACATACGCATCAGCGGGTTTTGTTGTTGAAGTTGCCCGCCTCCCCCCATCATTTGACTTGGCGCGCCGACCATCGGCGCACCTGGTTCACCGAATACAGCCTGGGGATTTGGCTGAGTTGCCCCGCCTATCCCCGCCCCGCCCCATTGCCTTGCCTGGTAACTGTCGAGAAAGGCGTTCCACTGCTTCTGTAGCATCTTCTGTTGGACGAGAGCGGATATACCTTCACTTGCTCCGCCGGCCAGACCCCCCAAAAAACCTGTATTTCTCGGTAGAATTGTCATTGTATAACCCTTCAAAAAGAATTGACTCTCATTATTCCATTGCTACAATAAAACAAGCCATCTGCGGGGCGTAACCCGCAAACGGCTTTGAACATACTCTTTGCAAAGGAAAGAATATGCCTGACGCAATTCAAACAAAAACTTGCTCGAAATGCAAGCAACTCAAACCGATTTCCGAGTTTCATAAACATCGAAAAAATCCTGATGGCTTGCGGAGTTGCTGTAAAACCTGCCATATTGCCGCCAATAAAGCCTATCAGCAAACGCCAACCGGCAAACAAGTTCACCACAGGGCCAATAGAAAATATGGACAAACCACAAAAGGAAGAGAATCTCAGCACCGGAGCGCCCGCAAATACCGGCAAACCCAAAATGGCAAAGAAACTGCTCACTGTTACGAAAGCGAATACAAAAGCCAGTACCCAGAGAGATGGAAGGCCAAAAATGCAGTTGCTCACGCCATTGCCACTGGGCGCCTGCTGCCAACCTGCAAATTGAAATGCCACGAATGTCGCAAGCAGGCCCAAGATTACCACCACTATCTGGATTACGCGCCTGAACATTGGCTCGATGTTATCCCGGTGTGCCGCAAGTGTCATAAGAGACTCCATCGAAATGTTCTATCTTTTGAGCAAGTTCATTAACGGCCTCAACAAGTAATCCTACAAGGGCAGGCAAATGGATCGCTTTGAAACCGTCCAGCTCTTCGACGGCCTCCGGCAATACTTTTTCGACTTCTTGAGCGATAATCCCGGCATCACGCGCCCCAGTGCTCTTCCAAGTGAATGTGTAGCCGTGTAAATCCTTGATTTTAGCAAGGGCGTTCTCTATGGGTTTGATATTCTCTTTGAGCCGCCTGTCGGATTTCATTATTGCAGCCGCCCCTAAAGTGCCGCCGATTTGGCCCCAGTCGGTTTGGGGTTCGGCGTAGTTCTCCATAGCGTTGGCCCCGCCGCCGGACAGAATGTCCTTTCCATAAGTGGCGTAGGGGTTCATATAGGGTTGCTGTTCCTGCCAAATTTCGCGTTCAATATCGAGCGGCTGCTGACGGGCCCCTTGCTCCCAAGACGCCAGTTGCGGCATGTTGAAAATCGCCTCTTGATACAAAGGCGCTACCTGGGCGGAAATGTCCGTCATAAGATTCTCGCCCTCTCTCGAAAGTGCCGAGGCCGCGCCGCCGCTCAAGGCGTTGCCCATCCCTGCGAATCGCTCCATAACCGATGGGGCGATTTCTTCGTTCCAACGGTTCATTGCGGCGTCATATATGGGGTCGTAGAAGTCCATCATCCCGCCGGCCATTCCCGACATAGCATTTTGAGCAGTGGTCATTGCGTTCGGGTCCATTCCAGCCAAGCGTTCGCCGCCATAATACTCCGGCTGCGCCAGTTCCATCCCGCCGATGCCCGGAACGGCTAAACCGGCTAAGGCTTGTTCAAGCTGGCCCCAGGGCTGAGTGTGTGTCGGGGCCTGCTCTACGGTTGTACCGCCGCCGCCAAATCGGGCGAATGGATTTGTAGGATCGCACCAAAACCCATCCCGCTCGATAAGTTCACTGCGTAGTTTCAATCGTGGCCACGTCATCGTTGGCCTCCTTTCTTCTCGGCGTTCCGTAGTCTGCCGCCGTTGTATCGAATTCGTAGATTTTCGTCTTGCCGGGGGTCGCGCCGTACCGTTCAGGTATGCCAGGGTGCAAACTGTAGAGTTCAATCGTGGGGTCGAGCTTGAGGCGGTCAACGATTCCCTTGCAAACCTCGAAGAACTTGTGAAGAATCCCATTCTGCTGATATTCCGGCAGGATACTCATCCAGAACACAACCAGGCGATTTCTCAAGGCGTCTTTCACGGCCCACAGAAAGCCGACTATGCCCCGCGTTTCAGGATCGACGATGCCAAAAAAGAAGGTGTTCGGATTCGACATCTGCGCCGCCGCCATAGGAATCAGGGCGTCAAGAGTCAACTGTTCGTCCGCCTCAACGAGTTGCTCAAAGAGTTTCTGCGGTATCAGCGAAGCCATCGCGGGTTGGGTGAATCTTATGAATTGTAAATCCTTTGTTCCCATATATCCATCTTACTGAACAAAAATTGCAATATCAGGATTGTCCATAATTCGCCTTCTAAAAAGTCATTCACAATTCACTATGATTACTTGACCACCCGCCGCCGGTGCAGCCTCCCACACGGCATAAATAGCGTAAAGCCGTGTCCCTGAATCAGAGTTTAGCCAAGGGTCAGGAAGTGTAGTTGCATTAGACCTTCTTGCGTGATTTCCAGTCCCTGCAGCTGTGTAATTAGTGTTTGTAGCAGTTGCTGTATTGTCAAGTTCACGGGCTAACCAAACTGCCGTTCCATTCCCCAATCCGCTAATATCCCAATCAACCGTCACTCTCTTCCAACCGGCAGTCGTTCCTTTAGCATTAGTGGCCGCTACAAAAAGTCTATTTAGAGGTAAAGTATTTCCAGAGTCATCACTGTACAGACCAACCTCAAAGTTGGCTGCTTCTGTATCATTATCACACCACCAACCCATTTCCACAATTTTAGTTGCACCGACAGGCACAAGGTCTTTCATTGCGTGTGCAAAAGCATCTGCAACCGTATCTCCGTCGGCTGGGTCAGCAGTCGGGGCAACTGTAACAAATCCACAATTTGTGCCTTTTACAACAGCCGCCTTTGCGGGAGAAAGAAGTATAATAAGCGAGATGCCGCACAGACCCGCCAGCAACCATAATCGCCAATACGTTTTAAGATGTTTCATTATTACCCCTTCACTAATCTACATTAGCATTGAAATACCCTGAAATACTTACCTTGACCCAGCCCGGATCGTCTGTATCGTCGAAGTCGATATACACGAGATAATTGGCTGCAATGGTCGCGGCTGTGATTGTTGTCTCGGTCGTGTAGTACATACCCGTACCATCCGAGGCGATTTCAACTGCATCGACGGTAGCCGCACCAGCGCCAACGGAATCTCGCACCATAAGAGTCAAGGTCGTATTATCCGTAGAACTCCAGGCCTCTATCTTCGTAACAGTGAAAATCATTCCGCTTTCATTCGACCATATCGGGCACAAATCCCGCGTAGCATCCGCCAAATCATTCGGTTTGATAATCGTGGCCTGAAAAGTCTTAATGACCTGCGCCAATGCGTACTGCGTATCGCCGCCCGCATCGGTAGTCCGCAAAGTCACATCGTTCGTTTCATTCGCCCCATCCGTGTCAATAGCGACTTGACCGAGTACGGTCAGATCGGGGTCCACCCCATTAGGTAACTCTACCGAGGTCGCCCCGCCGAAATCGAAGACACTTGCTCCGGCAATACCGCCTGGAAGATCGGCCAGGTCGATTTGCCCGGCCCCACTTCCCCAATCTATGTCGGCATCGCCTACAATGTCCGCCGGAAATGAAAACTCAGCATTGCCCGTACCATCGCTTGTAAATGTGAATCCCGTAACGTCAGCCGAACCAAACACCATCCCGGCTGCCCCGGTAACATCAAAAGTACCGGAACTGGTAATCGTACCGCCGGATGTAAGAGCATAACGAGACAGAACCGCCGCGTTCAGGTTCAGGGTCTGACTGGCCGCCGTCGCGTTAAACACCCCGTAAATGAGGGAATCGGTTATCTCTGTGGCCGCCGCCCCCCTGTCCTGATTATCAATTACAAGAATGTCGTGTAGTGTAGTTTGCCGATAACCTGCTGATGGCCCAAGATATACAGAGTCATCGGCGGTCGTTGCACTGTATCCCGCTTTGTATCCTAATGCCACGCTGCGATTGCCGTCAGTCAAATTGTAAAGGGCACAGTATCCAATTCCAATAGAACCTATTCCATCAATGTCACTGCCCAAACCCGCTTCCTCTCCTATAAAAATTTGGTAGTTTGCCCGGTCGGTATTCTTGCCTGCCGATGCGCCTATTGCGATACAACCGACAAAGTCGTTCGTTCCCCCCCATGAACCTTCGAGGGCTTCAAATCCTATTCCGACGCTCCAGGACGGCGTTATGGCATTGCCCATAGCGTTAGTCCCGAGCGCCCAGTTGTTCGTACCATCAACAATCGTATCTCCAGTACGCACTCCTATCAGAACATTCCCCGATCCTGTCGTTATGGCCGTTCCTGCATCGGCACCAAGAATAAGGTTTTCATCTCCGGTCGTTATCGAATTTAATGTTTCGGCGTCACCCACTGAGAGATTATCTGTCGCGGGGTTCGTGAATACGATTGTCGTGGAGAGATAGCCTAAACCCGTGACAAAATCATATATCTGGTCGCCGGTCGCCAAATGCTTCGTATCACCATTGGCTACGGCGGCAGTGTTCGCGTCCACAGTATCATCTGTCAAGGTCAGCAGCGCACCGACCGCAAGGTTCGTATCCGCCGAAATGTCCAATCCAGAGACTGTCGTGGTCGTATGAGCGTGCGAATCATTATCCACCGCCCATACAGAACCCGTTGAAGAGACTACAACATCGCCGTAATCTTTATCATTCACGTCTGCGGTTATCTGCTGCGTTGAAAGCGTGAGATTCACAGATTGGCTATCTACCACGGTTACGGCAGCGTGGCCGCCCGGAAGGGCCTCTATTTTATCATAGACGGCGTTCATAGAGGGGGCGTCGATACTGGTGTCCCAGGAGGCCGCATAAGGGGTATCATTCCCGTCAACGAAATCATCTTCGAGGACGTCATAGACCGATTTGAGCATATCGCCGCTGCCCCCTGGCGTTGCCCAAGTCGGCGCGGCGGCGGCGCCGTTGCTCTTGAGATATTCCCCAGAGGCCCCGAAGGCAAGTTCCGTCACATCACCGTTGGCGTCTGAGTAGAAGACTCGCCAGGCCGTCTGGTAGTCAAAATCGGTCAGGGTTACATTGGCATAGTCAATCTCACTGTCACCCACAACATCAGAATCCAGCGAAAAACCATCTTCTCCGCCCGCGTTTGTGAAGTCGCCGAAATCCTCTGTAGTCATCTCTGTATCATCAATCGTTGACCCGAAAGGACTTGCGGTAAGAACGGCCAACCCGCCCACCTGCAAAGCACCGGTTGAGACATTCACAACACCATTGCCAAAGGTTATACATGGGTCTCCGGCGGTCAGATTCCACGACCATATCACGCTGGCCTCTCCGCCATCGTCCCAGGTAGTTCCGCCTGTAATCTCCGTGGGGTCAAAGGCAATGGTGAGTGTTGCTCCTTCGGAACCTGCTGCGCCTCCATCAATGGCAAATCCTTCGGCTACGGACGCCACATAATTGCCGGTAGTATGAGTTGTTAAGGCTATCAGATTGGTTAGGGCGGCCGCGCCAGTGCCGCCGTAAGCCGTCCCGATTATCGTTCCGTTCCACGTCCCGCTTGCTATCGTGCCAAGCGTAGTAATAGTGGTCGTTCCAATCCAATTTGCAATCAGATTGTTCCTCGTAATCTTTTTTGATATTGGCGAACCGGCGGGGTCATCGACTATGTAGAGGAGGTCATTGACATCCGGGGTTGTAAGTTCCGTTAACGCCGTCAATTTCGTATCGACTGCCAGTACCGAGTTGCATAACAACAAAACTATCAATAAACGTTTCATATTTCGTTACTCCAATAGCATTGCATCGCCGGTTTCAAGGAGAAGCTGATCGCCCGTTTCGAGCAACAGAACATCATATACGCCCGCCCAGGTGGATAGGGCGGCGCGCTTCCACGTATTACCAGCCACACAGACGTACAAATAACTGGTATCATAGGCAACATCACCCGCATCACCAGGGTCATCCGGGTTACCCGGTACCGGTGTCGTCCAGGCAATGCCGCCGCTATCGACCTTCATATAGAAGGCGTCAGTATTAGCATCGTAAGCTACGACATAATCATCGTTGCTCGGTGGGCTGTTCAAATCGACCAAGTACCGAACTTCATCATCATCATACCATGCGAGCGCGCCGTCGGCCAATCCCGTCACTGTATTATCATAGACCAATTCGCCTGGGGTATTTGGGGCCACATCCTGGTCGGTGAAAATCACCCCGAAGAACTGAGGTGTTGATACCGTATTTATGTCCTGTGGCAGATTGAGAGTCAACGAGCCGTCCCCGTCGTCCGTGCGGTATATCTGATTGTCTGTGCCTGCAATCCAGGCCGAGAGGAGTAAGACACTGTTCACGTCATTGTAATCATTGATATAGGCAAGCCGAGAGGCCGTCCAACTTCCGATTTTGGTGTTACGTAAGGGGCCGCGAAATGTGTACAAACCGAAAGCGGTGCTTGAAAACAATAACACAATGACAATCGCTTTTCGCATCAATACTCCCAACGGGCAACTGCTCCCGTACCTGTTGTCCAAACTCCGGCTACTTTCTTCTGCAATTCGATCCCGCCACTTACATACATCAGTCGCCAAGCTCCTTCAGGATAAACACCATTCACATCAGGCAGTTGAAAGTTGAACACCCCGACATTCATCATTGAAAGCTGGACGTTCATTATTGCAGTGAAATTTCTGAGCAAATCTTCCTGGAGTGCCTTAATAAGCAGCAGAAGATAATCTGTGATTTCCGCCGTTCCACGCTCTTTTACGCGCTCGCGGTTAATCACCGGTAATATGCCGGATGGTTGATTTATTAATTCGATAGTCATATTTCATCAATGGCCAATTTTGCCCGCCCTTTTCATTCCCAAAAGGAATCCGTGTATCGCAAAATCGCCGCCCAACACGCCCGCTTGGTAGATATGTACAATTTTCACGCGAAAGAAATCGGCCACTTCACCGTCGGCCCAGATAGTTTTCCAGTGATTCGTTGTGCCGTTGCTCCAAACCTGGATTGTTTTGAAGGCCGTGTCGGAATGGTCTTTATACAAACTCACTTCAAGTCCTTCTCCAACGGCCGCGCTGATAAGAATCTTGAGCCATCCGAATTTTGCTCTCAACCCCTCTTTTTGAAACGGATTGAACTGGCCGGAACGAATATCGGTTGTGATATTCACGCCGTCATCGAGATACCCCTGGTGCAGCCAGAGAATCCGCCCATCTTTCGTGCCGGCAAATTCGTACTTCCGATAGTCCTGATCGCGGATGGGAAAGTAGAAATTGCCCGGACTAACACCATCGGGCAGCCAGGGTCCGTTTATCGAAAACAGACAGTGGGCTGGAATGGTCGATATGTGAAAACTGTCCTCCTGGTAGTTGTAGAGGAGTATGCGGTCGTGATCTGACTGGCCCACGCGCGTAAAGCATATTCCCATAAACTCTCGGTCTTTGAAGGTATGGGCGAATGAATTGACGACCTTTGTAGCGCTCATCTGGTCAAGGATTCCCCGGGCGCTCAGGTCATACTCTCGCGGTTGGTAACGGTCGTAGCTCAAGAGTCGATTCAGGCCGATAGTCGCCAGACTCTCTTTGATAACCGCCGTCCCCATTCTGGCCGCCGCCCCGAAATCACAAGTCCGCCTCTGCCAGGTGTAAGGTGCATCCGTGTTGCCTGTATAAACGATATGCCAAATACTGCTGCGGAAAAAGATGACGGGGACCTCGTCGATGTACCCGCCGGTGACGGGGGTATCATCTGTGGGGGCCTTGAACCAGTTATTCACTCCTACGTTGTCCAAGTTGACATCAGTGTAATAGACGTGCTGAGGATACCATACGCCGCCGATCTTCGGTGAGACGATGAGCAATCGGTTCTTGTACTGAAACAGCATCCGGCACGTCTCTATCACCACCGCCCCTGTGTCCATCGGCAGAATCGTATAGGGGGGGGTGTAATTCGGCGTGTGATAGTAAATGGGGTCAACGCCGTTGCACATATAGAGTCGGCCCCGGTATTCCTGATACCAGAAATAGTCGTCCTCACCGCCCGTGAATTTATCAACGCCCAGCGTGATATTAGTTATGCTGTAACTGCTCATAGGATATACCGTCGTTAAAGTCCAGTTTTCTATCGTCTCAATTTCTGTTTGAAAGATGCCGGGATAGAATTCAACGTTGCCTTTCTGATAACGTCCGCCCGCCGGGGCGTCCCATAAATCAAGCATATCACGGTAAAAATTATCCGCCGCACTGATGAAATTCAGGTCGGCGTCGTAGAACCAGAAGACATCCGTCTCGCCGCCTGTCCCGAAAGCGTCCCCGTAGTCCTGATTGACAACAACTATATGGCCCAAAAAATCGACGAATATCCCTCTGCCCGAAGGCGGACCATCAACCTGGGCAATAATGTTGAGGTCGGAATCCAATTTGTACACCTGGTCTTTGCTTAGCGTATGACTGTATAAAATGACGTAAATATAACCTTTGTAGCTGGTAATGCACCCTGTGCCTATAGTCTCGGTTCGGGTTACGCCCGATTCTACATATAAACCGCCAAGGGCCAATGTGTGCGGATCGCCGCCGTCAAGATCGCAAATGACTATATTGATCGGAAACAAATCGCCCGCAGGCGGGTTGCGCAGTTGGTAGCCGCCAATAATCACCTTGCCCAATGAATCGTCCACGTGAACATCATACGGCAAGCCCTGCTGATCGTTGAAAAGATATATCGAACTGACTGTTCCATCTGAGGCCGCCACTTTCATAATTCGATTGACAAGCGGCGGGTCTGTCTGAAATTGCGTCTGAATGTAAACATTATCATTGGCATCTATGTCAATGTTATAACTTACCGTATTACCTACTCTTTGCGTCCAGATTTGCGCCCCATCCGATAATCGAAATTTATAGAATTGCATATAACCACTTATGCCATTAAGATTCGTAGCAACGTATAAATGCTCTCCATCCTTCGATATTTTCAGTCCTGTAATCACATCAAAATAAATCCCCGGACAACCTCCGGGCGGTATGAAGAAATTATCAACAATACTTCCATCTGTTTTGAGTATTCGTATGGCGAACCCTGTGCCCCCCTGATAGATGTTCCCATTTCTGTCCTGGCACATGCGACCGATTCCGCTCAGCATTGTTTGCCGCCGCACCACCGTTTCCGACCCGTCGAATGTCTCAGTCACTTTGCTCTTATTGATAACCAGTTCAGTTTGTGACGTTCCGGTTTGCAGTGTAAAATAGGCGCTCGAATAGTTCGTTGTGCCTCCGATTCGGATAACGTCCCCCACCTTGAACGGATGCCCGAAACAAGGCAGTGCCGTTCTGGCCGGCGCATAAGTTCTCGCCACGCCGCCCGGGTCGAGCGAAAGACCCTTCCGGGTATAGTAATTGAGAGGCACGCCCCAGACGTAGCCATTCTGACTGATATAGGTCAGTTGATAACCCGCCGAGAGGAGATGATACGCTTGGCGCGTATCGACGACGATGATTTCACTGTAGCCTTCGTGAACGATTTGAGTGATGAGTTGAATCGGATTCCAACCGATTTTTGCGAAAAGGAGATACCCCTTGCGCTTTCTTAGAACGCCCTTGTCCGTATAGGCGTTCACCAATGTTGGGAAGGCGTCGGGCGGAGCCTTCCAGGGTTCTTGCCCCAGGAATAGGCCCGTCCGCATATCCCCTATCAAAAATGACTCATATTTCTCTTCTGCAACTACCATTGTCATTAACTCGCGGCGTGGATGTGCCACACCTGCCGCGTCGTGCAGGCAATTACTTCAATATATCCTGAATAAGCGATTGCGTTGATTCCCGTTACCGGAAGGCTTGCAAGGCCTGTTGGTATGATGATTTCATGGCCTCGACGCCTTCGCAAGACCCCCTTGTCAACGGAAACATTTTCGAGCGTGGGGAAGGCATCCGGCGGGGCAAGCCAGGGTTCTTTGCCGACGAACAACCCCGTTTTCAGGTCGCCAATTAAAAATTCCTCGTACTCGGCCATATTGTCACTCGACGAAGATGTTTATATCGACGGTCCACGTCACGCCTGTCGGACCACTGGTCGGATTGACTGTGATTACAATGTCACCTGCGCACGGAACCGCGTTGAAATCTGTGGAATCCGAGGTCGCCAATTTCATTGTAGCAATCGCCGAATCCATAGAAATCGCCGTGAATGACGCCAAATCCATCCCATCTTCATCTTCAAGCGTAACCACATAAGTCGCGCCGGTCGTATTGGCGTCGCTACTGGTAATGTCAATTCGCTCAATAAGGCCGTTGACGTTGGCTATCAATGTTCTAACGTCGTTGGCGTCGGCGGCCACAAGGCTCATTTGTGTGGCCGAATACTTGCCGACCGGGTATCTCATATCGAGATGCCTGTTGTCCACGCTGCTAACAGCCATCAATGCCGTAACGCACAAACCCAAAACTATGCCCAAAGCTATGCGCTTCATTTTGTTTAGCTCCTTAGAATGACCTTATGGATTGTCGGTTGTGTTGCTGTTTGAGTTTCTTTCGGTCAACTTGGCTCTTGTGCCAGTCGTAAACAGGCATCAATTCTGCAAGGCGCTCCGACTCGCCCTTCTCGGAGAGGTACTGCATCGCCGAGCCATAGACGATGAGTTGGGCCAGAACGTCGTCGTGAACAGTATCAATGTCCTGTGATAGGGCCGTGAGCCGCGATATCGATAGCACCGCCCGCAGAAGGTATATGTCGTTCGGGAGAGGCCGCACCCACATCTTGCCCCCGGCCACGCAGCAGGCGTTGGGCGTATTGCGCATTCCAGGGTCGCCGTCGGCGAAATAGTCGGTAACGGCGGCGGCGGAGAACAGCGTCGTGCCCGGTATGAAGGTGGCCGTCGTGTATATTAGAACATACCCCATCACCGCGTAACTGGCCCCGCTTATCGTCAGGGCTTCAAGAGCCGCCTTCATCGAATCATAACCCGTACTGTTTGCGGCTGCGGGGGTAAGAGTGATTGTTCCAGCGGCGTCTATCTCCAGGAGCCACGCACCCCAATGGTTTGAGGGCACGTTATCGCCGGACATTGTTGTTTCGGCAGTGGCTTTGGAGTAGGTATAATCCCCGATCCTGTACTTGAAGGCCGAGTTCTTCACCTTCGCCGCGCTCGTCGTTCCTATTACCAGTGTGGGCGGCGTGATGAAGTCCTCGTTCTCATAGAGCGGATAGTCCCTGAAGAACTGCTCCTTATCCCGGTAGATTCTCAATTCAGAGGCATTGCACATCACTGGCTCATTTACGTCTAAAACCGCCTGGCTGAGTGTATATTCCCCGTCGTCCGCCGCATCCGTTTCCTGCGTCCAGTCCGCCTGAATGGAATCCAGATCGACTTCATAAGGCAGGTGCAGCTGCATATACTCGTTGAGCTGGGTATTTACATCGGCGTCCGCAATATCATTTGTTGACGAGCGGCCCGTTACGGCCCGCCACCGTGTGCGCAACGTACTCAAGGCAATCGCCATCGGCAATTCCTTTCAAAAGAGAGGGTGGCGGGAGGACTCCTGCGCCACCCTCCGAAAGAAGAAAACCACCTGTCATCCATTCTTAAATTTCAGACACGGTAATAGTTACACCGTTGATTGCGATGTCCGTACTTCCCGCCGTGGTTCCCGTAACAAGAATGTAATACGAGGTCGCGGCAGTAACGGTTTCCGCCAATCCAGCTTTGCTATCGACGATTTTATAGTCCGCCGTCTTTGAGATCTGTGTTATCGCACCGACGCTGCCGTCGGTACAATCGTCGGCAACAGCGACTACTTTTCTCAAATCGGCATTAACAACAACTGCGCCGCCGGCACTTTCAATCTGCCCGCTTATAGTGAAACCGGTGATTATCCAACCGACCTTTAGAGGTACTGTAATGGGTATCACCATTGTTTCGGTGGTCTGTGACGCGGGCAAAGTCGCCAGCGAGGTATTATCGGCTGCTCCTATCACCCAGCCCGCACCCGTTGCTCCCAGTTTGGCATAAGCAATACTCTGGACATACTGCTGCGACGTGCGCACGAGATTTCCAGTGATGTTAATGCCGCCGGACCCGGCCTGGATATTGGTCGTCGAAGTCGTGTTAGTACTGCCAAGAGTGACTGTTTTGGCCGCTGCGCCGTTGCCTATCGCAATCGCCTGGACTCCGGCTCCGCCGATTGTAACTGTGCCGGTGGTGGTTCCAGTTCCGATATCCGTGGGCTGATTGTTACTTACATTGAATCCGACGCCGCCCGAACCTGACTGCAACAAAGTAGCTGATGTCGTTCCGGTGCTTCCTATGGTGACTGATATTCCCGCAATCGCAATAGTATCTTTCCCGGAACCTATTGTAAAGGTATCGGCGGTAGTATCGTCGTCTCCGATGTGAAATACGTTTCCGTGAGTGTTAGTGCCTATGTTAATCAAAGACCCGCCCGAACCACCGTTCAGAGTAACATCATCGACGGAAGACAGAGCAAGGTCGCCGGTTCCGGCGGCAATCGCAATAGAACCGGTGGATGCACTGTCACCGATGGTGATAGTTTTAGCTCCCGTACCACCAGCCCCGACATTGATAGTCATTACTCCGGTTCCGCCGACACTGACAGTTCCGGTGGAATTGCCGGTATTGATATTGGTTGCAACGGTTCCATTGGACGCATTGACATTAACACCGCCTGAACCGGCTTGTATAGCCGTGCTGGATGTCGTATTGGTGCTGCCAAGAGTCGTTCCCTTGACCCCGGCCCCAGTGGCTATGTTAATCGTTTGAGCAGTCGCATCAGTTCCGATGTTCATAGCGCCTGTGCCGCCGCCGATTGTAACGGCAAAGTTGGAAGCGGCATTTAGACTTACCGTTGCGCCGCTGATTGTTGTGCCTAACGTTCCTGTAATCAGGCCATCAGAGGTAATTGCCCCGATTCCGGTCATTACTCCCGCCGTGGAGATGTCCCAATCGGAAGAATCAATAGCTACGGTGGGATTGCCGTCGCCGATTGCAATGGCGGGCGTATTTCCATTGGTTAAAAGGATCGCGTTCTTGTAGGCGGGACCGGTGTCATTGTCATAGACTTGTAGGGCAATCGTATTGGCTGTGGTCGTAGTTCCCTTGATTACTTTGGTAGTGGCCAGTGTCAAATCGCCTGTAATGGACAGATCGCCAAGACCGGTAATTGAAGTAAGACCCGTTACCGCGCCTGCGGCGCTAATGTCCCAGACGGAAGAATCAATGGTGACTCCGGCAGTGCCGTTACCAAGAGTAAGTGCTCCCGTGGCATCCAGGGTTGAAGTCCCCACTCGGTCGAACGTGCCGGTTCCTGATACGGTGATGCTTGCAGCATTTGTAATTGCGCCTGCTGTCGAAATGTCCACTCCCGTACTTTCAAGAGCAAAACTTGAAGTGCTGTTGCCAAATACGATAGTTGGAGTTGTCGCATTTGTCCAACGAAGTACGTCGAGATAACCAGGCGCATCGGTATCATAGACTTTGATTGCCCAAGTGTCGGTGATAATCGTAGTGGGCAAGATGTCAACATCATCGGCAAAGGTAATGTCGGAAGAAATGGCGCCGCCGGCGAATGTTCCACCAGCATCTGTCAAATCCACCCACCCTGCCGTCGTGCGCACATAGAGATTGTCGTCATCACTGTCATAAAAGACCGTGCCTTCTACGGTTCCCACTGCCCCCGTTACGGGGTCAAAGAGGAACTGGTCGCTCTTGGGAACGACAAGCCCGAAGTCCATCAGAACAATACCACTGCCGCTTGACCAAGCGAGGGCGTTGGAGCCGAAGGTCAATATCAATTCCTCGCTGTTCTCGTTGAACTCAAAGGCGTTATTCGTTGCATTGTCTATCGTAGCGCCGTTGGCAAGGGTGATTGTGTCCATCTCCATGTTCTTGAACTGGGGATTGCGCATAAACGCATCCATCAGGTCGGCGTTGCCCGCGTATTCCAGATTCCAGGGCACAGAGGCCAAAACGACCGAACCGAACAACAGGCACAACATCACTATCGCAGTCGCAACTTTCTTGAAGGGACTCGTTTTCGCACCGCCTTTCTTATCTTCTCCCTTGCCGCTCAATTTCAATATGGCCAGATTGTGCGCCCGCAAAACGCGATAGACGTCGTTGAAAGTCCTTGCGGCCTCTTCCGACGTATCGACATCTTGCGGTAAAACATTGGTATTTCGGATACTTGGGATTGTCATTAAATTACTCCTTTACTCTGGCAGGAGAACGCGGTAGAATTGAGAAAGCGAAAGGCCCCGATTGGCGGGGCGATTCGCTTGAACATAACTTTTATGAAGGAAAAGCTATGCCTGAACCAATTGAAACAAAACGCTGTTCTCACTGCAATACTAATCTTCCAACTTCTCAATTTTACAAAGACCGAAGCCGCAAAGATTGCCTTGCTTGTTATTGCAAATCTTGCAGCAATAATAAGCAGACTCGCTATCGATATAACCATAGCGACAAAGGCAAAGTGGCAATGCTGCGCTATGAACACAGCGCCAAAGGCAAGGCGTATCGCAAAGTCAATCATCAATCCGCCAAATACAAAGAGTCGCATCGCCTTGCAGCCAAGTCCGCCAAATACAAAGAGTCGCATCGCCTTGCAGCCAAGAAAGATAGAATTTGCCATACCTTGCAGAACAAAGCCCGCGCAAGCGTTCATTTTGCAATTAAAATGGGACAGTTGCCCAAAGCAAAAGACCAACAATGCTCTTATTGTGTAGAGCCTGCTATCGAATACCATCATCATCTTGGTTACGAGCCTCAACATTGGCTTGATGTCGTTCCTGTCTGCAAACAATGTCACACTACTGTTGGCTAACCTTTACTGTCTCCTTAGATTCTTCTGAATACAACCCGAACGGAGCATCTTTGGGGGCATCGCCAACGATAGAAAACCTAAAACGCGGCTTGTACCCGACAATTCGAGATGCCATTCTGCCGGTCTTGGTGTCCTCAACGTCTTTGTATATCGGACTGCCACGATGCGCCAGCGAAATGCTCTGAAACTCTTTGGCCTTTGAGACGAGGCACTCAGGCATAACATTCAACAAAGGTGCGCCGTTGGTGTCTGCCTGAAATAACTCAAAATAGTGCCCCCCGGAAGTGAAGCCGAAACTACTGTCGGGATCATCGTTATTGAAAAACTCCACGATGAGTTTCTTGGAAGGCGGGTATTGTTTGCCTTGCCAAGTGCCCCCGTAGATTGCGATTTCCTCGAAGTTGGGGAATCGCTTTTCGGTCGCCTGGAAGCCGAGGGCCTCCATTCGCTCTTTCTTTAACTGCTCGCGCGCTTCGTCCTCGATGGCGAGTTGCCGTTTCTTCTTTTCGATTTCAACGGCGCGCACCATTTTGTCGCGCGGCATGTTCGCTGTGAGGCCCAGACCCAAAGACTTGGCCGCCTCTTTCAACTCCTTTTCGGTGTACTCGGTTAAAGGTTTGCTTGCTAATTCAGGGTCCATAGCAAATCTCCTTGTTTACTGATTAAACACTGTTTTTAGGCCCCTGGCGTTGCGCAGGAGCCACGAACTCTGTCTGAGGGGTATCTATGCACCCCGGTTTTACGCGCCTTCTATGCCGCCCGCCCAGCCGTCAACGTCGCCGTGGTCTTTCTGGCCGTCGGCCTGGAAGGCTGCGTAATAGGCTTCTTGACCATTAGCCATCCGGGCAGCCGCTACGCGGAAGCCTTGATACCCGACGCGCAATGTTGATACATTGACACGTTCCCAGGTAACACCGTTATCACTGGCGCTGACTCCGCCTGTTTCGACGGGCCAGGAGGGTTGCGTTGAACCTGTAGTCGTACCGGCTTTGGCCTCAAAAATCGCGTTCCGGTCGGCAACCCTGCCGTCGATGTCCGTGCCGGCACTCGTCGGGCGAACATAAGTGCCGTGCGCCGTATTGGTCCGCGCCACAACCGTCAAACTGCCCGACCAATCTACTATTGTCGGACCTGCACTGCCCGTATCGTAGGCAGCAAAGCCGGCGGTGTCGGCCAATTTGGTCTTGGTTCCGGCGGTGTCCAAAATGCCTTCTTTTGAGCCGGACGCCTCGTCATTTTCCATCATTCCCCACCACCACATAAATAGTGGGTTTGTTACTCCCAATTCGACGTAAAGCAGCAAATCGGGTTTGAAGCCGGTGGGGATGTAAACCAACGCGCCGTCCGGCTCGAAGTGTCCAAGTTTCAGTTGCATAATGAAATCTCCTTAATGACCTGATTAGGGGTCACAATGTTTATGTTGACGTTAGGTTGTGCAGATCAGGCGCAGCATTCTCGTATCGTCGAGAATCTTCGAGGCCGCCCAGAACTTGTAGAAGTAGATACTCCAGGCGTTCGTCGGGCTGCCCGACTGCTCCGGCGGTTTGTAACCTAACATTTGCTCGCCCGCCGGCAACTTGACCGTGCCGTAAGCCTTCGTGCCGAGAAGGGGCACGGTGTACGTGGTGCTGACCTTCTTTGCGTTACGGGTCAGAAGCCAACGAATGTGCCTGGTCGAACCGACTTCGTTCTCATAAGCCCCGCCGGGCGAGGCATAGACTTGAACCTCTCTGAACCCGGCCACGTTAATCAGGGTGCTCCAAAGGTCGGTGTGCCCAATAGCGATATATGCGGGCGCTATTGGGGTTGTTCCAACTCCCTTGCCTGCCGTAATCATCGGTGTTATCGGGTCGGCGTAGCCCATCAGGGTTTGAACCGCGGTATCGAGGTCGGTTGCGTTCAAGTGCGTCGCCGTGGCCCCGCCGTTCGACATGGTAACACTCGATGCACAATTGGCCAGGACTTCACGCACCAGCGTATCGCGCGTTATCGCGGCCATGTCAGCAAGCCACTCGGTGAGCTGTTTGGCGTCCTGACTCCAGCCGATTAGGTCGAGCCACTCCGTCCATTTCACCCAGGCCGAGTACCTGTCGAGATCGACCTGCAAATCCGTCTTGCTGGGTACAACGGGGGAACCATCAACCCCTTCGACATTCGGGGTCGTTTGGGCCGTTGGGGGGGTCCATCTGCGCCACTTGACGGTCTTGCCTTCGCCCGTGGGCATATCGATCG